>Ga0187875_10002320_pt1 | contig 14130 bp, 10 predicted proteins | sample June2016WEW_17_1_2_FD_132978 | JGI IMG/M metagenome (GOLD analysis project Ga0187875, IMG submission 132978) | Peatland microbial communities from SPRUCE experiment site at the Marcell Experimental Forest, Minnesota, USA - June2016WEW_17_10 | ecosystem: Environmental > Terrestrial > Soil >... | reverse complement strand
TGACCTTCCTTTCGTTCCTCGGCAATATCAAACTCGCGCTGATTTCCATTTGCGGCGCAGTGACTTTCACCATCCTGCTCGTCGCGGGCAACACCATGGCCATGTCGGTGCGCGAGCGCGTTCGCGAGGTTGGCATTCTGAAAACCCTCGGCTTCACGCCGCGCGGGATTCTGTGCCTGCTGCTGGGCGAATCCGCGGTCATCGCGATGCTCGGCGGCATCATCGGCCTGCTGTTCGCGAACCTCCTCATCGGCGTGCTCCATCACGGCCCGGCCATCGTGCAGCAAACGAAAACGCTGACTCTGCAGCCCCCGGTGCTGGCCATTTTGCTGGGCTTTTCCGTTTTCATCGGCCTATCCAGCGTGATCGTGCCCGCCTGGCGCGCCTCGCGCATGTCGATTCTGGAGGCTCTGCAGGACGCGGATTAGCGCGCTCTCGAGAAGCTCCCGATGCCGATCCCGATCACTTACAACATCCGCAATCTGGCCGTGCGCAAAACGACCACCGTCATGACCGCGCTCGGCATCGCGCTCACGGTCGCCGTGCTGTGCGCCGTGCTGTCGATGGTCGAAGGCCTGCGCGTCGCCTTCACCAGTTCCGGCCATCCGCTGAATCTGTTGCTGATCCGCAAGGGCAGCGGAGCCGAACTGAGCAGCGTCGTCTCGCGCAACGATTACAACGAAGTCATCCGCTTTCGGCCGGGCATCGCGCGCGACCCCGACGGCCGGCCCCTGGCCTCGCTGGAGCTGGTGACCATCATCAACCTGCCCAGCCGCGAGTTCCCCGAGGGCGTCAACGTGAATGTGCGCGGCCTCTCGCCCATTGGTCTGGAGCTCAGGGACGAAAGTCGTCTTGAGCGCGGCCGCTGGTTCCAGCCCGGCCGCCGCGAGATCGTCGTCGGCTCGGAGATCGGTTCGCAAAACCCCTCTGCGCAGGTCGGCAAGAGCATCCGCTTCGGACGCGGCGAATGGCGCATCGTCGGCGTTTTCACGAGCAGTTACCCGGCCCGCAACAGTGAAATCTGGGGCGACCTCGACCAGGTGCGCTCCGACCTGAATCGCTTCGACGCCTGCTCCAGCGTCCTCCTGCGCGCCGCCAATCCGGTTGCGATGCGGGCGCTGGCCAGCGAGTTCGCGGTGGAGCAGCGTCTGCAGCTCGAAGCTCTTCCCGAAACCGAGTACTTCGCCAAGCAGACCGACTCCGGCGATATCATCCGCTACCTTGGAACGTTCGTCGCCATCATCATGGCCGTCGGCAGTTGCTTTGCCGCCATGAATACGATGTACGCCGCGGTGGCCCGGCGCTCGAAAGAGATCGGCACCCTGCGCGTGCTCGGATTCTCGCGCTTCTCCATCCTGCTGTGCTTTGTCCTGGAGTCCGTCCTGATCTCGTTGCTCGGCGGCCTGCTGGGCCTGCTGCTGATTCTGCCACTGCACGGTCTTTCCACCGGCGTCGGCAGCATGACCACCTTCGCCGAGACCTCGTTTCAACTGGCCATCACACCCAAGGTCGTCATCAGCGGCCTGACGTTCGCGCTGATCATGGGCGCGCTGGGCGGGTTTCTGCCCGCGTTCAGCGCGGCCCGGAAACAGATTCTCGTCGCGCTGAGACAAATATAGGAGCATCCCGTGCAACCCGAATTGAAGAGCCTGAGAATCCAACGCGGCGCCGAGACCGGCCTCGAGGCAGAGTCCCGCTCGGCGCGCTGGTCGTTGCGCTGGATCGTCACCGGCGTCGTCATCCTCCTCGTGCTGGGCGCGGCGTTCATGATCTGGAAGCGCGCCTCCGCCGCGCCTGTCGTCGATACCGTCAAGGTCGTCTCCTCGCAGGTGACCGGCGGCCGCGACGTCGTTCTGAATGCCACCGGCTATATCGTCGCGGCCCACAAGATCGAGGTCGCCGCCAAGGTCGTCGGCAAAGTCGCCTGGATCGGCGTGGAGAAGGGCGACCACGTGCGGGAAGGTCAGGTCCTGGTGCGTCTCGAAGACGATGAATACCGCGCTCAGTTGCAGCAGACCAGGGGCCAGTTGGAGAACCTGCAGGCGCGTCTGGCCGAGCTCGAACACGGCTCCCGCCCGGAAGAGATTGCCACGTCTCAAGCCAACCTGAATCAGGCCAAGGCCGATCTGGAAAACGCGCGCGTGACCCTCGAGCGCACCGGCCCGTTGACGCGCGAAGGAGTTCTCTCCAAGCAGGCTCTCGACGACGCCGAAGCGCGCCATCGCTCCGCCATCGCGCGCGTGGATTCCCTGCAGAAGACCTATGACCTCGTGAAAATCGGCCCCCGGCAGGAGCAGATCGACGCCGCCCGCGGCGCGGTCGTGCAGGCCCAGGGCGCAGCCGCTTTTGCCGCCACGCAGCTCTCAGACACCATCATCCGCGCGCCCGTTACGGGCACCATTCTCGAGCGCGCCGTGGAGCGCGGCGAATTCGTCACCACCAGCTTCGTAGGCGAGCGCGGCGCCAAGGGCTACGTCGTCTCGCTGGCCGACCTGAACGACCTGGAGGTCGAGCTCGACATCTCGCAGAACGACTTCGGCAAGCTTTACATGAAGCAGGACGCGATCCTCACCGTCGATGCCTATCCCGATAAAAAATGGCAGGGCTGGATCAAGGAGATGTCGCCCGAAGCCAATCGCCAGAAGGCCACCGTGCAGGTGAAAGTAAAAGTCGCCAACCCGGACCAGTTCCTGCGTCCCGAGATGAACGCCACCGCGGCGTTCCTCGGCGCGGAACAGTCGGGCACGCCCGGCCGGCCCTCCGTGCACATCCCGCCGGCCACGCTGGTCGATGGTCACGTCTGGGTCGTGGCGAACGGCATAGCCTCGCCGCGCGATGTGAAAACCGGCGGCAACACGCCCGCGGGCATCCGCGTGGATGACGGCTTGAAGGGCGGCGAAGAGCTGATCGTCAATCCGCCCACCGATCTCAAGCCCGGCGCGAAAGTTGCTGTGCGGGGAGCGCAGCAGCCGTGAGCGACGTGGTGGTCTGTGCGCGCGGCTTGACCAAGAGCTTCGTCCGCGACTCCTACGAGGTGCTCGCGCTCGATGGCGCGGACATCGACGTCTACCGCGGAGAATTCATCGCTCTGATGGGCCCCTCGGGCTCCGGCAAGTCCACGCTGTTGCATCTCACCGCGGCGATGGACCGGCCCACCTCGGGCACCATCACCGTGCTGGGCCACGATCTGGCCTCGCTCAGCGAACGCCAGGTCGCGCGTTGGCGAAACATTCACATCGGATTTGTTTTTCAGACTTTCAACCTGATTCCGGTGCTGACAGCGCTTGAAAATGTCGAACTGCCGCTGAAGCTCACCCACCTCAAGCGCGGCGAGCGTTTCCAGCACGCCACCACCGCGCTGCGTCTGGTCGGTCTCGGCGACCGCCTGCAGCACTATCCGCGCCAGTTGTCGGGCGGCCAGGAGCAGCGTGTCGCCATTGCCCGCGCCCTCGTCACCGACCCCGACCTGGTGCTGTGCGACGAGCCCACCGGCAACCTCGACGCCCGCTCCGCCCAGGACGTGCTCGGCCTGCTCGGGCTGTTGAACAAGAACTATGGCAAGACCATCGTCATGGTGACCCACGACCCCCACGCGGCGCACCACGCTTCAAAGATCCGCCATCTGGAAAAAGGCAAGCTCCTGCCCGAAGGCCAGGTGCCCGAGGATTGGAAGCTCTGATCTCCCGGCCCACGCCGCACTGCAAAGCGGCACAATGGGATTTCACCCGTGAAGCCGCGTCTCGCCATTCTGTACGAACACCCGCGCTGGTTTGAAGCCCTCTTTGCGGAGCTGCGCGCCCGCGGCATCGCCTTCGACGAATGGAAGGCCGAGTCGCTGGCTCTCGACCCCGAGCGCACCGAGTGGCCCGACCTCGTTTTGAACCGCATGAGTCCGTCGGCCCACTGGCGCGGGCACGGCTGCGCTCAGTTTGCCGTGTTGGAAATGCTGCGCCTGCTCGCGGCCCGTCGCGTGGAGGTCATCAACGGCGCCGCGGCCTACGAAGTCGAAATCTCGAAACTGCGCCAATTGGAAATCTTCGCGCGCTGCGGGCTGCGCTCGCCCCGCACCCGCGCCGCCAATAGCGCCGCCGTGCTGCTCCAGGCCGCCGCGGCCCTGAAATTCCCCGTCATCTTAAAACCCAATTGCGGAGGCTCGGGCAGCGGCATGCTGCGCTGCGACTCGCCGCGCGATCTCGAGCAGCGTGTCGCTGAAATCGATTTCGGCGCCGACAACGTCGTGCTCGTGCAGGAGTATCACGCGCCGCGCAACGGTTTTATCCAACGCGTGGAAGTGCTCGGCGGCGAGGTCCTTTACGGCCTGCGCATCGAGGCGACAGCGTTCAATCTCTGTCCCGCCGACGCCTGTGCGCCGGGCCAGCGCCGCGTCGAGCGCTTTGAGCCGCCGCCGCACATCGCCACCTCCGCGCTGGCCGTGGCCCGCGCCGCGCGCCTCGACGTGGGCGGCGTCGAATACCTCGAAGACGCCTCCGCTGAGCCGCTCTTCTACGACATCAACGCGCTCTCCAACTTCGTCGCCGCCGCGGAATCGGTCGTTGGCTTCAACCCCACCGCGAGATTTGTCGATTATCTGCAGCGCCGTCTCGACGCGCTGTGTTGGGCGCACGCCTGAGGCTCATTCAACGCGAGGCGCCCGGTCTTCTTAATGCCGGAAGTGCCGAACGCCGGTGAACACCATCGCCACGCCCAGCCGGTCCGCCGCGGCGATCACCTCCGCGTCCCGCACCGATCCGCCCGGCTGGATGATCGCCCGCGCGCCGTTCGCCACCGCGGCTTCGAGTCCATCCGGGAACGGGAAAAACGCATCGCTCGCCACGCTGCACCCATCCAGCGCCAGCACCGATTTCTTGGCGCCGATCTCGACTGAGAAGACCCGGCTCATCTGGCCCGCGCCGGAGCTCAGCAATTGCCCTGCCCGCGCATATACGATCGCATTCGACTTCACGTGCTTGCACACCTTCCAGCCGAACTCCAGCGCCCGCCACTGCTCCGCTGTAGGCTGCGCCGCCGTCACCACGCGCGCCGTATCCTTGTTGAACGTCTCGCTGTCGGGCGACTGCGCCAGGATCCCGCCGCTGATACTCTTCACCACCAGCTCGCCGGCGCTGCGGCCGCCCGCCACCTTCACCAGCCGCAGATTTTTTTTCGCCTTCAGCAGCGCCAGCGCTTGCTCGGAATACGACGGTGCGGCGATCGCCTCGACGAACAGTTTCGCCACTTCCTCCGCCGTCGCCGCGTCCAGTTCGCGATTGAACGCCAGCACGCTGCCGAAGGCCGAAACCGGGTCGGCCTCGTAGGCCTTCCTGTAAGCCTCCACCAGCGAATCCTGCTCGGCGCAGCCGCACGGATTGGTGTGCTTGACGATCGCCGCCGCCGGTGCGCTGAATTCCTGGATCAACGCCCACGCCGCGTCCAGGTCCACCAGGTTGTTGTAGGAAAGTTCCTTGCCGTGGAGCTGCTCGGCGCCGCCGATGCCGGTCGCGCCGTCGGCATAAAGCGCGGCCTTCTGATGCGGATTTTCGCCATAGCGCAGCGCCTGCCGCCGCGGCAGCACGATGCTCAGCCTGGCCGGCAATTCCTCCGGCTGGACCACGAATTTGTCACCCACGACCTCCACCCGCGCCAGCCGCGCCGTGATCGCCGCATCGTAGCGCGCCGTCAAGGCTAACGCCTTGCCCGCCAGGTCCCATAACGTGCGCTTGGATAAGGAGCCGCCGGAGTCCTCCATCTCCGCCAGCAACGGTTTGTAATCGTTCGGCGCTGTCACCACGGCGACGTCCTCGAAGTTCTTCGCCGCCGCCCGAATCATCGTCGGCCCGCCGATGTCGATGTTCTCGATCAGCTCCTCGAGGGTCGCGTCAGCCTTGGCCGCCACCGCGGCAAAATCGTACAGGTTCACCACGACCATGTCGATTGTAACGATGTCGTGTGCCGCCAGCGCCGCCATGTGCTCCGGGTCGCCGCGCCGCGCCAGAATGCCGGCCGCCACGACCGGGTGAATCGTCTTCACGCGCCCGTCCAGCATTTCGGGAAAGCCGGTCACGTCGCTGACGTCCGTGACCGTCAGTCCGGCCCCGCGCAGCAGCTTCGCCGTTCCGCCCGTGGAAATCAGCTCCGCGCCGAACCCCGCCAGCCCTTGAGCGAACTCGACCAGCCCGCTCTTGTCGGTGACACTTAGAACCACACGCCGGATGGAAGACATAAGCCCATCATTCTCGCACTTCCGGATAGCGCCGTTCTGGAGCCATGCTGCCGACTTGCGCCCCTTGCAAACAGTCGCTTTTCCTGTAGAATAGAATCCGAAATACTAGATTAACTCCCAGGAGGCCGAGATCATGACCAGATGTCTGAAAATCGTCCGCTCGCTCGCTGTCATGGCTGCTCTCACCGCGTGTGTTTTGCCCGCGGCGTGGGGACAGGCCACCTCAGGGGCGCCTGCGGCCGGAACCTTTACCATTGATGGCGCTCAAGTGGGTGTTGCGCCGGACGGTTCCACGTGGCAGACGCAGCTATGGTTCATCAACGTGTCCGCCGGCTCTCAGAGCGCCGCGCTGGTGACCCTGCAGGATGAATCCGGGAACGCATTTCTCGTGAATTGCACGGCCGCCGACGGTACTACTTCGACCTTGTGCGAGTGGGCCGGAAATTCTCTCCTCGCCTCCGGCGCCGAGCGCATCGTGTTGACCGGCCTGACTCCTACTACGCCCGTCGCGCCCTTCAACATCGTGCTCCTCTCGGGGGGCGGCTATGCCTTCACCGCCATCGTCCAGCACATCGATGCCCACGGCAATCTCCTCTCGTCCGCGGCGTTGACCGACCCTGGGCTGCTTGTGCCGGGCGTCACTTCTTCTTACGCCGCCGGCATTGACGAAGAGCCGTGGGTCGACGAGTCCATCCTGCTCGCCAACCCGTCCTCCAGCGCATCCATCAATATCACCCTCAGCGCCTTCGACGGCGAGTCTGGTGCCGGCACGCGCGCGCCCATCGCCACCAAGCAGATTTTGCTCCAGCCGCTGGGGCGCGTCTCGGGCCTGCTGACCGAGCTCTTCCCCGGTGTGAACTTCGTGGAGAACTCGAGCAGCGGCAATCCTGTCGGAACGCCTGGTCTGCTTCAGGGTTTCCTCTCGGCCACCGCCAGCCAGAACTTCGGCTTCGCCGTCCTGCGGGAGGACATCGCTCCCAGCGGCGCCATCATTGCGACTCCCTGGTCGGCCTTCCCCGCCGTGGCGGCCGCCACCGGCCCTTCCTCTTACCTTACGGTGGATCCTCAACCCAGCGTCTGCAGCGGTATGTATCCGGGAACCATCACCGCCAGTGCCAGCGTCCCCTGGTTTCTCTATGTTCACGCCGGCCCGGCGAAGTACTTGGTCATGGCGTCCGGCAGCTATGTTGACGCCAACGGTTCTCCCGGAACCACCACGGTAAATTGGCTCGCCCCTGGGTATTCCTTCACGCTCGAAGCCCAGGCCGGCGGACTTCTGCAGTCGGTGACGCTGACGCCCCCCGCTTCGTGCAGCGCCCACTAAAGTCTGGCCTGCTTCTTGTGCCTATGCCAGTTCTGCGGCGGGCCTCCTCCTGAGGCCCGCCATCCTCTCCCTTCCTGTCAGGCGTGGCTTTCCACTTCCTCCCAAACCGTCGTCGTCTCGATCCGTCGAACCGCGCCTCCGGCCCCAGCCGCGGCCTCATTCGAGAATTCACTCTCACGCCCCACGCCATCCTCTCCGGCGCCCGCCGAAAACCGCCAAAAACCGCTGTCGGGCTGCGATGAGAATGGTGTAAACTATCATCGAATCGGATAAATGGCGCTGGATCTCCGGCAAATACTGGCTGGGGACCAAACGCGGCCGCCATATGACCAAACGCGCTCTTTCGGAGGAATCGATAGCGCTCCGGCGCCGTCCCGAATACGGCCGAGGTGCTCTGTGCTGAAGGGATTGTCCGGCTGCGCACTCCCGCTGCGGACAGCCCTTGGTCTGCGTTGCGCCTCGCGCCCCATCGGCCGCGCGCTCCGCGTGCCTCTCCTCGCCGTCCTCGCATTGCTCCCCGCCCTCCACGCGCAACAGTACGGCTTCCAGAACTACGGCACCGAGCAGGGGCTGACCAATCTCGCGGTCTCAACTCTCTTTCAGGACCGCACCGGATTCCTTTGGGTCGGTACCGGCAGCGGCGTTTTCCGTTTCGACGGCCAGCGCTTTTATCGCTTTGGACCCGACGCAGGGCTGCCCCGCACTCTCGCCGTCTCCATCGGGGAAGCCCCCGACGGCAGCGTGCTGGTCGGATCCCAGGCCGGACTCTTCCGTAATCGGGGCAACCGCTTCGTGCCCCTGAAACTGCCCGGCGCAATCGCCGTCAACCCTCGTCAGGGCGTGGCGTTCGACGGCGACGAACGAACTTACGTTGCCACCGACAAGGGCCTCGCCGTCCTCACCCTGGCAGCGGATGCGGCCCTGCAGGTGCGCCTGCTCCCCGTCCCCGCGGGCGTCAAGCAGCCTCTGTTCGCCGCCTTGTTCGCCGGCTCCGGCGTACTCTGGTTCCGCTGCGACCAGGCTCTGTGCCGGATGGAACGCGATACTGTCACCACCTTCGCCGAGCCGCAGGGCCTCCCGCCGTCGGACTGGAATACCCTCGCACTGGATGGACCGGGCGATCTGTGGGTTGCCAGCCGCCGCGAACTGGCCGTCCTGCATCCCGGCGCGAAGCGCTTCGAACTGGCTACATCCGCCCTGCCGGCGGGTCCGCTCGGCCTGGCGTTGAGCGTGGACCGCCAGGGGCGGCTGCTCGTTCCGGCCAGCACCGGTCTGACCATCCACGAGGACGGCCGGTTCCGGATCGCGGGCCAAAAGGCAGGTCTGAATCCGCCCGTCAACTCCGTGCTCCTGGACCGCGAAGGCTCGCTCTGGCTGGGCTACGCCGGACGCGGCCTGGCCCGCTGGCAGGGCTATGGAGAATGGGAAGCGTTCTGGGGCGACAGCGGCCTGACCAGCGACCTCATCTATGAGATTCTGCCTCTCGCCGACGGAGTCTGGGTCGGCACCGAAGGCGGCTTGTTCCACGGGCGCAAGACCGGCGATTCCTGGAAGTGGGAGCGGATTCTGAGCGTGGGCGCAGTCCCCGTCCATGCCCTCCAGCGCGCGCCCGGTGGCCGCTTGTGGCTCGGCACCGAAGGCCGTGGCGCGGCCCTCTTCGATCCCGCCAGCGGCCGCTTGCAGTGGTTCGGCGACGCCCGCGGCCTGCTCGCCGACTCGCCTTATGCTCTCCAGATCGATCATACCGGCCGCCTTTGGGCCGGCACGGAGCGCGGCCTGTTCGTCTCCGATCCCGCCCGCGGCCGCTTCTCCCGCGTCCTCGACCTTCCCGCCATCCGCGTCTGGTCGGTGAGTGAAGCTCCCAATGGCGACCTGTGGGCCGGCACCGCGGATGGGCTTTTTCATCTCTCCGGAAACCACTGGGAGCGCCTGACCAAGACCGCCGGACTCGTGGAAGACGCGATCCTCGCCACCGCCGTCGCCCCTTCCGGCGAGGTGTGGGTCGGCTACCAGACCTCCGGCACGCTCACCCGCATCCAGCCCAATGGCCGCGATCTGCGCATGACCGATTACGGCCGCGCCCCGGGCCTCGCCGCCGGCGCCACCTATGCTCTCTCCATCGATGCGCGCGGCCGGCTCTGGGCCGGCACCGACCAGGGCGCTGCCTTCTGGGATGGCGATGCCTGGACCACCTACGGCCGCGCCGACGGCCTCGCCTGGGACAACTGCGGCCTCCACGCCCTGGCCCTCGCTCCCGATGGCTCGGTCTGGATCGGCACCAGCGGCGGCTTGTCCCATTTCCGCCCTTCCGGGACACTCCCCGCCGCCCGGCCCCCGGCCGTCGCTTTCACCTCGCTCCTGCTCGGCCGGTCTCCATTCACTCCGACCGATGACGTCTCCGTCGATGCGCGCTCCAACACGCTCACCGCCAGCTACTCCGCCCTCACGTTCGCCCACGCCAGCGGCGTTCAGTTCCGCTACCGCCTCGCCCCGCTCTCCGGCGAGTGGCGCGAAACCAACCTGCGGGAGATTCAGTTTGCCGGCCTTCCGCCGGGCTCGTATCGTCTGCAAATCGCGGCCCGCACCGCCTCCGGCCAGTGGAGCGAACAGGCCGCCGCTTTCGGATTCGAGATCCGCGCCCCCTGGTGGCAGTCCTGGTGGTTCCGGCTGCTGGTTGTCCTGATACCCGTTGTGTTGACCGTGTTCCTGCTGCTCAACCGTCAGCGCCGCGAGGCCGCAGCGCGCCAGTCGCTCGAGGAAACCGTCGGCCAGCGCACCCTCGAATTGCACAACCAGACCGCCGAACTGCAGCGCCAAACCGCCTTCGCCGCGCAGGAGCAGTCACGCGCCGCGGCCGCCGACCGCGCCAAAGGCGAGTTCCTGGCCTATGTCAGCCACGAGATCCGCACCGCCATGAGCGGCATCCTCGGCGCCACCGGCCTGCTGCTTTCGGCCTCCTCGAACCCCGAGCAGCAGGAGTGCCTGTGCAGCATCCAATCCTCCGCCGACTCGCTGCATGCCCTGCTCAACGATCTGCTCGACCTTTCCAAAATCGAGGCCGGCCGGCTGCAGCTCTTCCCCGCGCCCTTCGCCATCGCCCACTCGATCGGCGGCGCCTGCCGCAACTTCCTGGCCGACGCCACCGGCAAGGGCCTCTCCCTGACCTGGCAGATCGCGCCCTTCACGCCCGAGTTCGTCATCGGCGACGGCGACCGTCTGCGCCAGGTGCTGCTCAACCTGGTCTGCAACGCCGTGAAGTTCACCGACCGCGGCAGCGTCCGCGTGGAACTCTCGTCACGCCCGCTCGAGGGCGCTGCCATCCTGCTCTCCTGTGCCGTCATCGACAGCGGAATCGGCATCGCCGCGGAGCACATCGACACCATCTTCGAACCCTTCCATCAGGGCGACGACGCCACCTCCCAACGCTTCGGCGGGACCGGCCTGGGGCTCGCCATCTGCTCCCAACTGGTCTCTCTGATGGGTGGCCGCATCTCGGTCGAAAGTACCCCCGGAGCCGGCAGCACTTTCCGCTTCGATGTCCGCGTACTATCTGTTGAATCCGCCCCCGGCGCCTCTGTTCGCGAGCTAGTCGCGCCCGTCGAAATCGCCCGCGCCGTCCACAGCCGGCGCGTCCTGCTGGTCGAGGACAACCCCGTCAATCAACGCGTCTCCGCGGCCCTGCTCGGCCAGCGCGGCCACCTCGTCGTGATCGCCGAGGACGGTTCTTCCGCCGTCATGCGCGCTGCCGCCGATAGCTTCGACGTGATCCTGATCGACGTGCAGATGCCCCGCATGAACGGCTTCGAAGCCGCGCGGCGCATCCGTGCCGCCGAAGACGGCTCCGGCCGCCGCACGCCCATCTTTGCCATGACCGCCCACAGCCTGGGATCGACCCGCGAGCAATCCCTCGCCGCCGGAATGAATGGCGTCGTTTTGAAACCCTTTCAGCCCGACGAACTCTTTGCCGCCGTCGAAGCCGGCGCCGGCCAGTTTGTACCGCCGCCGCCCTCTGAACCGGCTCCCCTGCCCATCGCCGCGCCACTCGTCTGATCCTCTTTGAACGCAAAAAGGGCCACCCCCTCGGGTGGCCCTTTCTGACGTAAAGATTCAGGTTCGTCTAGTTCTGACGCCGGCGGCGCCGCAGCGCCCACGCACCGAGCAGTCCGGCGCCGATCAGGCCCAGCGTCGACGGCTCGGGAATGGCATTGAATTCGTTCGCATTTTCGAAAATGAAAGAACCGGCCATGTAGCGGTCATTAGGACCGGCGTCCACTATCGTCGGGAAACCGAAAAACGGGTCCGCGGAGCCTGGTGCAGGATCGTAGCGCCCGCCGCCGTCAAATAAGATCAGGCCGCCGCCGTCATTCTCCGTGGTGTAAGGGTTCGTCCCACCAGGTGCTCCAGTCAGGTTGATGTTCCAGTTCCAGTCGTTCCACGCCACCACGCTGTAGTTGCCCGGCTGCAATTCCACGGCGCTCGACAGGAACAGAAAGTTCTCGGCATTGATCTGCTCGCCTTCGCCATAATTCGGCGGCTGACTGGAATTGAAATTTGCAGGGTTGAAATAGACGCTGGCTACGATCGTAGGGGGCCCGTCGGCGGGGATATTGTAGATCAGAACCGTGACTCCGGAGCTGAGGTCGACTCCATAGAACATGTTCTGGTTGACGTTGTTGTTGCCGTCAAACATGCCCAGCGCCAACACGTCGATCGGCGCCAGAACCTCGAAGTCCAGGCCCAGCGAGTTCCCATAATTCTGCTGCTCCGACTGGCACGTCGAATCGCAGGTGTTGTCGTAAGCGATAACCGTGCCCGCCGTGGCCGTCGTGGCAGCGCCGAGCAGGCACAACGCGATCACGCCGCGAACCATCAGTTTCCTCACCGGCCTTCTCCTCTGCCGCAGCACAACTTTTGGGCTGGTACTCCCCCCAACCCTGGCTAGCAGTCTACTCCAGTACCAGGGCCATCACCATGCCCATTTGGTACCAGTACGCTTCATAAATCATATCTCCGCATCTTCAGGTTTTCAACTCCGAAAGTTCTCTTGAATCATTATCTTTTCAGTCAGTTTTCTGCCGCTGACGCGGGCTGCTGCGCGCTCCGGTCAGGGCGGGCTACGATGATAGCCAACGGGATTCCTCTTATGCCAACCCTCGACCGTGTCACCGTCATCACCGGCGCTTCCAGCGGATTGGGCGCGGAGTTCGCCCGCCAGCTCGCGGCGCGCGGCCACAACCTGCTGCTGGTGGCGCGCCGCCTGCCGCGGTTGGAGCAACTGCAATCGGAACTCCAGAGCGCCCACCCCATCCGCGTCGAGCCGTTCTGCGCCGACCTCGCCGACGACCTCCAGGTCGAGGCTCTGGCCCGCCGCCTCGAGTCCGGCCCACCCATCGAACTGCTGGTCAACAACGCCGGATTCGGCACTCGCGGTTATTTCCACTTGACCGACTACGCCCGCCAGCTCGAAATGCACAAGCTGCACGTCCTGGCCACGCTGCGCCTGACGCGCGCCGTCCTGCCCGCCATGATCGCCCGCGCCAGCGGCGCCATCATCAACGTGAGCAGCGTCGCCTCGTTCTTCCGCAGCCCCGGCTCGGTCTCCTACTGCGCTACGAAAGGCTGGATGAGGGACTTCTGCGAGGGTCTGCGGCTGGAGCTCGACGCCCAGCATTCCCCGGTCGTCGTCCAGGCGCTGTGCCCCGGCTTCACCTACACCGAGTTCCACGACGTGCTCGGCTCGGACCGCAATCAGATCGCGAAGCAGCTGTGGATGCGCGCCGATTTCGTGGTCGGCGAATCGCTCCGGGCGCTGGCCTCGCGCCAGCTGATCGTGATCCCCGGCTGGCGCTATAAGCTCATCGTCGCCATCGGCACGCGCCTGCCCCTTTCCTGGCGCCTGTGGATGGAGCGCCAATCGCCCCACGCCAAGACTCGCGGCCAGCTCGCCGACTGACCGGCCGCCTGCGCCTGCTCCAAAACGGAAAATAGTAAGGGGTTACCCCTGTGGTCTTTCTGGTCCTTTAGAATCAGCAGAGTGCAGACGAGAATCAGTAAGCCCTTCATGCCTGTCCGGTTGAGCAACCTTCTAATCGACGCAAGCGCTCACTGATCAATCGGTTACAGTCGTTCCGACCCGTAATCGATTTCAATTCCGGCGGCGCGATAGCGGACCGTCCAACGGCCCCGGCGACGGCTGCTGGAAATTGACAAACCCGCTACTAATAGCGGCTCTCGTCTGCAAGTCATTGATTATAAACGTCAAATCTGAACACCCCCGCTACTCAGTAGCGGCTTGTCCGCGCGGCCGGACCCGGAATTGCCCATGCAGACCAGCGCGTCCGAGCCTCAACCGGACAGGCATGTAAGCCCTTACTGCTTCCGGCGCTGGGGGGTGGTGGCCGGCACACTTATGCCTTAAATCGGGCACAGTTATGCCTTACGTGGTTGGGTGTTTTCGGAGGAATTGTAAAAGAGCAAAATCGCAGGGCGGAGCAGAGCCGGAGGGGGCTTGCCTTACGCTGATCCCCGGATGCTCCGCATTGCACGACGGCTGGTCCCAGCTCGCAATGGCCTGGGGGCCCGCCAC
>Ga0187875_10002310_pt1 | contig 14164 bp, 13 predicted proteins | sample June2016WEW_17_1_2_FD_132978 | JGI IMG/M metagenome (GOLD analysis project Ga0187875, IMG submission 132978) | Peatland microbial communities from SPRUCE experiment site at the Marcell Experimental Forest, Minnesota, USA - June2016WEW_17_10 | ecosystem: Environmental > Terrestrial > Soil >... | reverse complement strand
ATTCGGGTTATCGCTCCGCGAGGCTTCCCTCCAACAGGCACAACTTCGCCCCGGATGTAGTAGGTTTGGCCGGCTTTGACGTCCAGTTCGACCACCGATTGTCCGTCGGTCGACCGGCAGGAGTGTTTCCCTGGATCGAGACGGATGCTGAAGTAGCAGCCGTGCTGCATTCGCGCTAACTCCTGATCGTCGCAGAAGACGGAGGGAGAGTTAGGGGCGGGGCCTGAGCCACCTTGAAGCCGGTACACGTAGACCACGCCTTTGCTGGGATCGGCAGTGGAGGCGGTTTGTGCGATGGCAGACGCAACGCCAGCCATGCATAGAACTGCAATCTTCAAACGCATTTAGTGTCCTCGGTGCTGTCTAGCACAAATCATACGACCTGTGCGAGCGTTACACAAGCGGAATTGAGTGAATTGAGGGGAGGGCCGCAATATTTGAAGAGGAGAACCTCAGCGACGGCAAGAACGAGTCGAGGACATGGGGCGCGGATCGGATTAAGAGATCCTTGGCCGCGGGGCAGCACCGGGGCAGCACGTCAGCCGTCCGTAGGGCCGCCAACGCCTTGGTAGCGAACTGAACTGGACCGAAAACACTACCACTTAGACCCATCTGGACTGAACTGGACTGGCAGTCACCGGGTTCGATTCCCGTTAGCGCTACCATATTTTCATAGACTTACGGGCAAAGCCATCCACCGGGCCAGCCCACGCCAAGGATGTGCAAGTACCTTCCCGGCGCAACCATTGCCTACGTTCTCCTTACTCCGGGCCATGATTGCGATATTGAGGCCTTCGGACGACGTCTAACAAGCTCCGGCGCGGATTACTATGCCTCGCCCGGGTACACTGGCCTGTTGTTGGCACGGTTGCAAAGTCACCCCGATCCCGTCCTCCGTGATTCGGAATGTGTAGCGATGGCCCAGATACTCTGGTTCCGCCCCGCCTGCCTCGTTCACGCCAAGGACAGCCTTGACGGAGGCATTCGGGAGTTGGCGAGACGGCTTCTTAAAGAGGATCCGGTGAGAACTGTGGAGACATTGCGACGCGATCCCCTCTCACTGTTTCCTGCTTGGGTCGACGACATCTCTCAAAAACTAGAGTGTTACACGGAGGATATGCGACCTCAAGTCCGGCAGGCCGCATGCGAGTCCCTGGGGAAGATGCTTCCCAGCAAGACCTTCCGGTATTGCAAGTAAGTCGCGTGGTGTGTCGCCCCGAAGCACGGTTAAGACAGCATGGGACGGCGCAGGAAAGGGGCAGTAGGGGCTGGCCTGACGCGCTTCCCGTCGGTGAGTAACAGCTACGCCTGTAGTTCAATCTGCCGGCTCAGAACACGTTGACAGGAAGCTGTGCTCTCCCCAACGACGGGAAAGAACAATAGGCGTGGGCGCGCCCATCAGCCTGGTCGAGTTCAGCGACTTCGAATGCCCCTTCTGCGCCGAGACCGCGCCGGTGGTCCACCAACTCTTGGCCGCTATCCTGCCGCCGCCGCTCTCATTCGCGCGGAAATTACCCTCGACCGATACCGTCTCCTGAAGACCATTCAGTAACCGCTCTCCCGCGATTTGTTCAGACTTTATTGCCGTCGCCGGGTGCCTTCTTCCTGAGCAGGACGTCCACGCCGATGTAGGAAAACAGGAATCCGAGAATGGCGTAGGTCCGCAGCACGTGCGGATCCAACTTCAGCCCGAGCAGGTCGAAATCGGCAAACAGCCAGGCAATGCACCCGGCCACAACGCTGCTGAGCACCATCAACACGCACTCGCGAAACAGAGCGCTTTGCCTGGCCTCGGTGCGCAGCAGCCGGAACACCCCGCACAGCAGGGCGCCGCCGATCGCCAGCAGGACCGGCAGCCAGGCCCAGGGATCCGAGTCGAACGTGAAGACATTCTGCGCGATGACAGAGCGGCCCTCGATGCTCAACGTCGCCAGCACTCGGACGGGCCCGCCTTTGGGATTGGTCGAGCGCAGCCGGAACGGCTTGCTCGAGGAAGACCCGGCGGGAATGGGCAGGAACACGGAACCGCCCAACGCCCCGGCGTCCGCGCGCTCGTTGTGCAGCGAAACCTCGGCATCCTGCGTCGAGACCTCCATCACGATCGCGCCCACGTTGACCGGCAGCGGGTGGTCGTCCTTGTCCACGATCTGGATCGACACCGAGCGCTGCTCGTCGTACGCCAGAGTCAACGGCGGCGCCTTCAAGTGTCCGGCGAATCCGGCGTCGACGATCAGGTCGCACGGCGACCCGCCGTGGCTCGAAAAGGCGTTGATTTCCACCAGCCCGTACAGGCTGCTTTGCGCGATGGCCTGAACCTCGCGGTGATCGCCCGGACCGAGCGGAAAGCTCGAAGGGTCGAACTTGACCTGCCCGCCCGACTTCATGTCGATCTGAGCCGGTTTATTGAATCCTCCATTGTTGATGAGCGAGACCTGGATCGTAAACGGCTTGCCGGTCTCGATGCGGTAGATCGTCCCGCAAGCCGTGGCGTCCGTCGATTCCTGCCGGCCGGCGGCCTGCGCGGGCTTCGAGCCAGTGTAGCCGGACCGGCCCGATCCGCAAGAATCGAGCACAAGGCACGCCAGACAGAGCAGCAGAGCCAGCGCGAAGGCCGGCTCTTCCCACCGAACGCCAGAGCCGTCACGAGTCGGTTTCATACCACCCCCTGTCGTCCGATTATCTCGCAGGTTGGCTTGCGGCATACCGTCAATTGTGCGGTGACTGAACTACCGGGCGATCCCGATGCGATCACCGAGCCGGACCTGGTGGCGATTGTCTCCACCAAAGGCATTTGCGAACTTCCGCAAACTTACCGCCCTCGCGTAGGCTCGTAGCACATCAATCAGTCTCCGGGATTCACCGAGGCGGCTTACGCCCGGGGCAGGTCCGGCGAAACAAAGGCCCATCTACAGAGATGATCTGGGGCGACAGTTGCGAGCGGCAGGCTTTCAGCAAATCGGTAAGGCACCGCAGCCGTTTGATGACAGCGGCCGAGATTTGGCTGTCCCACGGTGTTCCGCCCCTTCCTGACAAGCGGAGTCCGGTTCGTCGAGGGGAAACTGAGTTCATCAAGGGGCTGTTCCTGGATCAACTACAGCGATTTCCAGGGAACCACCGAAATTGCAGAGCTGAGAGTCTGACTCAAGCGCACCGAATCGGAGCGATCAGCAACTCGGACACGCAAAGAGGCACTGCGAGTTCCAGTTTCAACCATGATTGCCACGCCCGGTCTCAATCCGAGGCGTGTCATCTCGCGCAAAGCCACGGGGTCGCGGTCGGACACGCTGCTAATCACCGCAGGAACGCCACACGCCCATTTCGATAACAGCACTTCCGAGCGATTCGGAAGCGTGCCGCTTCGCTCAGGGATCGGGTGTCCATGAGGATCGGTTTCCGGGTCTCCCAATTTCGCGGCGATCCGATCTTCAAAGCGCTCCGAGATGAAGTGCTCCAGCCGTTCTGCCTCGTCGTGAACCTCGTCCCACGAGTAGTCGAGGAACTCGTGGAGGAAACGCTCCAGCAAACGGTGGTGGCGAATGACCTCCAGAGCACGCACCTTCCCCGGTGCAGTCAGACGCGCGCCGTGGTGCTTCACGTATCTCACAAACGCTGGCTTCTGTGCCGCGAGCTTTTGGAGCATTCCAGTCACGGAAGCAGCACGGACACCAAGACGCTCAGCAAGGGCGTTGCTGGTCACCTGTTCCTGTTGAGGGCCGCCCAGTTCCAGTATCGCTTTCAGGTAATCGTCGGCCGATTCCGTGGTGTACGGTCGATGCGCTCTAGGTGGCACTAAATATTAGGCTACTCCCGTCGCCGCGCGACCGCAATCATCCCGGATCGATGGCTCTGCGCATCGGCGTTTGACTTTGAAGAAGAGTAAAGCGATACTATTTAGGTATGCCTAAATTATGGCGCGCAAATTGATCCTCCTGAGGCCATCCCTGGCGTTCTTGCTCTCCGCTCTGGCAATGCAGGTTCCGGCGCTGGCTCAAGGCGAAACGACGAGCGCGATCGTCGGGTCGGTCACCGATCAGACCGGCGCGGCGGTCTCCGGCGCCACCGTGACCGTCACGAGCGCGGAAAGCGGCCTCAAACGATCCGTGAAAACGGACGAGTCCGGTCGGTTTAGCTTTCCGCAACTCAAGCCTGGTACATACTCAGTGAAAGCGGCAGCGGACGGCCTTGAGACACGGCAGAGCAGCTCGGTCGCCGCCGGGCTGGGACAGAAGCAAACGGTCGACTTCAAGCTCGGCATCGCATCCTCAAGGGAAACGATTCTCGTCACGGAGCAAGCGCCGCTGGTCAACCCGGAGAACCCGAATACCTCGGCGACTCTGACTGCCCGATCCATCGAGGATCTTCCGAACCCGGGCGGTGACATGACGTATCCGCTGCAGTTCGCCGCCGGCGCTCTGATCAACACCGCAGGCAGCGGCAACGACTTCGTCGGTGGCACGAACGGTTATGGAAACGTGGAGTTCAACGGCCTGCCGTCTCTGTCAAACGGCTATATCGTCGATGGCCTGGAGACGAACGACCCGTTGACGAACCTGAACAGCGGCCTCTCGACCAACCTGGTGCTGGGCTTAAATTCGATTGCCGAGGTGACCGTGAACACGGTCTCCTATGCGGTGGATCAAGGGCGATACGGAGCCTCGCAGGTCAATTACGTCACCAAGTCCGGAACGAATCAGATGCACGGAAATCTATATGAACTGTGGGACGGCTCGAAGTTCAGCGCGGCTGACTTCTTTACGAACTCGACGCCGGACAACCACAAGCCGCGCTCCACGGTGAACCACTTCGGTGGCAGTCTGGGAGGTCCGATCCGGCGCGACAAGCTGTTCTTCTTCTTCGATTCCGAATGGGTGCGGATTGCGCTCCCGATCGTCACTGCCACAACAGTGCCAACGCCGGCGTTTCAGAACTATGTCCTGCAGCAACTGCCGCGCGGCGGTGTGGACTCCGTAACCGGATCGGCTTATCAGCCTGCGCCGCAACTGGTGCCATTCTACCAGAGGCTATTTTCCCTGTACGGCAATACGGCTGGGACACCGCTCCCGGTTCTCGGCTGTCCGTTCAACAACGATGGCAGCGCCGCGGGTGGCAATCCGCCCAATGGAAACGGTTGCGCGAACCGTCAGAGCGTTTCCCATTCCAGCGACGATCACGAGCAGGTGCAAACGGCTCGCATCGATTACAACATCGATCCGCAGAACATCGCCTGGGTGCGGTTGCAATCCGACACCGGACTTCAGGCCGCTTACACCGATCCCATCAATTCACTGTTCGACGCCGTCTCTCCGCAGCCCCTTTACTCATTCGCAGCGGGTTATACGCATGTGTTCTCCGGGCGCCTGGCGAACTACTTCAATCCGGCGTTCTCGTGGTACCAAAGCCTGTTCGGGCCGGCCGACTTGCAGAAGACGCTGGCGGCGTTTCCCATCGTCCTCCAGGGTAACGGCGCGAATGCACCGTTCACCACGCTGGGAGGGCTCGACAATACTTGGGTGCAGGGGCGCCGCGCCAGTCGCTTCTTCATCAATGACAACCTGGCCTGGACGATGGGAGCGCACGAATTCCGGTTCGGAACCAACAATCGGATCCTCCGCTTGAACGATTACGATTTCGGTGAAGGTGTGGTGCCAATGGTCACCTACACGACGCTGCCACAATTCATTTACGGCGTTGCCTCGACGGCCTCGGAAACCTTCCCGCTTGCCGATTCGCAGCCGTACAACTTTCTCAATCTGGACTTCTATGCGCAGGATACCTGGAAGGTCACGCGCAAGTTGACCTGGACTTTCGGCGTACGCGATACGTACAATTCAAATCCGCTGAATCCACATGACGCAGTGGCCCGCCTCGCCGGATCGTTCGACTCCATTTCCCACAATGTGAATCAGCCGCTGAGTCAGGTCATTCAGACCCAGCAGGGGACCATTTTCGCCGCTACACCAGCGGCGATCCTGCAGCCCAGAACCGCCATCGCGTGGCAGATCGCGCCACGGACGGTGCTGCGCACCGGGTTCGGCCTGTTCAGCGACATCTTACCGGGTAGCGTCGTCGATACCGTGGGAACCAATCCTCCCTACTCGAAGACATTTCAGGGCGGCCTGCTGGGCACAGTGGGAGGAACGGCCATTGCGCCGGGCGTACCGAACAGCGCTACCGATGCGACTTCGGCGGCGAATCAGCAATTCAACTCCGGCTTCGCTCAGGGCGAGCTTTCCTGTGCCTCGGGTCTGGCCAATCCGAGCTCTTGCCTTCCGCCAATTTCGATTACCGCGGTTCCGGATGGCAAGCTTCACGCTCCCTATTTCATGCAGTGGAGCTTGGCCCTGGAACATCAGGTCGACAACACACTCAATCTACGAGCTCAGTATGTAGGCACTCGCGCGGTCAACCAGCCCTATGAGACGCAAGTGAACGGTTATCAAACCGTCTGCGAGGGCTGCTTTGCGCCGTTCCCTTACGCCAAACCCAGTGATCCCCGCTTCGGGCCGGTCACGCAATTGAACACCGGAGCAAACAGCCATTACAACGGACTCCAGTTGACGGCCGAGAAGCGGCTCGGGCACGGCTTTCAGATCCAGGCCAACTACACGTGGAGCCGTTGCATGGACACGGTCTCAAACGGCGGATTCCTGCCATTCGCCGCTGGGGCCGTTCTCTCACCGCTGCCGGGTGAACTTGGCCGGCAATACGGCCCCTGCGATTACGACGTGGGTCAGAACTTCACAGCGCAGTACGTATATCAGTTGCCAATCAACTTCCGGAATCACGTGCTCGGCCGCGCTCTGAACGGATGGCAGGTGTCCGGAACCGCGTTTTGGCATAGTGGCTTGCCCTTCTCTGTGTTGAGCGCGGCCTATTCCGCCAACGGAAACGGCATCGTCCAGGGCAGCGGCCCGCAGTACGCCAGCGTGGTCCCCGGGGTGCCCATGTACGAACACAATCCGATCCCCGGCATCACTCAGCCCGGTACGATTCAGTGGCTGAACCCGGATGCGTTCGTTTCGGTTGTCGATCCGAGCACCGGTGCCTGTGCCGGTGGGGACAGCCCGACCAACTGCCAGTTCGGCAATCTCGGGCGAAACGCGCTGCGCGGTCCCGATTTCATCTGGAGCGACCTGTACCTGACCAAATGGTTCCAGTTGAGCGAGAAGCTGAAGATGCGCATCGACGGCCAATTCTTCAACGTCCTCAACCACCCGAATTTCGGTCTGCCGGTCTTGGGGTATGCAGGTATTCCGGGCAAGCCGTCCACGCAGACCGGATTCGGAGCTCTTAGCTATCCGACTTCACCTCCGACAGGACTATTGGGCGTCGGACTGGGCGGTGACAGCTCCCCTAGGATGATCGCATTTCAGGCTCGACTGGAGTTCTGAAGTCCAGTTACGTCAACTTGCGCAAACCGCCCTGCCCCCAGATGTGGACGCGCGCCGGAACGGCTAGCCTTTCGGCCCCAACGCCAACGCACGCGGTCCCCCGGTCGAGGGCTTCCCTGCCGGAAAACAGTGCCCGATAACACCGGATAACGCTCGCGTGAAACGGGCGCCGTTCATGCCTGGACGGGGCCATGCCACCGTTTGGCGACTGACTGGCCAGGTGGATTGCCGTTGGTAGACCCTTCGGCGTCAGGAAGGACCTATCCCCGTTGCTCATGCGAAGGAGCTTCCGCGACAACAGTCGATTCTCTAAACGCCATCGCGCGGCGGAAACCGGCGACCCGAAGGAACAATTCCCGAGTCCGCAATGGACGCTCAGTTCGCGGTTGGTTCCTTTTCGATGCGATCCACAGTCAGTACTTCCATGGGCGCCTTGCGTGGCTCGAGTTTCAGGCCATAGCGCTGCAACGCTTCAAATATCGACCCGGCGGGTTCGGCCCGTGCGTCGATCTGCGGAGGTTCGCCTCCGCCCTGGCGCATCGTCATCGCTCCGCCGGCGGGAAGGTCGCGCAAGGTTTCCGGCGAGATCGCCAGGTCGAAATCGTATCGCCCCTCAATGCCGGTCTGGTCCACCACGGGCCGCTCGCACAAATGGGAGACGAGATCCGCAAGCGCGGCGAGGGGCACCGCCGACGCCTTGAAATGCATGCCCGACGTGTCCATCGTCGTCTCCATGGTCCCGCGCGGCGTTTCACCGGGGCCCGCATTCGGACCCGGCGCAGGATCGCCAGCGGGCACGATTTCCGTGGGCTTCAGTTTCGCGCCGCCCTTTGCCACGACCATCGCACAGACGGCGTGCTCACGGCTGTCACGATGCAGCGCCAGTTTGAAGCGCTCGGCCAGCAGCGCCTGCAGCATCTCCGGGACCTGGCTTTTCGACGATTCTTCGGGCAGTTTGGCCACGATATCGAAGCGCGCGCTGCCCAGCCAGTCCGGCCCCTCCACCTGGAAGTCCTTCACACGGTATGCGGCACGGATGCATTCCCTCAGGCTGACATTGGAATATTGCAGCATGCCTCCATCCACGTTCATGCCGATTTGAATCTGGCCCATGGGCATCGGTTTCGCGGCCTTGATAGACGCCACTTCAAAGGCGACCTTGCCGGTTTCCTGGCCGAGCGCCACACTCAGGAACACTGCGCACAAAATCCACGGTTTCATGTCTTCAGCGTGGACCGGAGGGCGTGTTAGACGCGCAAAATCTATGTAAGGAATGTAAAGCTACAGGACCAGCTTGTAGCCGGCGCCCTTTACCGTCAGCAGGAAGCGGGGATAGCGCGAATCCTCCTCGATCTTCTTTCTCAATCCGGCAATGTGGACGTCGACCGTGCGGCTGAGCGTATCGCCGTTGAGGCCCCAGACGTTTTCGAGCAACTCTTCCCGTGTGACCACCGCCCCACGGCTGTCCAGAAGATACGTGAGCAGGCGGAACTCCAGCCGCGAAAGTGTAACCGGCTCTCCGGCGCGGATTACTTCATGCTTGCGGACATCCACCAATACGTCGCCCAATTCCACGCGCGCGGCGGCCCCGTTCGGGTTCCTGCCGGCACGCCGCAGGCGCGCTTCAATCCGGGCCATCAACTCCGCCGGCTCGCAGTTCTTCTGGACGTAGTCGTCGGCGCCGAGCTTCAACCCCAGGACGCGGTCCACCGTCTCGCCCCGCGCGGTCAGCATCAGCACTGCCGTATCCACCCGGTCGCGCCGCAAATCGCGGCAGATATCGAATCCGTTCTTACCAGGCAACATGACATCCAGTACGATCAGGTCGAAGTGACGCGCCAGGGCAGCCTCGTATCCCGCGGGCCCGGTCTGTGCCCACTCGACGTCGTAGCCTTCGGATTCGAGCCGGTCGATCATGCCCACCGCGAACGCGGTCTCATCTTCCACAAACAGGATTCGGTTCATACCGGCAAGTGCACCGTGAAGGTGCTTCCCCGGCCCGGTCCGCTCATCAGGGTCGCGCTGCCCCGGTGCGCTTCGGCCGCGCTGCGGACCAGGCTCAAGCCGAGACCAGAGCCGGGAATCTGGGCCTCGCTGGCAGCCCGCCCACGGCAAAATGGCTCGAAGATCTCGGCCTGATCGGCCGGTTCGATTCCGGGGCCGTGATCCTCCACGCTGATGCGCACCTGCTTTTCGGATGCGGAGTAGCTGGCCGTCACGCGAATCCAGCGCCCGGAATCCGCGTGCCGTTGCGCATTGCTGAGCAGGTTATCCAATGCCATACGAAGCAGCCGGGCGTCCCCCATGACTGGCGGAAGATCGGGACTCACGGCAACCTCGACGGCGAAGCCCGCGCGGTCCAGCGCTTCGCGCCGCTCGTCCAGTGTTTCCTCGATGACCCGGCGCAAATCAACCTCGTCGTTTGCGGGGCGCCGCAGCGCCGAGTGAATGCCGGCATATTGGAGCGCGTGCTCCACCATTTCATTGAGCCGGCGGCTCTGCTGATGGATCAGTTCGCCATACTGCCTGACTTTGTCGTCACCCGCCACCAACCCATCGGCCTGGTTGCGCGAAAGCATGGAAATCGCAGAGACCGGACTACGCAGTTCGTGCGAGACGCCAGCCACAAAGCGCATCTTCTGGTCTGCGAGGCGCCGACACCGCGCACACCGATCACCAGCAGAACGATCACCGCAACCAGCAGTGACTCCAGACCGAGGCCCAGGAGCAAGTCGAGCTGCCGCTTACGCTCGAAGGCGGCCGTCAACGGCATGTCTTTGTGCGCAACGTCCAATTCCCACATACCGGCATCGGACGGGTCCGGCAATCGCTCCTGGCCGTCGCCGGTAACTCTCTCCACTCGCTGATAGACCATCGTCTGACGCGGTCGTCCATCCGTCACAGGGGGCGGCTTGGGAAGCGTCAAGAGACCGATTCTCGAGAAGAACGGCAGCCGCAAATCGGCACGAACCAGGGAGCCATAGAGAGCTTCGCGAGGCCGGTCGCGCGGAATCACCGCGAATTCGTATTCCCCTGCAGCCATCGTGCCGAAACTCCGCTGGATCAACCGTGGGAAAAGCGTATGGCGCAGGTAGGACCCGTCGAACAGCGCGATGAAACAACGCTCCTGCTGCCATGTGATTTTCTTTTGAACGCGAGTGCCGGTAGCGTCGCGGCTCTCGTCCGTGGCGATTTCGTAAACCGGCACGACCAAAGCGGGCGGCTGGTCGAACGCAAATGCGGAACACCGGTGCGTGGTGATCCATTCCGGCGTGGTAGAGGGTAAGAACAGGCCACCATCCGCGAGCCGCCGCACCTTCGGCACACCCTGGGCGGAAGCGTCTAGGTAATAGAGTTCCCCGATCAGCCGCGGAAGCCCCCTCAGTCGTTCCCCGGAATCGAGCGCCGCACGTGCGTTATTCTGTACGAACAGAGCCGCCTCTCCGACCGCAGCGTTAAACTCACTGGCGAACAGCGAGCCCGCCGAATCGAGATGTTCCTTTTCGCGTTGGGCATCGGCCGCAGCCACCCGTGTGGACCAGCGATATTGCAGCGCTGCCAGTGCCGCCAGCAGCACCACAAGGGCCGTGCCGATTACGACGAGCGAACGGGAGCCAACGAATCGTCCCATCAACCTGCATTCTAGCGAAACGGCGGGGCATCAAAGGATACCAGGCGGACAATCCCACAACCGAAGCGGGTAGCCCACGGCAGATCTACATCCCGCCATGTCGCGTGGCGGTTGTCGATTCTCGGCAAGAACGCCCTTCCATCCATTACTCAACCACGAGAGGACTCTACACCGTGCTCTGAGATAATCGAATACTGTGAGTGTGAGTTAGGACGAATGTATCGCGAGAGAAGACCGCGGAAACGCTAGCGCGGGCGCGCAGCACAGCGTCTCGGGATTCTCGCTCGCCGGATACCTACCGATAATTGGTAGTTAACGCCCGCGTCGAGTGGTGCGTTCGTGGTATCAAGCGTGAAGGGTCATCCGCCCCGAACTTTCTCGACTGGAAGGAGCAGAGTCAGTCCTTCGAGGATATGGCACTCCTGGAGGCAGGCCCACGCACTCTGCCCGGCGAGGCGAGCCCGGCAGGTTGTCGGCCTGCCCGTCACCACGAATCGCGCACGCGGGCCTGCGTCCGGAACTCATGTTGGTCGATGGCACACGCTGCCCGGTCACCCATGCTCCGGACCACTTTCCCGAAGATCACCAGCCGCAAAGCCACCTCATCTCCGAGCCAGATCGGCCAGCTTATGGATAGCTCAATGAATGCCCCGGACTTGAGTGGTTCAAGTGGTGCTGCTGGACGGAACGACGCGCCGTTGCTGGAGATATCCAGCGTGACGCCGGTGCCATGGGCGACAACCGTTTTTCCGTCCCGAACATAGTAGACCAGCTCCCGCTGCATGGGGAAGCGCCGCTTCTGTCGCCGGTCCAATTGCCGCTCGTTTTGCTCCATGGTGACGAGAGACCGTCAGATCTCTCCTCTCCACTGATGAGCATTTCGAGCACCGAGAATTCCGGCAATGGAATCAATAACTTAAATCAGAAGATGCGGGTTCTGTTACGGAGAAGTGCAGGTCTTGCCGTTGGGTGCACCCACCGTTGGCCGAGGGCAAAACCAGCAAGGACATCGCAGTTTCGCTCGACCTCGGCTTGCAATCGGTCCACGGGCCGCCGCAAAAATATGATGAAGAATCTCGGCGTCAGCACCGTGGCCGGGCTCAAGAGCGCCCGAACTCTCGCGATAAGAGTCTTTCCGTCGAACGGTCTTGGCGGGACGGGCAAATCGACATTTTGGCTGACGATTTCCCTCGTGTCCGCACCTGACATCACCAGCGCCTTGATCTCGGGTCGTTCTTCTAGCAGCCGGGCACACAAATCGGCGCCGTTCAGCCGGAGCATTTCCATGTCCGTAATTATCAAGTCTATTTTGCTGGTATAGGAGCTGATCACTGGCCGCAATATGCCCAAGAACACGGCACTGCTCGATCTGGCGGCGGGCTACCGATATCTGGTCATAACGGGCCGATTCGATATCCGCCTTAGCCAGATGCTGCCGCCTTCGTTTTCAAGGCACAAAGGCACGAGCCGGCCGAGTTGTTCGCGCAAATGGTGGAAAGTGAAGTTGTTCCAATAGACGATCTCAAACGCGGAATTGTATTGGAGAAATGCGTGCAGTGCGTAAGCCTCGTTCCAGCCGCGTTTTTCCTGCAAAATCCATTCGATGGGATATTCAAATGGATAGAGTATATCGTGAACATGCACCAACACGCCGGGTTTCAACGTGGGAAGGATTTTGAAGAGATAATAATTCACGTCGCTACCGGTTTTGCTCACGTGCGACGAATCGATAAACAGAATATCGTTCTCCGTGAGCGATTCAAATTCCGCCAGGGGCACATCCTGCAGGCGGGCAGGGACCAGACGGGCGTTTCCGGCGCCTAGTTCTCCCCACAGATTCCTTAACGATACAAGCGATGGATCGATTAGCGTGAGCTCCATGGTGCCATCGAAGAAGCGATCATTTGTGTCCAGCAGCAAGCCTGAACTGTGCCCGCATCCCACTTCAATCACACGGCGCGGACGGAATTCCAGCAGCATCGAAAAGAGAATGCTGGCGTCGTGCGGCCCGAAAAACGGATTGTCGAAATAGAAGCGGAATCCGGTTTGTTGATGACGCGGGAAGGGGAAGTTGTGATGTCGCCGCGCTAGTCGCGTCATCATCGACGTCATTTTCAGGGCGTCAATGGCGACACCTGCGGGCAATGGAGCGGCAGTGCGCGTGCGAGTGGCCTCGATCGCATGCGGATCGCTTACATCCACAACAGGCGAATAAAAATGGCCAGGAGGATAACCCACGTTGACCAACATGGACTGTAGGCTGTCGAGACGATGCATGAGCTCGACACGTTCCGCCAACAACTGAGCAATTTGATCCTGATCCACGACGTTTCTGAGTATCGCACGCCTGTTCACCGTGGCGACGGGCGTGGAGCAGAGCGCGCGTTCGGCGCCGTGGCGGCGATTCCTTGACATTTGCAAGGGGGGAGCGAGGCTTTCCAAAACCGGGTTAAAAAGTTAATGTACTGGTGAGCACAACTGCTGGAGTTTGCAACAAATCAGGTTCAAATTGCCCATGGTGCGCGTGCCGATTGGGGACATCGGGCAACCAGGTGAGGGGCAGCCTCAGTATGGACCAAGATGGATAATCTAAGCAGCCTGCTCGCTGACACCTGTAGCGGAGGAAAGCTCAAGCCAGAGCAGTCGAAACAACTGGACCTTGTCCGCCGCTCTGTGGGCGCACGAGAGCCAGGCGGGGCGCGCTTAACGGAGGTGCTGAAATGCTTCCTGGAGGGACCGGTTGAGACACAAGACAGTGCGTTGGTCGACGCCTCCAATTCGTAGCGCTCCGTCTGCCGTCTGCACCGATGTGTGCCCGAGAAGGAATTGGATCTACCAGTTCGCCGCCCGCAGCATGACAGAGGTGGGCACAGCCTGCTAGCGCTCTGAATGGTGCTCCGTTCCTCCGCATCGGCCACGCGCACGACCGGCGCACGCCAGCCGGGTGCTCTCCTGCTTGCCCGTGCTGCCAGGCCGTCGCCGTTCAGAGCGGGCACCGAAGGCGTCGAGCTGCTCTGAGCTCTAGCCGGTACCGTCGCACCGCAAACCGACGTTCAGTCCGTTGCGCCCACCACATCGAGAAATAGGCGTACAGATTAGCCAGTAGCGAATCAGCTGTTCCGGTCGCCATACGAAGAATGTT
>Ga0187875_10002308_pt1 | contig 14167 bp, 13 predicted proteins | sample June2016WEW_17_1_2_FD_132978 | JGI IMG/M metagenome (GOLD analysis project Ga0187875, IMG submission 132978) | Peatland microbial communities from SPRUCE experiment site at the Marcell Experimental Forest, Minnesota, USA - June2016WEW_17_10 | ecosystem: Environmental > Terrestrial > Soil >... | reverse complement strand
ATCCCGGTGAAGGTTATGCTGAAACCGGGGTCACCAAGAATCATGTTACCGAGTTGATCCGGCGAACTGTAGTAGTCGCTAAATCTCCACAGGACACCTGCACTGCCTTCCGCATAAACTTGTGCCTGGCCGAACCCGACCGCTGGGCCGAAACTTCCGTTGTTGTAAACTTGCCGAATATTGCAGAACGTTGATTCCTCCCAAAACATTGAAATCAGTAACTCATCACTGTATGGTTGTGGCAGACCCAAGTACCTGTTGGTTTTTATCAGTTCCCACATAGTGATGTAGTCCAACCGCCGTGGATCGTTAATGCCTGGAAGTCCCGCCATAGCTGTGTGCTCCCTTCAATCTATTGTGGCAGAAATCGTTTGGCCACTTCTTCTTTAAGACGGAGTGTCGGCCCTTTTAAGCCGGAATAATGCATCACGTTGTGTGCTATGGATCCGAACCGCATTTTCGGGTTGGATTCTGCCCTAAAAAACTTCTTGAACAACCCCAAAGCCCGCAAAGCCATACAGTTTTCCAATCGAACATTCAAGTGATGGGTCAATGACGCAGGTTTTTGCAATTTTAGGACACACCTCCTTCCCCCTTATTATCGAGTCTATGGATGGTTTGACGCAATCGCCCCAAGAACGCGGTATCCCGGATTAGTTGTTTGTGATTGACTTGTCTAATCCGGGATGAATGGCCTCATTTTGTCTTTCACCAACGCATGTCATGCCGCTCATCCTCTCTCTGATTAATTTACAGCAAGATATCAGGGAGTTGAGGCGAATGCAGCGTGATCTTCACGCATAGCCACGCATAATCCGGGCTTCCTTCACCCTTTTTCCGGTGGGCCAACCGCCGGGTCTTTCAGCAAGTCATCTGATGATGACGCCGTTTTGTTGGCCGCACCCGTATCCGGGCCGCCGGTGGTCGTATGGCCGACGGGCGTGCAGGCATCTTCTGCGCTGCATGGATTGATTGGACTACTGCAGCCACTCAGGGGCATGCTGCGCTCTCCCTTCGAGTCCTTTCAGTGCGTTTTCAAGGTAAATACGAGTCTTGGAATAGAGATGTTCTATTTTCCCGTCCGCATTGTCGGGGGCGTCTTTTTCCAGGGTGTTGGCTATCCAGGGAAACTGAGGATCTGACAGGCAGCCGTGCCCGAATATGAACATAAGCCCTGCGAAAATCACGGCAGCCCTTGAAGACTTGGAATATGCTCCTGCGGAAGCAATACCACGCTGAACCAGGTCCTCCAGGACTGAATCGCCAAGGTATTCACATTTTTGAGGGTAAATTTTCCAGAAAAACGCAGCAATACCACTTGTATCCACTTCTGAAAACGTCAATGCGACGGGCGAGGGGGCGACGATTCTGTTCAACGCCTGTCTTTCGTACTCCAGGTCCTGGCCCGCCACCATTTCAATATAGCGCATAGTTCTTTGGTGAAGCTGATCGGATCGAGTCATTTGACCGGCCGGGTCTGAGCCGCATAGCACCTCTGCCGCCCAGGGATATTGAGGATCCGTATCGAAGCCGCTGCCGAACATGAACATCAGTTCTATATAGAATCGCACCGGACCACGATTGGTTAAACCATATTTTTCGGCTCTCTCTATGCCCAAACTCACAACTTGGCGGACCGTCTTCTCGCCCAGAATTTCGAACTGCCCGGGGGCAAACTCGGAGATGTGCCGAACGGTTTCGGCCTCGAACTGCCTTTTCGCGTATTGCACAAAAGCTTGCATCTGCTGGTCACGTATTACCAACATTTTCCAAAACTCCCTGGAGAAATACTAGCCTCCGATCAGCACGGTGGGATATCCCTCTACAATGACACCTCCATGAACGGTCGCATCCCCGATGCGAGCGGCGGGCATCCCGCCGATCATTACCGTTGAGGACCCCATAATGATGGCATCGGGTGGGCCGACACAGGTAGCCAAGTCACCTACCCTGGCGGCAGGCATGCCCCCGATCAGGACCGTGGGGCAGCCCGGCGGCAGGATCGGCCCCCCCACGTGCGGGGGCGGTGTTACCATCGGGCATGTATGCATGTCTCCGACTCTAGCTGCCGGCGGCATAAATCGGCTCCTTATTTATCTTCCTGCTTCCTGCTCCTTGTTCCCTGCTACCCAATACGGACCCTGCGCTCGACGAGCTTGCCGCCGGTAAGAACGTAGTGAATTAAATAATTGGGATCCTCTGCTTCGACATAGAAGGAGTTGACAGGTCCAAAGAGGATCTTGAGTTCCGATTCATTGCACGTTGGCAGATAAATACGGAAAACCCGGGGGTCGTAATAGCGAAAGTACAACGGCTTTCCTTGAGGGTCATAAACCATAATGAGGCCCTGGAAATGCCGCCCGAGTTCCTTAAAGCCTGCCGCAGACTCGATCATAATCCCCCAACTGTTCCCCCATCCGTAGGTGAAAAACCATTCGATGAAACTATCTTCACGGTGAAGCGGGACAAGATAGGGAGCCACGCCGGCCAGTTCCCTGGCCAGATCTCCACGAAAAAGGGACATAGCTTCAGTCCCGGATTCAGCAAGCCGGGAATGAATTCGGGTATCCCCGGCGGCATCCAGGATCGCGTAGAGCTGAAGCGAAGGGTCGCCATCGGCGCTCTGCCAAATCTGGTTTACGATCTTTTCGATTTCCTGAGACATGGCTCTCGTCTCTTCTCTATTTCGGTATGGGTTGGCAGAATGGAGCGCCGGTAATTGCAGCTGATTTGAATGCATGAGCCTGGGGAGACGGCGCGGAAGGAGCAGGGGGTACGGTCTCCTTCTGTACAGCCGATGACTCGCCCGGTTCCCGGGGTGCTTTGGGCGATTGGGGCGAGCATCCCGAGCCGGAACCGGGTGCACCGCCGCTGTTTATCAGCACTGGTGTGCCGGATATGGTTACCCCGGCGGGGCCGACGACGATGAAGCCTCCTCCGGCTTTCAGAGTGATGCTCATTCCCGCTTCCAGCACCACGTTCATTCCGGCTTTCAGGTAGATTTCCATACCCGCCTGAAGCGCGTGCTTATTGCCCACCTTCTCCTGCATGTCCCCGCCGGCCAACGGAAATCGTGCCACCCACGTTTTCATTTCGGTCACCTTTAACCGTCAGGTGCTTGTCGCCCTCGACCATCTGTAATTGGTCTCTTTTCACGGTAAGATGGTCCTCATGGCCGACAAATTCTACCAGGTCGTTTTTCACTCTGATTTCCTGGTCTTTTTCCGCCTGTATAAAAATCAGTTCTTCGCCTTTTTTGTCCTCGAACCGCAACTCGTTTATGTTGGTCGGACTTCCCCCCTTGGAGCTTCGGCTCTTGATGCCGCTTTGGGTAGCATTGGCGGGGAGGTCGTAGGGAGGCATATTATCGTCGTTGTACACGCGTCCGGTAACGATCGGCCGGTCCGGATCGCCTTCGAGGAAATCGACGATCACCTCTTGCCCGATGCGGGGGATGTGGATCGCCCCCCACTTGGCGCCGGCCCACAGTTGCGCCACCCTTATCCAGCAGGAGCTTTTTTCATCGGCCTTGTTGTACCGGTCCCAATGAAACTTGAGTTTCACCCTTCCATATTTGTCCGTATATATTTCGCTCCCGGCAGGTCCCACCACGATTGCGGTCTGTGGGCCCTTCACAACGGGTTTCCACGTGGTGCGCGCCGGACGGAAAGGCTGTCTGGAAGGTATGACGGTAAAGCTGCAGGCATAGATGTCCGCCTCGCCGCCGCCCGCGCCGGTCTCGTAGACGTCTGAAACTATCTCGTGGGTTGCAGAAACGATGAGATACTCGCGATTCTGGTCCTTGCGCGCATATCCGGTGAGTTGGAAAAGGCTGCCTACTGAAAAACCGCGGGCATTTGCCTCGCCGTACAGCAGTTCGTAGCCGGATTGCAGCTCCTCTATACGGACACGGGCGTATGTTTCGCCTTCATCGGTTTGGAGATAGCTCCCAGGGTAATCATAGACTTCCATTCCGGCCATAGCATGGTCATGTTTAATGGCCGATTTAACGTGCAGGTTGGCTTTTGGGGTTTTAAAATTGAAATCGTTCAAGGCGCAAATGCCGGGTTGAATCTCCTGCGAGATGCGCCAGTCGTAGATATGGTCCCGTTCACGGCGAAGAGTGTAGTCGCGCGGATAATAGGGCAATTTTTCGTAGCCGGCAAAGGGCTGGTGGGAACTCGCCGAATCGGATAGCACCAGCGTGTGTTTGTCGTTTTCATGTTTGAAGTAGTAATAAATCCCCTCCTGCTCCATCAACCGGCTGACGAAGTTGAAATCACTCTCCCGGTACTGCACGCAATATTCCCAGGGTTGATAGTTCCCGCTGAGCGCCTCTTCGTAGTCGGTAAAGCCCTGGCCGCGGAATACCTCCTTGATAATATCTGGTATTTTTTTATCCTGGAATATCCGGCAGTTAGCGGAGCGGGTCAGGAACCACAACCATGGGTGCACGGTCGCATGATAGGTCAAAAGGTCTCCGACGGTCCCGGATTGACTAAAGCTACTCACATGCCCGCTAAAGTACCGTTTCTTGCCTTGCGCGGTTTCCAGCCGGACGGTAATCCTCTGGCCGAGGAGGTCCTCGAACTTGATGTTGGGGTTCTCGCTCAAAAGATCGATCTGAAACTCAAAAAGCCGTCCCAACGCCTCGGTGGCTGTCATGCGGTACAACAACAATACATCCTTGCCCAGCGGCGTGGCTATCTCAACTGCTCTAGACGCTTGTGTCCTATCCATGGTCATCCTCAGCAGCAAGGAAGTTATGAAAAGCTATATACAAATTCTCCCTCGGAAACACTGGCGTGGACGCCACTGATCGGGGCCCCTTCCATCATGGACATAAGTATTTTTCGGCTTACCTCAGGTAGTACCGTATTGGTCAAAATGGCGTCGATCATCCTGCCGCCGCTTTCCAGTTCCGTGCAGCGGCTGACGATGTGCTGAACCATCTCCGGATCGTAGGTGAATGGAATCCCGTGATTGCCGCGAATCCTTTTTTCGATTCGGCCAAGCTGCAGCCGCACTATATCCCCTAGCATGGAATCGTTTAGCGGATAGTAGGGGATAATGACCAGCCGTCCCAGGAGGGCGGGCGGGAAAACCCCCAACAGAGGTTTTCTCAGCGCCTTGGTGAGGCCTTCCACATCCGGGGTCAACTCAGGGTCGGCGCACATATTCATGATGAGGTCCGTACCGACGTTGGTCGTGAGTATAATCAGGGTGTTTTTGAAATCGATCGAGCGTCCCTCGCCATCTTCCATCCACCCTTTGTCAAAGACCTGGAAGAAGATCTCGTGCACGTCAGGGTGCGCCTTTTCGACTTCATCAAGCAGTATCACGCCGTAGGGTTTTCGGCGCACCGCCTCCGTCAGCCTGCCGCCCTCTCCGTAGCCTACGTAACCTGGAGGAGCTCCCTTGAGCGTGGACACCGTATGTGCTTCCTGAAATTCGCTCATATTTATGGCTATTATGTTCTGTTCTCCGCCGTAGAGCGCTTCGGCCAGAGCCAGGGCCGTCTCAGTTTTGCCGACGCCGGATGGTCCGGCCAGCATGAAGACGCCGACCGGTTTCTGAGGATTGTCCAGTTTCGCCCGTGAGGTATAAATGCGCTTGCTGATCATCTCCAGCGCATGGCGCTGTCCGATGATGCGCCGATTCATGATGTCGGCGAGGTTCAGGACGGTTTCGATCTCGTTTTTTACCATCCGGCCAACGGGAATCCCGGTCCAGTCGGCGACCACCGAAGCCACGGCCTGGGCGTCGGCGGTGGGCAGGATGAGAGGCCTCTCCCCTTGCAATTCCTTTAACCTGGCTTGCAACGCCTGATGCTCCTGTTCCAGTTGCTGAAGTTCCCGGCCGTTGCTTTTCTCCTTGTCTTCGGCGGCGGTTTCCGCTCCCGCGCCGTTGCCATTTTCCGGCACTGTGCCTGTCAGTTCCCGCAGGCGTGCGCGTTTCTCCAGTATTTGTCCGACCAGTTCCTGTTCCGATGTCCATCGCTCCTCGAGTTGCTGCAACCTTTGCCGCTCGGTCTGAAGCGCAGCATTTGCAGCGGCCCTCCGTTCAACCGTATCCGCCATGATGGAGCGTTCCCGTTCGATGATCTGCAGCTCCGTTTCCAAGCTGCTGATCCGCCTGCGGCAATCATCGACTTCCGCAGGGACCGCATGCTGGCTGATAGCTACCCGGGCGCAGGCGGTGTCCAGCAGACTGACCGCCTTATCAGGCAATTGTCGATCCGGTATGTAGCGCCGCGAGAGTTTAACCGCCGCTTCCAAAGCCTCGTCGAGCAGTTGGACCCGATGATGCTGCTCCATAACCGAGGCAATGGCCCGCATCATCTGCAGCGCTTTTTCTTCACTCGGTTCAAGTACCTGAACTACTTGGAAACGGCGGGTCAGGGCCGGGTCTTTTTCGATATGTTTTTTGTACTCAGCCCACGTGGTGGCCGCAATGGTGCGCAGTGTGCCGCGAGCCAGTGCGGGCTTGAGCAGATTGGCGGCGTCCCCGGTGCCGGCCGAGCCTCCTGCGCCGATTAGCGTGTGTGCTTCGTCGATGAAGAGGATTACGGGCTTTTCGGATGATTGAACCTCGTCGATTACCTGCCGCAGACGCTTTTCAAATTCACCCTTGTAGCTGGCGCCTGCCTGCAGCAGTCCCAAATCCAGAGCGCGCAGCGCTACATTCTGAAGGGGCGGGGGCACGTCACCCGCGGCTATTCGCAGAGCGAACCCTTCCACTACAGCCGTCTTTCCCACACCGGCTTCTCCGGTGATAATCGGATTGTTCTGCCGGCGCCGCATCAGAATATCCACTATTTTTCGAATCTCTTCATCCCGCCCGACAGTTGGGTCGATTTCCCCTTTGCGGGCCTTCTCCGTAAGATCGACCGAATATTGGAGCAAGGCTTCCTGTTTGCCCGGAAGTCCCCGCCTTAACTCCCCTTGTGCTTCGGCAGGCTCCGCACCGCCCAGCTTTGTTCCGTCCGAAGCTGCCAGGTGCTCTTCCGGTGAGCCGCCCACTATCGAGTGGAACTTGCCTGCAAGGGCATCGAGGCTGATTTTCTTGAACTCCGGTGAAAGGCCTTCCAGCGAATAGCGCAGACTCCGCGTCTTCAGAATGCCAAGAAGTATATGGCCGGTGCGCACCTGAGACTCGCCGAACATCAGGCTGCCGTAAACCCAGCCGCGCTCAACAGCCTCCTCTACCTGAGAAGACAAATCCAGGCTGCTGGTCGATCCCCTTTGAAGATGATCAAGGCCCGCAGTCAGGTCCTTTGCAAGTCTCGAGAGGTCGATTTGGAAAAAAGAAATGATGTGGTGCAAGTCGGAATCCTGCAGTTGCAACACCTGGCTGAACCAGTGCACCAACTCGACATAGGGATTGCCGCGCATTTTGCAAAAGACGGTTGCACTTTCCATTGCCTTGAATGCCAGGCTGTTTAGCTTGCCAAAAAGGGCGCTACGGCTGATTTCACTCACGCTAGGTTTCCTCAATTATGGAGGGTTGCCAAAACGGGCGCATTGAACACAAGGTCATCAGCATCCTTTGCCACAGACCTTTTCCCCAGCCACGTGGTCCATCCCAGGCGGGACTGTCCATCAAGACTCAATAGGGGCACCTCTTCACGCTTTAAAACCAAATTGACATCCCAGGCCCACTCATCACCCGCATAGTTGCGGACCAGCGCAACCAGACGCCCGATCCGGGCCTCATCAGGCAGGAAACCCAGGTAATCGTCATATCCCATTGGACCCAGAACGATACGGAACTTGTGCTGGCAGCTCCAGATTTCCGCCCCGAGAATGATCGATGCGCCCAGAGTCCCGCTGGACGGGTTCTGCCCCAGGCGGAAAATGTCATTTTTCGGAAGGGGTAACCACTCTCCGGCAAATTCATTCAATTTTGCGGGCACGCCGAAATACTCTGTGAGAATTGCTTCCAACCCTTCAGGATGTTTGGTTTGGCATGCCAGGAGCCCGCAGTAACAGAGTTTGGTCCAGTCGGAGATTTCATCCCGATTTCGAAGCGCCGGCATGCCGAGCCCTTCGAGTGAGCCGACGTAGGCGGCAAACCTGTCCGACTCCGGCCTGTCAAAACTCACCGTCGGCTCATTGTTGGCCCAGGCGCGGTAGAACAGAGACAGCATCCGATGATGGAAAACGTCTAAAAACCGGGCAAAAGAGGGGTCTTTGTGCTTTTTCAACCGCTCATGGGCGTACTCCGTCAGATGCAGCGGCAGAGGACCGTTCGGGCCCAGTAGACCAAAAAGGCGGACTGTCAACCTGTGCGGCTTGCCATCCGTTTTTGGCTCGAACGCAGTCAGGCTGGCGGATTCAAAATGCATGGACGATTCCTGAGCCAGTCTAACGGGGTCCTCACCCGGCCGTCGCGACATGCCCAACCTTGGCGCATCCCGATAAAGGCACTCGATCAATCGCAGTGCCTGAAAAAAGCCAAACGCATAGGGGTCTTTTTCCAGTTTGCCAATTAGAGCCGCTAGATGTTGTGTCTGTTCCCTATCTTCACCGGCCATCGCATGATTTCCCCACGTCCAGGCGTCGCTATAACCGTTTCCGTGAACGAGTTGATGCTGACATATTTGCGGAAAAACTGCTCCAATACAGCTCCCAGCAGAAATGCGCCGCTTCCACGAAATGCCGATTCGTCCAGTGAGACCGTCAATTCAAGCCCCCTGGCGAAAGTAACAGGAATGGGAGCGTTTGCGCCTTTCGGGAAATCGATTCGTCTGACTACGGGTTTTGAGCTGATCGACAGCACGCCGCTTACCTGTTTGCGTACGACGGGGTCACTGTTGTCCCCATAGAGCGATAGAATTTGCCTCAGGGCAGCGGCGCCCTGTTCCTCATCATTGTCGGCAAGCGAGAGGTAATTCAGAGCCAAATGGCTGATCAACTGCCAGGCGACCTCCTTCAGCGCATTTGAGGCTCTTGGCGGTGTCGGCCCGGCAAGACAGCGTATCGAATCGTATGGTCCGCCCGATTGGAGTGTAAAATCCGAAGAATAGACCCCAACCGGCATTCTCATCGGCAGGTGTCTGTTGGTGCAAAGGGCCTCGATCCCCAGTTGTTTCAGTGTCCCGGACCAGGGGGCTTCCATGGCATCGACCAGGGATATGAACGTCTCACTTCCCGTATAGCTGGAACGGCTTCCACGAAGCTGCCCGGCCGACAACCGCCGATGGTCTCGATAAAGGGTATAGAAAGCCTCGCCTCTCTGTTGGATGTTCCTGTCCAAGACCTTGTAGAAAGGCAGAAATTCGACCTCAGGATCCGCACGATCACTGAATCCCAGGACTTTGGTTAAGCTGTGAACCTCGAAGTCCATCGCACGGGTGCGGTCCGGCACAATGTGGAGTTCGGCTGTCCGGTGGGACAGATGGATACGGTCGCATCGCTTCGGAAACAGGTTGATGGCCGGAGTGCAGAAAAGGTTGAAGTGGGATACATCAACCATATCGAGAAGTTCCGGATTGTTTCGATCGAAAAGAAAGACCAGGTCCAGAGTATCCTCTTCGCATCGGCTGAGGGCGGATTGCAACTCAGTCAGTTCGACAAACAGGAAGCGTTCGGGAAAAGAAAAATACTCCTGCAGGAAGCGATAGCCCTGGAAGGAGCGCCTTGTGAAGGGAAGCAATGCCTGGTCGTCCTCAAAGCCCATGCGTCTGATTGCAGCCTTCGGCAATGAGTGTGCTTTCCATCTAAATGGCCGCGATACGGGCTGGACCACAATTTCAAGCAAATTCGCAAGGAGCTGCTCATATAGCTGAACGGCTGTTTCTCCGCCTCTCAGAAACAGGGGCAGTCGTTCCAGGGGCAATTTCCCGATCTGCAGTCCCGCCGTGCAGTGCAAGCGCAAGCGCAGCCCTGCCTTAACTCCCTGCTTTTTGGGAATTCCCAGCCCTACAACTTCACCGGGGCTCCCAAGGTATTGGGCCTCGGTGATTTCAAGCGGCCACAGCATAAGGTCATGGGAAATACGGTATTCACAAGCGGTTTGCTCACCCTCGACAATGCCGCTGCGCAGTTGAGAGCCGCGGGGTATAGTGAAACCTTCTGCGAGAGACCCTTCATTGAGGTTGGGCAACACTTGCACGACGGCCATTGACGGAATCGGCGGAAGATAATGAGGATAGACCATTTCCAACAGATGCTGGGTGAAACGGGGGAACTCGGCGTCCACTTTTAGCTGCACGCGGGCGGCAAGAAAAGCGAAACCTTCAAGAAGCCGCTCGACATAGGGATCAGCGCACTCGAACGCATCCAGCCCGAGGCGCCCTGCAATCTTCGGGAACTCCCGGGCGAATTCGCCTCCCATTTCCCGTATGTACTGCAGTTCACGATCATAGTATTCGAGCAGGCGCGGGTCCATAATGCGGCTATTCCTTAAGGTCTCTCTTGAATTTCCCGAGATCTAGATCCAGTGTAGCTTTCAGGTAAAACCTTTCCGGAAGAGGTTGCCACCACAATTCCCCCTGGATTTCGAAGGTTATTGTATTTTCGCTCATTTGAGTGTCATCGATGGCAACGCCAACCTTGAGTGTTCCGGGAAGTATTCTGGGCTCGAAATCCTGAATCGCCTGCCGAATGTCCCGCTCAATTGACGCGAGGTCTTTGCGACTGGCCGAAGTGCCCGATATCTCCGGAATACCGTAATTAAGCACAGACTTCCTGACCTCGGGATAGCTGCCCAGCTCCTGCGAGATTTCAAGGCAGCTTGTATTGAGCAGCCACTCCAGGTCGCGGATGACTGACTTTCTGAGGCGCTGCAGGGACATAACCCGCTCTTCGAGAGTGTCCGTTTTGCTGGCTGGATTCAAATCAGTCAGCCGGTCCAGCAGTGATGGCTGCAAATGCTCCTTTGGAGTCAGATCTGCCATTGGAATTCATCAGTCTATACGTATTTGCCGAATATCGAGCAGCGGATATTCACCCTGATCCGTTGCCAGCATCCTCTGGCCCAAGCCCTGATAGACTCCATCGGCCAGCGTGATCCAATCGGTCTTCCGCCCCAACTGAATCAGCGGGTCCTGCGAGTTCTCCGAACCTACATAGCGAGCCGGGATCAGCCCATGGGCCTGGCCGCCGTTTGTCCAGGTGAACTGCGCCGGCAACCATACCATGTCGCGCAGGTCCCTTGGCTCGGGTATGGTTACGGCATTTACCTGCTGAAATGGCACCCAGTAGTACCGAGCGTTCAAAATCACCTCGATCACAGGTCCCAGGCTGGAATCCGCATCTGCAATCCATTTGAAGGATTGCCCGTTGATGGTGCCCGAACTTTCGGGCGCCTGTTCAAATGCCTGGCTGCGAAGGGATAGCGCAAGCTCATATCGTCCCTCTCCCAACAGCCGCATAGATTCCAACAACATGGCTACCCATCCGGGAGGTTCGCCCAAAAGAAGGGGTTGTCGGCGACCGGCGAAGATTTCCCGGCGCAGAGACTCGCACTGTATGGCCTCCTTATATATATGCAGCATGGGCAAGGTGGCCACCTCCAGCTCGCTCAAAACGTTCAATTGATTCAGGGCGCGTTCCCATTCTCCCAAGACGGCGAGCAACTGAAAGAGGAAAGCCCGGTAGCGGCTGTTGTCCGGCTGTTTGCGGACGTGTTCTTTCAGATCCTGGAGCGCATCGTGCAGTTGTCCTTCACGGACCAGATGTTCTGCGCGCATTGGACCCCCCTCTCGAATTTGAAATGACCAAAGAATTCAGACCCTCGCCAACCACAATGGCGCAGCCTCGAGGACCTCACCTGGCAGACTTTGAATACTGGCCCTGAATCCTGCGCAAAGTGAAACATCGAGGGCATGCTAAAAAGGCTTATTTACCGCAATATCCCAGGTTTGCTCAATCCCAGGAGCCTCTACTCCGGTATCTGTCTGGGGTTTATATACCAGTTTATACTTTGCGAAGTTCAGCGAGATACTCTCGCTGATCGTGTCATCCCCACCACTGCCGCCAGTGGTGTAGGAGCTGATTAATACATTGTCCATCGTTATTGACAGATATTCCACCGGCTTGTCGCCACCCGCCTTTAAGACCGTCAATGTTCCCTTACTGAAATGTTGGCCGCTGCAGCAGAATTTCGTGAGAACGGGAGTGGACTTGTCGACCCTCTTGGAAATGTGAATGTCCTGCACGCTCACCTTTCCGCTACCACCGCCGGTCGCGACATGCATCGAGCCGGACTGGTTCATACCCCAGCTCCACCCCAAAACGTCAATTTCCTTTTGGTGCCCGTCGACCACTGATTCCCCTTCAACAGGCGGTCCCTCAAGCTTCAGGAAAATGCTAACAGCCATTTTCTTTTCCTTTCTTTGTTTCGAATGTTCCGTTTGTTGCGATGACAGCTTCAGTCAATCTTCATGCCAGGTGAATTCGACTTCGAGTTACTTTCTTGCTGACGGCAGCTTGGATACCAGTCTCAACGAAACGGTGATTCCCTCTAACTGGTAGTGGGGCCGCAGGTAAAACTTGGAGGTGTAATAACCGGGGTTCCCCTCCACCTCTTCAACGAGGACCTCGGCAGCCGCAAGCGGTTTGCGCGCCTTTGTCTCCTCGGTAGAATGCTCCGGGGAGCCGTCAACGTATTGGTTGATCCATCTCTGCAGCCAGTTTTGTACGTCGGCCCGCTCCTTGAAAGAGCCGATTTTGTCTCTTACTATGCACTTCAGGTAATGGGCAAAACGGCAGCAGGCAAACAGGTAAGGCATGCGTGCGGAAAGGTTGGCGCTGGCTGTTGCGTCCGGGTCGTCGTACTGGGCCGGCTTCTGCAAAGATTGCGCGCCGATAAATACGGCAAAGTCGGTGTTTTTCCAGTGGCTGAGCGGCATAAAACCAACCTTGGCCAGTTCCGCCTCGCGCCGGTCCCCGATGGCGATTTCGGTGGGGCATTTCATATCAACTCCACCATCGTCGGTTGGAAATGTGTGCAGGGGCAAGCCTTCTACAAGTCCTCCGGATTCGCGGCCCCTGATGCGAGAACACCAGCCCCAGAGTTTGAAGGCCTGGTTGATGTTGACGGCCATTGCATAGGCCGAGTTCGCCCAACAGTATTTGCTGCTGTCCGCGCCCTCTGTGTCCTCTTCGTAATCGAACTCATCCACCGGTTCGGTTTTTGCCCCATAAGGACGGCGCGCAAGGAAACGGGGCATAGTCAGCCCGATATATCGGGAGTCGTCGGAGTCGCGCAGTGAGCGCCAGGCGGCATATTCAGGGGTGGTGAAAATCTTGGCCAGATCGCTTGGATTGCTGAGTTCGGACCACGATTCCATCTGCATAACGGCCGGCGAGGCACCGGTGATGAAGGGCGAATGCGACGCGGCGGCAACCTTGGCTATTTCACCCAGCAACTCAACATCCGGGGGAGTATGGTCAAAGTGGAAGTCCCCCACCAGGCAGCCATAGGGCTCGCCGCCTGGCAAATCATATTCATCCCCATATATCTTCTTGAAAAGGGGGCTCTGATCCCAGCGCATGCCCTTGTATTTCTTGAGCGATTTGCGAAGCTCGTCTTTGCTCACATTGAGCACGCGGATCTTCAGCATGGAGTCTGTTTCGCTATTGCTTGCCAGATGATGGAGTCCCCGCCATGCGCCCTCCAGCTTCTGAAAATCCGCATGGTGTAGAATGAGATCGATCTGAGCGGTTAGTTTCTGATCGATAGCTGCCTTGATGGCTTCGATCGTGCGCATGGCGTCGGCAGAGACCAGCCCGACGTCCTTGAGAACGTATTCGGCAAGGGTGCGGGTTGCGAGTTCAACCTCCTGCTGCATCCGGTCGGATTTTGGCTTGAACTCCTTCTGGAGCAGCTCTTGAAAGTCGCTCAGCTCAAGAGCCTGCGCTTCTTTTTCCTTTTGTGTCCCAGTTTCAATTTCGGCCATAATTTATCCCTCTTTTTCCTCAGATTGGACTCCGGTGGGGCTCCCAGAAGCAGTCTGTTCAACCGATTTGGCCGCCGTTGTCAGCGCCGCAAGCAGTGACGGGTCTGAAATCAACTGTGCAATGAGCTTTTCGGCTCCTGTTTTCCCATCCATATACGTCAAGAGGTTGTCCAGTTGGGTGCGCGCCTCCAGCAGCTCCTTTAAGCCGCTCACCTTGCGCGCAATGGCGGCGGGCGAGAAATCGTCCATGCTCTCGAAAGT
>Ga0187875_10002304_pt1 | contig 14180 bp, 9 predicted proteins | sample June2016WEW_17_1_2_FD_132978 | JGI IMG/M metagenome (GOLD analysis project Ga0187875, IMG submission 132978) | Peatland microbial communities from SPRUCE experiment site at the Marcell Experimental Forest, Minnesota, USA - June2016WEW_17_10 | ecosystem: Environmental > Terrestrial > Soil >... | reverse complement strand
GCGGGCGATTCCGCGCGCCCCGTTTCCAGTCCCAGTGCCGCCACGCCAGCCAGGCGCGCCGCTTGACCGAGCAGATCTCTGCGAGTGACCGGCATGTATAATACCTCCCTCAGTGAAACCTCAGCGTCACGTCCACTACATTGGCGCCCTTGTGAATGTTCATTCCCGAGCTGAAAGTCCTGAACTTGCCCCTCACCAGCGGTAGCGCGGAGCGCACAAACTCATCGACATAAGGCTGGTTCATGGGCGCGCCGCCGGGCAGCTTCCACAGCGCGGCAAGGCGCTTTTCGGTACCCTCATCCAGGCCTTCGATGTGCAACTCGCCGAACAGGAATTGCGGACCTTTCCCGACTACTAGGTCCACGTCCACCACCTGTGTCGCCTCGTGAAACGCGCGCACAGGCTTCGAGAATACCGTGATGTACCCATCGCGCCGCAGCACCTGTTCCATCTTGTTCACGGATGCCATGAATTGCTTCCAGTTGGCCGGCGCTCCGTACGCGAATCGGGCGGCATCGTGCATGTCGGCGAGAGGAAGAGCATCGCCGGTCAGCACGACTTTGCCGAGCCGCCAAACGGGACCTTCGTCGATCGCGGCCGTAACAGCCACCGCGCCGCCGCCGGCATCCGCCATCTTCACGGACGGGAAAGCCACGGTCAGGCGACCCAGCTCATCGTAGAGCGGCCTCAGGTTGAATTCCAACTTGCGCCGGAAATCGCGTTCGGTGTATTCCTGATCCATTGCCACTTTCGCCATCGCAGCCTGCAACCGACCGTCCGCGATCGCCGCATTACCCTCGAAGCGAATCGCGGCGACTTTGGGAAGATGGGCCGGACGGCAAATGACCACCATCTTGCCGGTATGCAAGTCGGCCTCGGTCTTCATGACGATCTCTTCCGCATGGTTCGATTTCCGCAGCGCGGCTTCTATTGCCCGCTTGTAATAGTCCGACGCGCGATCGTTGTTCGGCATCTGCCGGTCGATGAACCCATCGGCGGATTTGAGTTGTTGCCACAACTGTTCCGCATCCAGGCCAGGGATATCCAGTTCGACCGGTGTGCGGGCTGCCTCTTCGGTAATCTCCAGCGTGACCCCGTATCCAGCAGGGCCGCCGGCAGCGGTGGGATCGTACCGGTAGTTGACGCTCGAGAAGAACCCGGTCTCGAAGAGCTTCTGCGCAGCGGCATCCAGTTCGGCACGAGTGACCGCCTGTCCTATGCGCAAGCCGGACGCGGCGATCACGGCTGCCGGCGCCAGCCGCTCGCTACCCGCGACTTTGATCTCCACGATCGGACGCTGCGCCAGGGCCGCGGGCGCCAGCATGAGCGCAACAGCCACGTGGCAAGAGCGCATGATCTGATACTATCTCAAGCATGAAGTTCGCCGCGATGCTATTGGTGTCGTGCCTAGCGCTAAGCGCGGCCGATCGCATCGTGGTGATTGCCCATCGGGGCGAACATCGCGCGCATCCCGAGAATACGCTTCCCGCCTTTCAAGCCGCTATCGATGCCGGGGCGGACTTCTTTGAACTGGACGTGCGCACCACTTCCGACGGACGCCTGGTGCTGATGCACGATGCCAGGGTGGACCGCACCACCAACGGCAGCGGGGCTGTCCGCGAGATGACCTTCGACCAGATCCGCGCACTGGACGCCGGCGCGAAGTTCAACGCCCAGTTTGCCGGCACGAAGGTGCCGTCCTTCGAGGAGGCGCTGGCTCTGGCGCACGGCAAAATCGGAGTCTATGTGGACTCCAAGGACATTGCGCCCGCCGATCTGGCCGCCGCCCTCACCAAGGCGGACATGCTGAATTCTGTCGTGATTTATGGAGGCGCCGGCTTTCTGAAGAAGGTGCAGGCGCTGAACCCATCCTTGAAAGTCATGCCGGAAGCATATAGCGCTGCTACGCTGGAAAAGCTGCTGCTGGATCTGAAACCGCGCGTGGTGGCCTTCGACGCGGGAGATTTCACTGGCGACACGATCGCGGTGGCCAAGCGCGCGGGCGTGGATATTTACGTGGACCGCCTGGGGTCCGCGGACAACGCTTCCGCCTGGCAGGACGCCGTGGACCGGGGCGCAGCCGGCATTCAGACGGACCGGCCCGCCGAACTGGTCGAGTACCTGCGGTCCCGCAAGCTGCGCGGCCGTGACTAAGTGTGCTGGGCCTACTTCTTCTCGGTCTTCTTCTCGTCGGGCTTCTTCTCGTCCGTCTTCTTATCGGTCAGCGCTTTGATTTCGGCTGGCAGATCGAAGCGCCCCGGCGGTATTTCCGCATTGTGTTTGACGCTTTCGATCTTCACCACAATATCCATGCCCGGAAGCTTTTGCGCAACGGTGTGCGGCGTCAAGATGCCGCCTTCATCCCGATAGTCGCTCAGAGCCATTTCGGCGGTAATGGCGCCATCCGGAGTAGTTATGGGCACTATAACTTTCACCAGCAAGTTGGAACCCTTATCGTAGTAGCGGGTTTCGGCTGCGCCTTCGTTGGGCGTGAGGACCACCTTATAGCAGGCCTTGCCACCCACGTCCTCTGTGCCTGCAAGTTCGGCTTTCTTGTAGAAATCGCGCCAGCGTAGATCCGCATTCACGGCGTCGCGGCGCAGGGCGCTGGCCCGTTCGTCGCCTTCCTTGATGCGCGGGCCTTGCTGGCCGTTGATCGCCCATGCCACTTGCCCGTTGGATCCCTCTTCCGCCTTGCCGACGGGGGCTGGAAACTCGATATCGGTGTAGGCCTTGTCGGGCGCGGCCTGGTAGACGGTTAGAGTTCCGCTGAGACCGAATGTGGTAATCTCCAGCGTGCCCGTGGCAATTTCGGTCTTGATCCTTTCATAAGCGGCGCGGCCGCCGGTGACTTCGATGTACTTGTCCAGAATGGCTTCTGGCTTGATGTCGTCGGCTGCGGAGGCAGCCGCGGCCAGCAGCAGCAGGGCCGGGATGGCGATGCGGAAGCGGGAGATCATGACGGTGGTTTCCTCTCGATTCACTGTAGCGCGATTTCGGCGGACGATGGATGGGCCGGCGGGACATTATCTACTACGATTGGCAGCCGCGCCATAGCCCAGCGCGCGCAGCAAGTCGTGACGCGATGCTTATCGCCACGCGCTCATTATCGCCATTCCACGGTAGTGGGTGAAGGGCATACCGTGGATGTGCCCTCATACAGCCAGCACCGAGCCTTCGGGCCTGCGCAGAAGCAGAATAGACGCCGATATCGCCGCACAACGTCCCTCTTGTGTCTTGTGCGACGATCTGCGGCCCGCGTCCGGATCGCACGGAACGTCCCATCGGGCCAGGTCCCCTAGGCCGTCGGGGGGAGGGTAAGACGCGAGGCGAAGTCAAGTGATGCGCCCACTCAGGCCCGATAGACGGGCGGATGGCATCCGACCTTCCGCCCCTCCACCACAATGCATGCCGGCCGGGCTTCACCCGCAGCCTATGCCTGTGCAAGACGGCTTACAAGGGCTGATTTGATAGCTCTCCAGATCTTCGAAGTATATGTCGGTATTGGTCGCCGCAAAGAAGATCGAAAAGACATAATCCGCGCCCCCTACGTCTCCGACCGGGCAGGACGCCGGAGCGAAGGAGATCAATGCCGGCGTGGAGCTGGTCGCTAACGGACCGGGCGGAATTGGCACCGGTGGGTTAAACGAGGCGGAGCTGCCATTGAACGACGCATAGCTGAGTTGGTCCGCTGCCGTAGTCCATGCCAGATAGAGCCCTCCGGGCGGAGTAGCTGGCGCGTCGAAAACGCCCAAGGCGGGTGCCACGTCTGTTTGGGCGCCCGCGACCGGATTCGCCGACGACCACCGGCCTCCGGACAGAGGAAGAGTCGCGTATTCGATTTGATTGCTCCCTTCTTCTACCCACGCCAGATACAACGTACTGTTATACACAGTGAGGGCTGGTCCCATTTGGGTATTCGTGGAGAACCCCGTATTCGCAATGGAGCTCCAGGAGCCGCCGGCGTAGGTTGCAAACATAATCGAATTGCTCGCCGTAGTAAAAGCCAGGTATAAGGTGGAACCGTTTCCGGCTAGAGCCGGCGCAGCGGTCGTCGCGGTATCGGCGACCGGCGCGTTGGGCTTGGATGGAGCCGGAAATGCAGATGTGGCCGCATTCCAACTCGTCATGTAGATGCCGTCGCTAGGCTCTTGCTGTCCCTTGAACGCCAGGTATACGGTGCTGTTGGCCACCGCCAGAGCCGGCGCCGAGTTCGTTTCCGAAGTGAAATTATGTTGCGCGGACCATACCGACCCATTCAAGGTCGAATACCAGACCGAACCGGGCGAGTTCTTCCCCTTCCATGCCAGGAAAGTGGTGCCGCCTAGGGTGGCCAGCGCGGGACCCGCGCTGGTTTCCGCTTGCGGCACCTCGGTCTGGGCCTGTGCCGGCTTCGGCAACCCCGGCAAGAGCGCCATCAAGGCAATCGTCATGTAACCAATCGAACGTTTCATTGAATTTTCTCCTTTTATTTGAAATTTCGGTGCCGTGGGCTGGACTGTTTCCGCCGGCCGCAACGGCATCGCGTCTGTTCTCTGAGAGGCACTTCGTTGCGTGTCTTTACTGCCTCTCACACACTCGTGCGGAAATCAGGCGGGAAACCGATCATGTCCGGCGTTTTTTCTGTGGAGGTCCGGCTAATGTTAGAATTAATGCGCGCGCCCACACGGGCACGCGTAGGGCGAGGGGACCGTTGCATGTCTTCACCCCAGGACCTGACCGGGTTACTGCGCGCTTGGGCCAACGGCAGCCGACCCGCACTGGAGGCCTTAACGCCTTTGGTTTACGCGGAACTGCGGCGCCTGGCCGGCAGCTACTTGCGGCGCGAACAGCCTGGCCGAACCCTCGAATCCACCGCGCTGGTGCATGAGGCCTACCTTCGCCTGGTGGACTCCAATCTTCCGGATTGGCGGAGCCGCGCGCATTTCTACGGGGTAGCCGCGCACTTGATGCGGCAGATCCTGGTCGATCACGCACGCGAGCGAAATGCGGCGAAACGTGGAGGCGGCGCGATTCACTTATCCTTGGAGGAAGACTTGGCGCTATCGCCGGAACGGGAGACCGACTTGGTGGCGCTCGACGAAGCCCTGGAGCGGTTGACAGCGTGCGGACCGAGAAAAGCCCAGGTGGTGGAACTTCGCTTCTTCGGCGGGCTGAGCGAGGACGAAATAGCCGAAGTCCTCAAAGTATCCGCGATAACGGTGAGACGCGACTGGCAATTTTCGAAGGCATGGCTGCTGCGTGAACTGACCGGGCAGTAAGATAATGAATCCCGACGATCTGGAGGAAATTGAACGTCTGTATCACTCCGCCCTGGAGCGGCCAGAGCGCGAGCGGTCTGCGTTTCTGAAAGCGGCGTGTGGCGCGGATGAGGGGTTGCGGCGCGAGGTGGACTCCCTGCTTGCCTATCGCGACGGGGCGGAAGACTTCATGGAATCTGCTGCCATGGCAGTCGAAGCGCGGGCGCTGGCCCGGGACGAGGTCCCCCTTCAAGGCCCTGGCGGCGGGGATGCCAGGCTGCTCGGCAAAACGATTTCCCGCTACCGCATTCTGGAAAGGCTGGGAGCAGGCGGTATGGGCGTGGTTTATAAGGCGCAAGACACCGTCTTAGGCCGCTACGTGGCGCTCAAATTCCTGACTGAATCCGCGGGGGCGGAAGATGACGCCGTGCTCCGGCGTCTGGGTCGCGAGTTGCAGCCAGGCTCCGATTCTCATGCTGTGGAACGCCTCAAACGCGAAGCCCGCGCCGCCTCAGCCATAGATCACCCCAATATCTGCACGATCCACGAGATTGGCGAGCATGAGGGACAGCCGTTCATCGTCATGCAGTTTCTGGAAGGCCAGACCCTCAAAGACCGCATCACCGGCCGCCCGCTTCCGCTGGATGAGTTCTGGGACCAGGCCCTGGCAATCGCCGGAGCGCTCGAAGCCGCGCACGCGAAGGGGATCCTGCATCGGGACATCAAGCCCGCCAACATTTTTGTGACCTCGCGCGGGGAGGTCAAAGTGCTGGACTTCGGGCTGGCAAAAGCGATCTGCGCGCCCAAGGCCGACGCGGCCTTCGGAACGGCGCTTGCAGCCAGTAACTCTCTGACAGACGCAGGCGCGGCCGTCGGAACGGCGCCTTACATGTCCCCCGAGCAGGCCCGCGGGGAAGAATTGGACGCGCGGTCGGATATTTTCAGCCTGGGCGCGGTGCTTTACGAGATGGCTACGGGACATCAGGCATTCCCAGGCAAGACCTGCGCCGTGGTTTTCAACAAGCTTCTGAGCCATGCACCGGGGCGGCCGTCGCTCCTGAACCCGGAGCTGCCCCTGCCGGCTGAGCGGATTATCGACAAGGCGCTGGAGAAGGACCGCCACCGCCGTTACCAGACCGCCGCCCTTTTGCGCGCGGATCTACAGGCCGTGAGAGACGCGTGCCTCGCAGGGAGCGCGCTGCCGGGAGGTGTGCTCCGGCGGGGCGTGTCACAGCGCGCGGCGGCCATGGCCCTCAGCCTTGCGCTCATCGGGATTGCGGTCCGGTACGCTGGGCCGTGGCGTCCGAAGATTGGATCGTCCCGTCCGTCCATAGCTGTTCTGAACTTCAAGAATCTTTCCCCGCGGCCGGACAAGACGTGGCTTGCCTCCGCGCTCCCCGAAATGTTGACCACCGAATTGGCGGCCGGCGAGAAGCTTCGAACCGTCTCCGGAGAAGACGTGGCGCGCACCAAGACCGACTTGGCGCTGCCGGACGCCGACAGCTACGCTCCGCGCACTCTTTTGCGAATCCGGAAGAATCTCAACGCAGACTATGTGGTGCTAGGCTCGTACCTCGCTTCCGGGCCAGGGAAAATCCGGCTCGACATTCGCCTGCAACGAGCGGCCGATGGTGAGACCGTCGCCGCCGTGCCGGAATCCGGCGACGAGTCCGAGATCTCGGATTTGGTGGCGCGTGCTGGCGTCAAGCTGCGCCAGAAGTTGGGTGCCGGGGAAATCACCCCCGCGGACGCGGCAGTAATCCGGGCCGCGCTGCCTTCAGATCGGGAAGCCACCCGGCTCTATGCGGAAGGCCTGACGAAGCTGCGGTTCTTTGACGCCAACGGCGCGCAGGGTCTGCTCCAGAAGGCCGTGGCCGCCGAGCCCCAGTATGCGTTGGCCCACTCCGCGCTCTCGGCCGCATGGTCTGAGCTGGGTTACGACGCCAAGGCACAAGAGGAAGCCAGGAAAGCCTTCGACTTATCGGCCGGCCTTGCCCGAGAGAGTCACCTCACCGTCGAGGGCCGCTATCACGAAACAATGCACGAATGGGACAAAGCCGCCACGGTTTACCGCACGCTCCACGGTTTCTTCCCCGACAACATCGATTACGGCCTACTCCTGGCGCATGTGCAGACTAACTCCGGTAAGCCTCGCGACGCTCTGGCTACCGTCCAGGACCTTGTGCTACTGCCGCCCCCAGCTTCCGGCGATCCTCGCATCGACCTGGCCTTGGCCGAAGCGTATCGGGCACTGTCTCAGTTTCGACAGCAGGAAGCTGCCGCCGCGAGAGCCGCGGAAATGGCCGGCAAGCAGGGTGCCAGGCTGTGGGCCGCTTATGCAATCCGGTACCGAGCCTCGGCGCTTCACAATCTCGGCAGAACATCGGAGGCGGCCGCGTCCTATACGGAGGCCGTTCGCGTATTCTCCGCTGCCGGTAACCGCAAGGAGGTCGCCAGGTGTCTGAACTCTATGGCGGCTCTGGCTGATGGTCAAGGCGACTATCCACGGGCCCGGCAGCTTTACGAGCAGGCTGGCCAGATCAGCCGCGAGATCGGTTACCCGTTCGGTGTGGCGGCGTCTTTAAGCAATGTCAGCGAGTTGCTTTCTGAACAAGGCGACTACTCCGGCGCGGAAAAACTGTGTCGACAATCGTTGGTTGTCTACCGGCAGATTGGCGACCGGCCCCATTACGCGGACGCGCTCACCGATTGCGGCGTCGCACTCCAGATCTTGGGCAATCTGTCCGTGGCAAAGGAGATGTACCAGGAGGCGCTCGGAATCTATCGAGAAGTGGGTAACCACGACCGAGAGGCCTTCAGCATCGACGCACTCGGTTCTCTGCTCCTGGATCAAGGCAACCTTACGGAAGGCCAGAAGATGCTGGAGCAGGCCGGCGCCTTCTGGAAAGAAAGTGGAAATCGCGGTGCCCTTGCATTCGCCCTCTCCAACCTGGCGGAAACTGCCGAGACGCGCGGGGACCTGTTGGCGGCACGCCAGAAGCACCAGGAGGCCTTGTCCATCCGGCGCGATTTGGGACAACAGGTCGGCGCCGCCCAGAGCGAAATCGGTCTCGCCACATTGTCGATTGAAGAGGGGCGCCCGGAAGCCGCACTGGCGCCCGCCAGGGAAGTAGCAGAAGTGTTTCGGATCAACAAGGCGCCGGATGACGAGGCCGCTGCGTATAGAATCGTCGCCAGGGCGCTGCTGCTGGAGCACAAGGCCAGCGAAGCTATAGACGCAATCCATCGGGCCCAAGGCCTCGCTGCGAAAAGCCAGGACTTCAGAGTGCGCCTCTATACCGCTATCATGGCAGCCCGCGCGGAAGCCGCCCTGGAGGGAGCACACGGCTCTGGCGGCCCAACTCGGGCGGCGGCCAGCCTAAAAAGCGCAGCGGCGGAGGGGAGGCGGCGCGGCATCCCCGATATCGAATTCGAAGCGCGGCTAGCCCTCGGAGAAGTTGAATTCGGTTCGGGAAATGCGCGGTCCGGCCGCCAGGACCTATTGACCTTGAAACGAGACGCCCAAACTGCGGGATTCGGCCTAATTGCCGCCAAAGCTGAGAAAGCGATGCGGTGAGAGTGCCAAGCCAGTGCCCTCGTCGGACCACGATGTAAATCACGACCCTGCCCCACTCATCCTTGCCCCTGATATGGATGGCGCGGTGCTGGCGGATATCGACGCCGGTCTCAATGGCCCATTTGGCGATGCCATAGAGGAATACAAACAAGCATCAGGGCGGCCACGGCCAGAACCACATCCATGGCGAACGCCGCGGCCCGCTGCCAAAAGTCCGCTATGCCCGATTCCTGCGTCGTAGCGCCGGCCCGTCTCCATCTAACGACTGATACTATGACTGAGGATCTCCCATGAACCGTGCTGCGATGTACGCTCGTCTGCACGCCCGCCCCGGACGCTGGGACATGATCGTGGTGGGCGGCGGCGCCACGGGTGTCGGCGTGGCCATCGACGCGGCGGCGCGCGGCTACGGCGTGCTGCTGCTGGAACAGAACGACTTCGGCAAGGGCACTTCCAGCCGCAGCACCAAGTTGGTGCATGGCGGTGTCCGCTACCTCGAACAGGGCAATATTTCGCTGGTCATGGAAGCGCTGCGCGAGCGCGGCCTACTGCTCGGAACGCGCCGCACCTGGTCCACGACCGCGCCTTCGTGGTGCCCAACTACGATTGGTGGGAAGCGCCCTTCTACGGGCTCGGTCTGAAGGTCTATAACCTGCTGGCCGGCAAATACGGCTTTGGGGCGTCGCGCATTCTCTCCAAGGAGGAAACCCTCGAACGGCTGCCCACCATCAAGACCGAAGGGCTGCGCGGCGGCGTCATTTACTTCGACGGGCAGTTCGACGATGCCCGGCTGCTCATCGGCATGGCCGCCACCGCCTGCGAGTTGGGCGCCACCCTGCTCAACTACGTGGCAGTGACCGGCCTGACCAAGGACGCCGAAGGGTTCATCGACGGCGTGATCGCGCGCGATGCGGAAAGCGGCCAGGAATTCCATGCGCAAGCCGAAGTGGTGATCAATGCCACGGGGCCCTTCACCGACGACCTGCGCCGCCAGGCGGACGCCTCCATCGCGCCCATGATCGCGCCGAGCCAGGGCGTGCACCTGGTCTTCGATCGCTCCTTTCTCCCAGGCGAGAGCGCCATCATGGTCCCGCACACCAGCGATGGCCGGGTGATGTTCGCCATCCCTTGGCACGGTCACACGCTCATCGGCACCACCGATACTCCCGTTGACGGCGCCTCGCTCGAACCGGTGGCCATGGAGCAGGAGATCGATTTTATTCTGTCGACCGCCTCGCTTTACCTGGCGCGCACGCCCACGCGCGACGACATCCTCAGCGTGTTTGCCGGCATTCGCCCGCTGGTGAAATCGGCTAGCGGCGGCGGTACCGCGACGCTGTCGCGGGACCACACCATCTACATCGAGAAATCCGGCCTGCTGTCGATTTGCGGCGGCAAGTGGACCACCTATCGCCACATGGCGGAAGACTGCGTGAACCAGGCGGCCATGCTGGCGCGCTTGCCGGAGAAGGCTTGCGTCACCGAGCATCTGCACCTGCACGGATTCCATCCGGACGCGGACGCGTTCGGCGCCTTGAAGGTGTACGGGTCGGATGCGCCGCCGATCCAGGACCTCATGCACGCCGAGCCGGCGCTCGCCGAACCGCTCGATTCCGCGCTGCCATACACGGGCGCGGAAGTAGTGTGGGCCGTCCGCTGCGAAATGGCGCGCACCGTCGAAGACGTTCTGGCACGCCGCACGCGGGCGTTGTTCCTCAATGCCAAGGCGGCCATGCGGATGGCGCCGCACGTGGCCGGGTTGATGGCGCACGAACTGGATCGGGACGACGCCTGGCGGACGCAGCAGGTGGAGAGATTCCGAGAGGTTGCCCAAAACTACTGTCCGCGGCCCGGAGCGGGAGCGGAGAAAAGTCTGGTATGATGCTGGTAGCGGAGCCGGTGCTGCGTACACCGGCCCCGCAACAGCGCTTACCGCTGGCCCCTACGGGTCCATACGATCAACGCTGTTAACCGGCCGATCAGTTTCAGCCGGATTACCAACAGTAGGATCATAAACGATCCCCCTTTCTGCTCCGCGTGGAGGCCCGGTCGAGAGCTGGGCTTCCTCGTTTTGAAGCTCAAGTGCTTCGCGCGAGAACCCGCTCATCCACGTTTCCACGGAAAGGCTATTGATGTAGTGGCGGTGCGCCGCGAATTCTCACTGGCATTTGTTGGGAATTATGCACGCAGGAATCTGGTATGATGCTGGTAGCGGAGCCGGTGTGCGGCACCGGCCCCGCAACAGCGCTTACCGCCGACCCTTACGGGTCCAAACGATCAACGCTGTTAACCGGCCCGATTAGTTTCAGCCGGATTACCAACAGTAGGATCATAGACGATCCCCCTTTCTGCTCCTCGTGGAGGCCCGGGCTACTCCCGGGCTTTCCCGTTTTCGAAGCTCAAGTGCTTCTCACGAGAACCCGCTCATCCACGTTTCACGGAAAGGCTATTGATGTAGTGGCGGCGCGCCGCGAATTCTCGCGCGCATTTGCGTCAACCGTTGAGCACCGGAATCTCCCGCCGGTCGATCAGGCCGGACACCGCGGCGATATCGCGATCCAGCGCCCGGTCCGCTTCGACGAACGCGCTTACCGCGCGGACGGCCCGGTAGATGGGCCGCGTGCCTGCCCCCAGGCGGCCGCCGCCGGCGCGCAGATCGACGGCCTGCACCGTGGAGAGCAGCGCGATGGCCACCGCGCTACGCAGCAGACGCACCACGTCCATAGCCGTCAGCGCGGAGTGCGTGCCGAGGCTCACGATATCCTGATTGAACTGCTCGGTGGGCAGCGTGTGAATCAGGCTGGGCGCGCACCAGTGCCGGATAGCCGTGACCAGGCTGGTGTGCACGATCTGCATCCCCTTGAATCCTTGATACACGCCCACGTGCGGGCTCAGCGAGGGCGGCAGGCCGTTTGAGAAGCGGTCGTCCATCAGCAGCGCCATTAGCGAGTGCAGCCAGTTGGCGAGATTCGCCAAGTCCAGTTTCAAGCCGTCCATGGCGCGCGCGATGTGCGCTCCGTAAAAATTGCCCGTATGGTAAACCCGGTCAGTTGCGGGATCGATGAGCGGATTGTCGTTCACCGAATTAGCCTCGCGTTCGATCACCGTGCGGCACTGCGCCAGTGTCTCCTCAATGGGACCTAGCCCCTGCGGCGCGCAGCGCAGCGAGTACGGACTCTGTATGGATTCGTCGGCCGCTGCCACGCCATGGCTGCCATGGCTCCCGTTGGCGCGCCGGTTGGCCTCCTCGACGCGGCCCCGGATCTCGTCCAACGGCACGGCCAGCTTGGAATCGAACAGCAGGGAATTGAGCATCTCCGCTACCGCAAGCTGGCCTGGATGATGCTTCGCCAGGTGGATCGCCGGATGATAATAATCGGGCGACGATCCCAGCGCCTCCGCGGCCATCGCCAGCACGCCCAGCGACAACCGGAACAAGTACGCCGCCTCATCCACCACAATCGAGGCGATGCCCGTCATCACCGTGGTACCGTTGAGCAGCGCCAGACCTTCTTTGGCCTCCAACTCCAGAATGTCTGTGCCCTCGGCTCGCAGAGCCTCCGCGGCAGGCGCCCGGCATCCTTTGTAAAACGCCTCGCCGCGTCCGGCCATGACGCGGGCGATGTAAGCCGAAGGGCACAGATCGCCGCTGGCGCCCACCGAACCGAACCGCGGCACGACGGGCGTGATGCGATGATTTAACAGATCCAGCAGCCGCTCGATCACCACCAGACGCACGGCCGAAAATCCGCGCGCCAGTGCATTCGCGCGCAAGAGGATGGCGGCCCGCACCGCTTCTTCCGGCAAGGGCTCGCCCACGCCGCACGACAGAAACTCGAGCAGGTTCTGCTGATGGTGCGCCAACTCGTCCGACGGGATTACGTATCGCGCATTCCCGCCGAAACCGGTATTGACCCCGTAGACCACTTCGCCCGCCGCCAGTTTGCGTTCGAGCGCTTCGCGGCTTCGGCCAATCCGCCGCCGGAATTCTTCGTCCGTACTCAGCGCGACGCTCTGCCCATGCCGCGCTACGGCAATAATCTCATTCAGTGAAAGATGGTTCTCGGAAATACAGACCGCCGCGGTGGGCGCGATCAGAGTCGCCATACTTGCATCCCTTACACCACAGTGCAGTGGTGTTCTGGCTACAGTATGGCACTGCGTCCGGCTGGTGTCAATGCGTTCCCGACGCGCGCACCACGATCGTTTCGTTGGCCTTCAGGTCGACGGTTTGCTCGACTCCGGCGCCGCCGTGTCCAAGCGGCCGCGTACTTCTCCGGTCCTTCGGCGCCGGGAGCGCTTTCAGCTCTTGCCGGACAATTGCGGTCTTGCCCGCCACGATGGTCACGCTCCAAGCCCGTCTATTTGAGCGCGTACGTGAGGCCTGCGGTGAACTGGAAGGAATTCTTCTTGAACGGGGGCGGCGGGTCGTTCAGGAAAGTATCCAGCGCGGCCAGCGCCACGCTCAAGCGCTTATGTACGGGAAGAGCCAGGCTGACTCCGCCAGTCCCGAAATACGCCCTGCTGTTGTTCCATGCCGGTGTAAAGGAGATCTGCTCGTTGAGCAGGATGCCATGTTGAAACTTGCGCGTAAAGATTTCGCCAAAAGTCGATCCAACCAGGCTCTGGCTGGCGCCGGCACTGAAGCTCTGGTCGATATACGACATCGCCGCCTTAACATCGAGTTCCGCCGCCCCGGTCTTGTATGCAGTCCAGCCCAGCCCGCCACCGTACATTTGTTGGAGGTCGAGGCCTTGCGCGTAGTTGTGGTCGAAGACCGCCTGGCCGTATCCGAAGACGCGCGGCGAGAAGTACTTGTCCTCTTCGATGCCGGCGTGAAAGATGTCGGTCTTGATATCGAGCGAGCCAGGCTGGGTGACCTTGCCGTAGGCGACGCTGAAATTGAGGATTGTACGGGTGCTGGGAGGCAGCCAGCTCTCCGTAGGCTCGGCCCGCACCAGGGCAATCCCACCGGTGAAGGTGCTGGCATCCTGGGTGGCATGCACAACGCTAGCTCCGGCGGTGGCCGCACCGCCCCAGTCGTCGAAAAAGCCAGCATTGCGGTTCATGGCTTTTTCAAAGTCGGGCGCGGGGAGCATGAAGCCCGCATCGGCCACGGGAACGGTGCGCGACGCGCCGGCCGCGGCTTCGAGGGCGATCTTCTGGTCCGTCATGGCAACGTTGCCCTGCGGCACCTGGCTGACATCCATGTGTCTGACGAGCTTCGCATTCTTGCCAACGACGGCGAACGGATGCGATGTGCGCAGCTCCTGAATCTTGCTCCAGGCGACGGTGACTTCACCAGCCATGTCGCTCTTGAAAACGACGGAATCGCCTTTGGCGCTCTTAAGCTGGCCGATGAG
>Ga0187875_10002303_pt1 | contig 14181 bp, 10 predicted proteins | sample June2016WEW_17_1_2_FD_132978 | JGI IMG/M metagenome (GOLD analysis project Ga0187875, IMG submission 132978) | Peatland microbial communities from SPRUCE experiment site at the Marcell Experimental Forest, Minnesota, USA - June2016WEW_17_10 | ecosystem: Environmental > Terrestrial > Soil >... | reverse complement strand
CTGCGTGTACATGGTGTTGATCTGACGCTGGCCATACGCGTCATAGAGCGTGCTGTCGATGGTGGACGGCGCGATGCCAAGCCGTGATGCGGTGACGCGATCAATCACCAGCGATACCGCCAAGCCTCCGGTTTGTTGATCGGTTGCCACATCGGCAAGTTGAGGCAACTGCTTCATCTTGTCGACCAACCGGCCGGTCCACAGATTCAACTCGTTCGCATCCGGGTCCTCCAGCGTGTACTGGTACTGGGTGCGGCTGACGCGGTCATCCACCGTGATGTTCTGCACCGGGTCCATGTAAAGCACGATGCCCTCGACCGGCTTGAGGCTCGTTTGCAGCCTGCGAATCACATCGGAGGCGCTGATATCGCGCTCATTCAGCGGCTTCAGGTTGATGGACATTCTCCCGCTGTTCAGCGTGGTATTAGTCCCGTCCGCGCCAATAAAGGAGGAAAGGCTCTCGACCGCCGGGTCCTGAAGAATGATGGCTGCGAGTTGCTGCTGCTTTTGCGCCATGGCCGCAAAGGAGATAGTCTCCGGCGCCTGAGAGATACCCTGAATGACGCCAGTATCCTGCGTGGGGAAGAACCCTTTTGGGATTACGATATAAAGGACAATCGTAAGCACCAGGGTGGCGGCAGCCACCAGCAATGTGATGGTCTGGTACCCCAGAACAAACTTGAGTGTACGACCGTAAAAAGCAATGACGTTCTCGAAGACGCGCTCCGAGGCCTTGAAGAATCGTCCCTGCTGTTCGTTGGGAGTCTGGTGAAGAATCCGCGAGCACATCATGGGCGTAAGAGTCAGCGACACGACGGCTGACAGAATGATGGTGACGGCCAGTGTAACCGCGAATTCACGAAAGAGGCGGCCGACAACATCGCCCATGAAGAGCAGTGGAATCAGCACCGCGATAAGTGAGACGGTGAGTGAAATGATGGTGAAACCGATCTGCTCCGCGCCTTTCATCGCCGCCTGCATCGGCGTGTCTCCCGCTTCAAGATAGCGAGTAATGTTTTCGATCATGACGATTGCGTCATCGACCACAAAGCCCGTGGAGATGGTGAGCGCCATCAAGGAAAGATTGTCCAGACTATATCCCAGCGCATACATGGCGCCGAAGGTGCCCACCAATGAAAGTGGCACTGCAATACTGGGGATGATGGTTGCGTATAGGTTGCGCAGAAATAAAAAGATAACCATGACAACCAAAGCAACGGTGAGCAGAAGCTCAAACTCGACGTCGGAAACGGAAGCGTTGATGGCCGTGGTGAGATCGGTAAGCGGCGTGACCTTGATGGATGCTGGCAGGTTCACTTCAAGCTGGGGAAGGATTGCCTTTACGGCCTTCACAACGCTGATGGTATTGGCACCGGGTTGCCTTTGAATGTTGAGGATTACTGCAGGCGTTTTGTTCATCCATGCTGCCTGCTTGTTGTTTTCGATGCCGTCTACGACCTGCGCAACATCCTGTAGCATGATGGGCGCACCAGTGTGGTAAGCAATTACTACCTTCCGATAGTCTGCGCTGGTTACCAATTGATCGTTGGCATTGATCTGGTAATCCTGATGAGGTCCGTCGAAGTTGCCCTTGGCAGCATTGACACTTGTTTGTGTAAGCGACGTGCGCAAATCCTCGAGGTTGAGTCCGTAGGACGACAGCGCTGTTGGATTGGCCTGAATGCGCACCGCTGGCTTTTGCCCTCCGCTGATGCTCACCAACCCGACGCCGCTCAATTGCGAGAGTTTGGGCGCTAGGCGTGTATCCACCAGATCCTCAACTTGCGACAGTGGCATAGAGTCAGATGTGATAGCCAGCGTGAGGACCGGCGCATCCGCCGGATTGGTCTTGCTATAAACCGGCGGCGAAGGAAGATTCGAGGGCAGAAAGCTCTGTGAGGCGTTAATCGAAGACTGAACCTCTTCTTCGGCGATATCGATGTTTAGGCTGAGAGCGAACTGTAGGACAATCACAGACGACCCGCCGGAACTTGTTGAAGTCATCTGGCTCAGCCCTTGTAGCTGGCCGAACTGCCGCTCCAGTGGGGCGGTCACAGTAGTAGCCATCACATCCGGGCTGGCGCCGGGATAAAAGGTCAGAACCTGGATGGTGGGATAATCGACCTCCGGCAAGGCAGAGACCGGCAACTGAGTATACGCAACGATACCCACCAGCAGGATTGCGGCCATCAACAGCGCAGTAGCAACAGGACGCTGAATAAAGGGCGCGGATGGGCTCACGGAGTATTTCCCTCTACAGCAGCATTTGCTGGAGCCGCCTGCTTCGACTCAACGACCTTACTTCCGGCTTGCAACTTATCAAAGCTACTGGTGGCCACAACCTCGCCGGGGTTGATTCCCTGTACCTGAGTCATTCCGCCGTCTGCAACACCCGTCTTAATGTTGCGTACACTGGCCGTTCCGTTCGCAATCACATAGAGGAACTCCACCTGCCCGTTGTGCTGCACAGACGCAGTGGGAACCAGCGTGACGTCCTTGAGCGTATTCACTAATAATCTTGTGTTTACAAACTGGTTCGGGAAGAGAGCGCCATTCTTGTTATCGAAAAGCGCGCGTAACTTAACCGTTCCTGTCGTGGTGTCGATCTGATTGTCGATGGTCTGTAATTTACCCGAAGTAATTTTTGTGGTTAGTGAGCGATCCCACGCATCGACGGGCAGCGTATGCATCTGTTTCATCCGCGCCTGCACCTGCCCCAAACTGTCTTCTGCAACCGTGAACACTACAGTAATAGGATGCTCCTGTGTGATGACCACCAAAACGGTGGCGCCAGTTGCCTGCACCACGTTTCCGGGGTCCACGAGGCGAAGACCGACCCGGCCGGCAATCGGCGCGGCTATGTGACAAAAGCTGAGTTGCACCTGGTCATAACTCACAGTGCCTTGGTCGTTCTTCACAGTGCCCGTGTCCTGCAGTACGATCTTCTCTTGATCATCCAGCAGCTGCTTGTTGATGCTGTTTCGCGCCCACGCTGTCCGGTATCGATCCAGATCCATCTGAGCCTGAGCAAGAATGTTGGTGTCGCGTTCCAGCGCGCCTTCGGCCTGGGCCAACTGTGCCTGGTAGGGTAGAGGATCGATATCGATCAGCGCATCCCCCTTCCGAACGAATTGTCCCTCGCTGTAATGCACAGCGGTTAAGACTCCGTTAGCCTGAGCGGTAATGTAGGTTGTATAAACTGGAGTGACAGTGCCGATGGCATCGAGGTATATGCCGATGTCTCCCTTCGTTGCAGTGGCGGCCGTGGCAATGACGGACGGTTTTACGGCCGCCAGCGCACGCTTGGCAGCGGCTGCCTTGACGTCGTTATTGTGGACAACCATGATAACGATCATGACCAGAGTCAGCAGCAGAAGCATGCTTGTCCATAGAATCCAGCGTCTTCGATACCAGGGAAGTGGCTGAGACAGCTGATGACCTGCGCCAACGTGCTGAACATCCGATTGATCTTCGTACTCAGACATGCAGGACTCCGCGCCCAAAATGTTGGCGATGTACTCCTCGTAGAATCAGCGAATTTCGGGTTACTAGTATGCTCTGTATTGCTCACTTTTCGAACGCCTGCGGAATCGTACTATGAAAATCTCTGAGAACAAGGAGTGTATTGGGCAAATCATCATCTTCTGCTCAGCGGTAATTAAACCGCATGGAGTTGATGCCCGTAAGTGCTGGACTAAGCCTATTCTTACAATTATCAGGTAATCTCACGTATTTGCACATTGTCTTTGAAATAATGTTGTATGTGAGCGGAACAGAACAGACACGAGTCTAAGCCAAACGAGATGATGGCAAGTACTTGAGTGTAATTGCACACAAGTGAGGGTGCCTGTACTGATGTAACGTTAAATCTACCTCAAGCCGCTCAGGACTGCGTTGCTGATGCCAGGATGCGAGTTGCACTCAGATATTCCGGACTGAAGCTTCTCCTTTCTAGCCCAAGATGAATTTGCCACAATCACAGGCCTTTTCAAATCCAAAGAGGTCTTTTCTTGGACATTCATCCACCACACCGGACATATCGATTTGAACGGGGTTATATTTTGAAGAACAAAGACACGCGAAGTACATTTGACTGCGTTGCTTTTCTTGCGAACGTGGGGCTTGGTCGCCAGATCATTCATTTGGGACCAAAGGAGACATTTTTCTCCCAGGGAGATGAAGCCAACACCGTCTTTTATCTTCAAACAGGACGGGCGAAACTCTCTGTCGTTTCGGAAAACGGCAAGGAAGCCACCATCACGCTCCTTTCTGTTGGCGATTTCGTTGGTGAGGAGTCCCTGGCGTCCATTCCCGGGTTGCGCCTGGCGACGGCTTCTGCTGTAAACACGTGCGTGGCACTGAAGATCACCAGGGAAGAAATGACCCGCGTGATGCATGACGAACCCGTATTCGCGGACTTCTTTTTGAAATTTATGCTGGCTCGCAGTATGCGCACTCAGGCAGATCTTGTTGATCAGCTTTTCAATTCCAGCGAAAAACGTCTGGCGAGGATTCTCCTGATCATGGCGGAATTCGGCAAGCCCGGCGAGCGAGACACCTTCATTCCACCCATTTCACAGGAAACTCTGGCGGAAATGATCGGCACAACACGATCGCGAGTAAGCTTTTTCATGAATCGCTTTCGCGCCCTAGGTTATATCAATTACAACGGACGCATTCAGGTAAATAAGTCGCTGCTCAATGTAGTTCTTCTTGACCAATTGCCAGATCATAACTCTCAAAAGCCACTCCTCACAACAGTTAAAGCTGATCTGAAGCTCGCAATCTCTAAAGTTGAAACAGTTTTGGAACCAGTCATCCCGATAGTAAAAACAATGTTGAAGCCCGTCATTCCGATAGTCTACGCTGTAAAACGTAAACTTTCAGTCGTGACCGGAGATTGAGAAAATAGGGCAAATCGCGCGAACATATTCCAATATCGTTTGCAACTATGATTAAGGCACACAGTTATCAGAACAATGGACCGGGTAGCCAGCACTATTGCCTGTGCGCACGAACAATAAACCGTTTCGGTGCTGCTCCGATATAGTAGAACGGATAGCACGTAACGAGGGTTAGAGAGGATTCAGTTGTAGGGGCCAATACGCCTATGTTGCTGGGCGAAGTGATCTGAATCCAATCTACTTCGTACCTGGCGATTCCAGTAGCTGTCTGAAGCTGAATCTCGTCATCCTTACGAATATCTTTCAAAGCACGAAAGTAGGTATCCCGGTGCCCAGCGACTCCGATGTTTCCCGACTCACCAGGAAGTGCCGTTCCTTTAATATGACCTACACCCATCCGCAGAGTTCGCGATGTCGTCCCTTGCAGAACGGCTGCCGATATACCAATCCTAGGAATCTCAATTCGGCCCACAACGTCCCCTTCGTTGATTGTGGGTACGGGTTGCTCTGCTTTGTGCTGTTCTTTAGCTTGAATCTGTTTTTTCAGGGTCAACATGGCGTTTCTCTGATAGATTCTTGCACCGATTAAAGTGATCGCAATGTATGATAGTGCAAGGATACCTATAATCAGCAAAATGCTTCGCATCCAGCGCATGAGTCGCAGATATTGCATTGTAAATTTACCATGCTCAGTTATGGGAATCATGGCCGGCTGTCTCAAATCCTGATATTGGGAGTGTCAATGGCACGAAGTAACCAGCTCGAGTGCGAGCCGATAAGCGGCCATGTCCCGGTGAGCTAACCTTTACATCAATAATCCGATACGCACCATCTTGCTTTGTACTTGTGGGAACATAGGCCAAAGTGTACTGATTGCGAATATCGCGCGCGATCGCTTCACAGATTAAATCGAGCTCCTTCGATGATTCTGGGAAGAATGATTCACCGCCAGTTTCTTTCGCAAATCGTTTAAGCACGCCTGGGTTCTGATCGCTGTCCTGCTCATCAAAGATACCGATCGTGTAGATGATTGCACCGGAACGCCTGGCCATTTCAATAACCTGAGCCATAGTGTGCTTACTTGCATTATCTCCGCCATCACTGATCAAAACAAGCACTATCTTGTCGTGCTTTCCTTGCTGGAGATGATCGAGAGATACGGCTATCGCATCGTAAAGTGCAGTCTCCCCACTAGCCTTAATATCAGAAAGCGCGAGCTGCAGCTGGTCTAGTTTGTCTGTGAACGGAATATTGGCTGGCAGTCCGTAGGAGACATTCTCGTTGAAATTAACCACAAACATTTGGTCCTGCGGATTGCTTAAACGAGCGAACGACAATGCCGCGGCAATTACATCTGCGTGCTTTGGCGCCATGCTTAAGCTATTGTCGATTACCAATCCGACTGTGACCGGCAGATCTTCATGGCTGAAATCTTTGATTTGCTGAAGAATGTGATCCTCATAAATCTGAAAATCATCTTTAACGAGTCCAGAAACAAGCGCATTGTGGCGGTTTAATACTGTGGTGCTCAGGATAACAAGATTCGCATTGACTCTGATTGTGTAGCTGTCATTTGAGTGATTTTGCGGAGTAGAAGAGACAACTTGAGACTTGGTAGCGACGGGGTATGCAAGCAAAGCAAAAAGAGCAATCGAACATAGAAGCAAATTGTTCCTTGTCAAAGCACCACACAATTCTGTCCAGGAATACACATGGTTAAACAAGAAGGCTTCTTGCCTTAGACGCCTCGCGGACGCGATCATCCTCGTCATAGGTCTTGTCCTTTGTTTAGGCCAAAAGTGTTTCAGAGTAAGTATGCGCACGTTCTCCAAGGAACAAGTGAGGCGATGCTTTCGCACCGCCTCACTTACTGACTTGCCCAGGCTAACTCGACTGGCCAGAAAACGGCATTGAGCTATTGCGCCTCTGGATTAGGCCAACCTTTTGAGAAGGACGGAAAGCAGAAGTCCTGAACCCAGGAACATCATTCCACACAATCCAATCAAACCAAGATTGCTGGCTGTTTTAGGTAAAGATGCGATCTCAACGGGAGCCGGAGTAGCAGCAGGCGCAGGAGGTTGTACAACCTGGGCGGTGTCAACTGTTTCGCCGGCCGGGGTGACTGCCTCAACAGGGGCTGATTTCAAAGCCTCGACTGGCGCGGATGCCAGTGCAACAGGTGTAGAAAGTACTACCTCATTTGTTTCCTTTGCCAGTTCAATGGCTCTGGACCTTTCATAGACAAACTGTTCGCCCCATTCATGACCTGGGTAGAACCATGCCTTCAGAGATACCGGTTCTCCAACTGGCCGTTCGCGAAAAGTAATGACTGTCTTATCGGTAATCCTCAACCGGTAATTGGGGATGGCGAGAATCGTGGTGAGCACTTGAGTCTCATCCTGATTATAGATCTGGACGACGTGGCGGTCCGAGGGTGAGTCCACGAGCTTGAAAACATAGGTGCCAGCCGGCAGGAGATGTTGGCCTACTCCTGGAACTTCGACGGGCCCACTGAAGGTAATAACAGTTTTGTTGTTCCAATCGTCGGCCTTTGCTTTCGGAGCGGCGAGCAAACATAGTACGGTAAGGCACAGTCCTGTTCCTAAGCCTTTGAGCAGTGTCATTGTTTTTTCCATTACTTCCTCCGACTCACTAGCACGGCGGTTAAAATGCGGCCTCTGTATGTTGTCGGGTTCATAAGAGTTCGCATGCCGGAGCCTCCGGCAGCCATCTATCCCGTGGCGTGTACTAAATGTCAGTATTTCCCATCGATCATTCAATAGCTGTCCAATATTGACCGGATACGAAAAATCCATAAAGCGCAATGATTAGTTATCGTGTGCGTCCTTTTGCTCAGACTATGACGATCACAGCGGTTAGTGTCAAGAGTGTAAGGGCAGATAGGCGACGGACCGATAAAGTTTCGGACCTTCATGAACATACTAAACCCCTTATGGTGTCTGCTGTTGGAAAGCTTTTCCTAAAGGCAACAGAGCATCCCACATAACACAGGAAAACACGGACACCTCAAAGGGGGGTCACATATGCGCGGACTTAAAACTCTAATCGGAACGACAGCGTTGCTGGCGGGCTTGGCCCTGGCGCCAGCAGTTCAGGCTCAACTTATCGTAGACGTTGGCGTTCCACCCGTTTGCGCGTATGGCTATTACGACTATGCTCCTTACGCTTGTGCGCCCTATGGATTTTACGGGCCAGGGTACTTCTATGGCGGCGTCTTCCTGGGCATGGGCCCATGGGCCGGCTGGGGCTACGGTCACGGCTGGGGCAGCCATCGCTTTAGCAACGGTGGTGGAGGAAGCTATCGTGGTGGCGGCGGCGAGGCGGCCGGTCGCAGCAATTATGCGCGCGGCGGCGGGGGAGCACGTTCCGGCGGCGGTGGCCAGGTTCGCGGCAACGTAGCGGCTTCCCATTCAGGTGGTGCGCGTCCCAGTGCAAGTCACGCATCAGCGCCTCATGGTGGCGGTGGCGGACATGCCAACGGTGGCGGTGGACATGCCGGCGGCGGTGGCGGACATGCCGGCGGCGGTGGTGGACATAGGTAACCTATAGCTGCTGCTTCAGGCAGCATGTGATACAAGAAGCGGCGGGGCTTAACGGCTCCGTCGCTTTGCGTTTGCAGGAACACCTTGCGGCGCTCATGGCGCTCAGATGGACATAGTTAGACATGGCAATCTCAATCTTAGGTCCAAACGAATTGTACGAGTCACGAACGTCATCGATGATACTGTCGAGACGGGTAAATTCCAGTGTGTCTGTAGCTATGATCTAAACCCGACCTAATTTGCAGCTGTCTCATGGATTCGTACTGAAAAATGCCCCTATCGCAAGGATTCTCGGTTTCTGTCCAATCGCCATATCACTCGTTTAGGGACTGAGCAGCTGATTGAGAACCAAGGCCATAATCTCGATTTCACAGGCGGCATTAGCAATTCGGAAGTATCGGCCAAAGAACTCTCACATGAGCCTTTTGAAAAAACCGGACCTTCGATGGTCAGGTCAGAGGAAAGGACTCTTCGGGGGCTGAATTGAGGTAGCTGGAGAAATTCACTGGTGGAAGATAATGGTAGAAATGGCCCGAAAAGTGGGGACTTTTATGGTCGTAAGTTGAACAATATAAACAACTATGACTGTATGGTGGAGCGAGTTGGATTCGCCAAACTTGACTACAAAACCCCAGTAAATACTGCATTCTGTGATTCATTGTCGTGCATTTGTCGTGCAAATGGCTATAAGTCCTTGCATGGTTGGCAAGGCAGTCACACTCATGATCCGTTTCAAGGACGACGAGGGAACCTGGAAGCGCAGGCCTGCCGCCAGGGGCGCCAACGGCAGGGTCAAACCCGGCCATGCACTGAGCAATGACAAGATCGTACCGGTCAAGAACTGGACATACGACCTCAGGTACACGGCTGGCATCAATTCGCGATCACGGCTTCGGATGGAAACAGAACTTCGGGTGCTTTCGAATTTGCCGCGCGGGCTTCGTATATGAATCGCGAACCAGCGACCTCTGCTGTGACAGAACGATCACGAATCGTAACCCGTTGATTCTAAAGCGCACTGATGGCTCAGAAAGAGCACAAGAGCACCCATAATGAGGCTTCAGCACCCTAATCGAACCCTAATTTCCGGAAGAAAGGAGAGGTCAAATAGGGATGAGGTCACAGGAGTAAATTCGCATTGCAGCACAATCGGACCAGGACTAAGCTTCCATCTCGGTACCGATCTTTCCTCGACGAGTACCTCGGCGATTTTGCATCGAGTAAATTGCTGAATTCCTGATAGCTGTTCTCTGCTATATATGTCTATTTGCGTAAAATGTTCTTATGCCATCTGCATCCGCCGCTGAGAACCAGTCTAAAAGGACATGGCTCGCAAGTATTGGGGCGCGCGCGAGCGCACGTCTTCATGAGCGCGAGGAGCAGGTCTTTCTTCTGCTCTCACTGTTGATTGGAGCGCTTACCGGCCTTGCCGTGGTCGCGTTTATCCTGCTCACGGAGCGAGTGGGGATACGCTTCTACCCAGAAGGCAGCGCCGCGTGGAGGCGTGTTGCCATGCCTGTGGCAGGCTCGCTGGCCATGGGGTTTCTGCTTTATCGCTATTTTCCCAATGCGCGTGGCAGCGGCGTGCCGCAAACCAAGGCCGCACTCTTCGCGCGGGATGGATTCATCTCGCTGCGCACCGTTCTGGGCAAGTTTTTCTGCACGGCGACCACGCTGGCCAGCGGGATTCCCTTGGGCCGCGAGGGTCCGTCGGTACAGGTGGGCGCGGGAATCGGCTCCGTCCTGGGCCGCGCGCTCGGATTGAGTCCGGAAAAAGTAAAGGCCCTGATTCCGGTGGGAGCGGCGGCTGCCATTGCCGCGGCCTTCAATACGCCCATGGCCGCGGTGCTGTTTTCTCTCGAAGAAGTCGTGGGAGATATGAACGCGCCGATTCTGGGATCAGTGGTGCTGGCCTCCGCCACGTCCTGGGCGATGATGCGCCTGCTGCTGGGCAACAATCCGCTCTTTCAAGTGCCGCAGTATGTTCTGGTTCACCCGCTGGAACTGGGCATCTACGCTTTGCTGGGAATTGCCGGCGGCTTTCTGTCAGTAGCATTTACCAAGCTCCTGCTGAGAATGCGCAGCTTCTTTCTACGTTTACCTCGAAAAACGCAATGGTGGCATCCAGTGGTAGGCGGAGTGACGGTGGGTCTGATGGGCTGGTTTGTGCCCCAGGTTCTGGGCGTGGGTTACACCTACGTCGGCAGCGCTCTGAACGGATCGATGGCGCTCAAACTGCTGCTGTTGTTGGTGGCGCTCAAGCTCATTGGCGTCACGGTCAGCTACGCCTCCGGCAACGCGGGCGGCATCTTCGGCCCTGCGCTTTTTCTCGGCGCCATGCTGGGAGGAGCCATTGGTACTGTTGCGCACAACTTGTTGCCCGGATACACGGCCTCGTCGGGAGCGTATGCATTGGTGGGTATGGGCGCGGTATTCGCGGGCATCGTGCGTGCTCCCATGACCTCGGTGCTGATGATCTTTGAAATGACTCGGGATTACGCCGTCATTGTGCCCTTGATGATCGCCAACCTGACCAGCCTTTTCATCTCGCGGCGCTTTCAGAAACAACCTATCTACGAGGCATTGGCGCATCAGGACGGTATTCACCTGCCCACTCCCGGCACGCTTCACCAAAAAAGCCGGTACACAGTGGCTCAAGTGATGCAGCGCTCTCCACAAATTCTTTCCGCACAGATGCGCGTCCAGGATGCGGTGGAAGCGACTCGCTCCAGTCAATTTCGCGTCTGGCCAGTGACGGACAAGGAGTATTTTCTCGGAATGTTGAGCCGAGAGACGCTGGAAGTCGCCCTCGTTAACGGGAAAAGTGAACAGCTGCTGAAAAACATTGTGGAAACGCTTCATGTTCCACATCTCCATATGGATCATGCACTGCATCTGGTACTGGAGCGGATGAGCACGTACCATCTTGATGTTTTGCCGGTTGTCCACCGGGCCGACATTCACAATCTGCTCGGCGTAGTGACACTCCAAGATGTGCTGGACTCATATGGCATCGACCACACCGGCTCAAGGTAGCGGAAGATGGCAAAACCCCGCCAGGATTCTTGATAAACCCGATTCAGATTCTCCTCAAGAGAGATTCTGGATGAGTCGCAGCCAGCCAGTATGCTGAATATGAACAGATCCAAAGCTTGGATTATGCCAACAGGCGATTGTAAAGCCATCCAAAGACAGCTCCTCCAATAAGACCATCTGCCACTGCGTATAGAGTTACGATCACAACTTTACCAATGCTGCGGGTTGCATGATAGCCGGGTTAGCACGATGACAGTCTCTGCAGGAAATGCTGACCATAGTCGCCACATATCAGGTTGGCTAGACCCACAAACAGAATTGCCGATCCCCAGAGGATTGCACAAGCCAGAGCCAGAGCTTTGACGTTGAATTTCATGATGAATCGCGTTCCTCGTGCCGATTGATATGAATTTTACCGCTCTCCGTTAGTTTGCTACAAAAGGTGCCGTGCATTCCATAATGGCTTAAAAGGATTCTCTGCTCCGAAAGAATTGTGGGGAATACCAATAATTGCCCGCGTTTTTGAAATAGTCTACCCACAAAAGTCCCCACCGTCTTTTCTGCTCTTCGCTCGACCTCACTCTGCCGCGTCCCTCCTAGCTTTGCATGGTTGGCGTATTCTAGAAAGATGCATGACAAGCAACTTCCGGCATGACGATCTGTTTTTCAATGGCATTACCCGGGCAGTCGCCTGACTTGGCGAAGAGGAGTTCAGATGACTAAGAATTCGGATAAGGCAGCCCCTGCAAGGGAAAAGTCGCCCTGGTTCCAAATTGCACAGTTCCTGTTTCTGGTTGGGTTGGCCGTCGCCGTTTTTCTTCTTGCCCAAAGCATGGTGCATCACCGTTTCTTTCGAGGCGGCTGGGTCAATCAAAATGGCACCCTCAGGCCATAGCAGGCGCTGAAAGAGTCATGGTCGCAGCTACGCACGATGCCAAGCTGCGCATTCCTTGAGATGAGCATCTCAATACAAAGGGCTCACCCGCAAAGTGCTATGCTGCTGAGCAGAGTTAGGAAAGCGGTTATCCCTGACTTTCCGCCACAGGAGGAATATGCTGCACGACCTGAAAACCTTGACAGGTTCGTCCGTAATTGCGACAGATGGCGAAATCGGAACGGTCCGCAACTTTCTTTTCGACGGCCTTTCATGGACGATTCGTTATTTGGTGGTTGACGTGGGAACCTGGTTCAAACGGCGAGATGTGGTTCTCGCGATTTCGGCAGTCGAACAACCTGATCGGGAGAAGAGAACGATCAATGTCCGCTTAACGAGAGAGCAAGTGCGCGATAGTCCTGATGTCGATACTGAAAAGCCGGTTTCTCGCCAGCAAGAAATCGCTTTGGAAGAATACTGGGGGAAGATGACCTATTGGGTGTCCACCCACTTCGAAGGAGGGGCTTTAATTCCGACCGGAAGAAAATATCCTGTCCACACCATAGAGGATCCGCATCTCCGCAGCGCCTGGGACTTACTTGATTACGATGTATGTGCGACAGATGGTGAGATTGGACGCCTGGAAGGTCTCATCATGGACGAGGCTTCCTGGCATCTCGGCTACTTAGATGTGAAAGCCGGAGACTGGCTGCAGGGCCGCTCGTTGCTGATTCCTACTCGCTGGGTAAAGTCCGTTTCCTGGGCTGATTGCCGGATAAATCTGCATCACAGCAGAGACGGGATTTAGGGCCATTTCGAAGAGGGAAGTCTTGTCCGCGCGGTCGTAACTCTGCTTACTCGCTCCAACGGACCTCAGCTTCGCGAACTGTTCTCTGCACAACCCTCCAAGTGAGTGGCCGCTCGGCCATTCTTGAGCAAAACAATACAGCATCCTCATCTGCGCGAGTTGATACTTCTTGCAGGAGCCGCTCCTAGATATCTGGACGGCTTGCTGGGTGAATGTGCCCACTTTTTCGAATCCAATATGCTCCAATCAGCTTTCTTCTTCAATGCCTGTGCAGCGAGTTTCCGCGCTTTTCCGGGATAGGCAATTGGCGGATGGAGCAAAAACAGGAGAACGATCACAAGTGAAATCGAATCCAGATAAGCACGAGTCGCAGCCTGCGCCCGGTGCAGATAAGTCTGCGTCGAAGCCAGCGCCCAAGAATGATTTGAAGTCGCTTCCCATGCCTGAGCTCATGAAGAAGCTCGCATCATCGGCAGACGGACTCACTCAGGCCGAGGCCGAGAAGCGCCTGGCGCAATACGGTCCGAATGAGATTGCGGAAAAGAAAACCAATGAATTCCTCAAGTTCCTCACGTATTTCTGGGGTCCCATTCCGTGGATGATTGAAGCCGCTGTCATTTTGTCTGCGTTGGTCCAGCACTGGCTGGATTTCTTCATCATCCTCCTTCTGCTCTGTTCCAACGCCGTGGTTGGATTCTGGGAAGAACACCAGGCAGGTAATGCCATCGCAGCGCTGAAAGCCCGTTTGGCGATCTTGGCTAAAGTCAAGCGAGATGGTAAGTGGCAGAATCCCAAGGCAAGTGAACTGGTACCGGGAGACGTCGTCCGTCTGCGGCTGGGCGACATTGTTCCGGCAGATGCGCGCCTGCTCGATGGAGATTCCATTGAGGTAGATCAGTCGGCATTGACTGGCGAGTCCTTGCCCGTCACCGCTAAACCTGGCGGAGCAGTGTATTCCGGGTCAATCGTTCGTCAGGGTGAAATCGACGCGATGGT
>Ga0187875_10002292_pt1 | contig 14211 bp, 13 predicted proteins | sample June2016WEW_17_1_2_FD_132978 | JGI IMG/M metagenome (GOLD analysis project Ga0187875, IMG submission 132978) | Peatland microbial communities from SPRUCE experiment site at the Marcell Experimental Forest, Minnesota, USA - June2016WEW_17_10 | ecosystem: Environmental > Terrestrial > Soil >... | reverse complement strand
GCCAGCTGACCACCACGCGCCAGCTGACCACCACGCGCCAGCTGACCACCACGCGCCAGCTGACAATCATGCGCCAGCTGACAATCATGTCCATTCGCAGTGGTCGCATGACACCGGCCCGCGGGCGTCGATGGCCGCCGCGTGCGCCCGCGCCGTCGAGCTCGGCCTGCCCGCGGTGGCCTTCACCGAGCATCTCGACTTCACCGTCTCCGGACCGGGCGACCCGATCACGGGCACCGGCATCACGCCCAACGACCAGTGGGGGCGGCGCCCCCTCGACATCAGCGGCTACCTCTCCTGCCTGGACGAATGCCGGCAGCGATTCCCCACGTTGCGGATCCTGTCTGGTGCGGAAGCGGGAGAGCCGCACCTGTTCGCCGGCAGCGCCGCCGCGGTGCTGTCGCCCGGCCGTTTCGACCGGATCCTCGGCTCCGTGCATACGCTGCCCAGCGGCGGACGGCTGGTCTACGCGCGGGCGCTGCTGCGCCGCGAGCCCGCCGGCGACCTGATGCGCCGGTACTTCGCCGAGGTGGTCGCCATGATCGAGGGCAGCGACCTGTTCGAGGTGCTGGCGCACCTGGACTACCCACGGCGGTACTGGCCGCAGGCGGCGGGCCGCTACCGGGAGTCAGACTTCGAGGAGGAGTACCGCGCGGTGCTGCGGGCGCTGGCCTCCTCGTGCCGGGTCCTGGAGCTGAACACGGCCAGCCCGCTCGTGTCGGTCAGCTTGCTGCGTTGGTGGCGGGAGGAGGGTGGCACGGCGCTGTCCTTCGGCAGCGACGCGCACCTGCCCGGCTACGTCGGCGAGCGGTTCGCCGAGGCGGCAGGCCTGGCGGACGCCGCCGGATTCCGGCCCGGCCGGGACCCGTTCGACTTCTGGCGCGGTTAGCTGGGTTCTCGCTATCCCGGCAGCAGCGCGCGGATGAACTCGCGCACCTCGGCGGGCCGCAGCGCCAGCGTGGCGTCGCCGACGGCCAGTTCGACCCGCTGGGTGCCCGGGTCGGGGGTGCCCATCGCAGCCGGCCAGGTCCACACGCCCTGCTCGGTGGCCAGCCTGCGGGCCGCGGCGGCGAAGTCCTCCGCCGTGGTGCGCAGCAGCAGGTGCAGCATGGGGGTCTGCGGCGGGTCCGGGACGATCGTGACACGAGGGAGGTCGCGCAGCGCGTCCGCGATCGCCCGGGTGTGGCTGAGGTAGCGCGGCATCATCGGCAGCCGCCGGGCCAGGCAGGACAGAGCCGACGCCGCGTTCGGCCACAGGCCGAACAGCGTCCCGCCCATCCGGCGCCGCCACTCGCGCACCTCGGCGACCACATCCTCCGGGCCCGCCACACAGCAGCCCGGCAGCGCCCCCAGCCCCTTGTAGAACGACACGTACACGGTGTCGAACAGGCCGGCGATACCGGCCGGCGGCTTGCCGTAGCCCGCCGCGGACTCCCACAGCCGCGCACCGTCCAGGTGCACCGCCGCGCCGCGCTCCCGGGCCCAGGTCACCTGCGCTTCCAGGCCGGCCCAGTCCGGCTGCTGACCGCCGAGATCACGCTGCGGCAGTTCGATCACCAACGCACCGACCGGCTCGGCCACCTGCTCCAGGTCAGTCACCGTGAGCAGCCGGTCCGGCTCGCCGACAGGCCGGCCGGTCAGCTGGTGCAGCCGTTCGTAGCCACGTCCTTCGTGCGTGTCGATGTGGCAGGCCGGGTGGAACGCGATGACCCGGCGCTGCCGCCGGTCGGCGTGCACCCGCAGCACCGCCTGCTGGGCCATGGTGCCGCTGGGCAGGAACACGGCGGCGGGCTTGCCGAGCACCAGCATGATCTCGCTCTCCAGCTCGGTCACGGCGCCGCCCTCGCCGTAGCGGTCGGTCACCGTGTCCGGGGGGATCGTGGCAAGCAGGTCAGCCGCGCGGCCCGCCCCGTGCCACGTCAGGAAGCGGGTGCAGGTGTCCCGCAGCCTGGCGATTTCCGCGGCGTCAGAGGCGGCTTCCGGGGTTTCTGCGGCTGGGGCCCCTGCGGCCGGGGTTCCTACGGGCAGGCCGGGTGAGCCGGCGGCGGTCGCACCGGCGTCGGCGGTGCTCCCGGCGGCCGGCGTTCCGGCGGCGGAGGTTCCGGTGGGAGCGTCATCGTCCACGGCAGCGTCATGAGGAGCGGGCATAACGGTCATTCTGCCGGTCCGGCCGGCGCGACTTCCAGCACCGCAGGAAGGAGATACTGGATCATGCCCAACCCGGCGGAAGATGCCCTCGCGGCCTCGGGCCTGTCCTACCGGCTGATCAGCCACGGGCCGGTGCGCAGCCTGGCCGAGGCCGCGCAGGCCCGCGGCGTGACACCCGCCGACGTGGTGAAGACCCTGGTGGTGCGGCGCGGCGACGATGACTTCCTGTTCATCCTGGTGCCAGGGGACCGGACCATCTCCTGGCCGAAGCTGCGGGCCCTGCTGGGGGTCAGCCGGCTGGCCATGCCGGACGCCACGGTGGCCCGGGACGTGACCGGCTACGAGCGTGGCACGATCACGCCGTTCGGTTCGGTGCGCCGCTGGCCCGTGATCGCCGACAAGCGGATGGCCGGGCGGGAGATCACGCTCGGGGCCGGCCAGCACGGCCTCGCCGCGGCCCTGGACGCGGACCACGCGGTCCGGGTCCTCGACGCCACCGTGGCCGACATCAGTGACCCCGGGGATTCGCCATGATCATGACTTCGCTGCCTCTCCGGCCGCCCCGCCGGTGGCCCGCCTGGCCGCCTCGGCCGGCCGTCAGTCGGTCGTTGCCACGGCAGGCGGGTCCACGGCAGGCGGGTCCACGGCAGGCGGGTCCACGGCAGGCGGGTCCACGGCCGGGGGGGTCGGGTCCGGGGAGGCTGGCCGCGCGCTGGACGCCAGGGCGAGCCGGGCGGCCAGCCCGGCGGCCGCGCAGATCCCACCCGCGATCAGCACCGCATCCGGCGCCATGAAGGCCGGAATGGCGAGCAGCAGGGCTGCTTTCGCCACCAGGAAACCCCCGATCACCACCCCGAACGAAATGAGGTCGGGCGCGCCACGCCACGCGAACCCGATCAGGACTGCGACCGGGATCGTCCCGAGCGCGAGCGAGAACGCGACGATGGACCGGGCATCGGCGGACGCCCCTGAGACCCGGAGCAACACGCCAGCCAGTCCGAGCGCTATCGCGACCACGCCGGGGATGAGGGCGTAGCCGCCGAGTGCCGCCGCCACCGCCGCGGCCGGCCTGGCCGCCGGGAGTGCCTCCTCCTGGTCGTCCTCGTCGGCGCCACCCATGATCTGCAGCAGGCCCTTTAGTAACGACCAGCCGAACACGTAGATGGTCACCGCGGGAATGACTGCGGCCTCGAATCCGCGGGTGCTCGGTCCCGGTGCCGTGGCCACGATGATTGCGATGACCGCCCAAGTAGCGAGCAGGGGGCCGAGGGTCAGTACTAAGGTCCAGCGGAATCGCCGGGCGCGGACACCCGGCCCCATCAGCCGCATGACGCCGAAGATGCCGGTGACCGCGCACGCTGCGGCAGCGGCCGAGAGCGCTGTCCAGCGGTTCAGGGTGAAGCCGGCCGCGCCGGCCACCATGGCCACCGCCCCGACCAGGGCGGCCGAGCCGGCGACCATCCGCCAGCCACCGGGCAGGGCGGTCGCACACAGGCCGAGGGACAGCAAAAGGCTGCCCGTTAAGGCGGCGATGATGCCGACCACCCGAGGATCTGACAGATGTTGCGTTGCGGCTGACGACGATGTCGCCAGGACGATGCCGGCCAGTATGACACTCCCCCTCGCTTAGGGCCCGCTGCCGGGATCTGCCGTCACTGCCGCGCAGTGAGTGCGGCGGCAGCGAGCCGCCAAGGTCATCGTCCACCGCGATAGTCGCTCCGGCCAGCGGGACGCCGGGAAATATGCGCGGGCGGCGGGCGGGGTTGCTGCGCTCATCGAGTGGTGTCGATCCGGCAGTGGCCGGGACACCCGGTTGCGGTCCCGGCATGGGCTGTGGCGGCGCTGCGCACCAGCCGGCCGGGGAACGAGGCGGGCCGCCTTGTCAGGCGCCCGGGACGGACCAGGCGTCTAGGTGCGCCAGGAGGTCGGCCAGCCGGGTGATGACCGCGTCGGGGGTGACCTCGTCGAACGTCGGCACCTCGCTGTGCGGGATCAGCACGGCCCGCATGCCGGCCCGCTTCGCGCCGTGCACGTCCGAGAAGGGCCGGTCGCCCACGAATACGCACGTGGCCGGGTCGTCCACCTCCAGCGCCCGCATCACGGCGCGGAAGGCTTCCGGATGGGGCTTCGCCCACGGGATCTCGCTGCTGTACACGGCGGCATCAATCAGGTCGAGCACCTCGTCGCGGCGGAACACGCGCTCGTGCGCCGTCCGTGGCCAGAAGGTGTTGGACAGCACGCCGACCTTCATTCCGCGCTTGCGCAGTGCCCGCAGCAAGGGGGGCACATCAGGGTCGGTGATCGTATGCGGATCCCAGGCCTCGTAGTAGGCGGCCAGCAGCTCCTCGGTTGGCGTGATCCCAGCCTGGGCGAAGATGTCGTCCAGCGTCGCGCTGGAGTGGGACGTATCGGTGAGCTCCCAGCAGGCGTTCTCCGCAGCCAGGATGGCCGCCGCAACCTCGTCGCCCCGGCCGGGGAAGTGGGCCGCGCAGACCGCCCGCCAGAGGGCCTGGTGGTCCACCGAGTGCCAGGGGGTGAGCGTCCCGCCCCAGTCGAAGATGACCGCCCTGACCGTCACGACACGCATTCTATGCGGCCCGAGAGTTGGCCTTCGTTTTCACCGCGCCCCGGAGGGTGCCCGGCCGCAACATGATCAGACGATCGGTGTCGCTATCACGACACCATTCGTTTGATCACGAAACCGCGGCTGTGGCTCGCGGGGCTTTCGCGGCGGAAGGTACTGCTGGTGAGCGGATCGTCCTCCGGATCGGGCGGCGGGCGGGGCAGCACCGGGCCTGGCGGCTGATCTCCCGAAGGCGCTGGTCCGGCGCCACTCGATGCCCTCCATGGCCGCGTCCAACGGGCCCTGGGGGCCACGCACCTGGATTAATGCGGGCTTACCCGCCCTGGCGGGACGCTTACCGCGGGGTCCAGGCCAGGGGGAGGGATTCGATGCCGTAGATGCCTTCCACGCCGCCCAGCCGGGGCTGGCCCGCGGGGTGCAGCCCGGTCATCCGGGGGGCGAGGAAGGTGAGGGCCTCTTCCAGTTCGGCCCGGGCCAGGTTGGAGCCCAGGCAGAAGTGCGGTCCCGCGCCGAACGTCAGCAGCCGCCCGCCAGAGTCCCGCGCGATGTCGAACTCGTCGCCCGCCCCGGCGTCCCGGTTGGCCCGCTCGGCGCAGATCGCGACGATCGTGCCCGCCGGGAACAGCACGCCCCGGTGCTCGATCGCATCCGTGCAGATGCGGGCGGTGAACGGGGTGATCGGCTCGAACCTGAGGACCTCTTCGACCGCCGCCGGTACCGGGCCCGGATCGCGGCCTAGCGCGTCCCACTGCCCGGGGTGGGCGGCGAACAGCCGCATGGCGTGCGACAGCTGGGCCTGGGTGGTGTCGACTCCGCCCGCGACCACGTTGAGGACCAGGTTGACGCACTCATCGTGGGTCAGCCTCTCGCCCTCCTCCTCGGCCGCGAGCAGCGCGCTGATGAGATCGTCAGAGGGTTCACGGCGGCGGCGTTCCAGCAGCGTCTCGACGTACTCGTACAGTTCCCCGACCGCGCGCTCGATCCGGGCGGGCTCGCTGGCCAGGGCGCGGATGTCGAACTGCTTCTGGACCCAGCCCGACCATTCGTTCAGCCGGGGAGCGTCCTGCGGCGGGGCGCCCAGAACGGCGGCGATGGTGAGCGAGGGGTACGGCTTGGCGAACGCGGCCACGAACTCGCATCCGGCTGGGCCGCCCGGCTCCACGTCCCCGAGGCCGCGCCACAGCCCGTCCAGGAACCCGCGCATCGCGGGCCGCCACCGATCGGCCGCGCGGGGGGTGAACGCGGGCCCGATCAGGGCCCGTAGCCGCCGGTGCCGCTCCCCGGTGGCGTTCAGGATGTTGGCGTCGATCTGCTCGCGCAGGCGTCCGCCGGTGACGCCGAAGATCTCCGCGATCTCCCGGCCGGGGAAGGCGGTCTGCCGGGCCCGCAGGAAGAACTCGCCCGACTCCCGGTCCAGCACCACGTACGTGAGGGGGGAGCGGGCCAGCCAGCCCTGCTGCCGGACCGCGGCCAGCCGCTCGTGGTACACCTCGCCGGCCAGCCCCGGCTCGGTGTAATCGAACACCGGCAGATCGAGGTCGTTGACCGTCGGCGCTCCGGTTGCGGGGGTTCCAGATGCCGACGCTCCGGGTGCCGGGGCCTCGTTCGTCGCTGACATGAGTGGGTCCCTTCCGCCGACACGCTCGACCTTACGTGCGCGTTCCGCCCGCGCCCAGACCCGATTCCGCCCAGCCCATCGCATTTCCCGCGGGTAACCGTGCCGGCCGTGCACATCACTGCCCCCGCCTGTCACACTTACCGGCAAAGATCACCCCCAGAAGGGATGCAAGCGATGGCCGAGGCGAATGGCACGGTCGCGATCCGCGACCCGGATGCGCTGGTCAAGGAGATCGAGCGCACCCGCGAGAGCCTCGCGCGCACAGTGGATCAGCTCGCCGGCCGGGTCAGCCCGGCCAACGTGGCCCACCAGGCCCTGGACCGGGCCCGGGAGCAGCTCCAGCGTCCGGAGGCGCGGATGGCCGGCGGGGCCCTCGCCGCCCTGGCCGTTCTTGGCGTGGCCACCTACCTGATCCGCCGCCGCCACCGCTGACCTGCCCACCACCGGCCCCGGCGTCGCCGAGGACGGTCAGCTCAGCCGAAGGACTGGCCCTCGCCCCGGTAGGTGGGGACGCTGGTGGTGACCGTGTCGCCGTCGATCAGGTGCAGCTCGCCGAACCGCTCGCACAGCTCGCCAGCCTTGGCGTGGCGGAACCAGACCCGGTCGCCGATCCCGAGCCTGTCCGCGGCCTTCCCGAGCAGCGGGGTCTGCACCTCACCGGCTCCTTCCTGCTTATCGAGCCGCAGGCCCGCCGGGAGGTAGGGCCGGGGGAGGCGGCTGCAGTGGGCCGGCCCGGACGCCACGTACCCGCCGCCCGCCACGGTGACCACGCCCGGGGCCGGCCGCCGGACCACGGGCAGCGCGAACAGCGCCGCCGGCCGTCCGGAGAAGGCCCGGTAGCTGTCGAACAGGCTGGGCTGGTACAGCCCCGAGCCGGCCCCGATCTCGGTGACTGCGTCCTCAGCCGCGGTCCCCTCGATCGAGCCGGTGCCGCCCCCGTTGACGAAGCGGAGCGGTGTCACCTCGCGTACCGCCGCCACGATGGCCGCGCGCCGCTTGGCCAGTTCCGCCGCGGAGCGGTGCTGCACCTGCCGGACGGCCAGCGCGTAGAAGGGCCGCCCGGGAGGCTTGTCCCCGACCCCGGCGATCTGCGCCTCGTAGGCCATCAGCCCGGCCAGGCGGATCCCCGGACGGCTCGCGATGTCCCGGGCCATGGCCGCCGCCTGGACCGGAGTGCGCACCGGGGAGCGGCGGGCCCCGGCGCGGATCATGCCGCCGCCGCCCACGTAGGACGTGTCGATGTCCAGGCAGACCTGGATCGGCGCGGCATCGGTCACGGCCGCCGCGGCCTTCTCGATGATGTCCAGATGGTCGGGCGAGTCGATCATCACGGTGATCACGGCGGCGGCGGCCGGGTAACTGGCCAGCCGGGTGAGCGCCGCATGGTCTGTGCTGGGGTAGGCCACCACGATGTCGTCGCTGACGCCCTGCCCGGCCAGCCACAGCGCCTCCGGCAGGGTGAACGCCAGGATCCCGCGGAACCCGCCGATGCCCAGGACCTGCTCGAGCAGCGCGCGGCACCGCACCGACTTGCTGGCCAGCCGGATCGGCTTCCCCGCCGCCCGCCGGGTCATGTCGGCGGCGTTGACCCGCAGTGCCGCCAAGTCGATGACGGCGAACGGGGGCTCCGTGCCGGCTGTGGCCGCGTTGTACCGGGCCAGGTCGGCGGGCCCGGGCGGCCCGCCGCGGCCGCCGGCTGGGCTCACTCAGCCTCTTTGGTCAGCGCTGTGTACTCCTCCGGGGTCAGCAGGCCGACGGGGTCGGCGTCGTCGGCCATCCGGATCCGGAGCAGCCAGCCGGCCCCGTAGGGGTCGGTGTTGACCAGCCCCGGGTCGTCGTCGATCTCCGGGTTGGCCTCGATCACCTCGCCGTCCACCGGCGAATAGAGGTCGGAGACCGATTTCGTGGACTCCACCTCGCCGAAGGGCTCGCCGGCGGTCACGGCCGTCCCCGGCGCGGGCACGGACACGTACACGACGTCGCCGAGAGCCTGCTGGGCAAAGTCGGTGATGCCGACCGACGCGACGCCGTCGTTGATGGCCACCCACTCGTGCTCCGGGGTGTAGCTCAGGTTTTCCGGAACTGTCATCTGGTCGCTCTCCTGGGATCTGCTGCCCCGACGGGCCAGGCTGCCCGAGGGGAAGTCATCGTGGGCGTTCGTGGGTCCGATGGTAGAAGGGCAGAGGGGTGAGCACGGCCGGCTCAGCCCGGCCCCTGATGTCCACCGCGAGCCGGCTGTCTGCGGCGCCGTGCGGGCCGTCCGCGGCGCCGTGCTGGTCAGCCTCCGGGGGACCGGCGCCGGCCTCGGCGGCCACCTCGGGCTCGACGTACGCCATGGCGATGGGCACACCCAGCGTGGGGGAGGGGGCGCCGCTGGTGACCGTGCCGCGGGCCTGACCGTCCCACAGAACGGGGTACCCGTGCCGGGGAACGCGCCGGGTACCGCCGCGCAGGCCGACCAGGACCCGGCGCGGGGGTGCCTGGGCCGCGGCCGCCAGGGCGGCCCGGCCGACGAAATCGCCCGGCTTGTCCAGCTTGACCACCCGGCCGAGACCTGCGTCGAACGGCGTGGTGTCCGGCCCGAGTTCGCTGCCGTACAGCGGCATCCCGGCCTCCAGCCGGAGCGTGTCCCGGGCGGCCAGCCCGGCAGGTACCAGGCCCGCCGCGGCGCCGGCGCCGGACAGCGTCATCCAGATGTGCTCTGCGTCCCCGGGCTGGCTGAACACCTCGAACCCGTCCTCGCCCGTGTAGCCGGTGCGGGCGAGCAGGACCTCCCGGCCAGCTACTGTGCCCCGGTGGCCGGTGTAGTACTTGACCCCGTCCAGGGCGACGTCGGTGAGCGGGCCGAGGATGCCGGCCGCGGCCGGGCCCTGGATGGCGATCAGCGCGTAGGCCTCGGTCTGGTCGGTAATCTGCGCGTCGTGGCCGTCCGCCCGCTCGCGCAGCGCGGTCTCGACCACGCTGGTGTTCGCGGCGTTGGCGACGACCAGGAACTCCTGGTCGTCCAGCCGGTAGACGATCAGGTCGTCGAGCACTCCGCCGTCCGCCGCGCAGATCATCGTGTAGCGGGCACGGCCGGGCGCCATCGACGAGGGCTGGCCGACCAGCGCGTAGTCGAGGGCCGCAGCGGCGCCGGGACCGTCGACGATGATCTCGCCCATGTGCGACAGGTCGAACAGGCCCGCGCTGGCCCGGACGGCCTGGTGCTCCGCGGTCTCGCTGCGGTACCGCAGCGGCATCAGCCACCCGGCGAACTCGGTCATCGAGGCACCCAGTTGCTCGTGCACGCCGCGCAGCGGGGTCGACCGCGGCTCCGTGGCGTCAGGCGTGATCATCGGGAGCACTCCAGGGCGGCCGGGTGGGATGGGCCGGTGCGGGAGGACGGTTTCCGGGCGGGCCGCAACCGGCCGGACCGCACGGCTGCGCCGCTTGCCCACTGAAGCGGGCCCGGTCAGCATACCGGCTGAGGCCTGGCGCCGGTGGTACTGATGCCCGCGCCCAAGCGGCGGGACCGGGCCCAGGAGGTCCGTAGCGCATCGACCCCGCTACGGACCGCTGCTGGGCGCGGTCATGGCCCGGGAACGCCGGCGGATGGAAGCCGCGTGCCGCCGCCATGCTGCTGAACAGCGAGTTAATGCCCGCGGGTGATCCCGGGCTGGCCGCTGACTGGATACTGCCCGGTTGCGGGCAAGTCTGTCACTTACGGTCACGAGAAATCCGATACCGTCTCTCATGTCTCGTCTTTACGTTCCGGTGCGCTTTAGCCCGGGTATGCATTTTTCAGCATCACAGCACGGGTATGCGTTTTTTCAGCATCACGGCGCCGGCTCAATTGTCGGCTAACGAGCCCCTCAAGGACCCTTCCTCACGAGGTCGGGCCCGTGTGGCGGGACTTATTTCCCGTCACGGAATCGAGGGGGTTTCGATCATGGCGTTCAGCGCCAAGGCGGCGGCCCGTTACGTTCTTGCTGCCGCAGCGGCCATTGTCCTGCCCGTCAGCATCGTCGCTGCGGCGCCCATCTCTCACTCTGCTGATCACTCAGCGTCACGGCATGCGGTCCGGTACACAGCCGGTCCCGCCGGGGAGGCGTCCGCCGGCGTGCCGCAGCCTGGGCCGGTGATGCGCCCGGCGTCGGTGGCCCCGCGCGGGGCGTTCGACCGGATCCTCAGCACGCAGCAGGCTGCCTCAGCGGCCCAGGCCTGTGCCGGATATGCGACCTATGCCGGGTGGACGAACAACGCCTCCAATGACGACCTGGTCACGGCCAGCGCCATCTGCGTCGCCGAGTCCGGCGGCCAGCCCACCGTCTATTACTGCGACCCCACCGGCCAGGACGGGTACTACCCTCCGGTGAACTGCTCGGGAGTGTATGACCGGGGGCTCTGGCAGATCGACAACCAGGCCTGGACCAGTATCAGCGACACCTGCGCGTTCACGGCCAAGTGCAACGCGGACGGCGCGTACTACATCAGCCAGGGCGGCGCGAGCTTCTCTCCGTGGGCCACGTACACCAGCGGTGCCTACAGCAACTACCTTTCCGCAGCCCAGGCCGCCGTGAACGCACTGGGCGGCGGTACGGTGCCCAGCGGTGTGGTCGGCGTCTGCCTGTCCCGTGCGGGATACGCCCAGAACGCCGCAGCGGTTACCAGTACCTGCGGCAGTGGCGCGCGCCGGCAGCGGTGGCGCCTCGCCGGCCAGGCGATCCGCGACGGCGAGTACTGCCTCGCGGTCGCGTCGCCGGGCAAGACGGCGGCCGTCCATCTCCGCCGGTGCAACAGGAGCAGTTACCAGCAGTGGACCGCCCTGGGCAACGGCCTGCTGCGCAATGTCCTGGGCGGCCGTTGCCTGCGCGACCCGGGCAGCGCCCTCACCGCGGGCACCCCGGTCAACGTGGGTTCGTGCATCGAGGCCACGTCACGCCTCTGGTGGCTGCCATGACCACGCGGATAGGCTTGCGGGACATGGGACTTCTCTCTGAGGATGACATCGGCACCGAACTCGCCAGCCTGCCGGGCTGGACCCGGGCGGGTGACAGCATCACCCGTCAGGTCACCCTGGATGACTTCCGGGCCGCCATGCTCTACGCCGGAGCGGTGGCCTACCTGGCGGAGCAGGCCAACCATCATCCCGACGTTCTGATCCAGTGGAACAAGGTGACGCTGACCTTGTCCACGCACTCGGCCGGCGGCCTGACCGGGGCCGACTTCGCGCTGGCCCGGCAGATCAGCGCGCTGGGCTGACGGGGAGGCTGGCCTGACGGGGAGGCTGGCCTGACCCGGGAGGCCGACGGCCAGCCCGATCGCGGGCCCGCAGTCAGCGTTCCGCGGGGCCGGCGGGCCGCCGCCGTTCCCGGTACCTTCGTCCTGGGCGGCGCCACGCCCCCGGAAAGCGCCGCCCAGTGGACGAAGGTCCCCCTCGGCTTTCGCGCCCCTCCGCCTCCCGTTCGTGCCTGCGGCCGCCGCCTTGCGGGCGGAGCGGCTGGCCAGGCACGTCAAGAAGGCGACCCCCACCGTTGACGCGCGGTCCCCCCGTAAGCCAGGGGAGTTCTAGTTATACACTCTGCGTTCTTACGATCACAGTTCGTTACCAGATTGAGGCCGACTCCCGGGTGTGAGGTGCGCTGCCTGGGTGCGGGTGAGTCTGCCCGGTTACGTCAGCGGCTGAAAGCGCAGTCCAGATGCTTGATGCCGTTGATGAAGCTGGAGAGCAGCCGGTCGGGCGGCGCGGCGGCGTAAATGTCAGGGACCCGGCCCAGCAACTCGCGGAGGGCGACGCTGATCTCCCGCCGGGCCAGGTGGGCACCGAGGCAGAAGTGCGGCCCGGCGGCCCCGAAGCCGACGTGCGGGTTGGGGGAGCGGGTGATGTCGAACCGGGCCGGGTCGGCGAACACGGTCTCGTCATAGTTGGCCGACCAGTAGAACAGGGCCACCTTGTCGCCCTCGTGATAGTCCTGGCCGTTCATGGCGTAGTCGCGGGTGAGGGTCCGTCGCATGAACATCACCGGCGACGCGTACCGGACGATCTCCTCCACCGCGCCGCCCAGCCGGGCCTCGAGGTCATCCACCAGCAACGCGCGCTGCTCCGGGTGGTCGGTGAGCAGGATGAGCGCGTGCGAGATCGCGTTCCGGGTGGTCTCATTGCCGGCCACCACGAGCAGGATGAAGAACGAGGCCAGTTCGGCGCTGGTCAGCTGCTCGCCGTCGATGTTCGCCGTGGCCAGCGCGGTGATCAGGTCGTCCTTAGGCTCGTGGCTACGCGCGGCGCACAGCTCGGTGACCAGGGCAGCGAGTTCCGCGCCCGCGGTCAGGATCTGGCCCACCGCCTCGTCAGGGTTCTGGCTGACGATGTCGGGGTCGTTGCCGGACAGGATCACGTTCGTGTCGTGCAGCACCATGGCGTAGCTGCTGTCCGGGATTCCCATCATCTGGCAGATGATGGTGAGCGGGAGGCGCGCGGCGACCTGCTCGACGAAGTCGCCCGGCCCTGCCTCCACCAGGTCGTCCACGATCCGGGTGGCAACCCGCTGCACGTCGTCCTCGAACTTGCGGATCATCCGGGGCGTGAAGGCCCGGGACACGATCCGGCGCAGCCGTGCATGCCGCGGGTCGTCCATGTTGATCATGGAACCGAAATACTCATTGAACTCGACGGGCAGGTCGACGAGGCTCGTCGCGCCCCGTCCGGAGCTGAACACGTCAGGATTCCGGCTCGCCTCGACTACGTCAGCGTGCCGGACCAGCGCGTAATACCCCCCGCTGGAGGTCGCGAACGGGACGTCCGGGTCGGCGAAAAACGGCGGCTGAGGCAGGCTGCGCAGGCGGGTGAACGCGTCGCGACGCTGGGAGAGCGGAAGGCCCCAGAACTCCGACGCGGACAGGTCGACTGGGGGCACGTCAAGTGGGGGCCGGTCAACTGGGGGCACGGGCGACCGCCTTGTCCTCGGAACCGCGCGGCGAGAACCTCACCCCGTTCATCGTCGCACAACGCGGCCCCACCGTCGCGGCCCTGTCCGAGCCGTATACGCTGACCCACGTGAGGCGGGCCGCCGTGCTCCTAGTCACCGGCGTGCTGGCCACCGCCCTGGGGGTCGGCGGCGCCCCGCACCCCCGCGGGTCGGTCCCAGCGTGCACCGCCACGGCCGTGCAGGCCATCGAGCATCACGTCCCGCTGACCACGGTCGTCGCCGCATGCCGGGGCCTGGCCCGGGCTGAGCTGAACTTCGCCCTGGGCCGGGCCATCTACGACGTGGCGGGCGCCCACCAGCACAAGACGGCCTGGCGGCACCGCGCGGTCGCCGCCGGAGCCCGCCTGGCCCGGCTGATCGAGTCCCAGCAGCGGCCTGGAGGGCGTCCCCCTCCCGGGCCGCCTCCGCCCGGGGCTGGGCCCCCGCCAACTCCCCCCGGATCCCTGGCGGGCGGCTGGGGGCTGGGCCTGGGCACGCTCGCCGCGTGGCTCCTGACCGTCGGCAGCGGGGCTTTCATGCTGGCCGGCTGGATCAAGGGCGGCGGCCTGCGCCGCCGAGCCGGCCGCAGTGGCCTTGGTCCGGCGGTCACCCTGGGGCATTTCGGCGTGGCCAGTGCCGGGCTGCTGGTCTGGGTCGCTTACCTGGCTACCGGGTGGACCGTCCTGGCCTGGCTGGCCGTGGGTGTGCTGGTGGCCGTGATCGGGCTTGGCATGGCCACCCTGACCGTGTGGACTTCCCGGGCCCGTCCCGGGACGCCGGCTCCGGTCTCCGGGACGCCGGCTCCGGTCTCCGGGACGCCGGCTCCGGTCTCCGGGACGCCGGCTCCGGTCCCCGGGACGCCGGCTCCGGTCCCCGGGACGCCGGCTCCGGTCCCCGGCACGTCGCGCACCCCCCAG
>Ga0187875_10002288_pt1 | contig 14216 bp, 10 predicted proteins | sample June2016WEW_17_1_2_FD_132978 | JGI IMG/M metagenome (GOLD analysis project Ga0187875, IMG submission 132978) | Peatland microbial communities from SPRUCE experiment site at the Marcell Experimental Forest, Minnesota, USA - June2016WEW_17_10 | ecosystem: Environmental > Terrestrial > Soil >... | reverse complement strand
GCATAGCTCTTGTGCACCAGCGCCTTGTCGACGATGAGCTGGAAGAAGATCGGCGTCACCAGCGCGAACGCCTGGACGAACAACGACGCGACCAGGACCTCGGCGAGCGGCTTGCGATAGCGCGCGATCGAGGGAAGGAACCAGCGGAAGCTGAACGCGGCCGGGTCGGCTCCGGCGCCGGCGAAGCGGCGGGTGACGAGCACCATCGCCTCCCCGGTCAGCGCCGCCGCTTCGGCCAGCGGCAGGTCGCGCGCGGTGCGCGCCAGCGGATCGATCAGCCTGACGGAGCCCTTGACCGGCGCGGCGGCAAGAATGGCGAAGCCGCCGGCGGCGAGCGCGACCAGCGCCGGATAGGGCGCTGCGTCGAGGCGCTTGGCGCGGTTTCCGGTCAGCAACCGCGCCTTCAGATTGAGCCGCTTGGCGGCGCGCACAAGGTCCTCCGGCCCGGCGGCGTGAGCGCCGAGCGCGAGTTCGTGGCGCAATTGAGCCGGGTCGGCGGCGATGCGGTAGTAGCCGGCGACCATCGCCAACGCGGTGAGGCCGGAATCCTGCGGCGCGGCGAGCGAGGACGGCGCGCCGATCGGCTCCGGCCGTACGGTTGCCGGGTCCGCCGCTTTCGGACCGCCGGTCGCCGCCTCCGGCGGCGGCTCCGCGGGCGATTCGTTCAGCCTTTGTGCGGCGCGCATGGCGTGGCCAGGATCGAAGGAGAACGGACCATCGAGCGTCCACCCGCCGCGCGGCGAGCGCGGCGAGGAGCCTAAGGCTTAAGTTGCCCAAAAGATATTGCCAAGTCCTTTCCGATGCCGGGTCAAGCGACCGGCCGCGTTCGATTAATTCAAACTATTTTAAGGGATTGCGCCAATCTCTTTTCAATAAAGGCGCCGTAGGGTAGCACTCGACCGAGCCCGATTCGTATTCGTCGGCCGCCGTTGCGCGCGTAGACGCCGGCGGGAAGGCGGAATAGAAAGGGCGGTCGCGCGTGCTTTCGACCCCTCTAACGCTAACGCTGGCGGCGGTGCGGCGATGACAATCAATCTGACACTCAATGGCCAGACGCTTTCGGAAGGTCAGACGATCTCCGGCTCGTCCTTCGTCAGTTCCGTCACCGATAGCGCGCGCCGTTCGATCACCGAGTACTCCGTCTACGACAGCGGCGCCGGCGGCGGTTATTTCGTCCTCAACGGCGTCAAGCTGTCGGACGGCGCGTGGCACACTCTGACCGCCGCGCAATTCGCCCAGCTTCAATATGTCGCCGGCTCCAGCGCCGGTAGCGAAACGATCAGCATCAAGGCCTTTGACGGCGCCCAGTGGTCGTCGGTCTATTCGACCACGGAGAAGACGACGGCGCCGTCCAGCCCGCCGTCGGTGACTGCGGCCAGCCAGACCGTCACCGAAGGCCAGACGCTTGCCGCGTCTTCGTTGATCGCTTCGACGAGCGATCCCAACGGCAAGTCGATCTCGACCTATGCGCTGATGGACAGCGGGACGGACGGGAAGCTCGTCTACAACGGGACGACGCTGAGCGCGGGGACCTGGTACGACTTCACCGCCGCGCAGCTCGCCGAGGTCACCTGGGTCGCCGGTTCGAGCGTCGGCAGCGACAAGGTGTCGATCGAAGTCTCCGACGGCGGGGCGTTGTCCTCCGCCTCGATCGCGACGCTGACGGTCGACGCGCCCGCAACCTCGAGCGTCGTCTCGCTTCTCGGGGAACTTGGCGTCTCCGCCACGGTCGCCGCGCAGCTGACGGCCAACAATTCGCTGAGCTACAACGGGATGCTGACCATCCTGCAGGACGCGGCGGTCGGCGGCATGACGGCGACCAAGTTCAGCGCCCTGCAGACGCTCGCCTCAATGCTCAACCAGCCGGGCGGCCTCACGACGTCGGCCTACGTCCAGCAGATCGCCGACGACGTGATCAAGGGCAATTCGGCCAACGCCTATTGGAACGGCGGTTCCTCGACCGCCACGCCGCTCGGCAACCTCAGCGCTACGTCGACCCAGACTCAGGTCAATGAGCTGATCGGCACGTGGTTCCTCGGAACCAATCTGCCGAGCCTCAGCGTGTCGGCGATCGGCGAGGAGAACCTCAATCCGACCTACGAGACCTCGGCGCTGCCGTTGTTCGGCAACACCGGGACGCCGACTTACCTCGACGTCAATCAGGGCTATCTGGGCGACTGCTACTTCGTCTCCGCCCTCGGCGAGACGGCGTTGCAGGACCCGACCCTGATCGAGAACATGATCCAGAGCGACGGCAATGGCGTCTATTCGGTCTGCTTCTACGTCAACGGGCAGGCCGATTACGTAACCGTCAATTCGCAATTGCCGTACATGAGCGGCTACGATTGGGCCAACGGTTCGACGCTGGAATTCGCCAACGGCCCGGTCGAGTGGGTGGCGCTGGTGGAGAAGGCCTTCGCCGAGCTCAACGCCCAGACCGCCGCCGCCAACTACGGCGGCCACCCAACCGGCGACGCCTATGAGGATCTCAATGGCGGCACTGCGGTCGCGCTCAGCGAGATCACCGACCAGACCTTCAACACCTACAACCTCGCTCCGACAGAATCGAAGACGACGCTCAGTTCGCTGATGTCGACGCTCTCCGCCGATTTCGCCGCCGGCGACGAGGTTATCCTGTCGACTCCCAACGCCGACAACGGCAATCTCGTCGGCGATCACATGTACATGGTCACCGGGGTCAACGCCTCCGCCGGCACGATCTCGATCCAGAATCCGTGGAACACCGCCTATTCCGGCTCGCTGCAGATGAGCTTCACCGACACGATCGCGACGCTCGCCGCCGACAATGTGTCGATTTACGCCACCACCGGAACGAAAGTCGCCTGAAGCGGCGGCGCTAGACCGTTTTTTCCTTGTAGCGGCAGAGGTCGGCGATCACGCAGCGCGCGCACGCGGGCGTGCGCGCCTTGCAGACGTAGCGGCCGTGCAGGATCAGCCAGTGGTGGGCGTGGCGCATGAACCGCGCCGGTATGATCCTCATCAGCCCGTCCTCGACCTCGCGCGGCGTCTCGCCCTTGGCGAGCGGAATACGGTTGGCGACGCGGAAGACATGGGTGTCGACCGCGAGCGTCGGCGCGCCGAAGGCGACGTTGAGCACGACATTGGCGGTCTTGCGACCGACGCCGGGCAGCGCCTCGAGCGCGTCGCGGTCGGCCGGCGTCTCGGCGCCGTGATCGCGGATCAACGCCTGTGACAGCGCGATGACGTTTCTGGCCTTGGCGCGATAGAGGCCGATCGTCTTGATCCGCTCGGCGAGCTCCGCTTCGCCGAGCGCCGCCATCTTGGCCGGCGTGTCGGCGACCGCGAACAGGGCGCGCGTCGCCTTGTTGACGCCGGCGTCGGTCGCCTGCGCCGACAGCACGACGGCGACCAGCAGCGTGAACGTGTTGACGTATTCGAGCTCGCTCTTCGGCTCCGGGTTGGCGGCGGCGAGCCGGGCGAAGACCTCCTCGACGCGCGCCAACTCAGCGGCCTTCAACGCGCCTGTCGGGCGGCGGCGGACGGGGGATGCAGCCGGATTGCCTCGCGCCATGCGCGCCTTATAGTCAGCGTCGACCGGGTCGCCAAGCGGCGGCTTCGCCAGGGAGGTTGCTGTGGACCCAAGCCCTGACGCCGACGACGCCGCGATCTTCGCCGCGCGGCTCTTTCCGCGCCGCTCGTTCACCCCGGCGGCGGCGCGCCGGCTGCTGGCGTCGACATTCGTCGCCAGCGCGCTGTTCAGCCTGCCGTTCTATCTCGCCGGGGCCTGGCCGATCGTCGGCTTTCTCGGCCTCGACGTCGCGCTGCTGTGGCTCGCCTTCCGCGCCAGTTTCCGCGCCGCCCGCGCCTACGAGGACTACCGCCTCACCTATCTCGAGCTCGAATTCGCCCGAGTGAGCGCGCGCGGCGCGCGGCGCGAATGGCGCTTCAATCCGGCCTGGGTGACGCTCGACCGCGGCGACGCGGGGGCGGCGGCGCAAAAGCTGGCGCTGCGCAGCGGCGGCCGCCGGCACGAGATCGCTTCCTTCCTCGGTCCCGACGAAAAGGCGGCGTTCGCCGGCGATTTGACCCGCGCGCTCGCCGAAGCGCGGCGGGGGCGGCGCCGGTCCGACGGATTCAGAACGCCGCCTGCCGTCTGATCAACTCGTCGACGCGCTTGTTCTCTTCCGGCGTCAGGCTCGCGGTCGCGGCGTCGAGATCGGGATCGTCGATGCCGGCCGCCTTGGCGAAGCGGTTCCAGGTCGCCGCCTCGACGAGGTCCTTGGCCACGCCGCGACCGCTGACATAAAGATGCGCGAGGCGGTTTTCGGCAATCGGATTGTTGCGCGCCGCGGCGCGCAACAGCAGTTTCGCCGCGCCGGCCTCGTCCTTGGCGACGCCGACGCCGTTGAACAACATGATCGCGTATTCGACCTGGCCGGCGATGACGCCGGCGTCGGCGGCGCGCTTGAGCCAGCGCGCGCTTTCGCCAATGTCGAGCGGCACGCCTTTACCCTCGCGCAGCAGCACCCCGTAGGAGTAGGCGCCGTCCCCGTAGCCCGCCTCGGCGGCGCGGCGAAAATCGACCGCCGCGGTCGCGAAGTCGGGAAAGCCCCCGACCTTGTCGTCGAGCGCCATCACGCCGAGGTTGTAGAGCGCGCCCGCTTGGCCCTTCGCCGCCGCGATCTCGAATTGCGCCTTGGCGCCGGCGCGGTCCTCCGGGACGCCGGGCGCGCCGTTGAGCAGCAGCATGCCAAGCGCGAAAGCGGCCTCGCGGTCGCCGAGCCCGCTGGCGACGCGATACCAGCCCGCCGCCTCCGCCTCGTTGCGCGGCACGGCGTAGCCGTCGCGATAGATTTCGCCGATCAGGGTCATCGCCGCCGCGTCTTTGGGATTGTCGGCGACGCGCTTCAAAGCCTCGCGCAACGCGGTGAGGAAATAGCCGCGCTGATAGTCGCCGAAGGCGGTGTCTGGCGGCGGTCCGCGCGAAGGCCGCGGGCCTGGCGGCGGGGTGAACGGCGGCGTGAACGTCTGCGCCGCGGCGGGCGCCGCCGCCATCAGGCCGATCGCCAGCCACAGCGGCGCGGCGAGCCTCATGCGCCCGCCTCCGCGCGCGCCGCCGCCGCCTTGCGCACGGCGTCTTCCGCCATGGCGATCGCCTGCCCGGCCGAGGGCGCCGACCACACGGCGTCGCCGAGCGCGATGAAGTCGGCGCCAGCCGCCGCCAACGTAGCGACGTCGTCGAGCCGCGCCGCATAGGCGACGCATGGCGTCTCGAAGATCTCCGCCCACCAGGCGACCCGCTCCGCGATTTCGGCGAGCGGCGGCGCCCATCCGTCGCGGCGCGGTTCGCCGAACATCAGGTAGTCGGCGCCTGCCTCGCCGGCAGTCATCGCGTCGTCGCGGCCGCGTAAGGCCCCGACGCCGACGATGCGTTCGGGACGCAAGCTCGCCACGGCGTCGGAGAGCTGATCGCCGACGCCGGCCACATGCGCGCCGTCGGCGCCGACGCGCGCCGCCAGCCGCGGCTCGCCTTCGATCAGGATCGCCGCGTCATACCGCGCCGCCGCCTCGACCATGCGCTCGGCGATTCGCCTCGCGTCGCCCTGCGCCTCCGGCGCGACGCGCACCAGCGCGCTGGCCACGTCGCCCGCCGCCAGCGCGGCGGCGAATCGCGGCGCGAACGCGGCGAGGTCGGCGAGCCCCAGCGGCGGCGTGACGAGATAAAGGCGGCAGGACGGGGCGACGGCCATGAGGTGCGGCTTTGACTTCGGCGGAGGGCGTTATTTGCCGAGCAATGCGGCCAAAAATGCGGCGACGCAAGAGCCGGCGCCGCCGAAGCGGCGCGGCGCCTTACCCGGCGAAAGCGGCCCGCACGCGCTCGAACTGCTCGGCGACCGCGCCGCGCGGCGCCGGCTGGGCGGCTTCGGCTTCGGCGAGCGCGCGGTCGAGATGGGCGACGCGCGCCTGCAGCCGCAGCGATTTGGCGCTGAACGCGCGCAACGTCTCGGGCAGTTGCTCGAACATCTCGGCTGGGCAGGCGACGTTCTGTTCGGCGAGCCGGACGCGATGCTTCTCCGACTGCGCCTGAGCCGGGGTCAGTTCGCCTTCGTTGACGGCGCGCTGCAGCAGCAGCCAGGAAGCGATCTGCATCAGCCGGGTCGTCAGGCGCATGCTTTCGGTCGCATAAGCGAGCGCCGCCGGGCGCGGCAGGCTGCGCGATTCCTCGCGTCCCGGCCCATCGAGATAGGCGGCGGTGTCCTCGACCAGGCTCATGCCCTCGCGGAACAGCGTCTTGAACGCCGCCGACGCGGCGAGCTTGGGATAGAACAGAACCGTGTTGGCCGCGGCCTCGTCGAGCGCCGAGCTCTGCGCCGATCCGTCGCTACGCCCCATGACTCCCTCTCCTACGCGTTCCTGACAACCAGCCGGCGTGCCGATTCCGTACGCTTGCGCGACACGACTCGGCGCGTCGCAAGATTAACGCCGCGGACCGCCCGCCGGCTGTTTACCTTTCGCTAAGGTTAACGGAAGCTTAAGCCGATTGGAGGGAAGAACGCAAAAAACAGCCGCCCGGGGGCGGCTGGGGAGGTTGGTAGGATGGGAGGCGTCGAACAGAACGGATAGGAGCCATTCAGGACCCACGGAATGGATCGACTTCATTCATAAATGATAATCGTTAACGATCCGTTAGCATTCGCTGCGGCGGCGGCGGCGTCCCACGACGAGACGGCGGGCGCTTAAATTTTGAAGAACGCGGCTGCGGCGTTGCGCGTCGCTTCACGCTGGGCGATGGCGCGCTCGAGCCGCTCGATCTCGAGCTTGAGCAGCGCAATGCGCTCGGCGAGTTCAGGGGCGGAAAGGTCGTCGATCGGCTGGCCGATCGCGTGGACCGGCGGCTTGGCGGGCGGGGCGCCTAAGACCTCGTCGTCGAACCCGGCCATAGCCCGCTCCTCATCTGCTCGCGCGCGCATCATAAGCCGATTTGCCTAGCCGCCCAATCGGCCGCGCAGGAGCGGAAGCGCGCGGGGCGAGCCATTCTGTCGCGCCCCGCGCCTTTTCGCATCGTGATAGCGTTCCCTTCCGACAATGGGGGGAGCGCGCGGGGCGATGGCTGCGTCCGCCAGCGGGCGAGTTCGCGTCTTGATGTCGGAAGGATCGAGCCTTTCGGCGCGCGAGTCGCTGACCGGTCTCGGCCGGGCCGGATTCCATGTCGAAGCAGTCGACGGCAACCCGCTTTGCCTCGCCCGATTCTCGAAGTTCTGTCGCCGCTTGCACGCCGCGCCGCGTTTCGGCGTCGATCCGCGCGGCTATCTCGAACGCGTCGTCGAGCTCGTCGCCAGCCGGCGCTTCGACGTTCTCTATCCCACGCACGAGCAGGCGTTCCTGTTCGCGCGCTTTCGCGATGCGCTGTCGTCGCACGTTGCAGTCGCTTTGCCCGACTTCTCGGACTTCCTGCGGCTGCAGAGCAAGGTCGGCTTCGCCGCGCTGCTCGACGAGCTCGGCCTGCCGGCGCCGCCGACGACGATCGCCCACGACGAGGAGGGAATCAGGCGGGCGGCGGCCGCCATGCCGGTCTACGTCAAGGCGGCCTTCGGCACGGCGACCCGGGGCGTACATTTCGTCCATTCGGCCGGCCGGCTCGCGCGAGCGGTCGAAGCGCTGCGACCGACGCTTGACGATGGCGTCGTCGTCCAGCAGCCGGTCAGGGGCCGCCTGGCGCGGATGATTGGCGTGTTCGCCGAAGGCGAGCTCGTCGGTTTCCACGCCGTTCGCCAGGCGGAGGCGGGCGTCGGCGGCGGCGATCTGGTCAAGGTGTCGACGCCGGCGGCGGGGCCGCGGCGCGACATGGCGCGGATCGGCCGTCGTCTCGGCTGGCGCGGTGGTCTGGCGGTCGACTATATCGTCGATGCGGAAGGGACGCCGCGTTACATCGACGCCAATCCGCGCCTCGCCGAGCCGGGCAACGCGCTGGCGGCAGGCTTGAACCTGCCCGAGCTGCTGGTGCGCGTCAGCCTCGGCGAGCATCCGCCGCTCGCCCCCGCTTCGTCGCCCGGCGTGCGCACCCACATGGGCGTCCAGGGCCTTCTGCGCGCGGCGCGCGACGGCGGCCGCGCCGACGTGCTGCGCGCGGCGATCGATCTTGCGCGGCGCAGCGGCGTCTACGCTTCGAGCGAAGAGGAACTGACGCCGACGGCGGGCGACGCCCGCGCGGCGCTACCGCTCGCCCTGATCGGCGGCGCGATGCTGGTCAATCCGGGCTGGTGGCGGCGCTTTGCCTCGGCGGCGATCGACGCCTATGCGCTGACCCCGGCGGTCCTCGCCTTCATGCGCGAGGCGGCGTGAGGCGGGCGGCGGGATGCGAGCCCGGAACCAACGAAGCGGCTGAAGCAGATGACGACCGGCGCTGTGGTCGGCCGCCGCGTCCGCTTCCGTCGCTGTCTGTCGAGGCCGCAGGCCGCCCAATCGGTCGCGTGCAAAACGATTCGCTGGCTGCGGATTATCAAGCGGTTAGGCGCCAAAAAACGCGCGGCTCGCAAGCGGGGAGAAAAGCCGAACCAGGCGCCTTCGTTGGACTCCGATAGAGGAGATTGACGGGCGTGGCGCCGCAATTCCCGTAATTCCAACTTTGTTTCTCTCGCGCCGAGCGATTGCTGACGACAAACCCCTCGTTCGCGATTTTTGCCGGCTTTTCGCCAAGCTTCTTTGCGACTCCCAATCAAATATAGTTTTGACGCCGGCAAGAGCAAAGGACAACTCGGCGCTATACCGAGATTTCTTCATAATATACACAATATAATAGATTTAGCGCGGCAGCGTGGCCGGCCGCGATCCAACTCAGAACTACGTTGCCTGTTCGTTTGCGTGAACAACGGATTATTTCAAAATAGCATTTTATACGAAATCCACATACACTATACACTTGAAATATGGAAATAGAACATTCAACTATACATTATCGACGGCCGCGCCTAACCGCTATTTTCTAAGCATAAAGCGATTAAGATGAGATTGACACTCGTCAAAAAATAATCCACAATTTTTTTTGGATGCGGCGTGACGGGCACTCTGGGCCAAGGGTGCACCATTCTTCTGGCGCCTTGGGCGCATGGAGGGTGCATATGTCCGGTGGAGTGGTCTAGTCCGAGTTTTCGCCGCGCGATTTAGCTGCAGCCTTTACGTTATGACGGGCGCAAAGCGTCGCCGTGTTTCTTAGTGCGGCGCTGTTGCAGGTAAGCGCGCGACCAAACCTCAAATCATCAAAGCTTAGACACCCGCAAGATTTCTGTTCGACGGATGCCGGCGAGCAGGGAGGACGGGTGTGTCGGTCAAACAGAGCCCCATCGATCGGCCCAGGATTTGCGCTCGCCTGTTGGCCGAGCGGAGGCCGACGGTTCGCCATCGTTCGGTGAGCGGATTCCCGCGCGTCGGCCGATGAAAGATCGAAAGGCCGGCGAGTTCGCCAGGATAAACCGTATGAGGCGTTGCCGGCGCGCCCCGGCGACCAATAGGAGGTGGAAATGGATATACGCCGCATGATCCGTCCCGGCATCGCCGCAGCGTTGGTTTGCGGGGGTCTGGTCGCACTCGACTCTTTGGCGCCTTCGACCGGCGTTCTGGTCACGCCAGCCAATGCCGCGATGGGCATCCGCGCCGTCAAAAGCGTGTGCGAGTGGAATGATATCGAGTGGAAAGAGTTGACCGCCGCCGAACGCGCGGCCTGGGTCACGCTTGGCTGGCGCCCTGAGACATGGGGATCGGACGACCCCTCAGTGGAGCCGGACTCTCTTTCTAAAGATTGGACGGAGTTGACCGCGAATGAACGACAGGCGGCCCAGATGCTCGGTTATAACCAGCAGAATTGGAGCGTCGATCCCGATCCGTGCGACGCGGTGAAACCTTGATGGAATCCGAACGCGGTCTCGCTGGGGCCGGGCATAAAGATCGTAAGTCGTTCGATCGTCTCCTCACTCCACGACCGCGTCGGACCCGATCCTCACCAGGAAAAGCAAGCACTAATGAAGACGACGCACTCAAGAATCTGAAAACTTCGACGGAGCAAATGGCAGCTTGTCTAAGTAGAGCGGCGCAAACCGCTCGCGGCAGCTGAAATGAAAGTGCTTATTGGCGCGAAAACGTTCGGGGAGACGGCGACACGGCTAAGAGTATGACGAAGGAAAACTTGCACTAGTTCTGCGGCTGCCTGCATGGGCGGCAAGTTATGGGTGCCGCCTGGCAGTCGATACGGTGCGGCAATCGAGACATCATCGACTCGTCTACGATTTCTGAACTTTGGGCTTGTCCCGATGCGTGTAGCGTTGTGCGCGAACACACATCTATTGTCTTGTGCTGCGTCTATTCAGTCGCCAGGCGAACCAACTAAGCTTGCAACGATTCAAGCTGACGGATGAATAGGGTAAAATAGGGTGAGGCGTTCAGCGTGATCACGAAGCAGATATTCCGCGATCATTCCGGTCGGAGATGGCGGATTATTTCCGTCTTTGCGAAGACGCTAGCATTGCCGGCGGCTGTCATATTTGTGATATTTTCAATAGACCTTTCGGCCGCCCCGCATCTTGAGCAAGCGAAACTTGTCGCTGCCGACGACGTCAAGCTCAATCCTTTGCCAGACGCCGACGCCTCAGTTCCCGCGCTGCTCAAGCCGGCGGCAAGCCTGGTCGCCAAGGTGAGGTTCGCTGAGAGAGATGTCTGGTGGCTCGCGCACTCTGGCGCCATCCGCGTCAAGCGGCTCGACGAGCGCCCGGTCGCCGCCGACGCGCGACCCAAGCCGCTGTCGATCGGCTTCTACGTGAATTGGGACGACCGCAGCTTTGCCTCCCTGACGGCTCATTTGGCCGACCTAGATTGGGTCATCCCGTCGTGGTTGACCGTCAGCGGCGCGGACATGGCGCTGCACCCCGACCTCGATCAGCAGTCGCTCGATCTTCTTCGCGCCGCTCGACCCACGATGCCGATCTTACCGATGCTACAGAATGTGGTGGACGGAATCTGGGACGGTAAGAACCTCGCTCGCTTCCTGGCGAACCCCCAGGCGCGCAAGGCGCGGCTTGCCGAGATCGTCGCTTTTCTCGAGGCGAACCAGCTGCAGGGCCTGACGCTTGACTTCGAAAGCGTGCCGCGCGGCGCGCACGACGACCTGCAGAAATTCATCGCAGAAATGGCCGATGTCTTCCGGCCGAGGGGCTTGCGCATCGTCCTCTGCGTGCCGTTCGACGACGAAGATTGGAACTATGGCGCTTATGCGAAGCTCGCCGACTACCTGCTGTTGATGGCGTACGACGAACACTGGGAAGAGGGTGCGCCTGGCAGCATCGCCAGCCAGCCTTGGTTCGAAAGCGTTCTGACCAAACGGATGAAGGAACTCGATCCGGCGCGTACGATCGTCGCGATCGGCAGTTACGGATATGACTGGACCAGCGGCAAGAACGCCGACGAGGTCACCTTTCAAGACGCGATGCACGTCGCCGAAAACTCGGGGTCTCGGATCGCTTTCGACCAGGAGGCCGCGAACCCGCATTTTTCCTACGCCGAATCTGACGGCAAGCGGCACGAGCTTTGGTTCCTCGACGGCGTCACCGCCTTTAATGAGATCCATTCCGCCGACATTTATAGGCCGGCAGGCTACGCGCTGTGGCGTCTTGGATCCGAGGATCGGTCGATCTGGTCGGTCTTGCCCCACGACTATGGCCAGCCGGCCTCGCAACATCTCTCCGTCGTCGACGCGAACGACGACTTCTACTTCCAAGGCAAGGGCGAGGTTCTGTCGATCGTCGCCGATCGGTCGGCCGGCGCGCGATTGATTGTTTTCGATCGGCTAACTGGGGCAATTGACAACGAGGCCTATACGAAGTTGCCGACCTCCTACGTGATTCAACGCTACGGCAACTCGCCGGGCAAGGTGGCGTTGACCTTCGACGATGGGCCGGATCCGAAATGGACGCCGCAAATCCTCGATATCCTCAAAGCCAAGGGGGTGCGCGCCACTTTCTTTATCATCGGCCAGAACGCCGAGGCGTCTCCCGGACTGCTCCGCCGCATGGTGCAGGAAGGCCACGACGTCGGCAACCACACCTTCAGCCATCCAAATTTGGCGATCATATCGGATACCCTCGTCCGGCTCGAGCTGAACGCCACGCAGCGGCTCTTCCAAGCCTTCACCGGACGTTCCTTGCGCCTGTTTCGACCGCCGTATCTCGGAGACGCGGAGCCGACGTCGGTCGAGGAAATTGCGCCAGTCTCCATCGCCCAGTCGATGGGCTACCTCACCGTCGGACTGCATATCGATCCCAACGACTGGCAGCGCCCTCCTGCAAACCTCATCGTCCAGCGCGTTCTCGAGGGAGCGGCCGACAACGATCCGTCGACCGCAGGCCAGATTGTTCTTCTGCACGACGCGGGCGGCGATCGCACGCAGACAGTGGCGGCATTGCCGGTTCTGATCGACGCCTTGCGAGCGAAGGGATACGAGATCGTTCCGGTCTCGGAATTGGTTGGCCTGACCCGTGATCAGGTCATGCCCGTCGTCGCGCAAGGTTCCATCGGAAGCCTCGCCGATGGTTCGGTGTTTTTGGCGCTCGGCTGGTTTGGCCATTTGGTTCGCGCAACCTTTCTCTTATTGATCTGTCTTGGGCTGGCGCGGTTAGCCTTCCTGACCTTCCTGTGCTTGTTCGAACAGCTTCGAGACCGCTGGCGGACTACAGTGAGGCCGCGTGACGTCGACTCGCTCGTGTCCGTCATCATCCCCGCCTACAACGAGGCGACGGTCATCGCCGCATCGATCGAGCGAATCCTCGACAGCGACTATCGAAGGCTGGAAGTCGTCATCGTCGACGATGGCTCGACAGACGGGACGGCCGCGATCGTCAAAGCGCACTTCCGGAAGAATCCGCGCGTTTCGATCCTAGTCATCCCCAACGGCGGCAAGGCCAACGCCATTAACGTAGGGCTGGCCCATACGCGAGGCGACATCGTTGTCGCACTCGACGCCGACACGCAATTTGCACGCGACACGATTTCCAAGTTGGTTCGCTGGTTCGCCGATCCCCAGGTCGGCGCGGTCGCCGGCAATGCGAAGGTCGGAAACCGGATCAACATGATCACCCGCTGGCAGGCGCTCGAGTACATCACCGCCCAAAACCTCGAACGCCGCGCTCTATCGGCGCTCGACTGCGTGACTGTGGTTCCCGGCGCGGTCGGCGCATGGCGGCGGGAGGCGATCGATCGTCTCGGCGGATTTCCGACCGACACGCTCGCCGAAGATCAAGATCTGACGATCGCGATCCAAAAAGCGGGATACAAAATCGTCTTCGACGACACAGCGATCGCCCTGACCGAGGCGCCAGACACCTGGAGCGCCCTCGCGCGCCAGCGATTCCGCTGGGCGTTCGGAACGCTGCAATGTCTTTGGAAGCATCGTGACGCGATGTTTCGGACCCAATACGGCGCGTTAGGACTGGTCGCCCTACCGCAAGTTTGGCTGTTCCAGATTGCGTTTTCCTTGCTTTCGCCGTTGGCCGATCTTCTCTTTTTGTGGCAGATCGCGGCAACCGTCACCGACTATTTCCAACATGGGGATCAATTCGACTCCACCAATGCAGAGTACATGATGTCCTTTTACGCACTGTTCTTGTTCACGGACCTAAGCGCTTCGGTTCTCGGCCTGGTCATCGAAAAGGGCGAGAAGTGGGGCCTGCTCTGGTGGCTAGTTCTTCAGCGCTTCGGATACCGTCAGCTCATGTATTACGTAGTGGTGAAATCCGTTGTCAAAGCGATCAGCGGCTCTTCCGTCGGCTGGGACAAGCTTGAACGGAAGGGAACCGCGGTGGCCTCGACGCCGCGGAGAATCGCGGCGCCCAAGGCCGAACCCAGCCGAGCAGTGGCGAGAAGCATGCCGCATTAGGTCACAAACTCATAAAGGGATTACGGATTACGGGGACACGCCAGTGGAGTGGACCCCTAAAGTGAGACACGCTAATTGGGGGACGGGGCGTTTCGCGTGCGCCGTTCGCCGCGACTTTCTCCTATTGCGCCGCGCCAGCGATGAATCCCCCGCCGAGCACCCGCGCGTTGGCGTCGCACGACTCGTAGAACACGCAGGCCTGGCCGGGCGAGACGCCGGATTCCGGCGCGTCGAATTCGACCGCGCCTCCCGGCAGCAGACGCGCCGGCGTCGGCGGGCGGGTCGAGCGCACCCGCGCCGCGATCGCCAGGCCGTC
>Ga0187875_10002280_pt1 | contig 14230 bp, 10 predicted proteins | sample June2016WEW_17_1_2_FD_132978 | JGI IMG/M metagenome (GOLD analysis project Ga0187875, IMG submission 132978) | Peatland microbial communities from SPRUCE experiment site at the Marcell Experimental Forest, Minnesota, USA - June2016WEW_17_10 | ecosystem: Environmental > Terrestrial > Soil >... | reverse complement strand
GGCCGGTGGCGCCGCTCAAGCCCAGCTTCTGGCCGCGCACGACATGCTGGCCCTCGCGGACGGAAATTTTACTGAAGTGCATGTAGAGCGTGAAGAGTCCCATTCCGTGATCAACGAAGACGCTGTTTCCCGCATAGTAAAGCGAATGGGCCAGCACTACGGTACCGTCATTGCTGGCGCGCACGGGCGTTCCCGGCGCGGCGCGAAAATCCAGCCCCTTGTGATTGCTGGCGAGCGTGCCGTTGAAGATGCGGCGCGTGCCGAAGCGCTCGGTTTGCGGAGCGACCACGGGCACATGGAAGTTGCCCTTCCACAGCGGCATTGACGCGCTGGAGGCATAGGCCTTTTGAGTGAGCACCTGATCAGCGGCGATCTGCTTGAGCGCGTCGGGGCCGGGCTGGACGAATTGCGGAGCAACCGTGAGGGCGCTGGTGCGGTAATGAGCAGGAAGAATCTTAATGGTGCGGTTGAGGGCATGTGAACCGCCCTTGGTGTCGTGGATAGTAAGCTTGAGCACTGACGTCCCGACGGGAGCCTCGACATCGACGCCAGCCAGCGCAAACCACCCATGGTCGTCCTGCCCGCGAAAAAACTCCAGCTTGCGGTCCAGCCACTGGCCGTCGATGGCGGAGGCATTGGCCGCGACCACACGAATCAGTTCCGGGGAGCCGGCAACAACCACCTCTGGAGTCAGCGTGACGGCGGGAGATTGGGCGTAAACCGCGGCCAGCGCGAAAGCCAATAGGCAAAGGAAAGAGAGCGGGGCCCGTATCGTCCTGAAAAACGGAGAAAATAGCATCTTCTTCAGCATACGCGTTCGATTAAGTCTGCGGAACGACTGTTATTCGGTTGCAGCGGGACGCGGGTGCGCGGCAATCCACGCGGCCACGCGATCCTGAACTTCTTCAAGCTGATCAGCGGTGATGTGGGTTCCGATCAATTGACGGTTGGCGGCGTATTTCTCCTGATTCGGCCCCTTGACGGAAGCGGCCAGATCAAGCCAGTAGTAAGCCTCCACGTCGTCGTGCGGAATTCCCTGGCCGATGGAGTAAAGCACGCCGAGAGAGGCCTGCGCAGTGACGTCTCCCTGCTCGGCAGCTTTGCGATACCACACGGCGGCCTGCGCCATGTCGCGGGGAAAGCCCTTGCCGCCGTCGCGATAGAGCGCAGCGAGATGCGTCTGGCCGGCAACGGAGCCTTGATCGGCGGCTTTGCGATACCATGCGATGGCTTGCTTGTAGTACTCGGCTGACTGCAAGGGATTATGTGGAATTGCGTCGCCTGCCGCACGGTTGTTGTCTCCCAACCGCACCTGGGCGGCCGCGTCGCCGGCGTTGGCTTTGGCCAGAAGGGCCGGGTCGATGGCCGGGGTCTGCGCAAAGGCCGGCAGCAGGACCGTCGCCAGGATAATCGCGAGTACAATTTGGTTTCGGTAGATCTTCATGACGCCTCAATCATTTATCGAAAACGATAGCAGATTTTAATTAATTGTGTTCCCCATCGTTACGGCAAATGCCGAAACAAAGCTACCGCACAGCCGACAGGAGGCAGCGAAGAAGTTTGGTGTTGACTGATTTTTGGGGCATAAACATCCCTGCCGCCTCTTGTAGACGGCGGCAGGGGTAGGAGCCAAATTCGTAAAACAATCGTGCTCTATGTACACGCTGAACTTACCGGTAACCTCACGTATGGTCTATGTTGACCATTGCCAGAATAATTTTTGAATTCTTCTCATGAAAGATGTGCTGTATTGCTCAAGGCAAAGGCGTTAAAATTTGAATATGACTGACCGCATGTCTTTGTCTCTTGCCCAGGCCGACCCCGAAGTTGCCGCAGCTCTTGAAAAGGAAACCCTCCGCCAGCACGAGGGGCTGGAGATGATAGCCAGCGAAAACTTTGTCTCCGAGGCTGTACTGGAGGCGGCGGGCTCGATTTTCACCAACAAATATGCCGAGGGGTACCCTGGTCGGCGCTACTACGGCGGGTGCGAGTTCACCGACGTGGTGGAGAACCTGGCGCGGGAGCGGGCGAAGCAGATCTTCGGCGCGGAGCACGCCAATGTGCAGCCACACTCCGGCTCTCAGGCCAACGCCGCGGCCTATGCGGCAGTTTTGCAGACGGGGGACACCATCCTGGGGCTGGACCTTTCTCACGGCGGCCACCTGACGCACGGACACAAGCTGAGTTTCAGCGGCAAGCTCTACCGGCCCACGTTTTATGGCGTGCGCAAAGATACGGAGATGATCGACTACGACGAACTGGAGGCCATCGCCGAGCGCGAGAAGCCGAAGGTGATCATCGGCGGGGGCAGCGCGTATCCGCGGCTGTGGGATTTTGCGCGCATGCGGCAGATCGCCGATAAGGTGGGGGCGACGTACATCTTCGACATGGCGCACATTGCGGGGTTGGTGGCAGGCGGCGTGCATCCCTCGCCGGTGCCGCACGCGCAGATTACGACAACGACGACGCACAAAACGCTGCGCGGGCCGCGCGCGGGACTGATTCTGTGTGGGCAGGAGCTGGCAACGGCAGTGGACAAGGCAGTTTTCCCCGGACAGCAGGGCGGCCCGCTGGTACACATAGTGGCGGCCAAGGCTGTTGCCCTTGGCGAGGCGCTGCGGCCGGAGTTCAAGAACTATGCCATGCAGATTGTGGCCAACGCGAAGGTGCTGGCGGCGACCTTGCAAATGGCGGGCTTCCGCATCGTTTCCGGCGGGACGGACAACCATTTGATGCTGGTAGATGTCTTCCAAAAGGGCATTCTGGGCTCCGAAGCGGAGCTGGCGTTGGGCAAAGCGGGGATCACGGTGAACAAGAATACGATTCCCTACGACACCAATCCGCCGCTGAAGGCTTCGGGGATTCGCATCGGCACGCCGGCGCTGACGACGCGCGGGATGAAGGAGGCGGAGATGGTGGTGATTGCCGCCTGGATCGCCAAAGCCCTGGAGCAACGCAACAACGATGCGGCACTGGAAAAGATTCGCCGCGAAGTGGCCGAGCTGGCCAACCGCTTCCCGCTGTATGCGTGGCGGAGACTTGCCGTCTAGGCGTACGGCGCTTGCGCGCCAGTAGATTCGTAGTATCCCACCCATTTCGCAAAGAACGCGAAATGGATGGGGCACCCGGCGCCAAGACATAGGGAAATCCGAAGAAAAACTATAAAGGACAGTAAAGGGCTGTAGTTATAGATATCCCACCTTAGCCGATTCGCAAAGTTCACGAATCGGTGAAGGAGGGGCACACAGATTTTTCGCAAAACGCAACTTGCGAGAATGAGCCGGGTTGTATTAAATGTTGTTTGGAGATGACCCAGCGGGGGAACAGAGGCTGCAGAGGAATGCGGTTGTCCCCGAGGGCCTCCGGAGGAAACGATGAAGATTATTCAGCTTGCATTGGTCACATTGCTGGTTCTTTCTGTTCCAGCGTTCGCTCAGCATAAAGGAGGGCAATCCCAACCCTCTGGTGGTGGAATCCATCAGGCAGCTCCCAAGAGCGGGCCCAAGGCGTTCACCGGCACACCCCATGCGGCCGAGCCCAAGCGCAATTACAGCGACAAGGCCGGCCACCCCAACGCACCGCATGTCGATGGCAAGAACTGGGTGGGCCACGACACCGGACGCGGCGACGCAAACTATCATCTTGACCATCCCTTCGCGCATGGCCGTTTTACCGGCGGATTTGGCCGCGGACATGTATGGCGTTTGGGCGGCGGCGGCCCCGGACGGTTCTGGTTCAACGGCTGGTATTGGGACGTTGCGGCCTTTGACGTTGCCTTCTGCGACGGCTGGCTGTGGGATTCCGACCAGATCATTATCTACGAAGATCCGGACCACGAAGGCTGGTACCTGGCCTACAACGTGCGCCTCGGCACTTATGTGCACGTGGAGTATCTGGGAACTTAGTCGGAGCCGAAAAGCAAAGGTTCTTTAAGCGACAGAAAGGGGACAGGCTGCAATGCCTGTCCCCTTTTTTTGCTTAATTCGCGCAACAGGCGGAAACTATCTGATGCCGGGCGAAGCGATAGAATTGGTTTTTGCACAGGGCTGCCGCGGCGCGAGGTGTAATACGGCCATGGCCCCAGCAATGATCAAAATGCCGAGGTATTGAAATGAAGCGTCTGCCAGTATGCCTGCCTGCAAACATGAATGTATGGATCGCCCGCAATATGGCTCTTGCCTCAGTTGCTGCCATGTTGGCTGGAGTTACTGCTGCGTGGGCTGCGTCTGCTCCCGCACCGATCATCTTAACTGGCGCAGATCGCCGGCCAGCTATCTCGCTCAATGGCGAATGGGCGGCTATCGTGGACCCTTACTTTTCAGGCATGTTCAACGCTCATCACCAGGAAAAGAAGAATGGGTGGTTTTTGAATCACAAGGCAAAGTCTGGGGATGAATTTCCAACGGAGTATGACTTTTCCACGGCAGCTACGCTGAAAGTTCCCGGCGACTGGAATACGCAGCGCCGGTCGCTTTATTACTATGAGGGACCCATCTGGTACGAGCGGGAGTTCACTTACCAGCCGAAGGAACATACGCACGTCTTCTTGCATGTAGGCGCGGCTAACTATAAGTCGTGGTTCTGGGTTAACGGGCAAAAGGTATGCGAGCACGAGGGCGGATTCACGAGTTTCAATTGCGAAGTGACGGCGGCGGTTCACGCCGGGGGAAACTTTGTGGTGGCTGCCGTGGATAACACGCGCCATGAAGACGGCGTGCCCGGCTTGCAAACCGATTGGTGGAACTATGGAGGGCTGACGCGCACGGTATCGCTGATCGAAGTGCCGGAGAGTTTCATTGAGCAGTATGACTTGCACCTGAGCCGCGCGGAAGATTCGGTGATTGAGGGCTGGGTGATTTTAAATGGCCCCGTGAACGGCGCAAAGGCGGAGGTGGAGATACCGGAGTTGGGCGCAAAAACAAGCGCGAAGGTGGGGGACGGAGGGCTGGCGGCGATTCGGCTTGAAGTGAAAGGATTGAAACGCTGGTCACCGGAGACGCCGAAACTCTACAAAGTAAGGATAAGTGCCGGACAAGATTCGATTGACGAGCGGATCGGCTTTCGCACGGTGGAAGTGCGCGGGACGGAGATACTGCTGAATGGCAAGCCGATCTTTTTGCGCGGCGTCTGCATCCACGCTGAGGCGCCCTATCGCACCGGGCGCGCGTACACCGAAAAGGACGCGGAGACGCTGCTGGGCTGGGCCAAAGAGATGGGGGCTAACTTCGTGCGGCTGGCGCACTATCCCCACGATGAGACGATGCTGAGAGCGGCGGACAGGATGGGCCTCCTGGTGTGGTCGGAGAATCCGGTCTATTGGGCGTTGCAGTTCGACAATCCCAAGGTGCTGGCACTGGCCGAGCAGCAGTTGGATGAAGAGATCGGGACATCGCGCAATCATGCGGCGATTATTCTGTGGTCGATGGCGAACGAGACGCCCAATAATGAAGTGCGCACGAAATTCATTGAAACCGAGGCGGCACATGCGCGGGAGCTTGATCCGACGCGGCTGATTACCGCGGCGCTTCTGGTGCGCGCGGAGGGAAACACCAAGATAGTCGATGATCCGTTGGGTAAGGCGTTGGATGTAATCGGGACTAATGAATATATTGGCTGGTATGAGAAGCGGCCGGAGACGGCCGACATTACGCAATGGCGCATTGATTATCAAAAACCGGTAATCATGAGCGAGTTTGGCGGCGAGGCCAAGGCCGGCCTGCATGGCCACAAGACTGACCGCTGGACAGAGGAGTACCAAGCCGATATCTATCGCCATCAACTTGGAATGCTGAACCGGATTCCGCAACTCAGAGGCATGAGCGCCTGGATTCTGATGGATTTTCGTTCGCCTAACAGGCCGCTGGCTGGAATCCAGGATGAGTACAACCGCAAAGGACTTATCTCCGAACAAGGCAAGAAAAAGCTGGCGTATTTCATATTGCAGAAGGCATATAAGGAGAAGACGGTTGGTAAGCCGGAGTGAGATAGACGGTTTCATGCAGGAATAAGATGAAGAATTGACTTGCAAGGGTTGTACACGAATAGATTTGTGAGTTATGCTTGAGTTATGGCTATTGACTCAATTCTTGCACTAATCGACGCCGAAATTGCCAGCCTCACGGAGGTTCGCTCCCTGCTGGCCAATGCCGGAAAAGTCGCCGTCAAGGGAACAGGAAGCAAAACCAAGAAGGCCGCGAAGGCTCCCAAGAAGAGAAAGAAGCGCCGCGTGCTGAGCGCCGAGGCGCGCAAGCGGATTGCCGACGCGCAGCGCAAACGCTGGGCTGCACAAAAGGCCAAGGCCAAGTAAAGCAGCGGAGCATAGGTAATCTCCCCCACGGCGCGGCCGACCAACCCCACACGCTGCGCCAATCCAGAGACCTGCGATCACCAGTATGCGCGGCTCGGGCCTCTCTTCGATGGCCGAGGAGACGCCGTGTCGAATCATCTTGATCCCCGCAATAATCAGGTTTAACGTATTGCCAGCGAGCCAAGCGTCTCCAATGAACGGAGGTACGTGATGCGCAGGTCCATTCCAATTCTCGCGGCGGCTTTTTTGCTGCTGCTCTTCGTCTTGCAGGCCGCCGCGCAAGTATCCAACAGCGCCGGCGGGCAAAGTACGGATACATTAACGGCTGATTATAACCAGGCCATGCAGGCAAAGGAGTGGCCCCGCGCCATCACCCTCGCACAGCAACTGGTCGCGCAAAAGGCAACGTCAGTGAATCTGAAGTTGCTCGGGAATGCGCAGCTTTACTCCGGCGCGCCGGATGCCGCACTGGCGACCTATGAACAGGCCCTGGCCGCGGCAGAAAAAGAAAAACCCGCAGAAGGCCAGCCAATAACCGAGTGGAAAGACGGCTTGGCCCAGATTTACATTGGCAAGGGCAATGCGCTGCTCAAGCTCAAACGCACTGCGGAGGCGATTGTAGCGTATAACAAGTCCGCTGGGTTGGCGTCCAATCAGGGGCAGGCATACTTCAATGTTTGCGCGGTGCTCTATAACATCGGCAATACGCAGGACTCTGCGGCGGCCTGCCGCAAGTGCGTGCAAGCGGACCCGAGCAGGGCGAATGCCTGGTTCGTCCTCGGATCAGATCTCTTTGCAGATGCGCCAATCAACAACGGCAAAGTCGTGGCCACTGCAGAGACGCGAGAGGCGCTTGAAAAGTATCTGGCGCTCGCCCCGGACGGACCTCACGCCGCTGACGTAAAAGCCATGCTGGATATGATCGCAAAGTAGAAAGAGCCCGACTAGATCAGCCCGGCCATCACCAGCATGCGCGGCTCGGTCATTTCTTCGATGGCGAAGCGAACTCCCTCGCGACCCAATCCAGAGTCCTTGACGCCGCCGAAGGGCATGGTGTCGAGGCGCCAGCTTGGCGTATCTCCGACGATCAAGGCGCCTACTTCAAGTTCGCGATAAGCGGTGAGAATGCGTCCGGCATCGCGGGTGAGCAGGCCTGCCTGCAGGCCGTACTTGGAGTGGTTGACGCAGGCCAGCGCCTCTTCAAAGTCGTCGAAGGGCTCGATGGCCACCACCGGGCCGAAGGCCTCTTCGTCGCGCAGCATCATGCCCGGAGTGGTTCCGGTGAGGATTGCAGGCGTTACCACGGAGCCGCGGCGCTCGCCGCCGGCCACCAGCTTGGCTCCTCCCTTGACGGCTTCTTTTATCCAGGAGTCCACGCGCTCGGCATCGCTGGGCCGAATGAGCGGACCCACCTCAGTGGCATCAACGGAGGGATCACCGACTGCCAGCCTGGCAGCGGCCTCGACCACCTTCCACAAAAATGTCTGATAGATGTCGCGCTCGACAAAGACTCTTTGCACGCTGACGCAGGACTGGCCTGCGTTACCGAAGGCCCCGCGCGCGGTGCGGACGGCCGCTTCATCCAGATCGGGCCAATCGGCACAGACGATCAGCGCGGCATTGCCGCCCAACTCCAGCAGCACGCGTTTGCGTCCGGAGTGAGCCTTCAACTCCCAACCAACTTTAGCCGAGCCGGTAAAGCTGACCAGCTTGATGCTGTCTTCCTTTTCCGCGAGCCATGCGGTGTCCGCGTTGCTGAGCGGCAGTACGGCAAGCGCCTCGACCGGCCAGCCAGCCTTGAGAATTACCTCACCCAGCGCCAATGCTGTAAAGGGGGTTTGCGAGGAGGGCTTGAGAATCACCGGGCAGCCGGCGGCCAGCGCGGGAGCGACCTTGTGGGACACCAGGTTCAGGGGGAAGTTGAATGGAGTAATGGCCAGCACGGGCCCGACGGAAAAACGCTGCACCAGCCCCCAGCGTCCCTCGTTGCCCTCCATCAGGTCCAGGGGAATGCTCTCGCCGCCTAACTGCGAGAGGACCTCGGCGGCGGTTTTGAAGGTGAGGATGGCGCGATCCACCTCAGCCCGCGCCAGGCGAACCGGCTTGCCCGCCTCGGCGACAATGAGCTGCGCAAAGCGCTCCTTTTGTTCGATGAGCGCGGCGGCCACGTCCTCCAGAATCTCGCGGCGCTTCCAGCGCGGCAGGGCGCGGGTCCGGCGCAGGCTGGCTACGGCGTGATGCACGGCCTGACGCGCGTCGGCGCGTGTGGCAATGGTCACACGGCCCACCAGCCCCTGGTCCCACGGCGAACGCACCTCCAGCGCTTCGCCCTCCGTCCATTCTTTACCGCAGAGCAGAAATCCTGTTTGTGTTCCCGGCCGCATTTTCATGGTCTTGCACCCCTCTTCCGTCTGACCTGGATTCTACAGCGACCAGGCAAGAGGGTGCAGCATGAATAGGAGTTTGTACAACTATCCACAGAACGAAGTCCCAGCACGGTACACTATTCCCTTATGATTCACGACGGACGCAGCCGGAAACTTCCCTTCGACGTTGACGAGGCTTTGGCACATTTGAAAGCCAGCGACCCTAAGCTGGGCACGCTGATAGACCGGGCCGGCGCGTTTAAGCTGCGGCTTGATCCCTCGCCCTCGCCCTTTGAGTCGCTGCTGGAGTCGATTCTGTACCAGCAATTACACGGCAAGGCGGCGGCTACCATCCACCGGCGGGTGCGGGAGCACTATGGCGGGGATCCCACGCCGCAAGTGTTGCTGGATACGCCCGATGAAGTGCTGCGGGCGGCAGGGGTATCCTTCAACAAAATTAAAGCGCTGAAGGACCTGGCAGCGCGGACGCTGGACGGAACGGTGCCGAGTCATGCGGCCATAAAAAAAATGACGGATGCGGAGATTTTAGAGAGGCTTACGGAGGTGCGCGGCATTGGCCCGTGGACGGTGGAGATGCTGCTGATCTTTCGCCTGGGACGGCCGGATGTGTTGCCGGTGAACGACTACGGGGTGCGCAAGGGATTTGCGCTGACCTTTCTGCGTGTGCCAAAGACACGTCCCCTTGAGGCGAAAGACCTGCCCAAGCCCGATGCAATGCTCAAAAGGGGAAAACTCTGGACGCCGTTCCGTTCCGTGGCGAGTTGGTACCTTTGGCGGGCCTGCGATCTTGCCAAGAGCACAGCACCCACCGGGCGCTCCAGCCTACAATAGTCAAGAACAGCTATTAGCTTTTAGCTTTTAGCTATTTTGTTTGCCGAAGAAGATTTGCGAAAGCTTGAATATTGAAGCCGGAAACACTTGTTAGGAGTTAAGCACCAGAAGTTTAGCAAAAAGCTAAGGGCCAGGAGCTGTTTTTGATGGCGGCAAGTAAACGATTTGTCTGCATTCACGGCCATTTTTATCAGCCGCCACGGGAGAATCCTTGGCTGGAGACGGTGGAGACGCAAGACTCGGCCGCGCCCTACCACGACTGGAACGAGCGCATCTGCGCGGAGTGCTACGCGAGCAACGGCGCGGCGCGCATCGTGAACAACAAGAACCAGATCACGCGCATCGTGAATAACTACGCGCGCATCAGCTTCAATTACGGTCCTACGCTGCTGAGCTGGCTGGTGGAGAACGCGCCGCGCACCTACCGCATGATTTTGGACGGCGAGCGACGCAGCCGCAAGAGCTACCGTGGCCACAGTTCAGCGATGGCGCAGGTGTACAACCACATTATTTTGCCTCTGGCCAACCGCCGCGACCGCGTTACACAGATTCGCTGGGGGATCGCCGACTATAAGCAACACTTCGGCACAATGCCTGAGGGGATGTGGCTGGCCGAGACCGCGGCGGACAACGAATCACTGGAGCTGCTGGCCGCACATGGCATCAAGTTCACCGTGCTGGCGCCGCACCAGTGCAAGCGTATACGCCCGCTGAAAAGCGGCGCGAACTGGACGGATACTCCCGGCGCGAACGTGGACACCACACACCCTTACTTGATTCGGTTCGACTCCGGCGCTTCTATTGCTGTGTTTTTTTATGATGGGCCGGCTTCGCGGGCGATTGCATTTGAGGGGCTGCTCAACTCCGGCGAGAGCCTGGCGGCACGGTTAAAGGGCGGCTTCAAGGACAATGCACTGCCGCAACTGGTTCACGTGGCGACGGACGGGGAATCGTACGGGCATCATCACAAGTACGGCGAGATGGCGCTGGCCTACGCGCTGCGCCTGCTGGAAGAGGACAAGAGCGTCAGCCTGATTAACTACGGCAGCTATCTGGAGCAGTTTCCTCCCGAGTACGAGGCGGAGATCGTGGAAAACACCTCGTGGAGTTGCGCGCACGGGGTGGAACGGTGGCGCTCGGATTGCGGCTGCAACGGAGGCAAGGCAGGCTGGAATCAGGCGTGGCGCGCGCCGCTGCGCAAGGCCCTGGATGAGTTGCGCGATGCGCTGGTTCCCTTGACCGAGCAAGAGGGAAGCAAGTTATTCAAAGATGTGTGGGCGGCTCGCGACGAATACATCGAAGTCGTGCTCGACCGCAGCCCGCAGTCGGTGGAGCAATTTTTCCGCCAACACCAGCAGCACGCGCTGACTGCGCAGGAACGCGTGCGCGCGCTGGAATTGATGGAGATGCAGCGCCACACGCAACTCATGTACACCAGTTGCGGATGGTTTTTCGACGACATTTCGGGCATCGAGACGGTGCAGGTGATTGCGTATGCGGCGCGGGTGCTGCAACTGGCTCTGGAGGTCTTTGGCGAAGCGGCTTCACCACTGGAACCGGCGTTTCTGGTGAGGATGGCCGAGGCGCGCTCCAACGTGGCCGCGGCAGGAGACGGCGCCAAAATCTACAAAGAGCAGGTCAGCTCAAAGGAGCTAAATCTGGAACAAGTGGCGGCTCACTACGCCATCAGCTCCATCTTTTCTTCCTTTGCCGAGGAGACCGACCTGTTCTGCTTCCGCGTGTGGCGCGACTCCTACGAAGCGTACTCATCCGGACGGGGACGGCTGGCTCTGGGCAGGGTAAAAATTGTCAGTGCCATTACCGGCAAGCAGCAGGGCTTCTCTTTTGCGGCGCTGCACTTTGGCGACCAGAATATTACCGCGGCCGTCAAGGCATATGAGCCGGAGGATGCGGCCGCGTTTGAGGCTTTTGCCAGCCAGGCCGCCGAAGACGTGCAGCGCGCCGACTTTCCCGAGGCAATGCGCCTGATCGACAGCTACTACGGCCACGTGGACTACTCACTGACCTCGCTGTTTACCGACGAACAGCGGCGTATCGTGCAGATCATTCTCAACTCGACGCTTGCGGACATCGAGAAATCGCTGACCACCATCTACGAGGAGCATGCCAGCCTGCTGCACTATCTCTCCCAGGCCGGATTGCCCAAGCCGCCGGCACTCACCCTTGCAGCGGGCTTTGCCATCAATGCCGGATTGCGCCGCGCACTGGAGGGCGACCCCGTGGACCAGGCACAACTGCGCTCCTTTTTGGCCCTGGCCAAGGCCGACCAGATTCCGCTGGAGACACCCACACTCTCCTACATTGCCGATCAGCGCATGAAGCGCGTCATGGTGGAACTGCAAATGTCGTCCGGGTCGCTGGAAACCCTAGACAAGGCTCTGGGCCTGGCCCGTACGCTGGTTGAGCTGCCCTTCATGCCGAATCTGTGGCAGGCGCAAAACATCTGGTATGAGATTCTGCGCACCTCCAGCTATGCGCTTACCTCTTTGGTTGCTGAAGATCGCCAGCGATGGGAGAAAAACTTCAGCGAGCTGGGGGCTTGCCTGTCAATTGATTGCGCTGCTATCAGCGCGCAGGACCTGACTGCGGCGACTACGGGGGATTGAAGCGGCTAAATATGCATTTCCTCAGGGGCTAAAGCCCGCGTTCTTTATCTTGCATTTGCGGCACGACTTAACAGCGTGCGGAAATAAGCCTGTTTTAGGCGAATCACACGAAAAACATGCCGCAGGGGCTAAAGCCCAACATTTATTTTGTCGCGTTTGCGGCACGACTGAAGTCGTGCCCTGACGCTTCTTGCTACACCGAAAGAGTTTTTCCGCAAGTTGTGAAGTCGTGCCCTGACGCTTCTTGCTACTCCGAAAGAGTTTTTCCGCAAGTTGTGAAGTCGCGCCCTGACACTTCTTGCTACACCGAAAGAGTTTTTCCGCAAGTTGTGAAGTCGCGCCCTGACACTTCTTGCTACACCGAAAGAGTTTTTCCGCAAGTTGTGAAGTCGCGCCCTGACACTTCTTGTGACACCGAATGAATTTTTCCGCAAGTTGTGAAGTCGCGCCCAGACGCTTCTTGCTACTCCGAATGAATTTTTCCGCAAGTTGTGAAGTCGCGCCCAGACGCTTCGTGCTACCCCGAAAGAATTTTCAAGAATCTTTATATAGATCCGTTGAAATAATCGAATTCAAAGTCCCGGTTTTTCCAGTTTTCCGTCCTTGAGTGCGAAGCGCTCGCCGCGCCAGACGATTGTGTTGCTGGCAAAGCCCGCTACCCAGACACCCATGGCGACGAGGTCGCGCAGCGGCAAGAGCCACAGGCTGGGCAGCACCTGGCGGTCGGAGAGCACTGCGGCGCCCACCGTCATGGCCAGCGCGAGGCGCAGACAGATGCTCAATCCCAACAGCCAGAGGCTCAGCGGACTCGCTCCGCTGGCGAGAAGATTGAGCAGCGCCCAGCCCAGACCATGAGTGAAGATAAGGCCGGCGTAACCCCAGGGGCGCGCGTCGCGAACCGTCCGCGCCCAGCGCAACTGGTGATTGAGAAAGCCTCGCCAGCCGTAAGCCGCGATGTTGGTCTCGACTACTTCGTCGCTCAGCACCACGCGGTAGCCGGCAGCGGAGATGCGCGCGCCCAGCTCGTAGTCGTCGGCCAGATGATCGACCAGCGGCAGGAGACCACCGATTTTGTCGAGCGTTTCGCGGCGGAGAGCGAGTGTGGAACCGAGGCCGTAATGCAGGCCTCCCTCGATCCATTTCGAGAGCAGCACGCCGGCCTGGAAGTCTGTGGCGATGCCCAGAGCCTCAAGCGTGGAGGCCAGGGTGTGGTGGGCGCGGCCGCGATAGAGAGTGGTGACAAGGCCGACTTCCTTCGCGGCCTTGCCGTCGGAATCCGCCAGGGCGAAGCAGTCCATCACCTGCTCCAGGTAGCGCGAACTAACGGTGATGTCGGAGTCGTTGATGAGTAGAAACTTGTAGCGTGCGTGCGGGACAAGCTGGACCAGAGAGCTGACTTTGCCGTTGGTTCCCAGCCGCTGAGGGCACTCGATCAAATGGATCGCCCGCTTGGGATACTCCGCTTTCAACTGCCGAACGGCGTTGGCGGCCGGGTCGGAGAGGGATGCGACGCCGAAGAGCAGCTCGTACTGACCGGTGTACGACTGGCGGCAATGGCTGCGAAAGGCTTCCATCATGCCTGGGTCGAGGCCTTTGAGGGACTTGAGGATGCTGACACCGGGGATATAGGGCGCCAAGGGCTCGTACGCCTGGGATAAAAAGATGCGCGCGGCAATCAGGGCGGCGATGAAATAGCCCATTCCGGCCACGGCCAGGATGGTGGTAAGAATGGCAACGAATTGGGCGAGAGCGTGCGGCATCACAGAGACCAGAGACCAGAGAACAGAGATCAGAGATCAGTCTACAGCAGTCAGTCTTTGGTGATTCAGCATAGACGGGGCGAAAGTCGGAAAGCTATAGTCGGTTAAATGAAAGCCCTGAAGCACGACCAACCCTAGCGAGATACAACTAACCCCTGACCTCTGATCTCTGTTCTCTCTTACTCGTACCTGAGGGCTTCGATGGGGTCGAGGTTGGCGGCTTTCCATGCGGGATAGATGCCGAAGATCAAACCGATGGCGCAGGAGACGCCGAAGCCGGTGATCACCCAGACGGTGGATAAGGTGGCCGACAGTCCG
>Ga0187875_10002276_pt1 | contig 14241 bp, 8 predicted proteins | sample June2016WEW_17_1_2_FD_132978 | JGI IMG/M metagenome (GOLD analysis project Ga0187875, IMG submission 132978) | Peatland microbial communities from SPRUCE experiment site at the Marcell Experimental Forest, Minnesota, USA - June2016WEW_17_10 | ecosystem: Environmental > Terrestrial > Soil >... | reverse complement strand
GGCGCCGACGATCCCGCGGAATGGATGGACCGTCTCAGTGCGCTGCTGCCTCCCTCGCCCGCGGTGGCCGGCGTGCGCCTGCGCATGCGAGCGCCCACGCAACGCATCGACGCCGATGCCATCCTGAATCGCGAACTGGTCGTCCAGAACGGGGTCTGGCGCTTGCTGGAAGATTACGCCGGCGCCTCGCCCTATTACCTGTTCTCGTTTCAGCACACCGTGGAGTCCGACGAGCGCACCATCGGTTACGCCGGCGTTTGCCTGAATGGCGCAGCGCGTTCGCTCGCCGAACAGCCCGAGCGCCTGCTGCGTTCCGTGCGTGACGACCTGGAGGACGACCCGGCTTTTGCCGTGCCCGCCGCCGAGTTGCGCGCACTCTATCCGCTGGCCGCCCGCGCCGCCGAAGCCGAAGTGCGCGGCCGCATCGCGTTCATCGAGCAAAGCGCCAATCGCCGCCTCGCGCGCGATTGCGAGCGCATGGAATCGTATTACAGCGGACTGCTGGCCCAGCTTGAAAAGCGCGCCGCCCGCCGGACGGCCGAGCCGCAGGCCGCCGAGAAGGATCGCGGCCGTATCCAGGCTACCCACCTTGACCGCGCGGCGAAGCTGGAAGACCTCGTCCGCAAGTATTCTTTGCGCGTCCAACTGGAACTTACAGACGTCTTAGTGGTGTCTCTGCCGGTACGCACGATTTCCGTCCGGCTCATCCGCAAGAAAGCGGAACGGCAGGTGACGCTCGCCTGGAACGCAATCCTGCGCGCCCTCGACACGCCGCTCTGTGAAGCCTGCTCCGGCCGCGCCCACCCGCTGTATCTTTGCGACGACAAAGTCCACCTGCTCTGCGCGAATTGCTGGAGCCCCTGCCCTGCCTGCGGCCGCGTCTTTTGCCGCGCCTGCCAGTCGAAGTGTAAGTGTGGGGCGATCGACAATCCATCGGGCTGATGTGGGGCGGCCAATCTTGGCCGCAGCCGCCTTTGCAGGCGGCCAGGGCCGGCTGAAAGCCGGCTGCGGACAAAACTGCCCGCCCCACAACTCCGCCATCACAGCGCGGCGAGCAGATCCTCCACCGTCGCATTATCCCCGAACGTGCGGCTGACATGCGCATACCGGTCCACATCGCCCGGCCCAAACACAAAGCTCCCGCCAAGCTGAAACGGATTCTGCCCCAGCTTATGCTGCCGATGTCCACCCGAGCGCGCCCGGTCGCGGGCGGTCTTGTTATCGCTCCGCAGCAGATGCAAGAGGTTCGCGTTACGCAACCCAGCGGCCCGGTACGCCAAGCGTTCCTCGTCGATCAGCAAAGGGAACCGAATCCCCGCCTCCTCCCGGAACAAGCGCGCGTAGTTCGCGTCGCCCAGCCCGATGGCCGCCAGGTTGGCGCCCCGCTCGCGGAAGTCCTGCTCCTGTGCGCGCAACTGCGCGACGTGCTCGCGGCAGAAGATTCAACCGTAATGGCGCAGGAAGACCATCACCGCCGGCTGCCGCTCCCAAAGCGAGCCGAGGCGGATTTCGCGTCCATCCGCGTCGGGCAGAACCATCGGAGCAAGCGATTCGGCGAGCATCTTAGAAAGTATAAGCCTTCCGCACACACACGGAATCCATCATCAGCGGCGACGGGATCATGCTATCGGGACGGGGCACCGCGCCGGGCAGCCCGGCGATGCCATAGGATTGATCGATCGCCTCCATGCGGTAACCCGCAGCTGGATCGCGCAAGCGCATGCGCAGTTCGATGCCCTGCTTCGACACGTTGAAATAGCAGAGTCCCCAACGCTGCATGCTGTAAGCGTAGGCTTTCTGGCCGGGCTTCAAACCGGCGTAAGCCTTGGCTGCCTCGATGGGTGTGCCGTCGACGGTAGCCTCCAGCACCGGGTTGCGCTCGTCGCCGTAAAGATACACGCGCGGCGCCTGGCGCGGCGAGCTCACGCGCAGGTGCAGCTCATTGGCCGCGCCGTCGAGCCGCTCGATCAGCGGCGCAGGCAAAGCTACGGCAGGCGCTTCGTGAATCAGGTATTGCCACCGCATGTACGGCACGTATTGCGGCAAGGGGGCGCGTTGCGGGTTAGCTCCCAGATAGTGCGCGGTCCAGTCGTCTTCCTGTAGATCGAGGCTGAACCAGACGGCTTTGCCGGTATCCGTGTCCAGGCCGTAGTAGATGCTGTTGGTGCGCGGATCGTCTCGACTGACGCCGGACATCGATGCGCCCGCGATCAGGCATCCTGCACAGACCAACGCGGCGGCGCCGGGCAATCGCCAACGGCCTGCGCCGGCGATCAGGCTCAGACAAGGGATCAGCAGTCCCAACAGGAGCAAGGTGGTGAAGGCGCCCACGAAGGCCATGCGCATGGTTAAGGACTGGAACAGCAGCTCGATAGTGGGCGCCATCAGGATCAGTCCGGGCAGCGCGAAGACCCACTGCAGAATCAGGCCATCGCGACCCATCGCGACAATGCCCAACGCAATGGTCGACGAAAGCATCGGCCATAGGAATAGGTACGTGGCGCCGGGCATGAACGCGCTGCTGGCCAGCGCGAGCAGCAACCAGCACAGCAGCGCGCCGGCCCACAGGTTCAGCACCCGAGCGCGCTTTTGGAATAACGCATAGAAGGCGGTGGTCAAGGCCACGGCCAACGCCACGCTGGCCAGGCGATAGATGCCCGCGTGATAGGGATCTCCGGCGAAGGCTTGCCAGAGTCCCGCGGCCCGGCCTTTGGCGAGCGACCACATCACGGTCACCGCGGCGCTGGCGATCGCGATCGCCAACAGAAATCCGAAGAAGCCTGCCAGCGTTCCGCCCAGCGTCAGCCGGCCCTTCGAAACGCCCAGCGCCACCACGGCCGCAAACAGCAACGCGGCGAACCCGGCCAGCGGCACGCTCCAGCTCGCCGGATACACGATGCAACCAAAGAACGGCAAAACGAAGTAAGTGGCGTCAGCGCTCTTCAAATCGCGCAGGTCGATATTGCCGAAGCGCCGCGCCAGCGCCAGCGCGTAGTCGCCATCCTGCTGCAAGCTGCGCGGATCCAGGTGCGCCAGGTCGTCATACTGAGTGTGATAGTAGGCCACGTCGTTGACGTAGGCGAAACCCAGTCCGGCCAGCCCGGCCTGCTTGAAGAACGTGAGATCGGTATCGTTGGGCAGCAGCTTATAAGCTTCGTAGCTGAGCGACGAAGTGACCGGATGGGGCGCGGCGGCGGCGAATTCGCGGACCAGCTTTCCGTTTCCCTCGCTGGTCTCGAACATCATGGCAGGCCCGCTGGTGCCGCGCGCTTCGAAGTTCATCACCAGGCCGATTTGTTTCACCAGAGGATGATGCTCCAGAAAGCCCTTGGCCCCCAGCAGCCCGCCTTCTTCGCTGTCGGTGAACAGGAAGACCACGTCGTTGCGCAGGCGCGGGCCGGCCAGCAAGGCGCGCAGCGTTTCGAGCTGCAGGGCCACGGCATGGCCGTCATCGCTGACGCCGGGGCCCGCGGAGACCGAATCGTAATGCCCGGCGAGCATCACCGCCTTGCTGCTGGCAACGCCGGGCAATCGCGCCACGATGTTGTATACCGTGGCGGCGCTGTAAGGAGAACCCCAGCGCGGGTTGACCACAATAGCGGTTTCGACCTCCGGCTGCACGCCCAGCGCCGAGAGCTGCTGCACGATATAGTCGCGCACCGCGTCGTGCGCCGCGCTGCCGACCGGATGCGGCACGCGCGCGAAAGCCCGCAAATGGACGAGAGCGCGCGCGGCCGAGAAGTCCGTCGCCGGAGCGGTGGCGGGGACTACCGGCGGCGGGCTGACCTGCTGCACATTCCACCAGCAGACACCCACCAGGAAAATCAGCGTAAGTAGGGCGGGCCTCCAGGCCTGCGCGGGTTCTCCAGAACCCGCTCGACGCAGCACCTCAGTCATGCTTCGCACACACGAAGTTGGCGGCGTCGTCGGTGCTGCCGGCGCCCTGGTAGCGCGCGACCAAAGGATACGCGCACAAGGGGCGCGTGCGCACGACGGCGCTCGCGGGGTCAAGGTCGCTCTTGCGCTTGGCGGCGACGATGCGCTCGGGGGCGACTCCTTTTTCGACCCAGCGCTCCAGCGCGGCATCTATGTCGCGATCGGGATCGCCTGAGGGGACGGTGAACTGGCCGAAGCTGTTGGGGCCGGAGCCGCCGCCGCAATGCTGCATTCCCGGCACCATGAAGAGGCGGACGAAAGTGTCCGCCTGCTCGGCGCCCATCTTCGCCGCGACGCTGTCGTAATAGTCGACGGTGTTCTGCGGCGCGATTGCGGCGTCGCTCCATCCGTGATAAAGGATCAGCTTGCCGCCGCGCTTGCGGAACGGGTCTAGGTCGGGATTGGTGGCGTTGAGGTTGCGGGATTGCTTGTCGTCGGCGGCCTTGGTGTCGCGGTCGGCGTTGAAGGTGTGGTAATCCCAAGCGGCGCTGTCGAACACCATGTTCTTGAAGAACTGCGTGCCGAACGCATACATCAGGCTGCGCTCGGGGACCGCTCCGGTGATCCAGACGGCCCAACCGCCGGACTCGGCCTCGCCGCCAGGAGCGTATCCGGGGAAGATCTGGCCGTGGGAATTGTGCCCGCCCGCGTACAGCTTCTTGAGCGCGGCTACCTGCGGCGCGGTCAGGCAACTGTCTTGCTCCGCGGCCTGGCACAGGAGCACGCCCGGATCGAAATGGCAGCGCGAGGGGTCTTCGATCACGCCGTCCTTCACGCCATCCAGCGCATCGCAAGCGGCCAGGGCGGCGGCCTGAATGGCCGCCAGCTTCTTCGGCGGAATGAAGCTGTCCTTATCGCCGAGCAGCGCCAGATTATCCCAAGCGGCGTTGGCCAGCAGGTGCGTCCAATAGTTGGCGGGCGCGCCGGCGATGATGCCGTCGTAATCCTCGGGATAGCGCTGGGCTTCCATCAGCGCCTGGCGGCCGCCGTTGGAGCACGAGCTGAAGTAGGAACGCTTGGGAGCCTCGCCGTAGAAGGCGTGCAGGATGGCCTTGGCTTTCACGGCCGTTTCGTGAATGGCGCGATAGCCGAAGTCGGCGATCTTCTCGGGGTGATCGAGCGCCCAGGCGGCATCGACTCCTGGCGTGGAGCGGTGACCGGTGTCGGTGCCGGCGCTGGCGTAGTTGTGGCCGACGGCGTTGGCCAGTTGGTCGTAGCCGATGTAGCCGGCGAAGCCGCCGTTGCCTGCGCCCTGAAACTTGCCGTTCCAGTTGGAGGCTGGCATCCAGACTTCGAACTGGATGTTCGAGTCGGAGGACGGCTTGATGACTCCGGCCACGCGGCAGAACGCCGGCAGGTTGGGCAGGGCTTTGCCGCCGGGCGGCGTGAAGCTGCCGGCAGGGACTGACTCCGCGGTGGTGATCGACAAAGCGAGCAGGTCGAGCTTGGCGAGGCTTTCGCAAGTCTGGGCCGCGTGGAGCGCGGAACCGGCCTGCAGGCAGGCGGCAAGGATGACTGACGTTTTCGTGGTCATAAATGGTTGGCTTCTATTGAATATACGACTAATCGAGCAGGCTGGCGGCGTGGCCCCGCCCGTGGAATGGGCCGGTCTTTTCAGAATGTGCCAAATACTGGCTGTAGACCGCAGCAGGCGAATCGCTATCAACTATTTAACGCGCAAGAGCTCACGTCGAGATGGGGCTATCCTGGTCCATCTCGATGATGGGACGAATCGGCTGCTGGTCGAGTTTTGCGGCCCGTGACCGCAGTGACAGCCCGAAAACTGGATGAGATAGGTTGGCCGAAAAGGGCCCGGGCGGCCGTGCTCCGCAACTTGAGATCTCGTTTTCGCTAGAACCATCTGCAACGGATAATGTACGGATGCGTAATTCAGGACCTCTCCACTACGGGATGGGTTAAACTTAGCTGATCCACGCGCATGCCGCTCCCTCCAGGCACAAAAATCGGACCTTACGAAATCCTCTCGCCCATTGGCGCCGGCGGCATGGGCGAGGTGTACAAGGCCCGCGACACGAGACTGAATCGCATTGTTGCAGTCAAGATTCTTCCACCGCGCCTTGCCGGTAGCGCCGAATCCCGCGATCGTTTCGAGCGCGAGGCGCGCATGATCGCGAGCCTCAATCATCCCCATATTTGCACGCTCCACGATGTCGGCCACCACGGCGGGCTGGATTATCTGGTCATGGAGTTGCTCGAAGGCGAGACACTAGCCTCACGGCTGATGAAAGGCCCGCTGCCGCTGGAGCAGACGTTGCAGTACGCCATCCAGATTGCCGGCGCGCTGGACAAAGCGCACCGCACAGGCATGACCCACCGCGACCTGAAGCCGGGCAATATCATGCTGACTCAGTCGGGGGCGAAGCTTCTGGATTTCGGTTTGGCGAAGTTGGAACAAGGCGCATCCGCGGTTGGAGTTTCACTCTCGCAGCTTCCGACGGCGGAAGATCCCATCACGGCGCAAGGAACAATTGTGGGGACGCTGCAGTACATGGCGCCCGAGCAACTCGAAGGCAGGGAAACGGACGCTCGCACGGATATCTTCGCCCTCGGCGCCGTGGTCTATGAGATGGCGACGGGAAAGAAAGCGTTTGAGGGCAAGAGCCAGGCGAGCACCATCGCGAGAATTCTGCAAACCGATCCGCCGCCGATTCGTTCGCTCCAGCCGATGACGCCGGCAGCGCTCGATCGTCTGGTGCGGACGTGTTTGGCGAAGGATCCCGACAATCGCCTCCAGTCGGTACAGGACATCAAACTGGAACTTGAATGGATTCGCGATGCGGCCCCGGAGCCTTCGGAGCTGGGAGGTGCGGCCTCCATTTCCGGTTGGCGTCGAGCGCTGCCCTGGGTGCTGTTCGGCGCGACTGCGCTCGGATTCGCCGCGTTCGCCTGGGTGCACCTGACGGGCATGGAGGGCACGGGTCGCGCAGAGCCAGTGCGACTCCAGATCCCACTGCCCAACCTCATGCGATTAACCGGGGCACTCGCGCTCTCCCCGGACGGGCGGCAGTTGGCCTTCGTTGCAACCAGTGCCGACGGCATACCACGCATATGGATTCGCGCACTGAATTCGCTCGAAATGCGGCCCCTGCCGGGTACCGAATCCGTGGGTACCCTGTTGTTCTGGAAGCCCGATAGCCGGTTCATCGCATTCGACGCCGGCAAAGAACTGAAAAAGATCGATAGTTCCGGCGGGCCGGCGGAAACCGTGTGTGGCCTGAATTTGACGGGAGTTGGTGGCTCGTGGAACGCGGACGGTGTGATCCTCTTTGGGCAGTTTGGGGGACCTATCATGCGGGTCTCCGCGGCGGGTGGTGTTGCTACGCCCGTTACAGTTCTCGATTCTCCGCACGGAGACGTGGCGCATGCAGAGCCGCGGTTTCTTCCCGACGGGAGACACTTCATCTACCTGCGCGATCTGGGCACGGATGGCGCCATCTCGGCAGGCTCGCTCGATGTAAAGCCCGAGGAGCAAGACTCCAGGCGACTGGTTCAGGCAAGTCTCGGCGGTGCATACGCCCCATCTTCGGACCCCGGCTTCGGGCACATGCTTTTCCTGCGCGGACAAACACTGATGGCGCAACCATTCGACGCCCGCCATCTCAAGATTTCCGGAGACCCGGTTCGAGTGGTGGAAGAACCGGTGGCACAGTATTGGGACGCAGGCGTCCTTTCGGTTTCGGCCAACGGCACGCTGGCTTACTGGTCACCCGGAAATGTGGAAAGCCAGCTCACCTGGTTCGACGCGCGAGGCAAGATTCTGGGCACGGTGGGGAGTCCGGGTCCATACTACAGCGTCGCTCTTTCGCGGGACGGGACGCGAGCTCTCGTGTCCAAGTCTGGGCCGGATCTCGCTCATTCTCTGTGGCTGGTCGATATGTCACGGGGTACCAATGCACGGGTTGAGCTGGATCCGTTGAAGGACGGTGAGGAGGGCGTTTGGGCCGCGGACGGGCGTGGCATCGTCTTCGGTTCCATGCGCGCCGGGCATTTGACGGACATTTACGAGAAACAGATGGGTGGGGCGGCGGACCCTGAGGCATTGATCAGGTCCAACGAGGAGAAGTACCCTTTGAGTTTGTCGCCGGACGGGCACTTTTTGCTGTACGGCAGGGTGGGAGGGGGACCGTTACATAAGTTGTGGGTGCTTCCGCTTCAAGGCGGCCGGAAGCCGGCGCCGTTCCTTCGGACGGAATCTGATGAGCCTGATGCCCGTTTTTCTCCCGATGGGCGCTGGGTCGCGTACGTATCGAACGAATCGGGCCGTTTTGAAGTTTACGTTCGAGCCTTCTCGCCAGATCCTCTGGGGCAAGGAACCTCGGATGCCGGGGGCAAGTGGCTGATTTCCGACAAGGGCGGTTCCAGTCCCATGTGGCGGGAGGACGGCAAAGAACTGTACTACATCGCCCTGGATGGAAAGTTGATGACGGTCGCGCTCGCAGCGGGGTCCGCATTCCAGTCGAGTCTTCCGAAGGCCCTCTTTCAGACCCCGCCGGGTGACAACGATACGACCCGCTGGGCGCCTTCACCGGACGGCACGCGCTTTTTGTTCCTGGTGCCCGAGACGCAGGAAGCGGCGCCCTTCACTATCGTCCTCAACTGGCAGGCGGGGCTGAAGAAATGAAGTCGACGGCCATCTGGATAATTGATCCGACGGCTCGACCTCGGCATTTAGTAACTTGCCCAGTAACGCAATGTTTTTGAAGTGGATGGCGCGATTCCGTCCGGATGGCCACCCTTCCACTACTTTTGGCGGGCGCCGGCTCCACGCCAAGCCCCGAAGTTGAAAAAGTAGGGTACGGATGCCGTAAACCAGGAGCTATGTTTTTTCGGGTGGGTTATTTCACAACCCGCTCCCAGGTCAAGATCGATTCGACGACGGGCGAGGTGAGTTCCGGGGTATCGATCCGCAAGGACACACGATTCGGCCCTTGAAACGTAAACCATCGCTTGCGAGCCCTGCCGACAAAGTTGGGGATTCTCTCGATCTCCACGTGATGGATTACAAATCCCTCTTTCGCATGAATCTCGACAGTGGCGCAGTAGGCACCAAGGCCCGTGATCCCAGACAGAGCCTCTTCCGGTGTCGGCGCGGCTTCCGACTTCCATCGGGGCCGATTCGGATTCATGCTGACATAGCACATGTGACCGGTATCGGTGTAGATAATATAACCGACGCTGCGCGGATTTTGCCTCGTCGTCCCGTCAGCGAGGCGCTCTGTAAAAGATACGAGCCGCCACATGCCTACAAACTGCTTGGCGATGTCATCTTGGGATCGAGCATACGACATACGGTTGGGCAGGCCGAATGCTAGGAGCATCGAAAGTGCGACCATCTCTTTCATCGTCTTCACCTTTCAAGGATGAGTGCTTACGAGCTTCTAAGCTTAACCCGGACTGCGCCAGCCGGATAGCTCCCAGATGGTCGGGTTAACCGGAAGTTGGTCGGAATCGGCACTCTGGGAGATCACTCACGCGAAGTCCCGACCCATAAGGATCCGGAACGGCTGACGCGCACGCGACCGTTATGGCGTTCCGAGCGCCCACGGAGCCGGCCCCTCGGACCAGTGTCTAGGATGTGACGGACCCGGAACATGAGACGGCGCGCGGGATTTGACATTCCTGCCAGACCAGGGTCTCCAACAGAAGCGGTCCCGGCGTCTAGCAGGAAGCTGAAAAAAACCTCACAGGCTGAAGCCTGTACCACCTTATTCCAGCAGGCTGGCGCGCAGCAGTTCCGCAACACTCCAGGCCTGCGCGATACAGCCGCCGGCCCGCTGCGGCGCGTCGCCATCGAAGACTTCGGGGACCTGGCCAAGACCCTCCTCCGCGGCGTACCGCCGCAACTCCGCCAGCCATTGCCGGACCTGTGCCTGGGCTTCGCGCGAGTGGCCATGTACATAGAGGTAGGCGGAGACGAACGGTCCCATCAACCAGGGCCACACCGTGCCCTGATGATAGGCGCTGTCGCGGCTCGTCGGATCGCCCTCGTAACGGCCGCGATAGCGCGGATCGCCGGGCGCCAGGGTGCGCAGGCCATAAGGCGTCAAAAGCTCCCGCTCCACGGCGTCCACTACGGCTTTGGCTTTATCGGGCGGAAGCATCTGGTGGAAGAGGCTCACGGCGAAGATCTGATTAGGCCGCATGAAGGCATCCCGGACATCTCCATCGATGACGTCGTAGAGGCATCCGGCCGCCTCGTTCCAGAACAATCGCGGAAAGCTGTTGCGGGCGCGATCGGCAAGTTCACGATAGTGGTCGCGATCCGCGGCGTGATCGAAGCGGCGCGCCAGATCTTCCATCACCCGGAGGGCGTTATACCAGAGCGCCTGGATCTCGACAGGTTTGCCGCGCCGCGGCGTCACCACCCAATCGCCGATCCTGGCATCCATCCAAGTCAGCGCCACGCCGGGTTCGCCGGCGCTCAACAGGCCATCGGAATCCATGTGGATACCGTACCTGGTGCCCCGCTCGTGCCAGGAGACGATGTCGGCGAGCACGCCATAGAGATGGTCGCGCACGAAATCGTCGTCCCCGGTGCGGGCCGCGAGCGCGCGCACGGCCTCGAAGAACCAGAGCGTGGCATCCACCGTGTTGTATTCCGGTGTTTCTCCCGTGTCGGGAAAACGGTTGGGCAGCATCCCCCGATCCACATACCCGGCGAATGCAAGCAAGATGCTTTTGGCCGCATCGTACCGGCCGGTCTCGAGCGTCAGGCCGGGAAGCGCAATCATGGTGTCGCGCCCCCAATCGCCGAACCAGTGATAGCCGGCGATCACCGTGGTCTGGCTGCCCCGCTCGACGATGAACTGATCGGCCGCGCGCGCCAGCCCAACCAGCGGGCCGCGGCGCGCGATTTCGGCGGCGCGAAGCCCGGCGATCGAGCGCTCCGCGGGCCGCTCCATCGAGGCCAGCACCGAGGCGGAAGCGTCGCGATGCAAGTCGAAAACCAGAACCAGCGGGTTGAACAGGTCCTCGCGGAAATCCAGGCCGCGCTCGCGCTCCCGGTCGTATTCGAAATTGCGGAACCAATATCCGGCCGGCTGAATGTCCGCGCCGGAGTGCTTCAAATAAAGTGATGGTAGGCCCGCGTACGGGCTCAACTGCACGCAGTTGGCGGCGATTTCGATACGCGGGTCCAGCGCGTCATTCTCATGGGTGGTGGCGTGGTAATCGCGGAAGGCAATCAACGGCCGCAACTCGAGCTTGCATTCCGCGGGCACCGCGCTTCTGGGCGCGCGCAGCGTGTATTGAATGACGGAAGTGTTCTCGCCATGCACCATGAAGACCGACTTCTCCAGCTCGACCTCTCCTATCCGGTAGACGACCCTAGGAAAAGGATCCTGCCGAAACTCCTGCAGCAGCAAGTAGCCCTGGGGATGAACCACGTCGGGATAGCGGTTGGCCGATAGATCGTGCCGGCGCCCATCGACCACCAGCGTCTCCTCCAACTTCGAAAGCAGCAGCATGCGACCCACGGGAGGCTTGGTGGCGGCGATCAGCAGGCCGTGATAGCGGCGCGTATTCAGGCCGGCGATCGTGGATGACGCGAAACCGCCCAGGCCGTTGGTCTCCAGCCATTCGCGGCGGAGCGCGATATCTGTGTCCATCTGTGGTTAAAGGCTTTGGCCGTATGCCGGGATAGCGGCTCCGGTGATCTCCGCGCCTGCATCGGAAACCAGGAAGGTCGCGATGCGGGCCACATGCTCCGTCTGCACCCATTTCGAAGGGTCCGCGTCCGGGCTGGCCTTGCGGTTGGCTCCGGTATTCATGGTGCCGGGCAGGATCGTGTTCGCGGTGATGCCGGCGTCCGCGTTTTCGAGCGCCGCCGTGCGGATCAGCGCCACCAGAGCCGCCTTCGAGGTATTGTACGCGCTCAGATTCGCGGCGGGCTCGACAGCCTGGCGGCTGGAAATCGCCACGATGCGCCCGCGCCTGGCCTGGCGCATCTGCGGAATCACGGCCCGCAAGACGTTGAACGCCGCCCGCAGATTCAGGTTCATCATCAGGTCCCAGGTCTCGTCGCCGGTCTCGGGGATGGGCGCCCCGCCGGCGAATCCGCCCATCACGTGTACCAGTGCGTCGACCTTCCGGAAACGGCGAATGGCGGCGTCCACAAGCTGGTGCGCGGATTCCGCGACAGTCAGATCCGCCGGGATGGCGGCGAAGCGCGGACTCGAAAAATCGGAATCTCGGATGCTCTTGGAGGATCCGGCCACCATGGCGCCAGCCGACAGAAACGCTTGGGTAACGGCAGTTCCCAGGCCTCCCTTGGCGCCAGTGATCAGGACTACACGATTGTCGAACTCGTTCATGGCTTCCCTCCCTGTGGCATGGCGTACATCGCGGCGCCCCAGACCCGGCCATTGCCCGCCTCCTGCACGAAGGCGATCAGCCGGGAACCGGCCTGCGATTTGCCGGCACGCATCGGTAGCTGCTTGGTAAACATCGCATGCGTGCTGGCGCTCCCAACCTGCTGGATGTCTCCCACGATAGATACATAGCCGAGCGTCCGGCCCCGATTCTCTCCGCCCAGCACCTCCGAGGTACCCCGGTCCGCGGCGTGCGCCACGTAGATATTGGCTTTGTGGATGGTCCCCTCCGGAAGGGGGTCCACCTCGAGCGTTACGGCCGCGTCGCCGGATGCCGCGGCGCGCATGCGGATGCCCACTTTGGGCTCCCCGATGGCGCGCTGGATTGCCGATTCTGCCTTTCGTGCGTCGCTGCCGTTGCATTCCGCGCCGCCGTCCACCACCATTTCGGGCGTATAGGGTCCGTCCAGACCGAAGCGGCGCGCATATGTTTCCTGCCGGGCGCTGAACGCCGCCGAGGAAAACGGATCCGTCCACCCCAGGTGGTTCCAGTAATCCACGTGCTCGCTGAGCACGATGATTTGGGCGCCGGCGATGGGCTGTTCGCGGTCCAGCTTTTCGAGCAGGGCGTCGGCCGGCGGGCAACTCGAACAACCCTCCGATGTGAACAGTTCTACCAGTACTGGCTGGCGCTGATTGGTCATATCGTCGCCCGCGCTTGCGGTACCGACCACGGCGGCTATCGCCACGGCCAAGCCGATCCAGAGCAGTTTCGTGCGCATACGGATCTCCCCCTCAGATCTATTCCAATTCTCGCGCACTTGCAGGCAGCCCGTGGCCGGCCAGTGGTGGGGCAGTCCCCCGCCTGCGCGGGCCTCTCAGGCCGCCCTACGCGAGCTCCGCTCGCGAAGGCCGATTGACAATCGGCCTGCAGGTTGGCAACCTGCCCCACAGCCCGTTGGGGCTATAAGGCTAGCCGTTCGCGCCCCAGTATTCGCCATACGACCTTTGAAATACGCAGTTTAGCCCTTGCGGGTCGTCGATCCCGAAGCCGCTTCCTACAATAGCGAACATGGCGGATTTTAAGGTAATACAACCTGAAACTACATATTCGGGATCGCGCATCGAGCCCTTGCGCAAGGGCCTTCCCAAGACGACGCAATCGTTGTGCCCGGAATGTACCCAGCTTCTGCCGGCCCGGATCTTCGAGGAAGACGGCCGCGTGATCATGCAGAAGTCGTGCCCTACCCACGGCGAATTCCGCGATATCGTGTTCTCGGACGTGCGCCTGTACTTAAAGATGGAGGAGTGGACTTTCGGCGACAGCCGGGGTTTGTCGAATCCCCCCGTCTCCGCCGCCACACGCTGCCCGGACGATTGCGGCCTCTGCAACATGCACACCAGCCACACCGGCTTGGCCAACATCGACCTGACCAACCGCTGCAACTTGACGTGCCCGGTGTGCTTCGCCAACGCCAACGCCGCGGGCTACGTCTACGAGCCCAATTTCGAACAGATCCGCGGCATGTTGCAGGCGCTGCGCGATGAAAAGCCGGTGGCGGGCCGCATCGTGCAGTTCTCCGGCGGCGAGCCGACCATCTATCCGCGGTTCTTCGATGTGCTGCGCATGGCGCGCGACATGGGCTTCTCGCACCTGCAGATAGCCACCAACGGGCTGAAGTTCACCGATCTGGAATTCGCGCAGCAGGCCAAGGAAGCCGGCCTACATACGCTCTACCTGCAATTCGACGGCGTCTGCGACGATATCTACCGCCGCACGCGCGGCCGTTCCCTGTGGGAGCAGAAACTGCAGGCCATCGAAAACGTGCGCAAGGCGAATCTGAAGATCGTTTTCGTGCCCACCATCGTCAAATGCTTGAACGATCACCAGATCGGCGACATCATCCGCCTGGCGCTGGAGAACATCGAGTGTACCAGCGGCATCAGCTTCCAGCCGGTGGCCTTCACCGGGCGC
>Ga0187875_10002274_pt1 | contig 14243 bp, 19 predicted proteins | sample June2016WEW_17_1_2_FD_132978 | JGI IMG/M metagenome (GOLD analysis project Ga0187875, IMG submission 132978) | Peatland microbial communities from SPRUCE experiment site at the Marcell Experimental Forest, Minnesota, USA - June2016WEW_17_10 | ecosystem: Environmental > Terrestrial > Soil >... | reverse complement strand
GTCGTTAAGCTCCTCTGCGCCGATGGTACTGCGCGGGCAAACTGCGTGGGAGAGTAGGACGCCGCCGCCTCATCCCCCCATAAAAATCCCCTCACACCCCCAAGATGGTGTGAGGGGATTTCTTGATCAACCATAGTCCAATCAGGAGGATTTTTCTGCCGATCGAGAGTTCAACCGGTTCTGGAGATTTCCAGAAAAAGTCACATTCTTCGGACCCAAACAGCCGGCAAGGATTAGATCGGAGCGGGTAAATAGAGCAGAAGCCGCCACCCGAGCCGTTGTCTTCCCATAGAAACGGGCAAAAGCGGTGGCCACGTCCCAGGCCGTTGGCAAAAATCTCACGCCAGCGTCCCGGAAGTGCGCCAGGGGCGGGGAAGTCCGGCATCCCGCTTGCAACCTCGCAGCATAGGCCACATTTATTGCAGTAATCTGGCACATTCCTGTCGAGCACGTTTAGTATGGGTATTTGCGCCGACCCCTGGTTTTTTCTCCAATTTTTCACCTCATTAAATATCGCGATTCGCTCCCTGATCATCCTTAAGGCGCGCGTTCGTTTTGCGCGAGGGGACAGAGTTGTCCACCACTTCTCGCGTTTCAGCCATCCCAGGTTGCGGAGCACGTAGTAAAGCGGGAATCCGGGGGCACATAGGCCCTTTACAGCCGCGTTTCCGGCAGCCCCCTTTCTTTTGAGAGACCGTTTCAGCCGAGTCGAATCAAATAATTTGCGGTTTTGCACTGCTTTTTTTAGCCAGGTGAGGATAATGAATTTCGGCTTCCGATGGCCGTAGATACAAAGGCGAACTGGATCTGGGGTCGTCGGATTCTCCTTTGACAAACCTTCTTCTGGCGAGCTCCCCAATAGAGGCTGCCCGAATTATATGAAAAAACGCCGGGGGCTCCAAAACCAGTTCCCCGAGCTTTTTTCTTAGAGTGTTGTTGTATGTTGTCCAGCCGTCCCCGCAAAATATAACAGGTTGGGAAACTTTGCAGATTAATCTCTCGGCGAGTCGTGAGGGAGTCATAGCTGAATGTTGAATCTCGAGACCAAGGCCGCCTTTCCCATCAGGCCGGTAGAGAGCGCAATAGACTTCACCCTTTCGGGCGTCGAGAAGAGCGCATATCGGATTGGTGGAGAAGCAGAAGGGTAGGGCCAGCGCGTCAAGTGAGCAAATGGAAGCATAAGCCTTGCCCCCGACCCAGGCAAGCACTTTCATGGTGGCCATTCCGATCCGAAGGCCGGTAAAGCTCCCCGGCCCGCTCGCCACCGCAAATGCGTCAATGGTTTCCAGGTCCCACCCCGCCTCTCGGAGAAGAGAATCAATTGATTTGAGCAATCTTCTGTTGTGGGTCCTCCCGGACCTGAGCGTCAATTCGGCTGTCAGGTTTTCATCATCGAGCAGTGCCAGACCACCCGACATTGTAGAGGTATCGGCTGCAAGAATTCTCATCGTATAGGAGACTGCCGCCCCACCGAAAGCTTCGCGACACGAAAAAAGAAAGCGCCAGGACCAGATGGCGCTTTACAATACCAGTGACTGTCGATCGTCGTTTTCACAACCTGGACAATAGATTGTGGAGCCAGGAAGTGATCGAAGACCAGTCCAGCCGCATTATGTCATTGTAGAAAACCACCACCATGAGGGACAGAAGAGCGACTAGTCCCACCTTCTGAGCGATTTCAATTTTTTTCAATGAAAGAGGCCTGCCAAGGATCGCTTCGATCAGGAAAAAGAAAATGTGGCCCCCGTCGAGTACGGGGATGGGCAAAAGGTTCAGGACGGCCAGGTTTACGCTGATAAGGGCCATGAAGTTCAACAGATCGAGAACGCCCTTCTGCGCCTGTTTTCCGGCCATCTGTGCGATCAGAATCGGCCCTCCCAGGGTATCCAGCGGCACTATGCGCTCTATCAGCTTCACAACCGTGAGAAAAAAGAGCTTGCTGAGGTCGTAAGTGCGGGCCAGGGCGTAGTAGCCGGCCGCAAGCGGATTGACCGACCTGACGATCATATTCTCTGAGGCGGCGATGCCGATCAGAGGACGCCTGATCGTTTCACCGAACAGGTTCTTCACCTCATTGATTTTGGGCGTGACCGTTACGGCGATTTCAGAATCAGCTCGCTTTACACGGATATTAAGAGGATTCCGACCGAGTTCTTCAATGGATTCGGAAAGATCTTCCCAAGTACCGATCGACCGGCCGTTGATCGAAAGCACTCTGTCTCCAGCCTGCAAGCCGGCCTGTTCTGCAGGCGATCCGGGATTGACGGAGCCGATCTCGGGCGATAGTTCGTGAATTCCGGAAAATGCAAACAGGAAGGTAAAAATGAGGATCGCTGCAACAAAGTTTGAGAGCGGCCCCGCCAACACAATCGCCAGCCGTTTTATCACACTTTGCCCGGAAAAAGAGCCGGCCCGCTCGGCTGGCGACAACTCTTCCTCTGAATCCTCTCCGAGCATTTTGACATAACCACCCAGTGGTATCAACGAAAGGCGGTATTCGGTGGCTCCTCGGGTGATTCCAAATATTTTCGGTCCAAATCCCAGCGAAAACCGGAGCACGGTCACACCGGCGCGTTTAGCCACCAGGAAATGCCCCAGTTCGTGCACAAAGATGAGAATTCCAAGGACTATTACGGTTGCGAACAAAACTGTCAACAAGTGCAGCACCTCACTTCAACGAACTATTATTCGTACAAATATAAATCCTAATTCCAATTTAGCCCCATGTTTTTGCCCCGCGTGCAATAATAATTTTCGACGCCTCTTCGCGCGCCCATGCGTCAGCCTGAAGGATTGCCTTCAGGTCAGGTTTAGCGCAAGGGTTGTGGGCAGACATAACTCCATCGATCACATCAGGTATATCGTAAAAAGCAATGGTCTTCTTAAGGAAAGCGTGCACCGCTATTTCGTTTGCGGCATTAAGGACGGCAGGCATCGTCGATCCTTTGCGGCAAGCCTCGAAAGCCATGGGCAGGCAAGGGAATTTTTCTTCATCCGGAGGGTAGAAGGACAGTTTCTGAAGACGGAAAAGATCGAGCCTGGGGCACGCTAGCGGGAGGCGCTCGGGATAGGCAAGAGCATAGGCTATCGGTATTCTCATATCCGGTACTCCCATCTGCGCAATAACCGAGCCGTCAACGTATTCGACCATAGAGTGAACGACGCTTTCGGGGTGAATATAGACGGATATACGCTCGACGGGCACGCCGAACAACCAGTGGGCTTCGATCACCTCGAGTCCTTTGTTCATTAGGGTGGCGGAATCAATTGTGATCTTGGGTCCCATCGACCAGTTGGGATGGCAAAGAGCGGCTTCGGGAGAAACTGTTTCCAGATCCCTTCTGGACTTATTGAAGAAAGGACCTCCGGAGGCTGTAAGAAGCACCCTGTCGAGAGCTTCCCTGTGGTTGCCCTGAAGGGCCTGGAAAATGGCGCTGTGTTCGCTGTCCACGGGGAGGATTTTTACGTTGTTGGCCGCTGCGGCCCCCGTAACGATCTCGCCCGCGGCAACCAGGGTCTCCTTGTTGGCGAGCGCGATGTTCTTCCCGGCCTCAATTGCGGAAAGCGTAGGTAAAAGACCAGCAGCACCGACCATCGCAGATACCAGCATATCCGACTCTGGGAAGGCGGCCACCCTGCAGTACCCCTCCTGGCCATAAAAGATTTCGGGAAAGCAATTGGACTTGCCGGCGAGAAGGTTTTCGAGGTTGCATGCCACCTGAGCGTCAATTACGGAAACCAACCGTGGAGAAAATTCCATTATCTGCTCACAAAGAAGCGCGGCGTTGGAACCAGCCCCGAGGGCAACGACCTCAAAGCGGTCTGGAAACTGGCGCACCACTTCCAACGTGCTCCGTCCTATCGAACCCGTGCTGCCGATTATGGATATCTTCTTTTTAGTCATGTTCAGCGCCGTATCAAAACCCGTTATATCAACCCCGGAGGGGCCCATTGTAATAGCGCCCACAAAACCGGGAAAGCGAAAATCAGGGAGTCCAGCCTGTCGAGGATTCCTCCGTGGCCTGGAAGCAGTCCGCTCGAATCCTTCTTGCCCGAGTTGCGCTTAATCATGGACTCGATCAGGTCTCCAACCTGTCCACTGGCTGCGATTGTCAGGCTAAAAAAGAAAAGCCTTGCCAGGGGCACATTTCTCAAAAAAATCAAGCCGATAATCGATCCGGCAACTATACTCAAAAAAAGCCCGCCGATAGCGCCCTCGATCGTCTTCATCGGGCTGACTGTCCGGTAGAGCTTGTGGCGCCCGATCCGCAGTCCCGTGTGGTAGGCGCCGACGTCTCCAGCAACGATAACCGCCAGTAAAAACAAGATCCAGAACCTTCCCTGCGGCGCCCCTCCGATAAGGAGGGCAAACGAGATGAGATAGGGCAAATACAGCCATGCGAATGAGAGAAGAGCAATCCGCCTGATTTCATCGCAATCAAGGGGAGATGAGATCATCATAAGGCAAAGTGCGGCGAAAAACGAGACAAAAAGGGCAAAATTAAGGCCCGTGATTCCCCAGAGGTAAGTGCCGAAGGGCAGAAAGAGTCCGGCGGCAAACGAAAAAAATCGCCATTTCCATGAAAGAGGAACATGGAAAAGGAGACCGTGCAACTCCCACAAGCCGATTGTGGTCACGAGGCTGACAAGCAGCCACCAGCTCCAAGATGGACCGGCGGCTACACATAGGAGAACCGGCAGGCCGACCAGTATCCCGGTAACCCAGCGCTGAATGAAGGAATTTGATTTCAGGGAATCAGCCATGAAATTTCGGCGAATACTGCATCCAGACTGTTGTTGGATATTGGGCGTTCATGCTGAAGTATCGAAGAGCATGGACGCCCAGGCGGCCCGTCCTCCCCATGGGCGAACGGCTTCATGAGGATGCGAATTTTCGGACTTAACATAAATTATATTTCTCTGCTTATCATAAGCTCGAACCTGAAAGCGCAATGTCTGTTGTCGTGGCCTCGTCTTCGATCGATGAGCCATGGCGCTCCCTTATCTGTTCGCTGGTGCGTCCGAATCGCCGCTCCCTTCTCTGAAATTCCTTCAGCGCTTCGACAAAATCCGCTTTTCCGAAATCCGGCCACAAAACCTCCGTGAAATAAAGCTCTGCATAAGCGATTTGCCAGAGCAGGAAGTTGCTCACGCGTATTTCCCCCCCTGTTCTGATGATGAGATCAGGGTCAGGAAGATCAGCACCATAGAGATAGCGTGAAAAGAGTTCGGTGGAAAGCTGGCTTGCTCCCCATGCGCCATTCATGGCATCGGCAAGGAGAAGTTTTGCGGCCCGCGTGATCTCCTGCCTACCCCCGTAGTTCACAGCCAAACTCAGGACAAGTCTGTCAAAATGGGCGGTCTTATGCTCGGCGATGCCGAGTTGCTCCAGGACGGATGCTGGAACACCGTCATCATCGCCGATATGGTGCAAACGTATCTGTTTGTCAATGAGTTCGTTAAGTTCCGACTTCAGATATTTTGCGAGTAACTCCCATAGCGCTTTGACTTCTTTTTGAGGCCGATTCCAGTTTTCTTTGGAAAAGACGTAGAGGGTTAAATAGCGGATACCCAATTCACGGCAACAGGTCACAATCGCGCGCACACTCTCGGCACCCTTTTTGTGCCCGAAAATTCGGTTCCTCACTTTTTGCGTGGCCCATCGGCCGTTGCCATCCATAATGATGGCCACATGCCGCGGAAGGCGCTCCAAATCAAGTTCCATCTACGTTTCCAGGATTTCTTTTTCCTTTGCGCCGTAAACGGCGTCGATTTTCTTCACGTAGTCGTCCGTAATCCTCTGGATTTCATCCTGTGCGCGAAACTGTTCGTCTTCAGATACTTTCTTGTCTTTTTTGAGATCTTTAATCTTTTCATTTATATCACGCCTGATGTTTCTGACGGCGACCTTGGATTCCTCAGCTCTTTTCTTCACTACTTTGACAAGATCGCGACGGCGCTCGGCGGTAAGCGGCGGAATATTTATTCTGATCGCCTTGCCGTCGTTCATCGGGGTTAGTCCCAGGTCGGATTTCAGTATGGCTTTCTCTATTTCGCCAACCACCGAGGTGTCCCAGGGTTGAATCACTATCGTGCGCGGATCCGGTATGGTCAGGGTTGCAAGCTGGCTGAGCGGGGTCGCAGATCCGTAGTAGTCGACCCTGATCCCATCAACCAGCGAAATGGAAGCTCTTCCCGTTCGAAGCCTTTTGTACTCGGATTCCAGGGTCTCTGCTGCTTTATTCATGCGGTCGTCAAGATCAAGATAAATGTCATCAAGCATAAGAAGTTTCCTCCACCACAGTCCCGACCGGCTTGCCGAGAACAGCCTTCCTGATGTTGCCCCTTATATTGAGATTAAAGACAATGATGCGCATTTTCTCTTCTCTGGCCAGGGATATGGCCGTGGCGTCCATGACCTTGAGGTTCCGGTTGAGAACTTCAGAAAAGCTGATGCGCTCGTAGCGCAGGGCGTGGGGGTTTTTTGCCGGATCGGATTCATAGACCCCGTCGACTTTGGTTGCCTTCATCAGCACTTCGGCGCCGATCTCGCTGGCCCGGAGCGCGGCAGTCGTATCGGTCGTAAAGAATGGAAGCCCGGTGCCAGACGCAAAAATTACAATTCGCCCCTTTTCCAGATGCCGGATAGCTTTGCGCCGAATGTAGGGTTCCGCAACTTCTTTCATATCGATTGCCGACTGGACCCTGGTGGGAATGCCGAATTTTTCCAGGGCATCCTGCATCGCAAGGGCGTTCATCACGGTTGCCAGCATGCCCATGTAGTCTGCTGTGGAACGGTCCATTCCGCCCGATGCGGCCGAAACTCCACGAAAGATGTTCCCACCGCCGATGACGAGCGCAATCTGCGTGCCCAGCTTGTGTACTTCCGAAATCTGCTCGGCAATTTCGCGCAACACTCGCGTGTCTATTCCATAGGGTTCAGACCCCATTAGCCCTTCGCCGCTCAGCTTGAGAAGTATTCTGCCGTAAACCGGCTTTTCCTCTTCACTCATCAGGATTTATTCCAGTCTCGATTCGCAAATGCGGCCCTGTGACTATTCACCAAGCTGATACCTGCAAAACCGGCGTACCTGTATCTTTTCGCCGATTTTCGCAATAAGTTCATTCAAATAATCCTGGATAGTCTTGTCCGGATCACGAATATACTTTTGCTGCATCAGTGAGTTTTCTTCGTAGAATTTCCGCATTTTCCCGTCAACCATTTTTTCAAAAATACTTTGAGGTTTTCCGGATTCCTGTGCCTGAGCCAGGCAGATAGCGCGTTCGCGCTCAACGATATCCCGTGGGATCTCTTCGGGATTGACTCCCAGCGGGTTTGTCGCCGCTATCTGAAGGGCAACATTGCGCACGAATTCACCAAAATCTTCGCTCTTGGCAGCAAAATCCGTCTCGCAGTTTACTTCCACCAGGACCCCGATTTTTGCCCCGCTGTGGATATATGCGTGAATAAGACCGTCGGCTGCTTCCCGGCCGGCCCGCTTCATTGCCCTGGCAAGGCCTTTTTGCCGCAGCAGATCAACTGCCTTTTCCATGTCGCCCGAAGCGTCCTGGAGCGCCTTCTTGCAGTCCATCATACCCACGTTGGTTCTCTCTCTGAGTTCTTTTACCATCCCTGATGTTATTTCCAATTTCTTCCTCCTGTATAACAAACCTATCTATTCCTAAATCTAGGATTTTATTAGAATTTGCGACGGCCCCCGGCATCCCGAGAAAACGAAACGGGAGACAGGTCCGGGACCGGTATCTGGAAAGACAGGAGCCCCGAACGGCTGTGGACACGAAGCCCCCCGTCTGCTTACTCTTCCCCTTGGTCGGTCTGCACAGGGTTTATAATCTCGACGATCGGACCTTTTTTCTCCTGCCCCAAAATCTGTCCGGCTGGAACTTCCTCCAGTTCGACGCCCTTGTCCACATCGGCCTGCTGAACCTCGGAGAATTTCTCCCGGCCCTCTATGCAGGCGTCGGCGATCTTTGAGGTAACAAGCCTGATTGCCCGGATTGCATCGTCATTTCCTGGAATGGGATAGTCGATCACATCGGGATCGCAGTTTGTATCCACAATGGCGACAACCGGCATACCGAGGCGGTTTGCTTCCATGACGGCGATGTTCTCGCGTTGAGTGTCTACCACGAAAAGCGCGCCCGGAAGCCGGTTCATCTTCTTAATGCCGCCAAGGTTTTTTTCAAGCTTTTCGCGCTCGCGCTGAAGCCCGAGGATCTCCTTTTTCGGAAACCGGTTGATGCCTCCGTCTTCGACCATGGAATCGAGTTCTTTGAGGCGGTCGATTCTTTGCTTGATTGTTTTAAAATTGGTGAGCATCCCGCCCAGCCATCGCTGGTTGACAAAAAACATGCCGCAGCGGTCGGTTTCCTCCTGAATGGTGTCACGGGCTTGCTGCTTGGTGCCGACGAAAAGAACGCTTTCGCCCGAGGCTACGGTATCGACTACGAATTGGTAGGCGGTATTGAAAAGCCTGACGGTGCGCTGCAGATCTATGATATAGATGCCGTTGCGAGCGCCAAAGATAAAGGGTTTCATTTTGGGGTTCCACCGGCGGGTCTGATGCCCGAAATGAACCCCTGCTTCCAGTAACTGTTTCATTCCAACAACTGCCATGGGTCGGCTCCTTCTGGTTTTGCCTCCGCCCCTTTGCATCCGGGCCGCGCATTGACGACCGGACACCAAAAGGTAAAGGGGAGTGCGAATTTTATTTAACAGAATCTTCTAACATGTTCCAAATGTTCGAGCAACGAAAAAAGCTTTCCCCTAATTACGCGCAAAACAAAGTGATATTGTTCCGGATCAAAAATCGGGACCCATGATTATGAATCAAATATCTGCTTCGCGTTTCTAACAGTGGGGTTTCTCAGATGAAATGGAAAATAGCGACATTCAACGTCAACGGCATTCGGTCGCGTGAGCACGTGGTTGTATCGTGGCTGGACCAAAACAGACCCGACGTTCTGTGTCTTCAGGAGATAAAGTGCCAGGACGCGGAGTTCCCGGTTGATTCTGTGCGGGAGGCCGGCTACGAGGCGAGCGTGTGCGGACAGAAATCATTCCATGGAGTGGCAATTCTGAGCGCGCGCAAACCGGAGGAGGTCAGGCGCGGGTTCGGCGATGGCGGGTCGGATGCCGAGGCCAGACTGATTGCCGCAAAAATTGATGGAATCTGGATTTTCAATACCTACGTTCCCCAGGGCAAAAGCCCCGATCATCCAGCTTTCCAGATCAAACTGGATTTTTTCGTCAGGCTTAAAAACCTTTTCGGCCGGGAATACAGGCCGTCCGACCCAATTATCTGGACAGGGGACATCAATGTTGCGCCGGAGGAAATAGACGTTTTTTCACCAAGAAGAATGGACGGGAAAATCGGGTTTCACCCTCTGGAAAGACAGGCGCTTGCCGAGGTGGTTTCCTGGGGATTTGTCGACCTTTTTCGAAAACACCATCCGGATGCTCGCCAGTTCACCTTCTGGGATTACCGCCTGCCCCAGAGTTTTAGCAGGGACCTGGGCTGGAGGCTGGATCATATCAGGGCTACCGAACCTGTCGCCAAAGCATCGATTGACTGCCAGGTGGACGCCGACCTGCGCGGCCGGTCCAATCCCAGCGATCATACTCCCGTGTGGGCGGAAATTGAGATCTAAAACTATGAAGGAACGGGCAGGGCGCGTACACGTATCCTGTTCTGCTCGAAGACAGCGATACTGCCCTTTTGCAGTGCTTCGCTCAAGTGGGGAAGATTCGCGATTATGAGTCTCGCCTGTTCTTGAGGGCCTCGTTCCGTCCCACGTCGAAACAGGATAAGCGACGGCTTGGAATATTGCCAGAGGGCAAATATGGCGCCGAAATCAGTGTCGGCAGATACGAGTATGCGATCTTCTGCGATGGCTTTTTCGAAAATCACCATATCCTCTTCGGCTTGCAGACCGATATCCCTCACATGCACGGCATCCATGCCTGCATTGCATAAGAACTCAGCAACCAGAGGCGAGAGAGCGTTGTCAATGAGAAATCTCATGCTACCCTGACCAGGGGTAATTCACGCTCCCTGACCGCTTCAGCGGCATACCGGAGAGCTTCTGTGATGTCTTCCCGCTCAAGGTCGGGATAGGCTTTAAGTATTTCCTCACTGCTCATCCCATCTGCAATCATGTCAACTACGGCAGCTACGGGAATTCGCAGGCCGCGCAGGCACGGAACTCCGCCCATCTGGTTGGGATTTACCGTTATTCGAGTAAATAGCATTTTATGCCTCACATCGTTTCAAGCGTCCCTGTTTAGAAAGTATCAGATTACTTTAGCATTCCTGCCCTCCCGGGTTGTGGGAAGATTAAATGATATCTTTATTTCTCATGATTCACAAACAGGATTTGCAGGATTTAGGGCAAAAGCCGCACGCAGAGACGCGAAGCCGCTGATAAAGAGAAAAAGGAGAACAGCGGTAGCGAGCAGGGAAACGGCTTTCTTCGTGCTTCGGCTCCTCGGTTCCGGCTACTGCCGATGCAACTTCCCGGTAACTCATTTAACCTGCTTCCTCTTCTTCGCGGCTTTCCTTGACCCGTCCACGATCGGGCTTCGCGTGCAAACTGTGAAGCCTTGCGCGCCGCCCATATCGACCGGCTGTATTTCCCCCTGTTTGTCGAGCCGGAGTCCAGCACAACAACGCCTTAACGCCGGTCTCAAACTTTCGGAGCTAATTAGGATGATAGCTCTACCTGAAGTATTGCTTCCAGGTCCTCAGGCTTTGTTGGCCTTTTATAATATAATGATCAGCGCCACGGGATGGAGTGGCAGTTAACTGCCACTCATCGGTTACGTGGCAAGGCCTACAATTTCACAAAACGAAAGGCACGACGATGGGCAGACGGCGTGAGGTCATTGAAAGCACTGCCGGACAGGTCGCCACTGAGCTGGTGCGCCGGGGTATCCGGCCCCAAGATCGTGTAACGATCACGATTGACCCGGAACGGGACTTGCTTTTTGGCGGACGCAAAGAATCGCGGGCGCGCGTTGTTGCGGCAGGCCTGACAGACAAAGATATTGAGCGCTTGATTGAAGAGGTGCGCGAAGAAGTGCAACCGCACCTCGGATGAGAGTCGTTGTTGATACCAATGTCTTTGTCAGCGCTGCCTTAAGCGCGAAATCTTCGCCTGCGCTGGCTGTTTACCTAACTGAGCGTCGCTGTCTCCTGCTTAAGTCCACAACGACAGAACGAGAGCTTTTACAGGTTGTGACAAGACCGCAGCTTGCCCGCCTGATTGCGCCGCCATTTCTCGACTGGTTGTCAAAGATGCTGGGGGAAATACCCATTGTCAAGCCTGCCGCCTTTGTCCAGATAGTAACGGGTTAAACGTGGAGTCACCTCCAGAGTCTTTCAGATCGTGCCGAATGGCTCCGTGTAAATTACGGTGTGCTGAATATTCCTGTGTCCCAGATAGTCTTGAATAAGCCGCGTGTCCGCGCCCTGGCCGGCCAGGGCGAAGCCGCAAGCATGGCGAAGCATACGCGGGTGAGCGGGCATGGGCAATCCGGCCAGTTCGCCGTAACGCCGAATCGCAGCCCAAGCCTTCTTGCGGCTAAGAGCCGTCCGGCGTTGGCTTACAAAAAAAGCATTGCCGGCCGGCTTCATACTGGCGCGCTCGATGAGCCATGCCTTGATAACGCGCAGTTCGTCGGCGCGCAACGGGTGCGTGGTGGACAGTCCTTTTTTCAGCCGCGCGACGTGCACCACGCGGCTTTCAATGTCCACCTCGTATGAGAGACTTATATAGTACACTACGAAAAAAAATAACCACTTTGCGTCGTGCAAGCGCGTAGCGGGCAGGCCGACCGCCGCTATTCTCGACGCTCTCCATTCCTGACCTGTCTATGATCACTGTCCATGACCAGAGACGGGGCGTTCGCGGGAGGCTTGGCATCCAACAACGATTTGTCAGCAGAATTGCCCGGCCGCCTGCGCGAGCAACTCTGCCACGTCCTGAATGTTGCGTATTTTAACCGCTTTTTGTTTCAGCTCTTTTGTGCCGGGCACTTGCTGGAGGTACCAGCACAGATGTTTTCGCATCTCGATGATTCCACGCTCGCCTTTCAAATTGCTTGAAAGCCTCGCGTGTTCCATTGCCGTCCTGAAAACGTCTTCAGCAGGTGGTCTTCCATTCCGGTTGCCGGGGGAAGCTGTTTTCAGCCGCTCGAAAATCCACGGATTTCCGAGCGCTCCTCTTGCAATCCCCACTCCGTCAGCCCCTGTTTTTTCAAGCAGTTCCACTCCCTGAGCCGCACTTTTTACCCCGCCGTTTGCAAGGATTATCCCCTTGAAATGGGCGCGGGCGTTTCGGGTCGTCACGATATCGTTTGGTCCGGAGAAGCCCTGCGCGTACGATCTGCCATGGATCATTATCGACTTGATGTCCAGGTCGCCGATATAGTCAAGGAAGGTGAGGAGACCTGCTTCTTTGACGCTGATCCTGGTCTTTATCGATACAGGCAAATGCGTATTTTCGATGACGCTCAGGATAACCTCTCTGGCAAGGGCCGGATTTGTCATCAGGGCCGCTCCCTCTCCGCATTTGAACACCTTTGGAATGGGACAGCCGAAGTTTATATCGATCCCGTCAGGTTTGATCTCCCGGCTCACAAATCGGGCAGCGGATGCGAAATGTTCGGGATTATTGCCGAAAAGCTGCACGACATAAGGACGCTCTGAATCATCGAAACGCATAATCCTCAGCGTGGATTCCGGTTGATATGCAAAGGCGGTGGAACTCGTCAGTTCGCTGTACACGATATCTGCCCCGAAGCCTTTGCAGATCCGGCGAAACGCGCTGTCGGTTATTCCGGAAAGGGGCGCCAGGGCAAAAATAGGCTTTCTTAATGACGTCCAAAAGTTATGCATATTCTTAATTAAACCAGCCTGATCTCCGGATGAGGGCTGCTTTCGACCTTTCCGATCACGGAGGCAGCACTTACTTCGGCGCCCCTTAATTCGGTGATAATGATTTCTGCCATGGATGCCGGAACGGACAGGAGCAGGCCTCCGGAGGTCTGAGGATCGAAAAGCCATTGATGCTGCTCCTCGGAGAGCCGGGCAGAGATATGCAGAAAATCCTCTACGAATTTTTTGTTCTGTCTGTTGCTGCCCGTTGTTTCACCTTTGCGGTACATAGCTAAGGAGTTTGGATAGGAGGGCAGGGCGCCGAACTCGAGATCGATCCGAACAGAGCTTGCCATGGCCATCTCGAGCGCATGTCCCAGAATTCCGAAACCCGTTATGTCCGTGCAGGAATGTACCTCGAATTTAAGGGCAATTTCCATTGCGGTGCGATTCAACGCTGCCACTTGGGGTAATATCGGCTCCAGGTCCCTAAAGGGAAGCTTTCCCGATCTGCACGCGTTAAATAGGACACCCGTACCGAGAGGCTTTGTGAGAATCAACAGGTCGCCGGGCTTGGCGCCTGCGTTGGTGAGGATCCGTTTCGGGGAGACTGTACCGGTTACGGCCAGTCCATATTTTGGCTCATCGTCTTCTACGGAATGGCCGCCTGCCAGCGATGCCCCTGCTTCGGCCACCTTTTCGCTCCCACCCTGCAGGATGCCTTTGAGTATCTCCATGCTGAGCTTTGTCGATGGGAACATGATGAGATTCAATGCGGTAATGGGACGCCCACCCATTGCGTAGATATCGGAAAGCGAGTTGGCGGCGGCAATGCGGCCGAACCATGTGGGATCGTCAACGGGCGGAGTTATGAAATCAACGGTGGATATGACGGCAATTTCATCCGATACCCGATAGACCGCTGCATCATCACGCGTTTCGAAACCGACAAGAAGATTCGGGTCCGAAGAGGCCGGCAAACCTTTCAGCGCCTCCAACAAAACTGTTGGAGCTATTTTAGCCGCTCACCCACAGGTCCTGGCAAGACCGGTGAGCGTATTTCTTTTCCCGAAGTGAAACATGGAAGCGACCTTCACAGGATTGAAAGTGTTAAGTACATCGTGAAGGGTTGTATATAAGTCTGTCATACGAGGATAATAATTACAAATGCATGACTACTCAAGGACCTTTTGAAAATGGCATAAAATTGGTTCATCCGGGTAACGAGTACCTCTGTGTATGAAGATGGTAGAGCCGTAGTTTAAAGTACTCAGAATCCCGGAATCCGTAAGCCTGCCTTTTGAGGGTCTTGATTTTATTGATCAGGCCCTCCACGGCGCCGCT
>Ga0187875_10002273_pt1 | contig 14245 bp, 15 predicted proteins | sample June2016WEW_17_1_2_FD_132978 | JGI IMG/M metagenome (GOLD analysis project Ga0187875, IMG submission 132978) | Peatland microbial communities from SPRUCE experiment site at the Marcell Experimental Forest, Minnesota, USA - June2016WEW_17_10 | ecosystem: Environmental > Terrestrial > Soil >... | reverse complement strand
TTACAGGGCACGCCACACGGTACGGTCCTTAAGCGAACAGGAGTTTGTCGAGGATCTCCCAATGATTCTTGAGGCGATGGACCAGCCCTCAATCGACGGTGTGAATACATGGTTCGTCGCCAAAGCCGCCAAAGAGGCGGGCCTGAAGGTCGCGATTTCGGGTCTGGGCGGCGATGAGCTTCTTGGTGGTTATCCAAGCTTCCTGGACTTGCCTCGTTGGCACCATCGGTTCGGCCCGTTCGCTGCCGTGCCGGGGGTCGGGTTTCTTGCCCGCAAACTCATCGCCGCTGTTGCCCCGGCTTTTTCGCGGGCAACGCCCAAAGCCCTCGGGGTTCTGGAATACTCGGGTACCTGGGCTGGCACATATCTCCTGCGCCGCGGCTTGTTCCTGCCGCACGAGCTGCCTGAGGTAATGGATGCCGAGATCGCACGCGAGGGTCTGCGGCGGCTGAAGCCACTACGGCGCCTTACCGCGAACCTTACGCCAGATCCTAGCTCCGACGTCGCACGAGTTTGTGTGCTTGAGTCGGCGCAATACATGCGCAATCAGCTTCTGCGCGACGCTGATTGGGCAGGGATGGCGCACAGCCTTGAGATCCGCGTGCCGCTGGTGGACTTCACACTGCTTGGCGCCCTAGCACCCGCGATCCCTGCCCTCACATCGGGTGCGGGCAAGGTTGCGCTCGCCGAAGCACCTACCGTACCACTGCCAAACGAGATCGTATCCCGCGCGAAGTCGGGCTTCGGCGTGCCTACGGGTGCCTGGATGAACGCGGCTGCTGGTAAAGGGTCGGGGCCGATAGGCCGAGCGCCCGAGGCCAAAGGCCTCGTTTCTCGACGCTGGTCGCGGGCGGTGCTAAACCCCGCGACCCTAACGAAGCGACAACTGGAATTGCGCGCGTCATGAAGCCCTCGCCCGCGATGCTTGCCATTGTTACGGATGCGTTCGGCGGGCGTGGCGGTATTGCGCAATATAACCGCGACTTTCTCGGAGCGCTGGCCGAAACCGGTGCTGTGTCATCGATTACGGTGCTGCCGCGGCAAGCGCCCGATCCCTTCGCGGTGCCGGAGAGGATCGAACAAACACCGGCTCGGCCCGGTTGGATTAGCTATTCGGTCGCGGCCCTGCGAACTGCCCTGCTCCGGCCGATCGATCTCGTATTCTGTGGGCACCTCTATATGGCGCCGCTGGCGACACTCATCTCGCGGTTCAAGCGTGCAAAGCTCATCGTGCAGGCCCATGGGATTGAGGCTTGGCGGCGGCCATCACGGTCCCAGCGCGTGGCTCTGGAAGGAGCTGACCTCGTTTTGTGTGTCTCGCGACACACTCGCGCAGCCGTACTCTCATGGGCCGCGCTCGCGCCCGAGCGGGTCCTCGTCGTGCCGGACACAGTGAGGGAATCGTTCACGCCCGGAGACAGCTCGACGCAGCGCGCTGCGTTGGCGCTCGAGGGCAAGCGCGTTCTCCTGACTGTCGGGCGGATGGATTCGCGCGAGCGCTATAAGGGCCAAGACCGTGTGATTACCGCGATCCCCAATCTCCTCGCGAAGGGCCATGACATCTGTTATTTGGTCGTCGGGGAGGGCAGCGATCGAATCCGCCTCGAAGCACTTGCTCGTGATGCTGGGGTGAGCAAGTGTGTGCGTTTCCTTGGCCGCGTTGGGCTGGAAAGTCTTGTCGAGATCTACCGCATGGCCGACTTGTTCGTCATGCCGTCGACCGGGGAAGGTTTCGGCGTCGCATTCCTAGAGGCGATGGCGAGTGGCACGCCGGCGCTTGGCCTCGATGTTGCGGGCGCTAGGGACGCGCTCGCCGATGGCGAGTTGGGGACAGCCGTTTCAGCGACCGAGTTCACCTCCACCCTAGCGCGCCTCCTCGTCGAGCCGAACCCCGATCCGGGTGCGCTCGCGGCTGCGACGTGCGCCCGTTTCGGTCGTCAGACGTTTGCGGCCGGCGCCAGTACCGCGTTGAATCGGCTAATCGAGGCCGCGTAACCGAAATTGTCTTTCCGCTGCTGGCTCCCCATGCAGATCATTCTCGAATCCGGCCGTACTGAAAAAAACTACTGGCGCGACCTCTGGCGCTATCGTGAGCTCTTTCAGGTGCTCGCCTGGCGCGACGTCTCGGTGCGCTACAAGCAAACTGTTATCGGCGCTGTGTGGGCAATCCTCCGTCCATTTCTCACAATGGTCATCTTCACATTCATTTTCGCTCGACTTGCCAAACTGCCGAGCGAAGGCAGCGCTCCCTATGCACTCATGGTCCTCGCCGGAATGTTGCCGTGGACATTCTTCTCCAGCGCTTTTTCCGATGCCTCGAACAGCCTCGTGGGTAATGCGAGCCTAATCGACAAGGTCTACTTTCCGCGTCTCATCATACCCACAGCAAATGTCGTGGTTGCACTCGTCGATCTTCTCATTGGTTTCGGTATCCTTGTTGCCATAATGATCTGGTATCGATTCTCTCCAAGTTTGCAGATCCTTTTGTTGCCGATCTTTGTATTGCTTGCGTTTCTGGCTTCTCTCGGTCCAGGTTTGTGGGTCACGGTGCTCAATGTCAAATATCGCGACTTTCGCTACGTCATTCCTTTCATCCTCCAACTAGGCATCTATGTTTCACCGGTTGGCTTTAGTTCCCGGATCGTGCCGGAGAATTGGCGCCTGTTGTACTCGCTCAACCCAATGGTCTGTATCATCGATGGCTTCCGCTGGTGTATCCTCGGCGGACAAACCCAGATCTATTGGCCCGGGCTTGGCCTCGGCCTCGCTGTCATCGCCTTCTTTCTGTGGTTGGGAATTCGGCAGTTCAGGAAAATGGAAAAAACACTCGCAGATTTGATCTGAGACACTAGAGACGAAAGAACATGTCGCTCTTGATCCAGGCCGACCCGCTATCACGGATGTTGCAGGATTCTCAGAATGAAGTCGCAATTAGCGTCGCGAATCTTTCTAAGCGCTACTTCGTGGGACACGAGTCCGTTCGTCGTGATGGCCACAACACTCTTCGCGATACGATCGTGCGACACGCGAAGAACTTCGGACGCAAGGCATCAGACATGGTGCGAGGGCGCCAGATCATCCAAGGCGACGAAGTCGAAGAATTCTGGGCACTGAAGGATGTCTCGTTCGAGGTCAAACGCGGCGACGTGGTTGGCATCATCGGCCGCAATGGAGCCGGCAAATCAACCCTGCTGAAGATACTTTCCCGCATAACCGAGCCGACGCAAGGCCGGATTATGATCAATGGTCGCGTCGCGAGCCTCCTTGAAGTGGGAACAGGATTTCACCCGGAACTCACTGGTCGGGAAAATATTTTTCTCAACGGTGCAATCCTCGGCATGACAAAGACAGAGATAAGAAAGAAATTTAGCAGCATCGTTGAATTTGCTGAAATCGACAAATTCCTCGACACTCCAGTCAAGCGCTACAGCAGCGGAATGTACGTGCGCTTGGCCTTCGCCGTCGCTGCGCATCTAGACCCGGAGATCCTCATAGTAGATGAGGTGTTGGCCGTCGGTGACACGGAATTTCAGAGGAAATGTCTGGGCAAGATGCGGACTGTTGCTAGCGAAGGTCGGACTGTTCTGTTTGTCAGCCATAATTTGCAAGCTATAGAAAGACTCTGTACGCGCGGCATTTTGATGCAAGGGGGAGCATTGCTCTATGACGGCCCGGTTTCCCAGGCATGTCAACATTACATGTCTTCGATGACGACATGGAACTCGAATAGCCGCCTGGAACTCCACCCTCGTCAAGGGGATGCTCACGCCCGAATCACGAAATTTGAGGTTCTGAATGTGGAGGGCCGGCCCCTCAGCAGGATCGCGGCTGGGGAGGACATTTTGATCCGGATTCATTACTTTGCTCAGAAGACGATTCGCACTCCTTGGTTTGGGTTCGCCCTGATTACCACAGCGGGGGTGCGGATTCTGAACACGGTGTCGAATGACGCAGGTACCGAGATTGAGTCAATTGAGGGCCAGGGCATTATAGATCTCCACATCCGAGGGTTGACGCTGGCCATCGGGCACTACCTTTGTAACTTGGCTATTTCCAACAGCCGAGGCACATACCACGATTATTTAACCGAGGTGCCCCTCCTGGACATTATTGAAAGCAGCAATCTCCCCCGGTCGAGAACGTACGATCAATCATCCGGTATCGTTTTTGCGGATTGCCAATGGAACGTTATCAGGCATTGATGGACCTCGGAGTGCCTAAAAGTCCATACCAGTTGGAGACCTCCTTTGACCGGCGCGCGTTGCAGTTGCCGGACGGGAGGCGGAAAGCACAGTTGTTCGCAGCTTTGATTCCAGCCGGGTGCCGCACGGTACTTGATGCTGGCGGGGGCACCGGTTGGGCGACCATCGGGATCCGAGAAAAATGTAATGTGGTCACTTTGGATAGCTGCGCCGAAAGTCTTAGTCACGCGCCCGGCGCAACAATCCTGGCTAATGTGGAGGCCCTGCCGTGCGCCGACCGCTCGTTTGATTTGGTGATGAGCAGTCAAGTTTTGGAGCATTTACCGAGCGATGCCCTCGATAGAGCGTGCTCAGAAATGATGCGCGTCGCTAAGAACTACCTGATGGTCAGCGTTCCCTACCGGGAGGCTCTTGAGGTACGGTTTGTGCGCTGCGGATTCTGCCAGCACGTGTTTCATCCCTATTATCATTGCCGCTCGTTTACGGAAGGAGACTTAGCTGAATTGTTCCCGCTATGGCTCATGGCGGAGTGGCACGTCTTTGGCGCGCTCTGCAGAGGCTCAGGGGTGACAGCATTGCGCAGACTACCGAGGGTTGGATCAACGCGAAACCTTACATTGGCGACGAAGAATACTATTTGCCCTGAATGCGGAAAACAAGGCGGCGACAATCTAGTTGACCAATCGACAACAAGGGAAAGTATTCTTCATCGAATTCTCTCCTTTTCAAAAAGGCGACTCCGAAGATGTTTCGCATTTCATGAGATCGAGCCATACCCAACGTTCTTGCCGCAAGCACTGGGTCCTTATTGGATAGCGGCTTTGTTCATTCGAGAAGGCGCCTCGCAGGTCGATGGAGATTTGGCTGATTTATCAGAAGGAAGACTCAGTAGTGGGGATCGATGATTTGAGAAGCAAATTGCCTCCTTGTGTATCCGTGTTATTGTTGGGGAAGCAGAAGTAACGCGGTTTGAGCATGCCCCGCTTGGCCATATTGCCCTTGAAGACGGTTACGTTTTGATGGGCGCCTTATGGGCAACCTAATGCCGGGATGCGGCTTAGGGTCATCTTGATTCTGGCCGCGGTATAAACATGAATCCGACTGACTCGCCGATCACAGTCGCCATCACATGCTTCAACGAGGGCGACTGGCTGCTGGACTGCTGGGAAAGCTTGCTCGCGCAAACGGATGACCGGTGGGTGGCAGTTTTGGTGATGGACGGCACGACCCATCAGCGGACTCGCCAAATTTTCGAGCAGTTGCACCATCCCAAGCTACGCAAATTCGCGATGCTGAATAATGTTGGGCCGCATCCGACTCGTCATAAGGCATTCGAGCTAACAGAAACGCCTTACCATTTCACACTTGATGGCGATGACCAGCTCATGCCTGATTCCGTTGCCCTCGTTTTGAAGACTTTTGAGTGCCATCCTGATGCGGCTTTTGTCTACGGCGACTATGAGTGTTTCGGGGCCAGAAGTGAGATATGGCGGTACCCGATGGTTGTGCGACCAGAGGACCTTGTGGAGTCTCAGCGGACGCCCGGGGCCTGTGCCTACAAGAGGCAGACTTGGGAGCAATTGGGCGGTTACGCGATCGAACTAGCGCGTGGAAATGCGGATTACGACTTTTTCATTGGAGCCTCTGAAGCTGGTCTTACAGGCTACCATTGCGGCTCCACGTTCTACCGTTATCGGGTGGGGCATGCCCAAGTCTCGCAAAGTTACCAGTGCCGCTATCATCAGACGCATGAAGTAATGGTGCGCCGTCATCCACAGTTCTTCAGCGATACCGCACGCCGAAAACGTTTTTTGGGATTGGGTTATAGGAGGGCTGCTCTCGCAAATCGTGCAGCAGGAAACCGAAAAGAGGCAGCGCGACTGGCGTGGCGCGCGTTCCGGCATGGGTTTTCTCAGGATCACGAGCTTCGGAATACTCTGCTTGAGGGCTATTTGCCCCCGTGGATCAATCGCGGTTTGAAAAGGTTGTGGCGTTTGCCAAGAAAGCTGCGTTTGAAAGCCCAGACAAATCTGTGACAAGCCCCGTCCGGAAGTACGCTTCAGAGATTACCGCTGCCAGAGCTCATACGGAGATTTACGGGCCCAGGCCCGAATTCCGGAATTACTGGCTAGGCCTTACGGAAGGATCTTGCTTCCGTACTCTTGCGGGTAGCGAATTCTCCGAGCTGATGTGGACAGGCAGCGTTTTTTGTGGCAGCATCACCTCGACACAAACACCAGTCTTTAAGGTCAGTAGCTGTTCGCAATCTCTGCGACTCCTTTACGGTCTGGCGTTCAAGCCAAACGGGGACGACGTCCGTTTCGCTCCCTCTCTTGAGATCCTGTGGTCCTTGATCCGCGAGGGTGCGGAGGTGAGCGCCTAAGATCCACAGGCTGCAGAGAAGGCAAAGGTTGATGCTGCCGGATGTCCGTTACTGTGCCAGTCCCTATGAAGCCGCCCAAGGCGCTGAGGCCGTCCTAGTCGTGACGGAATGGGAAGAGTTCCGGCAAATCGACAGCATGGTCTCCGAGGCATAGTGGAGCCGCCCATTGATCATCGATGGAAGAAACGCGCTTGATTAGAAGCTCGTTGCCCACAGCGGCTTTCACTACGTCAGCATAGGCCGGGCTGCCGTGACCGCGGAGTTTGGTACGAGCGGCCAGCAGCGGCACACGACAGCAGCGGTTGAGAGTACGGTTCAAGAATCGCCCTCGAGATGGCAAGTCCGCAGAAAAGCGTGTCGATCTAATTGGACTTAAGTCGGAGCCATTGGCTCTCGCTGGAAAGGCATGATATGGAAAGGAAATCATCTGGGAAATCGCGGGTTCGAGTTGCGGTAGTCGGCGTTGGCTACTGGGGCAAAAACCTGGTGCGCAATTTTCACGAACTTGGGGCGTTAGAGGTGCTGTGCGACGCGGATCCGTCTGCAGAGGCGACCTGCAAAAGTCGCTTTCAGGGAATTAGGTTCCTCTCCGATTATGCAAAGCTCCTGGCCGACCCATCCGTCGATGCGGTAGCTCTCGCAACACCGGCAGTTACGCACTATGAGATGGCCAAAGCCGCACTGGAAGCCGGCAAAGATGTCCTCGTCGAGAAGCCGCTGGCAATCGATGTCAGGCATGGCGAGGAGCTCGTGAAAGTGGCGGAGGAGAAGGGACGGATCCTGATGGTGGGACACATCCTTCGCTACCACCCGGCAATCATGAAGCTGAAGCAACTGATCAAGGACGGCGCACTGGGTAAGATCAACTACCTGTACTCGAACCGCCTGAACATAGGGAAAATCCGGACCGAGGAAAACATTCTCTGGAGCTTCGCTCCCCATGACATCTCGGCAATGCTGTGTCTCCTTGACGAAATGCCGTCCCGAGTTAACTGCCACGGCAGCGCCCATCTGAACCAGAACATCGTGGACGTCACCTTGAGCCACTTCGAATTCCCGAGCGGAGTGCAGGCCCACATTTTCGTCAGTTGGCTTCATCCGATCAAGGAACAGCGCTTGGTGGTGGTCGGATCAGAAAAGATGGCGCTATTCGATGACACTGCAGAAAACAAGCTTGTCCTGTATCCACATAAGGTGGAATGGAAGAACCGGATACCTACGACCGTGAAGGCGAACGCAGAGGCTGTTGCCCTGGACGATAGCGAGCCACTCCGCTTGGAATGCCAGCACTTTCTGGACTGCGTAGAAACTCGAACTTCTCCAGTAAGCAATGGGGCGGAAGGTCTGAGGGTGCTGCGAGTGTTGGATGCCTGCCAGCGTGCATTGCAAAACGGTGATGTCCCTCTGGAAGAGATCCCGACGAATGGGAAGAAGCAAGAGCGGCCTTACTTCGTTCACCAATCGGCTTTTGTGGACGATGGAGCCGAGATCGGGGCGCGCACCAAAATCTGGCACTTTTCGCATGTCATGAAGGGTGCCCGAATCGGCGAGCGTTGCGTCATTGGGCAAAACGTGAATGTGGATGGCGGCACCGTCATCGGGAACAACGTCAAAATTCAAAACAACGTGTCGGTATATACCGGTACAGTGATTGAGGACGACGTTTTTCTCGGTCCATCGTGCGTTCTAACCAACGTGAGCAATCCCCGCTCCCAGGTGAACCGGCACTCTCTTTACGAGACGACGCACTTGAGAAGGGGATGCACCATCGGTGCGAATTCGACAATCGTTTGTGGCGTAACGGTAGGACGGTACGCATTTGTTGGAGCCGGGGCCGTGGTCACGAAGAACGTTCCGGACTTTGCGCTGGTTGTCGGCAACCCAGCCCGTCAAGCGGGATGGATGAGCCGTCATGGCCATCGCCTCCAGTCTCCCGATTCGGACGGCATCATGCAGTGCCCCGAAAGTGGATACCGTTATCAGGAAGTTGAGCCCGGCGTTCTTCGGTGCCTCGACCTTGATGAAGAAGCTCCGCTTCCAGCCGACTTGAGTGTTGGCAGCAAGTCATACAGGCAAATTAAAAACAAATCAAATTATGAATATTCCGCTGCTCGATCTTAAGGCGCAGTACGCAACGATCAAGGCTGAAGTCACGGCCGCTATCAGCGAAGTGCTCGAATCCCAGCACTTCATCCTGGGGCCCAAAGTGGAGCAGTGTGAGAAGGCGATCGCCGCCTACTCGCGATGTTCCTACGGAATTGGAGTGTCGTCGGGCAGCGACGCCCTGCTGGCCTGCTTGATGGCCGAAAATATCGGGCGGGGTGACGAAGTCATCACCACTCCTTACACGTTCTTCGCCACAGTGGGCGCGATCTCACGCCTGGGAGCAACGCCTGTCTTCGTTGACATCGATCCGGCAACCTATAACATGAATGTCTCGCAGATTGCCGGAAGAATCACGGGCAAGACCCGCGCCATCATTCCCGTCCACCTGTATGGGCAAATGGCGGACATCGACGCCGTGATGCAGCTGGCGAAGGAGCACGGCCTGGTCGTGATCGAAGACGCCGCGCAGGCGATCGGTGCTGAGTATATGGGACACCGTGCCGGTTCCATTGGACATTACGGATGCTTCTCGTTCTTCCCCTCAAAGAACCTGGCTACCACGGGAGACGGGGGCATGGTCGTCACGAACGACGCCGGACGCGCGGAGAAGCTGCGCGTCCTGCGTGGTCACGGCGCCAAGCCGAAGTACCATCACAAGATCGTCGGCGGCAATTTCCGGCTCGATGCCATGCACGCTGCGGTCGTTACAGCCAAGCTGCCGCACCTAGACAACTGGACAGCCGCTCGCCAGCACAATGCGCAGAGATATGATCGGCTGTTTGGTGAGACGGGCGCGCCCATCGGCCTTCCCGCGGTCGTAACCGACCGCCACGTCTTCAACCAGTACGTGATTCGGGTTTCCGGGCGGGATGCGTTGCAGGAATATTTGCGGAAGAAAGGCGTCGGGACAGAAGTGTACTACCCGGTGCCGATGCACCTTCAGGAGTGTTTTGCGTATCTCGGGCATAGGGAGGGTGCATTTCCCGAGAGTGAGCGGGCCGCCAAAGAGACGCTTGCGCTGCCGGTTTACCCCGAACTTACAGACGCCCAGGCGCGGTACGTCGTCGAGGGCGTTTGCGAATTTTTCAGCGAGACCGTGTCTGCGGTTGGCATAGATTCGCACGCAACGACCAAGTAGAGACGAGCATGCGCTCCCCAGGTACGTTCTCATCACCTCGGCGCGCAATGAGGCGCAGTTCATCGAAGTGACCATCCACTTGTTGGTGGCGCAGACTGTCCGGCCGCTGAAGCGGGCTATCGGAAAACCAGCCAACGCCGGGGGCTGCGCCTATAAGAAGCACGCTCGGGAGCAACTCGGCGTGTTCGCCGCCGAGCTAGCGCGTGGAAACGTCGATTACGACTTTTGCATTGGAGGCTTTGAAGCTGGTTTTAGGGGCTACCATTGCGGCCGAACGTTCTACCGTCATCGGATCGGCCATGCCAGCACAGTCTCGGCTAGCTACAACTGCCGCTATCGTCAGACACATGAAATAATGGTGCGCCGTCACCCAGGGTTCTTCAGCGATACCGCACGCCGGGAACGCTTTTTGGGATTGGGTTATCGGAGGGCTGCTCTCGCAAATCGTGCCGCAGGAAACCGAAAAGAAGCAGCGCGACTGGCGTGGCACGCGTTCCGGCATGGCTTTTCTCAGGATCATGAGCTTCGGAATGCTCTGCGTGAAGGCTATTTGCCCTCCTGGATCAATCGCGGCCTGCTAGGGTTGTGGCGTTTGCAAAAAAGGCTGCGTTTGAAAGCTCAGACAAATCTGTGACAAGCTCCGTCCGGAAGTACGCTTCAGAGATTGCCGCTGCCAGAGCTCACACCGAGATCTATGGGGCCAGCGCCGAATTCCGGAATTACTGGCTAGGTCTTACGGAAGAATCTCGAAATTTCAGAGCACAGCAATCTCGCGCATTTGGAGAGCTGGTTGGCTCAGTAGCACAAACCCTCTGCGGCTGGCGAATACTTGATGTTGGTTCTGGTGACGGGCGTTCGCTCAGGTCTTTCTTGGAATATGACGCGAGGCCAGAGGACGTAGTGGGTGTTGATGTCAGTGATGTAAGGTTTGCCTTGGGAGTAGCGAAAAACCCGCTAGTGCATCTGGTCAAGACAGACGGAATTACGCTTCCTTTCGACAACCAACAATTCGATCTGGTTACTCAGTTTGTATGCTTCTCGAACATTCCGACGTTCGGCCTGCGAAAGCACACAGCCAGCGAAATGGAGAGAGTACTAAAAAGGGGGGGGGGTACATTTTTTGGTGGGATCTGCAAAGGGCAAGTGCGCCTTCCGATAAGGATGCACCAATCGAACCGAGTGACTACTTTTCCTGGCCAATGTCTCGAACGAACTTCGCGCAGCGTCCGAGACCCAGCGAGGGATTGCGCCCCTTTCCAGGGGCTTGGCTGGTGGGTCGCTTGCTAGACACCCTCAGTTGTTTACCGACGCACGTCGCAGCGCTGATTGGCCCAAAACCCTGAGTAAGCTTTCATGAAACTTTTGGTAACCGGGGCTGGCGGCTTCATCGGTAGTCATGTCACCGAACTCTTACTGCGCTCAGGATATTCCGTGCGTGCGCTTGTTCACTACAACAGCCGGGCTAGTTACGGCCATCTTTCAGAGGTGTCACCTCGATTGCGTAAGCAGCTCGACGTCCGTTTCGGCGATGTGACCGACCCCTTCAGGACGCGCGACTTGGTCGCCGGCTGTGACGCCGTGCTTCATCTTGCGGCGCTTATCGGTATTCCTTACTCCTATGCTGCACCCGCGTCCTATGTGGCGACGAATATCAACGGCACCTTAAACGTTCTCGAGGCCTGCCGCCACGCCAAAGTCCGCCGAGTAGTCGTTACCTCTACTAGCGAGGTATACGGTACGGCGCTTTACACACCAATCAACGAGAAGCATCCGTTGCAAGGTCAGTCGCCATATTCGGCCAGCAAGATTGCTGCCGACAAGCTCGCCGAATCTTACTTCCGTGCCTTCGATTTACCCGTCGTGATTCTGCGGCCCTTTAATACCTATGGACCTCGGCAATCGGCACGCGCCGTTATTCCCACAGTACTCACACAGGCGCTCAACGGCGCCGACAAAATTGAACTTGGTAACCTGGGTACTAAGCGCGACCTCACTTTCGTTGAAGACACAGCTCGAGCGTTTCTGCTCGCGGCAACAACAAAGGGAATCGAAGGACAAACCGTTCATTTCGGCCAGGGCTCAGCTGTCTCAGTTGGTGCGTTGGCAAAACGTTGCCTGAAGACCGTGAGCAGCAAGGCAAAACTCATCTCAGTCAAGCACCGGCTGCGTCCTGAAAAGAGCGAGGTCGGCCTGCTGCTATGCGACGCAACGAAGGCAAAGGAACTCCTCGGCTGGACACCTGAAGTCTCCCTCGAAGAGGGTCTAGTCCGCACGGCGGAGTATCTTCGCCAACATCTCGTCGATTACCCGGCGGAGGGATACGTCCTGTGACGTCGAAAGATTCAAAACCTTCCCCACGGCACGGCGCCGCCGCCGGACTGCGCGCAGTGATTCTAGCAGGTGGAAAGGGCGTACGGCTTCACCCGTTCACCGTCAATTTTCCCAAGCCTCTCGTGCCGCTGGGTGATACGCCTGTACTCGAAGTGCTGATGCGCCGACTAATTTACTTCGGCGTCACGGACATTACCTTGGCGCTTGGCCATCTTGCAGAACTCGTCAAAGCCTACTTCCAGCACCGTCAGAAGCTAGATCAGAAGCTCAAGCTTAGCTACCTCGTGGAAGACGAGGCTACAGGTACGGCCGGCTCGCTCGCGATGGTGCGGGCGTTAAAGGGCACGTTTCTGGTCATGAACGGCGATCTACTGACCGATCTAGATTTTCACGAACTTGTAGCGTTTCACCGCCGACAGGGGGCCGCACTCACCATCGCCACGCACGAGCGGCATATAAAAATTGACCTTGGTGTGCTGGAATTCGATGGCGACCACCGCATCACGGGTTACCACGAGAAACCTGAGAAGACGTATCACGTGAGTATGGGAGTCTATGTTTACGAACCAACGGTGCTGCGATTTATCAAGCGGGGTGAGTATCTGGATTTCCCGGACCTCGTCATTAAGCTCATTGCGGCCGGCGAGAAAGTCTGCGCCTTCCCGTCCAACTGCCTCTGGCTCGACATCGGGCGACCAGACGATTACGCGCGGGCGCAGGAGATGTTCGTTGAGAAGCGCGAAAGGTTTGAGTATGTCTGAATGGCGTATACCGCTCACCGATTTAAACTATGGTAGGGAAGAAGAAGAGGCGGTATTGCGCGTTTTGCGGAGCGGATGGATCTCAATGGGGCCGGAAGTGCTAGCATTTGAGCAGGAGGTTGCGGAATTCCAAGGCGTCAAACACGTGTTTGCTGTGGCCAACGGGACAGTCGGATTGCATTTGGCGCTCCTAGCGCTTCGGATTGATCGGGGCGACGAGATCATACAGCCAGCACTAAACTTCGTCGCTGCCGCAAACATGACGGTTGCCATCGGGGCGCGACCCGTCTTTGCTGACATCATTAGTCTCGATGAACCTACGATAGACCCCACACATGTGGAGCAGTTAATCACCGCGCGCACCAAAGCGATTATCGTTATGCATTACGGCGGGTGTTTATGCCATATGCGGCACTTGCTGGAGATATGCCGAAAGCACAAGTTGCATCTTATTGAAGATGCGTGCCACGCCATTGGTGCCGCGTATGATGAGACTACTATGGCCGGAAGCATCGGTGACATAGGTGCGTTCTCATTCTTCAGCAACAAGAATCTGGCAACCGGTGAAGGCGGTATGGTCGTGACAGGTCGGTACGATCTCGCCGAGCGGGTTCGCCTGCTTCGCTCGCACGGAATGAGCACATTGACCTGGGACCGCTACAAAGGCTACGCAAATACCTATGACGTCTTAGTTCAGGGTTACAACTATCGCCTTGACGAGATCCATGCTGCTTTGGGCAGAGAGCAGCTGAGGAAACTTAGTCCAGGCAACCATAGACGGGCTGAACTGACGCGGCTATATCGAAAGCTTTTGTCTAACTTACCTGGCTGGAATATTCCTTTTGCGAATAGGAACACCAGTAGCGCCTTCCATTTGATGTCCGTTGTGGCTCCCCACGCCACCGCTCGAGATAACGCGGTTGAGTCGCTTCGTCAGCAAAAAATCCAAACCAGTCTTCACTATCCGTGTATAACTGGTTTTTCGGGATTCTCGGGCTACAAACAATCTCTTGTTCCTAAATCGCAAGCATTCGCCGCACGAGTCATCACACTACCATTGCATCCCAAGATGTATGATTCGGCAGTTGAGCAAGTTGCTTCCGCACTGTTACGCGTTGCGAATTCTTCGAGTTGAAGTATACGGAGAGGGTGTTTCTCTTTGGTAATGTCACCTCGACACACACTACTCTTCAGTTCTGTTGGCCTTTCGTAATCGTCGCGACCACTTTCCCTTAAGGTTTATCCTGAACGGGTAGCATCTGCAGAAGGGATATTCAACCAGGCTATTTGCTTCGCCGTTTAAAAAATGCTCAAACTGCTCTTT
>Ga0187875_10002262_pt1 | contig 14299 bp, 13 predicted proteins | sample June2016WEW_17_1_2_FD_132978 | JGI IMG/M metagenome (GOLD analysis project Ga0187875, IMG submission 132978) | Peatland microbial communities from SPRUCE experiment site at the Marcell Experimental Forest, Minnesota, USA - June2016WEW_17_10 | ecosystem: Environmental > Terrestrial > Soil >... | reverse complement strand
CGGGACCGGGCGAGCGGCGAGCGACCGGCGGCGGGCCGCCGCACCGACCCTACACTGGGCGCAGAGTGACCGGCCTGATCGTGATCATCGTCCTCGCCGTGGGCTTCGTCGCCCTGATGTGGTGGAGCCTCCGCCTCCGCCCCACCCGGCCGCGGGCCAGGAGCCGCTACCGCGGCCCCACCTACCTCGACGTCCACGACCAGCTGGAGAAGCGCCGGCGCCACCCGTGAGGGGTGCCACCTGAGGCAGACTCACCCGATGCTCCCCGTCGCCCCCCACCGCGTCGCCCACCTCTACCGGCTCCACTTCACCGACCGGAGGCGGGAGCGCCTCTTCCTCTCCTCGGTCGGCTTCTTCACCTCGTTCGTCACCGTCCGCGGGATCACCCACGCGATCCGGCACGGGATCCCGCCCTTCCACAACCTCGGTATTGGCGGTCGCCACCTCCACCACCTGGTCTTCGGGATCGCCGGCCTGCTCGGCACCGGCTACCTCTGGCTGATCCAGATCGGCACCGGGAGCGGGGATCACCCGGACGATGCCGCCTTCAAGGTCACGGCGGTCACCTATGGGGCGGCATCCGCGATCACCCTGGATGAATTCGCTCTCTGGCTCAATCTGAAAGACGTCTACTGGGCCCGCCAGGGCAGGGAGAGCGTCGACGCCGTGGTGCTCTTCGGGGCCGCGCTCTCGGTGGGCCTCTGGGGCGGCCCGTTCTTCCGCGCCCTCTACCACGAGGCCCGCAAGGAGTGGCAGCGGGCCTCCGGCCATTCCCCCGAGGCGGAGACGGCGCAGTAGCGGGGGGCCTCAGGCCCCCGTTCCGGGGCTCGCGGGTAGAGTGAAGCCGTGACCCACACCCCCTCCGGAACCTCCTGACCATGCACCGCTGGGCCCATGCCACCCCCGACGAGAAGCCCACCGGCCGGGTCTCCAACCGCCACCTGGCCCGCCGGGTCTTCGGGCTGTTCCGCCCCCACCGCCGGCAGGTGCTGCTCGCGGTCGGGCTGATCGTCTTCACCTCCGGCCTCGGGGTGATCAACCCGATCCTCATCAAGTTCGTCTTTGACGCCCTCTTCCCCCGGGGGGGCGGCGGCCCCGACCTCTCCCTGGTGGGGATCTACGCCGGGCTGATGATCCTGATCCCGGTGATCACCGGTGCGGTCGGGATCGCCCAGACCTACCAGATCAACAGCATCGGCCAGCGGCTGATGGAGGACCTGCGCAACGCGCTCTACACCCACCTCCAGGGGCTGTCGATGCGCTTCTTCACCTCCACCCGCACCGGCGAGATCCAGTCCCGCTTCACCAACGACGTCGGGGGGATCCAGTCGGTGGTCACCGACACCGCCTCGTCGATCGTCTCCAACGTGGTGATCATCGTCAGCACGGTGGTGGCGATGGTGATCCTGAGCTGGCAGCTCACCGTGCTCTCGCTCTTCATGATGCCGGTCTTCCTCTTCCTCACCTACCGGGCCGGCAACACCCGCCGCAAGGTGACCCTGCTCGCCCAGGAGTCGAAGGCGGAGATGAGCGCGATCACCCAGGAGACCCTCTCCATCTCGGGGATCCTGCTGGGCAAGACCTTCGGCCGCCAGCGCGAGGAGCTTGACCGTTTCCGGACCGAGAACCGCCGGGTCGCCGACCTCTCGATCCGCTCCGCCATGGTGGGGCGGGTCCTCTTCGCCATGGTCCAGGTCTTCTTCTCGATCGCCCCGGCGCTGGTCTACCTGGTGGCGGCCTTCGTCATCTACCACAGCAACGGGCTGAGCTCGGGGATCACCGCCGGCACCATCGTCGCCGTCACCACCCTGCAGAGCCGGCTCTTCTTCCCGATCGGGTCGATGCTCCAGGTGTCGGTGGAGGTCCAGTCCTCGCTGGCCCTCTTCGAGCGCATCTTCGACTACCTGGAGATCCCCCAGGACATCGTCGACGCCCCCGACGCCGTCGACCTCCCCTTCCGGCGGGCAGGCGCCGAGATCGAGCTGGATCACGTCTACTTCCGCTACGACCAGGCCCAGCTCAGCACCCAGGTGGGAGTCGCCCACGCCGACCAGGAGGCGCCCCGGCCGTGGGCCCTCGAGGACCTCGACATGCGGGTGCGGCCGGGCCAGCTCGCCGCCATCGTGGGCCCGACCGGGGCTGGCAAGACCACCATCTCCTACCTCATCCCCCGCCTCTACGACGTGACCCTGGGGTCGGTCCGCCTCGACGGCCACGACGTGCGCAGCCTGACCCTGGCCTCGATCGCCGACCAGCTCGGCATCGTCACCCAGGAGACCTACCTCTTCCACGCCTCGGTGCGGCGCAACCTCCTCTACGCCAAGCCAGACGCCACCCAGGAGGAGCTGGAGGCGGCCTGCCGCGCCGCCTTCATCCACGACCGGATCGCCGAGCTCTCCGAGGGCTACGACACCGTGGTCGGCGAGCGCGGCTACCGCTTCTCGGGCGGCGAGAAGCAGCGGATCGCGATCGCCCGGGTGGTGCTCAAGGCGCCCCGCATCCTTATCCTCGACGAGGCCACCGCCTCCCTCGACACCACCAGCGAGCGGCTGGTCCAAGCCGCCCTCGCCCCGCTGCTCCACGAGCGGACCACCATCGCGATCGCCCACCGCCTCTCCACCATCCTCGCCGCCGACGTGATCTTCGTGATCGACCACGGGCGGCTGGTGGAGCAGGGCACCCACGACGAGCTGAGCCGCCGCGGCGGGCTGTACGCCCAGCTGTACCAGCAGCAGTTCTCCCGCCAGGGGAGCTCGGTCCAGCGGGCGGAGAGGGGATCGGGCGGAGGCGATCGGACCACCCCGGAGGCGTCGGATGCCTCCGATGCCTCGGAGGGCGTGCTCGCCGCGGGTGCCTGACCGCTCCGACCGGTACAGCGCGGCTACGATGGGACGGGGAGGCTGCGGGGGTGGTGCGCAGAGGAGGCCGAGGCATGCTCAGGGGATTCCGCGACTTCATCCTGCGGGGCAACGTGATCGACCTGGCCATCGCGGTGGTGATCGGCATCGCCTTCAACGCGGTGGTCAGCGCCTTCGTCAAGGACATCCTGACCCCGCTGATCGCCGCCATCTTCGGCAAGCCCGACTTCGCCGCCCTCACCTTCACCGTCAACAGCAGCCAGTTCGCGTATGGCGACGTCCTCGACGCCCTGATCTCCTTCCTGGCCGTGGCCGCCGCCATCTACTTCGTCGTCGTGGCCCCGATGAACGCCCTCGCCGCCCGCCGGTCCCGGCCGGCCGAGGTCGCCACCCGGGACTGCCCGGAGTGCCTCAGCACCATCCCCAGGGCGGCCACGCGCTGCAGCTTCTGCACCGAGAAGGTGGCGCCGGTCGCCTGATCCGGAGGCCCTGTGGCCCCGGCAGCCCTGTCGAGCGGCCGGCGGGCCCGCCGCGACCCCAGCGGGGCACACCCCGCATCGTGGCCCAGGTTTTGGACATCGGCGTCCATAACCACCTGCGAGGTGTGGGGTGTTGCCCAGCGGCGGCCCGGCGGCCGCCTCGGGTCCCTCTCTCAGCCGCCTCCGGATGCCGTGGGAGGGCCGGCCGGTGAGCCGGTGCGGCGCTCCCACTCCGCGACCCAGGCGTCGAACTCCCGCGCCACGATCCTCTCGCCGGTCACCCCCTCGGCCGCGGCCGAGCAGAGCCAGAGGATGGGGGCGGCCATGACGGATGCCGGGAGCAGGAGCCGGCGCACGTCGTCGGTCAGCTCCTCGGGGAGCATGCCGGTGACCGTGGGCCCACCGGGCAGCAGCATGTTGACGGTGACCCCGGTGCCGGCGAGATCCGCCTCCATGATCCGGGAGAGGGACTCGGTGCCGGCGCGGGAGGGGCCATAGGGGACGAAGCCCCGCCGGCGCATGGTCGAGTGGTTCATGGTGATGTTGACCACGCGTCCCCGGCCGGCCTCGAGCAGATGGGGGACAGCCGCCTTCGCGACCAGGAAGTAGCCGGTCAGGTTGGTCGCGATCACGTCGGTGAAGCCGCGGTGGCTGAGCTCCCAGAAGGGCTGCGGGTCGGTGAGGAATTGCGGGTTGACGCTGCGCATGCCGAGCCCCGCATTGTTGACCAGCACATCCAGGCCGCCCAGCCGCTCCAGGGCCTCGCCGACCCCCCGAGCCACCTGGTTCTCGTCGCGGACGTCCATGGCCAGTCCCACCGCCCGGCCCGGCCCGCCGGTCATCCCGGCGGCCACCTCCTGTGTGCGGGCGAGGTCGCGGCCGGTGATCGCCACGGCGGCTCTGGCCCCCACCAGCGCCTCGGCCATGGCCCGGCCGATACCGCTGGTCGCGCCCGTGACCAGGACGCGGACCCCGCGCAGATCCGCCTGGTCGCCACCGCTCACGGACATCACCGTTCCCCTGTCACTCAGCCGGTGCGGAGGCGCTGGAAGAAGTCGCGCAGCAGCCGGCCGGCCTCCTCCGCCAGCACCCCCTCGGTCACCTCCACCCGGTGGTTGTTGGCCGGGTGGCGGAGGACGTCGTACACACTCCCGTCGGCGCCCTTCTTGGGGTCGCGGGCGGCGTACACGCAGCGGTCGATGCGGGCCTGGACCATCGCCCCGGCGCACATCGGGCAGGGCTCGAGGGTGACCACGACCGTCACCCCGTCGAGCCGCCAGCCACCCCGGCGCCGGGCGGCGCTGCGCAGCACCCGCATCTCGGCATGACCGGTGGCGTCCCCTCCCCGCTCCATCCGGTTGGAGGCCGCCGCGATCACCTCGCCGCCCTCGACGGCCACGGCGGCCACCGGCACCTCGCCGCGCCGGCCGGCCCGCGCCGCCAGCGCCAGGGCGCGGCGCATCAGCAGCTCGTCCTCGTTCATCCCCTCAGTCTCCGCCCGGCGGGCTCGCTCGGGAGTGGCCTCCCGCGCCCGCTACTCCGAGAAGTTCTCGGCGATCCGGCGCAGCGCGTCCTGCCAGCTCTCGGCCGGGACCTCGGCCACCGCGGTGCGCGGCAGAGCGCGCTGGATCCGCTCACGGGTCCGATCGATCTCCCGGTCCCGGCGCCGCTCCTCGAGGGTGCGGACCGCGGCGACCGCCTGGTCCAGCTCGGTGGCGACGCCTTTGATGGCGTCCACCCCATCCGCGGAGCGAAGGGTCCGGTGAAGCCGGCTGGCCGTCTCCGGGGTGAGGCGCGAGCCGGCATCGCGGAGCTGGTCGGCGACCTTGCGGCGGGCGCTCTCCAGGCCGCGGCGTTTGCGGGCCTCCTCCTCGGCGTCGCGGCGCTGATGCTCGTACAGCGCCCAGCCCTCGTCGATGATCCGCGGGTACTGCCAGGCCAGGCTGAACTTGCCGGAGCTCATCCCGTCGATGAGCTCGCCCACGTGGGCGGCGAACTGCTGGCGCGGCTCCCCGGTGAGGTTGCCGAGCAGGTCGGCGAGGATCGGCCGCGCCTGGCCGTGGGCGCGGCGCACCCAGCCGGGCAGATGAAGGTGCTGGGGCTGGGGGACGTCTCCGGGGCGGGCCGCCGCCGGGAGTCCCTCGGGACGGTGGATGCCGGGGAGCCGCGGTCCCGGGCTGATCGCCGGGACGGGGTGGCCACCGCGATCGGGTCGCGGACGGCTCGTCCTGGTGTCATCGGACTCGGCCGAATCCAGGGCGGACGGCAGCGGTACGGAGGTGATTGTCACTCGGCGGGCATAACCTGTTTGGACGCCCGCATGGTACCTGACCAGCGCGCCGCTCCGCCCCCGCGTTACCCGAACGCCACCATCACGATGATCTCCCAGCCGTGGAGATGGCGCCCCGGCCCCGAGCCCGCGGTTTGGAACCGGCGGTGCGCAGCCCCGGGAGCTGCGCCGAGGGGCAGATGTCGTTGAGCACGCAGACCGGGCAGCGGGGGCTGCGCGCCGCGCAGACCTGGCGGCCGTGGAGGATGAGTCGCAGCCCGAGCGCGGTCCACTCCCCGGCCGGGACCATCGAGCAGACGTCGGTCTCGATCTCGACGGGATCCGTCGACGAGGTGAGCTTCAATCTCCCCGTGAGCCGGGTCACATGGGTGTCCACCGCGAAGCCCGGCTTCCCGAAGGCTACCCCCAGCACCACGTTGGCGGTCTTGCGGCCGACCCCCCGGAGGGTGACCAGGTCCTCCATCCGGTCCGGGACCCGGCCGCCGAAGCGCGCCACCACCTCCTCGCTCATGGCGATGATGGCGCGGGCCTTGGCGTGGAAGAAGCCGGTGCTGCGGATCAGCTCCTCCAGCTCGGCGGGGTCGGCCTCGGCGAGGGCGACCGCGTCCGGGTAGCGGCGGAAGAGCCCCGGGGTCACCAGGTTGACCCGCTCGTCGGTGCACTGCGCCGAGAGGATGGTCGCCACCAGCAGCTGGAGCGGCCCGTCGTGGACCAGGGCGCAGGCCGCATCCGGGTACTCGGCGGCCAGCCGCTCCACCACCGTCGCGGCCCGCTCCCGCGCCCCGCGGGGCAGCCGTCGCTTCGACGAAGCCATGGAGGGAAGGATCGCACTCCCGGCGGCCGCCCCCGCGTCCGTCGGTCAGGTGCGGATAGCGGTCTTTGGTGTCGCTATTCCTACAATCAACAGGTCCGAAGGTCACATCCCACCACCGGAGGCACTCTTGTGCGCCACAAGATCACCGTCATCGGAGCGGGCTACGTCGGCGGCACCCTGGCCCAGCGCCTCGCCGACCGCGACTACGCCGACATCGTCCTGGTCGACATCGTCCCGGGGCTGCCCCAGGGGAAGGCGCTCGACATCCTGCAGGCCGGCCCGGTGGTCGGCTTCGACAGCCATGTCATCGGCACCAACGGGTACGAGGAGACCGCCGGCAGCGATGTCGTCGTGGTCACCGGTGGCATCGCCCGCAAGACCGGGATGTCCCGCGACGACCTGCTGATGATCAACGCCGGGATCGTGGCCGGGGTGGTCCGGCAGGCCGCGGCGGCCTCCCCCGAGGCGGTCCTGATCATGGTCAGCAACCCCCTCGACGCCATGGCCCAGGTCGCCCTGGCGGTGAGCGGCTTCCCCCGCAAGCGCGTGATCGGGATGGCGGGCATCCTGGACACGGCGCGCTTCCGCGCCTTCGTCGCCCAGGAGCTGGGGGCGTCGGTGCGCGACGTCCAGGCCATGGTGCTCGGCGGGCACGGGGACACCATGGTCCCGCTCACCCAGCTCACCACCGTGGCCGGGGTGCCGATCGCCCAGCTCATCGCCCCCGAGCGGCTCGAGCAGATCGTGCAGCGAACCCGCAACGGCGGCGCCGAGATCGTCGGCCTGATCGGGATCACCAGCGCCTATCAGGCGCCGAGCGCGGCGGTGGCCCAGATGGTCGACGCCATCCTGCTCGACACCCGCCAGATCCTCCCCTGCAGCATCCATCTCGAGGGCGAGTACGGCATCAACGGTGTCTTCAGCGGGGTCCCGGCCCGGCTCGGGACCGGCGGGCTGGTCGAGGTGGTCGAGGTCGACCTCGCGGCCTCCGACCGCGCCGCCCTGGTCCGCTCCGCGGCCTCCGTCGAGGAGCTGGTCGGGGTGATCGAGCGCAACCGCGATCAGGTCGACAAGGCCCTGCCCTCGCTCCTCGGCATCCACAGCCTCTGACCGCGGCGGCCGGCGAAGGTGGCCGCTACGGGTGCCCGGGGCCCCGCCTGATCGGTATCCAGGCCTCGACCACGGTGCCGGTGCCCGGCTGGTCGATGCGCAGCCAGCCGCCAGCCAGCTCGGCCCTCTCGATCATGCTGGCGATCCCGATGTGGCCGACCCGGTTCGCCTCGGCGTCACCGCTGTCGAAGCCCACCCCGTCATCCGCCACGCGCAGCAGGATCCCCTCACCCGCGTCCTCGATGGCGACCGTCACCAGATGGGCTCGGGCGTGCTTGCGCACGTTGGCGAGGGCCTCCTGCCCGATCCGGAAGAGGACGACCCGCTCCTCGTTGCCGGGCGGCTGGGCGACCTCCTCGGTCACGGTGAAGCGGACGTGCGCGTCCTCGGTCCAGGCCATCAGGGACTCGCGGAACGCCGCCTCGAGGCCCTGGCGGTCGAGGGAGGGCGGCCGGAGCTCGAAGACCAGGTGACGCAGACTGGCGATGGACTTCCCCAGCAGCGCAGAGAACGCGTCGAACCGGTCGCGGAGCGCCGGCTCGTCGATCTCCCGGCGTATCGAGCTCAGCCGGATCATCGCGGCGGCGAGCATCTGGATGGAGTCGTCGTGGACGTCGGAGGCCACCCGGCGCCGCTCCGCCTCCTGGGCGCTCACCATCGCGCCGAGCAGCCGTCGCCGCTGCTGATCGGAGATCCGCAGCCGGGTGAGCGAGGTGCGGGCCTCGGCGCTCTTCTGGCTGAGCTCCTCGGTGGCCCGCTTGACCGCCATGGCGGCCTCCCTCGCCTCGGTGACGTCCTGGCAGACCCCCAGGATGCGGGCGGGGTGATCGTTCCCGGAGCCCGCGATGCGCTGGTGGACGTAGCGGATCTCCCCGTCGGGCCGCACGATGCGGTGCTCGAGGTCGAGGCCGCCGCCCCGCACCAGCCCCTCCAGGGCTCGCTGCACCGACTGACGATCATCCGGATGCACCAGCTCCAGGAGAGCTTCGCGGGTTCCCTGCCACTGGCCCGGCTCGATGCCGTGGATGGAGAACATCTCGCTGGCCAGCCAGTCGATCCGGCCCTCGATGATGTCCCACTGCCAGTGCCCCACGTGGGTGATCGCCTGCGCCTCACGGAGCAGCTCCTCGCTCCGGGCCAGTCGCTCGGCGTCGCGGAGCCGCCCGATCCCGTACGCCAGGTCGGCGGCCAGCTCGGTGAGCGCCGCCACCGACGCGGGATCGAAGGCCCCGACCTCGCCGGCGTAGATCGAGAGTGCCCCGATCCACCCGTCGCCGATCACCAGGGGGAAGGCACAGGCGGATCGCAGCCTCCACTCGTCGGCCGCGGCCAGCCAGGGTGCGAACCCGGGCGAGCGGCTGAGGTCGTTCACCACCTGGACCGAGCCGGTCCGGATGGCTCGGCCGGTCGAGCCGGTGCTGAACTGGTCGTCACCCCAGCTGACGCGAATACGATCCACGTAGTCGGTGCGACCGGCAGAGGCGAGCGGAAGCACGGTGCGGTCCCTGTCGTGCTCCGCGTACCCGACCCAGGCGAGCGGGTACCCGGCTGCGACCACCGCGGCGCAGGTGTCGGCCAGCAGGGAGGCCTCGTCGGTGGCGTGCACCACCACCTGGTTGCCGTGGGTCACGGTGCGCAGGGCGCGGGCCAGGCAGGTCCGCTCGGTCACGTCGTGCGCGTTGAGGATGATCCCGCCGATGGCGGGATCATCGAGGCAGTTGGTCGCCACCACCTCGAGGAAGCGCCAGTCGCCCGCCCCGGTCCGGTGCCGGAAGAGGGGCAGAGCCCTGATCCCCGGCTGCCGGACGATCTCTCGGAAGGCGGCCATGACCGCCCGGCGATCGTCGGGGTGGGTCAGCGCCAGGGCCTTGCGCCCAGCGTGGCCGGCCGGGGCGAAGCCGAGCACCCGGTCGGCGGCGGGGTTGGCGTAGAGGATCCGGCCGCGACCATCGAGGACGGTGATGATGTCGCTCGAGCTGGCGACCAGGGTGTGGAACCAGCGCTCGCGCGCCGCCGGCTCGCCCCGCGGCTCCGGCTCGCCCCGCGGCTCCGGCTCGTCCCGCGGCTCCAGCTCGCCCTGCGCACGCGGCTCACGAGCCCCGTCCCCAGCCGGGCTCTCTCCCGAGACGCCCCCGCCAAGGGAGGGACCGTCCGCCAGGAAGGCGCCGTCGTTCGCAAGGCGGGCGGCCCGGCCGCCGGCAGCACCCCCTTCGTAGCGAGGACGCCGAGCAACCATCGCCTTCGCACTCTGCACCGCACCGGCGCCCCGCGGCCGGGCCCGCCGGCAGGCGTGATGCTCCCGTGGGCAGCCTGTCACAGCCGCGAGAGGGGCGTCGCGGGTCGCGCCGGGGCCCCATCCCCGAGCAGGATCCCGGCCGCAGCGGTGCCGAGGGTCAGGAGGTGGCCGGCGTCTCCGTTCCCGGAGCGGGCTCCTCGGCGCCCCCGCCGCCCTCCCCCACCGGCAGGGGTCCCGGCGCCGCAGCGGGCGTGCTGAGCGTGGGGAGCTCGTGGTGGGGCTCCTTGTACCGCATCCCCCAGAGCGGGGCGATGGCCACCATCATCCCCAGCATCGACTTGCGGAACTCCGAGTCGCCCCACTCCGGGGTCCGGGAGTGGCGGTAGAAGAGGGCGAACGCCACCACCAGCGCCACCAGGATCACCCCCAGCACGATCAGGGCGGTCACCTGCGGACACGCTTCATAGCGGCTGCCGGGGCGGTCACCCGCGGTCCCACCACCCGGCGCCGGGCCGCGCACGGGTCACGTGGGGCCGCGCGGGGGTCACGTGGATCCGGCTTTCGGAGCGCCGCGCAGCCGGCGCGCCACCCAGCGCAGCGGGTCCCAGTGCACGTCCGCCACCCGCTCCTTGAGCGGGATGATCGCGTTGTCGGTGATGTGGATGTGCTCGGGGCAGACCTCGGTGCAGCACTTGGTGATGTTGCAGAGCGACAGCCCGCCGGTCTCGGCGAGCAGCTCGCGGCGGTCGAGGACGTCCTTGGGGTGCATCTCCAGGCTGGCCACCCGGACGAAGAAGCGGGGCCCGAAGAAGCGCGCGCTCAACTCGTGGGTCCGGTTGACATGGCAGACGTCCTGGCAGAGGAAGCACTCGATGCAGCGCCGGTACTCGAAGAGGCGGTCGATGTCCATCTGCTGGATCCGCCACGGCTCGCCGTCGTCGGGGGCCGCGGTGAAGGGCGGGATCAGCTTGTTGGTCTCGTAGTTGCGCGAGACGTCGGTGACCAGGTCCTTGATCAGCGGGAACGACTTGAGCGGCTGGACGGTGATGGTCCCCTCGGGGAGGGTGTCGATCCTCGTCTTGCACATCAGCACCGGGTGGCCGTTGACCTCGGCGGAGCAGGAGCCGCACTTGGCCGCCTTGCAGTTCCAGCGGCAGGCGAGGTCGCCGTCCTGGGTGCGCTGGATGTGGTGGATGGCGTCGAGCACGACCATCCCCACCACCTCGGGAACCTGGTAGGTGGCGTAGCCGGCCTCGCCGCCCGGGACGCCCTTGAAGACGCGGAAGGTCCGGGTGACCCCGGTGAGCCCGCTCTGGGCCTCGGCCGGCTGATGACCGGCGGCGCCGTCCGCTCCGGTCGCCACCCCTGGGGTCGCCTCCGCCATCAGTGCGCCTCCACCGGGCGCGGCTCGACCTTGCCGGCGTAGTGGGAGGGGAGGTTGGCGGGGTCGAAGAAGCGGCTCCGGTTGAGCCGGGCCACCACCTCGTCGGGCATCAGCTCGACCGGCCGTTCCTCGACGGCCATGGTCCCCTCGTGGTCGCGCACCACCAGGTTGACCCGGGCCAGCCGGTCGTCCTTCTCCGGGAAGTCGAACCGCCACTGCGACCCCCGCGACTCGCGCCGCTCCAGGGCGCAGCGGATGATCGACTCGGAGACGGTGAGCATGAAGCGCATGTCCTGGCAGGCGTGCCAGCCGGGGTTGAGCACGCGGCCGCCGCCCACCCGCATCCGGGTGGTCCGCTCGCGCAGCTCGGCGATGGCCCCGAGGGCCCGGCGCAGCGACTCCTCGCTGCGGCCGATGCCGACGTCGTCCTGCATCGCCTCCTGGAGGGCCTGGTGGAGCGCGTACGGGTTCTCGCCGGGCTCGCCGCCGGCGAGCGGCCGGAGCACCGCCTCCTGCTCCTCACTCACCTCGGCCGCGGAGAAATCGGCGAAGCCGGCCCGGCTCCGGGCCAGCTCGGCGGCGGCCTCGCCGGCCCGCCGGCCGAAGACCAGGATGTCGCCCAGCGAGTTGCCCCCGAGCCGGTTGGCCCCGTGCAGTCCCGCCGCCGACTCCCCGGCGGCGAAGAGCCCGGGTACGCTGCTCGCCCCGGTCTCGGGGTCCACCCGGATGCCCCCCATGGTGTAGTGGATGGTCGGCCCGACCTCCATCGGCTCCCGGGTGATGTCGACGCCGGCCAGGGCCTCGAACTGCTCGACCATGGAGGGGAGCTTCCGGCGGATCTCGGCGGGGGTCCGCTGGCTGGCGATGTCGAGGTAGGCGCCGCCGTGGGGGGTGCCCCGGCCCGCCTCCACCTCCTTGTAGATGGAGCGGGCGACCACGTCGCGGCTGGAGAGGTCGAGCTTGATGGGGTCGTACCTCTCCATGAACCGCTCGCCCTCGGCGTTGCGCAGGATCCCCCCCTCGCCGCGCACCCCCTCGGTGACCAGGATGCCGCGGGCCCCGGGTGGCCAGATCATCCCCGTGGGATGGAACTGGACAAACTCCATGTCCTGGAGCTCAGCGCCGGCCTGGTAGGCCATGGCGGCCCCGTCGCCGGTCCCCTCCCAGGAGTTGGAGGTGTAGCGGTACATCCGCCCCCAGCCGCCGCTGGCCAGCACCACCGCCTTGGCCCGGATCACCACGAACTCGCCGGTGTTGCGGTCGTACCCCATGGCGCCGACCACCCCTCCCGGGCCGGTGAGCAGCCGGGTGAGGGTGCACTCCATCCGGACGTCGGCGCCGGCGGTGTGGACCATCCGGTCCTGGCAGGTGCGGATCAGCTCCAGGCCGGTGCGGTCGCCGACGTGGCAGAGCCGGCGGTAGCTGTGGGCGCCGAAGGCCCGCTGCATGATCCGCCCGTCGTCGGTGCGGTCGAAGAGGCCGCCCCACCGCTCCAGCTCTCGGACCCGGTCGATGACCTCGCGGCTGTAGAGGTCGACCATCCGCCAGTTGTTGATCAGCTGGCCGCCCAGCATGGTGTCGGCGAAGTGGACCTCCCAGCTGTCCGGGGAGTCGACGTTGCCCATGGCGGCGGCGATGCCGCCCTCGGCCATCACCGTGTGGGCCTTGCCGAGCAGGGACTTGCTGACCACCAGCGTCGAGCAGCCCGCCTCCGCCGCGGCGATGGCGGCGCGCATGCCGGTGCCGCCCGCGCCCACCACCAGGACGTCGCAGTCGCGGGTGACGAAGGGCTCGGTCATCTCAGTGGACCAGGATGTGGGGGTCGGGCATGCCGGCCTGGAGCAGCCGGATGTAGACCTCGGCGGCGACCACGCTGAACATGCTGATCCAGGCCCAGGTGGCGTGACGGCCGTTGAAGACGGTGATCGTCTTCCAGAGCCGGAAGCGGGCCTTGCCGGCCTGCGAGCAGGAGAAGCAGTCAAGGCCGCCGCCGGCGGCGTGGCGGAAGGCGTGGCAGCCCATGCTGTAGCCGGAGAGCAGGACCGCGTTGATCAGCAGGATCAGGGTCCCCAGGCCGAGGTAGAGGTGGCCGTTGTCGTCGAAGGAGGCGAAGGCGTCGACCCAGAGGAAGACCACCACCACCGCCGCCGGGTACCAGAAGAACCGGTGCAGGTTGTTGAGCACCATGGGGAGCTTGGTCTCACCCCGGTAGCCGCGCCGGCGCAGCTCACCGATCGCGCAGGCCGGCGGGTCCCAGAAGAAGGCGCGGTAGTAGGACTTCCGGTAGTAGTAGCAGGTGACCCGGAAGCCCAGCGGGGCCCAGAGCACCCAGAGCGCGGGGGTGACCGGGCCGGTCTTCCAGAGCAGCGGCGAGAAGAAGGGCGAGAGGTAGTTGGCGTGCTCGCTGAGATGGTTGGGCCCCGGACCGAAGAAGGACGTCCAGATCGAGTAGCCGGTGAAGGCGCCGAGCACCACCACGATGGTCAGGGGCTGCGCCCACCAGGGGGTGCCGCGTCGCAGGCGGGCCCAGAGCCCGAGGCTGTGCCCGCTCTCGGCGACGCGCGCCGGCGACACCTGCGCTGCCATCGGGTGCAGATCGTAGCGAATTGGCGACGAGCCGGAGGGCCCGCTCCGTCACCTGCGATCCGACGCCGGACGCCACCGTCCCCCATCTCGGACGCCACCGTCCCCCATCCAGGACGCCACCGTCCCCCATCCCGGACGCCGCTCTTCCCCATCCCGGACGCCGCTCTCCCCCGGCACCCCGGACGCCAGTGTCCCCCATCACGGACGCCACTCTCCCGCACCCCGGACGCCAGTGTCCCCCATCCCGGACGCCGCCCTCCCCGATCGGGGAGCCGCACCTCCCAGCTTTGGCAGGAATGGCCCGATTCCTGGTACTCTCGGCCCTGAACCCGACGATCGCCCCGCGCAGGCTCGCGGTCCGGGGAGCCTCCGGCCGGTGCCCGTCGGGTGATCCGCTCGCCCTCGCTCCGGAGCACCACCTCTCGCCTCATGCCACCACAGCCTGGCCTCGGCGCACATCTCGACAACCCCTACGGGGTGAGGGGTCTCCACGATCCGCGGCTTCACCATGAGAGCTGCGGGGTGGCCTTCGTCGCCACCCT
>Ga0187875_10002260_pt1 | contig 14304 bp, 5 predicted proteins | sample June2016WEW_17_1_2_FD_132978 | JGI IMG/M metagenome (GOLD analysis project Ga0187875, IMG submission 132978) | Peatland microbial communities from SPRUCE experiment site at the Marcell Experimental Forest, Minnesota, USA - June2016WEW_17_10 | ecosystem: Environmental > Terrestrial > Soil >... | reverse complement strand
GAATCCCACCGCGCCCACAATCACCAGTTTCGCGGCTAGTCCCGCAACGATCACGGCGGGCGGGTCTGCCAGTCTGACGGGAGTCTTCGCCAATGGTACGGGCGTGATCACGCCGGGAAACATAGCCGCGACCAGCGGGACGGCGGTCAGTGTTACGCCATCGGATACGACGATTTATACGCTGACCGTTACTAACTCCGCCGGAGTTATCACCCAGCAGACGGCGACGGTTACGATAAATGCCCCTGCGCCAGCGATCACTAGCTTTACTGCCAATCCGACGTCGATCACCGCGGGCGGAACGTCAAGCCTGACGGGAGTTTTCAGCGGCGGCAAGGGCGTGATTACGCCGGGAAGCATCGCCGCGACCAGCGGGACGGCGGTTAGTGTAACGCCCACGGACACGACGATTTATACGCTTACTGTTACTAACTCCGCCGGAGTTACAGCCGCGCAGACTGCCACGGTCACCATCAGCGCGGCCCTTGTCGCGCAGACGATCACCTTCGCCAATCCCGGCGCGCAGACCGTGGGCACGCCGCAGACGGTCTCCGCCTCGGCGACCTCCGGCCTGGCAGTCTCCTTCGCCTCCACCACGACCAGCGTCTGCACGGTGAGCGGCGCGACGGCGACCTTCATTGCCGCCGGTACCTGCACGATCACCGCGTCGCAGGCGGGCAACAGCACTTATGCCGCTGCCACGCCGGTCTCGCAGAGCTTTGCGGTTAGCGGCACGATTCCGGCAGCGCCCACCGGCCTGACAGCGACAGCGGGCAATGCCTCGGTGACTCTAAGCTGGACCGCCAGCACCGGCGCCACCAGTTACAACGTCTATCGCGGCACAACCTCGGGCGGCGAGAGCGCGACGCCGATCGCTACCGGCATCACGACGACGGGCTACACCGACACCGGGCTAACCAACGGCCAAGAGTATTACTACAAGGTCGCCGCGGTAAACAGCGCGGGCACCAGCGCGATGTCCAATGAGGCATCGGCCACGCCCACGGGCTCAGCGTGTGTTGTTGCCTTGGTGGCAACGGATACCGGCGTCGCCGAGATCGACCTGAGCTGGACTGCATGCCCCGGAGCCACCAGTTACAACATCATGCGCTCGACCACCAGCGGCGGTCCGTATACCATGCTGACGGTGAGCACGGGGATGGTTTATCAGAACACCACCCCGGTAAGCAGTCTGGCTTACCAGGACTTCGGCCTGGTTAGTATGCAGGAGTATTACTATGTCGTCCAGTCGGTAAATTCATCCGGCATGAATGTCCCGTCGAACGAAGCAAATGCGGTCTTCACCTCCAAGTATGTCTCCCAGGACGCTAACGGGTGGACCACTGTCCTACCCTCTCCCTACGGAAAACAATACTACGTCAGTTCCAGCACCGGAAGCGACAGCAACCCCGGAACCCAGGCCAAACCCTTTGCCACCATCAAAAAGGCGGCGAAACTCGTTCGTCCGGGTTACCCAGACTGGATTCTGCTCAAGGCCGGCGATGTGTGGTATGACGACTTTGGCGATTTCGAGCCAATCGGCGGACTTTCCGCCGACGAACCCATGGTCTTCACCAGTTATGGCGCCGGCCCGCGCCCGCAGATGAGATTCGTGGACGGCGGGGATAATGTCTGCTTCGGCCACTTCAACGGCCACTATACGTTCTCTCATTTCTATTTCATTGGTCTGGAGTGCTATGACTCTCGCAAAGATCCGAGTTCACCGGACTATGAGTCATCGAACGGCAAAGCCATAGCATCGGACACTACCGCCTGGGGCGAGGTAGACAACGGCGATGACATTCTGGTTGAAGATAACTACTTCCACTTCACTGCCGGAGGTATCGATGCTCAATTGGACACCGGGCCGGCGCCGAAAAACATTCGCATACGCCGCAACATCGCTACCGATATCTACTCGGCGCATCAAACGAACCCTCAAGGGTTCTTCCTGGCTAACATCACCAATCTGCTCGTAGAGGATAATCTCTTCGATCACAATGCTTGGAACGACCAGGCAGGCGATCCCCCGAGTGTCTTCGATCACCATATGTATGTCGTCGACTCTTATATGACGACGATTCGCAATAATCTGATGCTGCGCGACGAAAGTCTTAGTTTGAAGCTGTGCAGTTATGCCGGCCAGAACGATGCCTTTGCCGGCGCACTGGTCTATAACAACTTGATCTTTGAAGGCGAGGTGGGAATCAGCATGGGATATGGAGCGTCAGCCGCGCTGACCGGCTCTGCGTTCACAGGCTTCAAGGTCGACAACAATGTTCTTCTCCAGGTGGACCGCGACAATCCAGACAAGCGTGGCCTGGGCTGGGGAATCGATATTCAGAACGTCTCCGAGTCCTATTTCACAAACAACATTTTTTCTCAATTCGATACCTTGCCGGGTGGCAATACGTATGCGTTCGACGTAGACCTTGCCAATCCCAATATAGTGGCCTCCGGCAACACGATTCAGGATAATCTGATTTATCAGGATGCGGGAGAAGCTATTATCCTTGATGCCGGGCCGACATTCTCGAACATCAAGATTCAGAACAACACCATCCAGAACACCGGGCTTCCCACGCAGTCCCAGGTAAATTACGATCCGCTGATGTACCTGGAAACTGATAATTCGCTCGCTCCCTATTCATTCTCCGGCAACACTTACTACAATGCCGGCCCTTACAATGGCAGCAACTCCAACAATGGCTTTGCCTTTATTGACACTGGCAATATTCTGGACACCTACGACCAATGGCTCACACGGAGCGGCGAAACCGGATCGCAGATCAAGCAGATCGCTTATCCCGATCCAAACCGCACTCTGGAGAGCTACGATGTGACACTGGGCGGCGCGTCGTCTCTCAATCCGATCTTTGCCGCGATCCGCTCGCAGTCCAGGGCAAGCTGGAATCCAGCCTACACGGCCGAGGCGATCAACGATTACATTCGCAACGGATTCAGCGTGGCTCTGCTGGGCGGCGGCGTTGATAACTCGGCAGCGCCTCCCGCGCCCGTCACCACGCTCTCGGCCACGCCGGGCAATAACTCAGTAACTCTCAACTGGACCGCCCCTGGCGGCGGCCCAACCTTTTACATCGTTTATAGGGGCACAACCGCCGGCGCAGAAAACGTGGTATCGCCTGTTACCACGTATGTCACCGGATCTTCCTGGACCGACAACTCCGCAGTCAATGGGACCACTTACTACTATCAAGTAGCCTCGATGAACGCTGGCGGGTTTGGCGGCCTGTCGAATGAGGTATCAGCCGAACCCACGGTCAACGCGGTGCTGGCCGCGCAGACAATCACCTTCGCCAACCCCGGACCGCAGACCGTGGGCACGCCGCTGACGCTTTCCGCGACGGCCACTTCCGGACTGGCTGTCTCCTTCGCCTCGACCACGAGCGGCGTCTGCACGGTCACCGGCACGACGGCCACATTCCTTACGGCGGGCACCTGCACCATCGACGCCACGCAGGCGGGCAACAGCACGTATGCGGCGGCCGCCATGGTCTCGCAGAGCTTCACCGTAAACGCATCGGGCAGCGGCGGCGACCCCACCATCGGCGTGCTGCCGTCCTATAACGACGTTTATGCAAACTGGAAGAACGCCGGCCTGGCTTTGGTTGGTGGCATTCCGAACCGTACCACGATTTGCGCAACGGTCAATCCGCTCGGTGGAGGACAGGACGACTACAACGACATCCAGACCGCAATCAACAATTGTCCACCAGGCGAGGTGGTGCAGCTTGGAGCGGGCGCATTTAGCGTTTATTTAGCCGATCTGCCTATCAATATTTCAAAGGGGATCACGTTGCGCGGGACGGGCGCCTGCAGCGGCACTAGCTCGCCTTACTGCCAGACCTCCATCACCGTGGCGGATGGCATTCTTCCCTATCAAGTGACCGGCTTTTCTCCTTTATGCGGCACCAGTTCGTCGACTGGAACTGCCTGCCCGAATGGCGGGCCTTCAGAGGTTGAGATGACCCCTGTTTCCCCCGACTATAACTACAGTTGGGCGCAATGCGGCAACATCGGTAGCGTTGTCGGCACAGGTTGCGGCGCGATTCCTCTGGCCGCTGACGCCGCTCAGGGCCAATCCACGGTACAACTCACCAGCACAACCGGTTTCAACGTTGGGTCGTGGGTTTTGATCGATGAGGCGTCGGGCGCCGGCTGGGTCGCCGATCCTATGAATCAGTGGACGGGATATGGGTCCGTGTGGGCGGCTCCTGACTGGCTCAGCCCATCCGGCAGCCCGGCGACGGGACGCGTCCTGTGGTCGAAGGCAGAAAACATTTCATGGGATTTTGACAGTGGCAGCTATCCCTATCAGGCTAATACGGCAGGCTGCTGGTGGAGCTATTGCGACCGGCCGACCGCTGAGCTGCACAGGATCGCTTCGATCGGCGCCGGTCCATGCCCAGGGACCAACTGCACCATCACATTTGACGATCCGCTTACGGTCGCCTTCCGGGAGAGCGGAAACCATGACGCTCAGGTTTACGCAAACCTGTATCCGAATCAAGAAGGAACCGGGTCGCCTATTCCGTTCCTCCAAGAGGCTGGCGTGGAGAACCTCTCGCTCCTCCGTGCTCCCAATGGGGGCATAGAAATGGAATTCTGTGTCAACTGCTGGATCAAGAATACCGAGGTCGGCGACTGGTACGGCGGCGGAATAAGCATAGAGTATTCGGCCCGGAGCGAGCTGAACACCGACTATATCCATCATTGCTGGGACTCCGTCAACAGCGGCGGCGAATATCCCATCAACCTGGGCAGCGCCTCGACCGAGATACTTCTCACGAACAGCATCATCAATTTCGGTGGGAAAGGAATGGTCTCCAGAGCGGGAGGCGGGGGGTCGGTTGTTTCCTATAACTATGTGGATGACACGATGTACGATGCGAATTCCGGCATCGGCGACTACTGGGTAGATATGGGGATAAACGCGAGCCACGCTTCGGGGCCGCACCATTTTCTGTTTGAGGGAAACTGGGGCGATAACCTGGATGGCGACAATACGCATGGCAACTCGGTGTACATCACGTTTTTCCGGAATCAAGGCACCGGACTGAGGACACCCTTCACCGATCCCAGCATTGGCAGTACTGCGCTTGTGGACGACTTTACAGGGAAGGCCTACTATTGCCCGACAGGGCCGGCCAACTGCGTACCCAACACTCCCGGGCCGTTGCGCGCTGCCGGGCCGATGACTTACAACTACTGGTACGCTTTCGTCGGCAACGTGCTGGGGCTGGCGGGAGAGACCACTGCGGCCAATGGCTGGTCCTACCAGGGAGACTGGAACGGCAATCGCATGTTCATGCTGGGCTGGAACACTGGCAACGGCGGCCAGGATCCGTACTTAGACGGGGTCAGCGGGTCATACATTTTCATCGACGGCAACTTCGACTACGTCAACAACGCCGTGAAATGGCAGGGATCGCCGGTTACGCTTCCAAACTCGTTCTATCTGGCGAGCAAGCCTGCGTTCTTCACCAGCAGCTATCCTTGGCCGTGGGTAACGCCCACTGGCTCACAGCCAATTCAGACCGGCCCGTCAGGTTGCGGCGGTACGTGCTCCGGACTGCCCGCTCAGGCGCGTTGGCAGGCAGGGACGCCTTTCGCGCAGCCTTGAGTTCCGGTAACGTGGGGTATGATCGGCAGGACAAATGCCGGCCAACCCTTCAGGGAATTGCCTGAAGGTTGACTGACGACGAAACGAATCCACAGGGTCACGGGGACAGCGAAATCTAGCTGCTGGGACGGAACGGTGGCGGAACGTATGCGGTTGACACAAACGTAACGGCCACGGCCATTCGGGATGGCAACTGGGACTGGTTCCTGGGCAAACAAGCGCAGCCGTTCGGGCAAAGCCATGGTTGACGGGCTGGGCGGGCTGTGGGTAGGCTGCTTGGCCATGTTGACGGCGTAGGCTGTGGGCGTGAGGCCGGCCAGATCCTGGATGGACCGAACGGCGAGACCGGGCAGCGCGTCGGCCAGGTATTGGCGGATGGGGACGCCCAGTTTGCGGCAGCTTTCGACGATGGAAAAGATGGCGGCGATCTTGGGTCCAGCCTCTTTGCTTCCCAAGTGCAGCCAATTGTGCCGGCCAATCGCTATAGGGCGCATCGAGTTCTCCGCCCAATTGGTTGATGGCTCGATGACGGGATGGTCGAGGAAGCGTGTCAGCTCCACCCAGGCTTCAGCGTGTAGCTGATGGCCTTGCCCGCCACTGACTGCGGCAGGATCGTGCCCGAGGCTTGCATAGCAGACAGCAGCGCATGTAACTCGTCGGTAGCCGTTCGGGCAAAGCCAAGGTTGACGGGTTGGGCGTGCGTAGGCTGTTTTGCCGCTGTGGCGGCGTAGGCTGTGGGCGTCTTGCCAACCAGTTCATGGATGGAGCGATCGGCGAGACCGGGCAGCGCGTCGGCCAGGTACTGGCGAATGGGCGCGCCCAGTTTGCGGCAGCTTTCGACGATGGAGAAGATGGCGGCGATCTTCGGTCCAGCTTCCTTGCTGCCCAGATGCAGCCAGTTCTTTCTTCCGATCGCGATGGGGCGCATCGAGTTCTCCGCCCAGTTCGTGGATAACTCGACGATGGGATGGTCGAGGAAGCACGTCAGCTCCACCCAGCGCTTCAGCGTGTAGCTGATGGCCTTGCCCGCAATCGACTGCGGCAGGATCGTGTTCGATGTTTGCATGGCAGATAGCAGCGCATGTAACTCGCCGAGCAACGCGGGCGCGCGCTCCTGGCGCAGCGCATGGCGATCGGCAAGCGAGAGGTTTTGTTCGCGCGCCTCGCGGTCGATGGCAAACAGGCCATCCATGAGCGCGATGGCGCGTTCCAACTTCGCGTCGGGCGCCTGGGCTTTCGTCTGCACTTTGATGGCATTGATGAATCCGCGCCTGGCGTGCGCCATGCAGCAAGCGTGGATCAGATCTCGTGTGCCGATATCTTTTTCATAGGCGACGTATCCATCGGTGTGGAGAATACCGCCATAGCTTTGAAGAACTCTTTGGCGACCTGCTTGCCGCGGGTCATCTCGAAGTCGAAGACCACACCCTTGCCCGGCGCGCTGTACTGCCAGAAATAAGCTCTATGGTTCTTACCAATTTTCTCCGGCGTCTGCACGCCGACGTGCATTTCATCGGCCTGGATGTAGCCGCCGGCGAGCAGATGGAGCTTCATCAGCTTGACGATCGGAATCGATAACTCGCCCACGCGCAGCACAGCATCGTCGATCGTGGTTAGCGCCACATCGATGTCGCCTATCAATAGCACAAACTCTTCGCGGGTTAACTGCGCGCGGCCATCTTCCGATGCCGGCCAATGCAACCGCCCTTGCTCCATGCGGCGCGCGCATACCCAAAGGCTCGAGCCATCGAAGAAGAGAATCTTCATCCTGTCTCTTCGCTTGTTGGCGAAAAGAAATAGATGGCCGCTCTGCGGATCCTGCCGCAACTGGCCGGCGGCAAGAGCATAAAGGCCATTGAAGCCCAGCCTCATGTCTGTCGCGCCAGTGGCCACATAGATGCGCGTGGCCGCGCCCAGGCCAAGCACGCGCTACACCGGCTGTCGCAAGCCGTTGCGCAACGGCGCGCCGTCGAGTGCCGCAATCAGCCGCCGCAACTCGGCCGCATCGAAGCCCGGCTCGACTTCGATGCAAAGACCACAAGCGAGCACAACCCGAAACTGCCGGCTCCGCTCGTACTCCGAAACCAGACGGACGACTTCCGCCCGGCTCCGCCGACGAAACCCTGCACCCACTCCGTCTACCTTCATGCCTCAACTTCAACACCGATCAAAAGCCAGCTGAAGAATGGGGTTGCTCGAAGGGCTACCAATCAACTCCGCAAGCAAGATCGCATCGATTCGATCGCCGACCTCGATCCGACACCCGTTTCCGAGAACCACAGCAAGCCGGGAATTCTCTGCCCTCACATCCACAGCCAGCCGCACATCCACTGCTAACAAGCGTGGCGCAGCGGCAGCCGGCCGCACCCGAATGCGATACTTGTCCAGAGTCGCCACCGCCAGACCCCGCCCGGCGCAGAACGCCTTGCGACTCAGCCCGCTCGCCTCATGCTCCGATACCAATGCCTCTACTGCAGCCCGGCTACGACGCTTAACTCCGCTTTGTTCTCCACTCATGCCTACACTTCAGCATGATTTCTTAACCGCCAACAAGGTAATTTCCTCTGACGGATACATTTGTCCTGCCGATCATGCCCCGCATTTCCGGAACTCAAGGCTGCACGAAAGGCGTCCCTGCCTGCCAGCGCGCCTGAGCGGGCAGGCCGGAGCACGTCCCGCCGCAACCTGACGGGCCGGTCTGAATTTGCTGCGAGCCCGTGGGCGTTACCCACGGCCAGGTATAACCGCTGCTGGCGGTGAAGAACGCAGGCTTGCTCGGCAGATAGAACGAGTTTGGAAGCGTAAGCGGCGTACCCCCCAACCAGGTCACGGCTTCGTTGAGGTAATCGTAGTTGCCCTGGATGTAAACGTATGACCCGTTGACCCCGTTCATATACGGATCCTGGCCGCCGGGGCCAGCGTTCCAGCCCAGCATGAATATGCGATTGCCGTTCCAGTCCCCCTCGTAGGACCAGCCATTGCCCTTAGTGGTCTCTCCCGACGTCCCCAGTACATTGCCGACGAAAGCGAACCAATAGTTGTATGAAGACGGCCCAGTCACGTGCAAAGGCGCAGGAGTCCAGGCTTCGCAGGAGGCCAACCCCGACGGGCAATAGTAGCCCTTCCCTGTAAAGTCATCCACAAGCGCAGTACTGCCAATACTGGGATCGTCGAATGGCGTCCTAAATCCGGAGCCTACGTTTCGGAAAAACGTCATGTACATTGAGTTGCCATGCGTATTGTCGCTATCCAGGTTGTTGCCCCAGTTTCCCTCAAACAGAACATGGTGCGGCCCCGAAAAGTGGCTCGCGTTTAGCGAATCTTCCACCCACCAGTCGCCGATGCCGGATTCCGCATCGTACATCGTGTCATCCACATAGTTATAGGAAACGACCGAACCCGCACCGCCTGCTCTGGCGACCATTCCTTTTCCGGCGAAGTTGGTAATGCTATTTGTGATAAGCATTTCGGTTGAGGCGCTATCCAGGGCTAATGGATATTCGCCGCCGCTGTTGACGGAATCCCAGCAATGATGGACATAGACCGTATTCAGCTCGCTCCGGGCTGAATACGCTATGCCTATTCCGCCGCCGTACCAGTCGCCGACCTCGGTATTCTTGATCCAGCAGTTGACACAAAACTCCATTTCCATGCCACCCTCTGGAGCACGGAGAAGTGAAATGTTCTCCACGCCGGCCTGTTCGAGGAAAGAAATAGGCGTGTCGAATAAGTAATTGCTCCCATAAAGCTTTGCGTAAACCTGAGCGTTATGGCCTCCGCTCTCCCGGAAGGCGATCGTGAGCGGATCGTCAAATGTGATGGTGCAACTGGTGCCTGGGCACGGACCGGCGCCGATCGAAGCGATCTTGTGCAGCTCGGAGGTCACCCGATCGCAAAAGCTAAACCAGCAGCCTACCGTATTAGCCTGATAGGGGTAGACGTCATCGGAGGCAGGACCAAAATCCCATCCGCCATTCCATCCGGCATTTTCTGGCTTCGCCCACAGGACGCGTCCCGTCGCCGGGCTGCCGGATGGGCTGAGCCAGTCCGGAGCGGCCCACACTGACCCATATCCCGTCCACTGATTCATAGGATCAGCGACCCAGCCTGCGCCTGAGGCCTCATCGATCAAAACCCACGACCCAACGGTGAAACCGCTGGTGCTGGTGACTTGAACCGTGGTTTGGCCCTGAGCGGCGTCAGCGGCCAGAGGCGTCGCGCCGCAATTTGTGCCGAGATTTCCGCCAGAACCTGCGTTGCCGCATTGCTCCCAACTGAAGTTGTAGTCGGGCACAACAGGCGCCATCAGAATCTCCGGCTGCCCGCCATTCGGACAGGCACTTTCATTCGACGTGCTCGTGCCGCACATCCCACCCGTATAGGCGAGAAGGCCATCCATCACGCTGATGGAGGTCTCGCAGTACGGCGAGCTGGAGCCGGTGCAGTTGCCCGTTCCGCGCAACGAGATTCCCTTCGAAATCAAGATAGGCTCATCGGCTATTTTGATGTTAAAGGCACCCGCTCCAAGCTGAACCACCTCGCCTGCCGGACAATTGTTGATTGCGGTCTGGATGTTGGTGTAGTCGTCCTGTCCTCCACCCAGCGGATTGACCGTCGCGCAAATCGTGGTGCGGTCCGGAATGCCGCCAACCAAAGCCAGGCCGGCGTTCTTCCAGTTTGCATAATCGTCGTTGTAAGACGGCAGCACGCCAACGGTGGGGTCGCCGCCGCTCGCCTCTGGCGTGGCCGATGCCTCGTTAGACATCGGGCTGGTTCCCGCGCTGTTCACCGCAGCGACCTCGTAATAGTAGATCTGTCCGTTGGTCAGCCCGGTGTCTGGATAGGCAGTCGTGGTGATGCCGGTGGCGATGGGCGTCGCGCTCTCGCCGCCAGCCGTTGTGCCACGATAGACGTTATAACTGGTTGCGCCGGTGGAAGCGGTCCAGCTTAGGGACACCGACGCGGTGCCCGCCGTCGCCGTCAGGCCAGTAGGCGCAGGCGGCGCGGGGGCCTCTGGCGTGGCCGATGCCTCGTTGGACATCGCGCTGGTTCCAGCGCTGTTCACTGCGGCGACTTCGTAGAAATACTCTTGGCCGTTGGTCAATCCGGTGTCTGGATAGGACGTCGTAGTGATGCCAGTGGCGATGGGCGTCGCGCCTTCGCCGCCGGAGGTTGTGCCGCGATAGACGTTGTAGCTGGTCGCGCCGGTGGAGGCAGTCCAGCTTAGCGACACCGACGCGCTGCCCGCCGTCGCTGTTAGGCCAGTGGGTGCGGGCGGCGCGCCCTCAGCAGCACCGTAATCTTCCGCTCCCACAGTAAGAGGATCAAGACGCGGTGTCAGGGAATTCGTAGCCATGGAATACTGCCAGCGCACTGGCATCGTGGCCAGCAATCCACTCAAGGGCGTGCCAGCCTCGATAGCAGCGGAACCGGCAACCGGAACAAGCGTCGTCGCGTTGTATGGCAAGGTGCCGGTGGTTAGATAGTTGGCATTGCTAAGATCGTAAAGGTGGGTGTTGAGCGGAACCGTCAGCGGCCAGAAGCATGGGGTTGAATCGCAGGTGGACGGCCAGCCTTCCTGCGTGCCGTCTTGCCAAATGGCGCCTTCAATCGGGGTCGCAATGGTGAACGTGCCCGCTTGCATCAGGTTGGTCGTAGCATCCATGATGATGGTCGCATAGTGTCCGAACGCCATCTGAACTACCCCTGACCACGCCACCGTGCGCGCCCAGAGAATATTGTTACGGGCATCCACGCGCGGCTGCAGAAAGGGGTCGTAGCCGTCCCCCCACTCGCCGTTGTCGAAGATGATCTGAGCATTGTCAAGCGTGTTGGAGAAGAAATAGAGCGTGCCGTTGCGATCCTGCATCCCGCTGCCGCCGTCTGCGGCATAGTGTATCTGTGCCTCCGACGACGTTCCAAAGATCAAATTGCCGTATATGAAGTCCTTCTGTTCCGACTCCTGATAGGCAGCGATAATATTCGCCCCCGCCGTGTCGCCCAGGCATGGGAAAGAATCATCGCATACGGTGTCGCCGGGGGCGCCCAGGTAATCCTCGAATTCGACATAAGGAGCGCCGTCTTGATTCTCCACCAGGTCGAAGTCTCTCGACGGACCGGTGGCGAGACTGTTATAGCGGAAGATTCCCTCTACGCCGCGCCACTTAATCCCGCCCCCCTCCGCCCCGGAGGTAAAGTTGTCGAGCAGGTTCCCTTGCATCAGCCCATACCACGCCTGAAAGTAAGCCTCGTGTTCGCTGTAGTCTCCTGCTTCTCCCGTATACTGGAAATGATTGCCCATTACCGTGATTTCCTGCGTAACCGCGTTCCACCCGTTGCTTGCGTTTTCCATGGTAAAGAGGCCAAGCCCGCAGTTATCCAGTTCGTTGCCGCTTACGTCGATATAGGTGCCTGAGTAAAGGCTGACGCAGCCCACAAATTCCCCATACGGCGTGAGCGTGGTGCTCCCCGGCGGATAGTAGCTGTAGTTCACATTTGCATTGCGGATATGAAGGCCGGTGATGCTGACATAGTTAGGCCCGGGAGATCCATTTTGCCAATATCCATATGGACTGTCGTGTTTCCATGCGGTGATGATCCCAGCCCCGGCAGCTGCGCCGTTGGTGTCGATATCCGACTGCCCCTTTGCATTGGAGCCGTCGACGATGGGCAGGTTGCCCAGCGAGTCGGGCACACCGCACAGGATAATGGGCTGCGTCGGTGTGCCGGTGCTGGAAAGCTGGTAATACTCATGGAAGGTCGAAGGGTTCGATCCGGTGGTATCGGTGTTCCAAATGCGGATAATCGTACCCGGAGCTAAGTTGTCGATGGACGGCGTCGACGAAATGGTCGCGTACTGTTTCCCCGCGCCTACTTCATAGTCGCCGCCGGTGAGAGCCGGGTCCACATAGCACTCATGGGGCGCAGACTTGTTGGGCGTGGAGACGTAGGAGGGCATTGCATTCGGCGACACATACACGATTGCCGTCGCGCTACTCGGCGTCGAACTGCCCGTAGCAGTGCTGTGGCTGGTGTACTTCAGGGTATAACGGCCCGTCACAGTAGCCACAAAATCCGTGTCGCGGTTGGCCGTGTCGGCCAGGACTCCGTTGCCGCCGCTGGGCTGCGTAACAATGCTCCACGTTCCAGTCTCGTCGGTATCTCCCGATACCCACGACTGGAGGGTCATGTGCTGCCCTTGGAAGGCCTGTTGATAGGCCGGAGCCACGATCACTGTCGTCGTCTTGGCGCAGACGTTAAACAGAAAGGTTCCGCTTGCGGTCGGATCGTCAACCGACTGCGCGGTAACCGTAATCTGAACCGGTGAGGTTATGGTATACGCCCCCACCGAGCCGTTGATGGTGCAATTCTCATTCCCCGTCGCGGCCCCGATGTTCACCTGGACGGTCGGCAGTCCAGCAGTGACCGTCGAGGTGACCGTAGGAACATTGTTACTTCCTCCAGGTGTAGTAAACGACGCAGTCGCAGCTTTCGTGCCGGTCGACTGCCAACTCCAGTTGATGGTGTTCAACGTGCCACCTGTAATCTGCACGTTGATCTGCCTGGTCGAGCCGGGCAATACCTGAAAGGGGTATACGGGCACGTTTGGGATCACCGCTACCTTGCCAGCGCTGGCCGTGAGCGTGGCCGATGCCTCGTTGGACTTCGGGCTGGTTCCCGCGCTGTTGACCGCGGCGACTTCGTAGTAGTAGGTTTGGTTGCCGGTTAATCCGGTGTCCGTGTACTCCAGACCGATGATGCCGGTGGCGATCGGCGTTGCACTCTCGCCACCAGCGCTCGTGCCGCGATAGACGTTGTAGCTGGTCGCGTTGGCGGAGCCGTTCCACCAGTTCAGCGTCACCAACGCGCTGCCCGCCGTGGCCGTCAGGTCGATGGGCGCGGCCGGCACGCTCGCAGCGCTAACCGCAAAACTCTGCGTGACCGGCGTGGCAGCGGCATACGTGCTGTTGCCCGCCTGCGACGCGGTGATCGAGCAGGTGCCGGCGGCGATGAAGGTAGCGGTCGTACCGCTGACCGTGCAGACATTCGTCGTGGTCGAGGCGAAGGAGACAGCCAGTCCGGAAGTGGCCGTCGCGGAGAGCGTCAGCGGCGTGCCCACGGTCTGCGGCCCGGGATTGGCGAAGGTGATGGTCTGCGCAGTCAGGCTGGCAGTGTTAACCGTGAAGCTCTGCGTGACCGGCGTGGCAGCGGCATAAGTGCTGTTGCCCGCCTGCGACGCGGTGATGGAGCAGGTGCCCGCCGTAAGGAAGGTGGCCGTCGTGCCGCTGACCGTGCAGACATTTGTCGTGGTCGAGGCGAAGGAGACTGCCAGGCCGGAGGTGGCCGTGGCGGAGACCGTCTGCGGCGTGCCCACTGTCTGCGCGCCCGGATTGGCGAACGTGATCGTCTGCGCGATCAGGGCCGCGTTGACGGTGACCGTGGCAGCCTGCGCGGCTGTAACTCCGGCGGAGTTAGTAACAGTAAGCGTATAAATCGTCGTGTCCGTGGGCGTTACAGTGACCGCCGTTCCGCTGGTTGCGGTTATGTTTCCCGGCGTAATCACGCCCGTGCCGTTGGCGAAGACTCCCGTCAAGCTTGACGTTCCGCCCGCCGTGATCGTTGCGGGATTAGCCGCGAAACTCGTGATCGTCGGCGCAGCG
>Ga0187875_10002256_pt1 | contig 14322 bp, 12 predicted proteins | sample June2016WEW_17_1_2_FD_132978 | JGI IMG/M metagenome (GOLD analysis project Ga0187875, IMG submission 132978) | Peatland microbial communities from SPRUCE experiment site at the Marcell Experimental Forest, Minnesota, USA - June2016WEW_17_10 | ecosystem: Environmental > Terrestrial > Soil >... | reverse complement strand
GTGGTCCGTGAGCAAGCCCCGCACCCAGTCGGCCGCTGACGTCGCGCGTGAGCAGGGCAGCACAGCCGAGCAGGCCTACCTCGCACCGGACAGGCCGGTCCGTCACCCGTGCGCGGCAGCCATGACCGCCTCGTTCACGTCGGTTCCCTCCGTCTCGGCACGCCGGACCGCCTCCAGTGCCCGCTTGTACTCATGCGGCATCACCTTGGTGAACCGCGCCAAGCTGGCGTCCCAGTCGGCCAGCAACCGAGTGGCCACCGCCGAGCCAGTCTCCACGCGGTGCCGCTCGATCAACGCGCGCAGCAGCGCGGTGTCACGGCCGTCCAGCGGCTCCAGGCTGACGTCACGGGTGCTGACGCGGAGCGGATCCGCGTCGAGCAGGTAAGCGGTCCCGCCGGACATGCCGGCACCGAAGTTGCGCCCGGTCTGGCCCAGTACGACAACGGTCCCGCCGGTCATGTACTCACAGCCATGGTCGCCGGTGCCCTCGACGAGCGCGGTGGCGCCGGAGTTGCGCACGCAGAACCTTTCGCCCACCATCCCGCGGAGGAATATCTCGCCGCCGGTCGCACCGTAGCCGATTACGTTGCCCGCGATGACCTGCTCCTCGGCGGCGAATGGTGCCGCGGGATCGGGCACGATGATGATGCGTCCGCCAGACAGGCCCTTACCCAGGTAGTCATTGGCGTCCCCAGTCAGCCGCAACGTGATACCCGGGGGCAGGAACGCGCCGAACGACTGCCCGGCGGATCCGGTAAAGCGGACGCAGATGGTGTCTGCGGGCAGGCCCTTGCCACCCCAGCGCCTAGTCACCTCGTACCCGAGCATCGTCCCGACCGTCCTGTTGACGTTCCGAACGGGAAATTCCATGGAGACCGGTGTGCCGCTAGCCAGCGCTTCTTCGGAGAGTTGGATCAGGGTGTTGTCGAGTGCCCGGTCGAGCCCGTGATCCTGTGCTGTCGTGCAGTGCAGGGCGGTTCCTGGGGGCATCTCGGGCGCGTGCAGCACTGGACTGAGATCCAGTCCCGCAGCCTTCCAGTGCCCCACCGCCTGGGCTGCCTCCAGCATATCGACCCTGCCGATGGCCTCATCGAGGGTGCGGAACCCGAGCGCGGTCAGGTACTCGCGCACCTCTTCGGCGATGAACTCGAAGAAGTTGACCACGAACTCTGGCTTGCCCGCGAACCGCTTGCGGAGCTCGGGATTCTGGGTCGCCACCCCCACTGGGCACGTATCCAGGTGACAGACACGCATCTGCACGCAGCCAGAGACGACCAGGGGCGCGCTGCCGAAGCCGAACTCCTCCGCACCGAGCAGGGCAGCGATGATGACATCGCGCCCGGTCTTCAGCTGGCCATCGACTTGCAGCACGATCCGGTCCCGCAGCCCATTGCGGAGCAGCGTCTGCTGGGTCTCGGCCAGCCCAACCTCCCACGGCGCGCCGGCATGCTTGATGCTGGACTGCAGCGCCGCGCCGGTGCCGCCGTCGTGGCCGGAGATCAGGACCGCGTCGGCGTGGGCCTTGGCCACTCCAGCCGCTATCGTGCCCACCCCAACCTCGGCGGCCAGCTTAACCTCCACGCGGGCCGCGGGGTTGGCGTTCTTCAGGTCACCGATCAGTTGTTTGAGGTCCTCGATGGAATAGATGTCGTGATGCGGTGGAGGGGAGATCAGGCCGACGCCGGGCGTGGAATAGCGGGTCTTGGCGATCCATGGGTAGACCTTGCGGCCCGGCAACTGGCCGCCCTCACCTGGCTTGGCACCCTGGGCCATCTTGATCTGCAGGTCATCGGCGTTCACCAGGTATTCGCTGGTGACGCCGAACCGGCCACTGGCCACCTGTTTCACGGCGGACCGGCGCAGGTCACCGTTGGCGTCGGGCACGAACCTGGCCGAATCCTCACCGCCTTCACCGGTGTTGGACTTTGCGCCGATCCGGTTCATCGCGATCGCCAGGGTCTCGTGCGCCTCGGCGGAGATGGAACCATAAGACATGGCACCGGTGGCGAACCGGCGCACGATGGACGCGACCGGCTCGACTTCTTCGGCCGGGACCGGCGATCGGGTGCCGGGAACGTCCACCCCGTGCACCCGCAGCAGCCCGCGCAGCGTCATCAGCTGGCAAGACTGGTCGTCCACCAGGCGGGTGTACTCCTTGAAGAGCTCATACCGGCGAGTTCGCGTAGCGTGCTGGAGCTTGAATACCGTTTCCGGGTTGAACAGATGCGGCTCGCCGTTACGCCGCCACTGGTACTCACCGCCAGTCTCCAGCCGCTGGTGGGCAAGGGCGGCGTTTCCCCTGGGGTCGAAGGCGCGTGCGTGGCGGCGTGCCACCTCGCCGGCGAGCACGTCAAAACCAGCCCCGCCCAGCCGCGACGCGGTGCCCGTGAAGCAGGTATCGATGACCTCCGGGCCGAGGCCGACCGCCTCGAAGATCTGGGCGCCGGTGTAGGACGCAACGGTGGACACACCCATCTTTGACATGATCTTGAGTAGTCCCTTGCCCAGCGCGTCGCTCAGATTTGCCGTTGCCCTGGAGGGCGGGATGGTGCCCAGCGCGCTGCCCTGCACCATGTCGCGGACGGACTCCAGCGCCAGGTATGGGTTGACGGCGGCAGCGCCGTAACCGATCAGCAGCGCGATGTGATGCGACTCCCGGGCGTCCGCCGATTCCACCACCAACCCGGCCAGTGTCCGTGTCCCCTCTCTGATCAGGTGATGGTGCACGGCAGCGGTAAGCAGCAAAGACGGGATCGGGGCGAGGCTCCGATCGACTGCGCCGCCGCCTCGGTCGGAGAGGACGATGATCCGGGCACCTGCCCGGATGGCCTCCGACACCTCAGCGCCGATGTCGGCAAGCCTTGCCCGCAGGGCGGCGCCCCCACCAGCCACCCAGTAACGGCCATCCACCACGTGGGCCGCAAACCAGGGAAGGCTCCCATCGCGGTTGATGTCGATGATTTTCGCAAGCTCGCTATCGCTGATCACCGGGCATGGCAGCACGATCTGCTGGCACGAGGCCGGGCCCGCTGCCAGCAGGTTCTGCTTAGAGCCGATGGACGACTTGAGCGAGGTCACCAAATCTTCCCTGATCGCGTCCAGCGGCGGGTTGGTAACCTGGGCGAACATCTGGGTGAAGTAGTCAAAGATCAGCCGTGGCCGGTCCGACAGGATCGCGATGGGCGTGTCGGTGCCCATCGAGCCGACAGGTTCGGCACCGGAGCGGGCCATCGGGGCGAGCAGCACCCTGAGTTCTTCCTCGGTGTAACCGGACAGGAGTTGCCTGATCGTAAGCTCCTCGCCAGCCGGCAACTGGCGGTCGCAGTCTGGGAGGTCGTCCAGGTACAGCAAGCCGTCCTGCAGCCAGTCCGCATATGGGTGCTCAGCGGCGAGCGGCGCCTTAACCTCAGGGTCCCCGACCAGGCACCCCCTGCCTGTGTCCGCCAGGAAGATCTGGCCTGGCTGCAGGCGGCCCTTGCGGACAACGCTGGCCGGGTCGATGCCGAGCACACCTACCTCGCTGGCCAAGATCAGCAGGCCTTCGCTGGTCACCCAGTACCGGCCAGGGCGCAGCCCGTTGCGGTCCAGCACCATGCCGATCACAGTGCCGTCGGTGAACGCAACGCAAGCCGGCCCGTCCCACGGCTCCATCAGGGCACTGTGGAAACCGTAGAACGCCCGCTGGGCAGCGCCCATCTCCTCGTGCTTTTCCCACGGCTCTGGGATCATCATGAGAATCGCATGCGGCAGTGATCGCCCGCCGAGATGGAGCAGTTCCAGGCACTCGTCCAAGCTGGCCGAGTCGCTCGCGGACTCCGTCAGGATCGGCAGCAGCCGCTCGATCCCTTTACCGTCGACGGAGCGAGGGATGAGTTCGCTGGCCAGCATCGCCTCACGGGCCTGCATCCAGTTGCGGTTGCCGCGGATCGTGTTGATCTCACCGTTGTGCACGATGAACCGGAACGGATGGGCCAGCGGCCAGGACGGGAAGGTATTGGTCGAGAACCGGGAATGAACCAAGGCCAGCGCGGACGCGTAGGCAGGATCGGACAAGTCGGGGTAGAAAGACTTGAGCTGGAACCCGCTGAGCATCCCCTTGTACACGGTGGTCCGCGAGGAAAGGCTGGCCGCATAAACGCCGACCTCGTGCTCCATCCGCTTCCGAAGGCAAAACGCCCGCCGGTCCAGGTCCAGACCGCTTTCCCGGTTGTCGGTACCCGTCACGAATAGCTGCACCAACCGTGGCATGACCGCAAGCGCACCCTGCCCACAGAACGCTGGGTCATGCGGAACCTCGCGCCAGCCTAGTACGGCCAGGCGTTCCTGGCCGGCGAGGCGCTCCACCGCCGCCATCCGCGCCGCGGCGGAGGCAGCTTCAGCGGGCAAGAAGATCAGGCCGGCCGCGTAACGCCCGGGAGCAGGCAGGGGAAAGCCACACACAGACCGGAAGAAGGCATCCGGGATCTGGGTCAGGACACCAGCCCCATCGCCTGTCCCCGGATCGCTGCCCCTGGCGCCTCGGTGGTCCATGTTCCGCAGCACCGTGAACGCCTGGGTCATGATGCTGTGGCTACGGCGCCCCCAGATATCCGCAACGACCCCTACCGCACACGCATCGTGCTCGAACCGGCTGTCATAAAGGCCCTGGTCTTGGGCGTAATCAGCGGGGGCCATCAGCGATCCCTCTTGGCTCATCGGCGGCCGCTCTGCCCATGCAATCGGGACGACAATGGCCCTACCGTGAACAACAACACCCAGGGTGTAACCGCCCGGCTCCGAAATGCTGTCAGATGAAGTCAGTATACATAAGCGCGTTGATCTAGCGCCCTGCGGCAGCCTGCTGATCGCCCTGTCCGCCATGGGCCCGTGCGTGCAAGCGCTCTGGTGACTGTTGGCACGGACGGGCACGGACAGCGTCGCGCGTGCGCCGCCCTTTCCGCAGAGTTGGCTCGCCATCTCTGCGGAAAGGGCACTGTGCCTTGGGCGTCCTGTGTTCCGGCCTGCTGCCACGCGCCTGGGATCGGTATGCTGCCGTCATGGCTCAGCCACCCGCCCGAGGAGTTGACTCGCGTGCGGAGCACGCTGGCCGAGAAGCATCAGACCGTTGATCCCAAAGCTGGTGCGCCACGTGACCAAGACGCCGGCGACTACAGTCAGCCGGCGCGCAAGATCGACAAGCTTGTCGGCCTGGCGGCCCGACGTCAACTGGCGGCAACTCCTGCCCCGGACTGCCGGGCCCCAGCCTGCGCCATGGTGTCCGGGTTGATTTCACCGTGATCCACGTCCGCGGTCTTTGGAGTCGGGTGCGGGGTGTGGCGGTAATTCACGGATTCCGTCAGGATCAAGCCATGGAGGGATCGGGGATGCGACGCCTCGCGCAAAGCGTGCTGCTTGCGGCCGTAATCCTGTTTGCCGGATGCCTCGTGACCGCATGCGCGCAGGGCGCTCGCGGCGCTGTCACCGCTTCCTCGCCCAGCGCGGGCGCACCGGGAACGCCCACCGCCCAGCCCTCACCGACACTGACCCCGGCCAGCCCGACGGCGGCACCGAGCACAGCCAGTCCGACGGCCGCGCCGAACACGGCCTCGACCGCGCCGAGCCCGACGCCGAGCAGTTCGTCCGCCTCAACCAGCGGGTTCGGCTCCTATCTGATCTGGTTGTGGGTCGCCCTCGGCGCCCTGGTCCTCCTGGGCATAATCCTGTTGGCTACCCGCTCTCCCGCGCGTGCCCGCCCCTCCGCCGTGGGGGCCAGATGGCGTTCGAGAGCCGTCGATGCGTATGCGAAGGGCGCGGCCCTCGACGGTGCAGTCCGCGCGGCTGAACGGCAGGGCGTGTTCACCGACGCGGCCAGTGTCCGCTGGGCTGACCTCCAGCGCCGCGCGGATGACCTCACCGAGGCGTTGTACGCGATGCGTGAGACCGCTCCCACTGAGCACCGCCGCGTTCAGGTGGAGAATGCCATCCTGTCGCTGCGGGATGTCCGGGACGCGATGGACGCTCAGCGGTCCCCAGGGGACGACAGTTCACAGCAGGGCGGGGTCCTCCATTCCCGGCTGTCGGCTCTTGAGTCGTCTCTGAACGCACTCCGGGTTCCAGACGACCGTCTTGTGTGAGCACCCTTCAGCGCTGTGGCGCCCGAATACTCGATCGTCTGCTTGACCTGCTGTTTCGGCTGCAGGCCCGACACGACCTGCCAGCCGAGCTCCTCGAGCAGTTCTCCCACGCACGCGTCACCGACCGGCAGCTACCATCCCTTCATGATCGCTCCGTCCGCCGCCGATGTGCCGGCGGTGACATCGGTCACCGGCCGCCAGACGCACATCGCACGTGATCGCCGGGCAGATCTGTCGATTTGCGGCGGTCCCGTCCGTCGGACTTAGTGTCAGGTCCATATTCCGGCCGCAGACGCCGGCCGGCGAGCCCGTGGAGAATCCGATGGCCAAGTTCGTGTATGTCTACATTGGCGGTCAGATGGCAGAGACGCCAGAGGCGCAGGAGCAGGCGATGCAGGCCTGGGGGGCATGGTTCGGCACACTCGGCGACTCGGTCGCCGACATGGGGAACCCGTTCGGTAACTCCGCGACGGTAAGTTCGGGCGGTGTCACCGACGGGGGCAAGTCTGGCGCGGGCGGCTACTCGATCGTGTCGGCTGGCTCGCTGAGTGATGCGACGGCGAAGGCAAAGGGCTGCCCGGTGCTAGCCAGCGGCGGGTCCGTCGAGATCTACGAGGCCATCCCGATGTAGTGGCACTGGCTCGGGCCGCGGGCTGGCCCGAGCCGCCGGGGCGGGCGTTGCCCTCGGCAAAGCTGGTCCTGCTGCCTGGCGCGCGGCAATCCGGATGCATCTCGTGCGGATTGCCGCCCGCTGGCCTGGATCCACGATGAGGCCAGCGAGCAGGATGCGTCGGCCGTCTGCGCCGATACGGCCGGTGGCCGTGGCGTTGTGGGTGCCGGAAACTGTGTCACCCACGCGACCTGGTCATATTCGCGGATCAGCCGCAGGTGGCGTTCGCCGGTGATCAGCATCCGGTCCGGGCACTCGCGGCGGGCACTGCCGATCCAGCGTTCGGCAATCGCATTCGCATCTCCGGGACGGCCATGCGGCTGTTCGCCCAAGCCGGCCGCGGCCGATCGCGGTGGCGTGCACCGTACCCGCGAACTGGCTGCTGTGAATCGCCGGCCGGCTGACTACATGAAGCGATATTCTCATCACCTTGTGTAGGGACGATGGGTTCTCTCTGGGTGCGTGCCAGGCACGCGAGCCTGGTCAGGCTCGCCAGCCTGCTGGCGGCCAGCCCACAGCGACGATGCCGCACGGGTGAGCCCAGAACCGGAGGGCACACGATGGACAGCGCAGCGCGGCCAGGCGGCAGCGGCCAGGAATCCACCCCGGATACCGGCCAGCTGAAGCCTGGTCACGTCACCGCACCGCATCGGCGCCGCTTTCTCGCCATGGCCGGGCTGGCGGCGGGTTCGGCACCGCTGGCTGGCACACGGCCCGCTGGCCTCGTGTCACCAGCCGCCCCACGGCGTTCTGGCCGCAACGGCGGAATCCGGGCCAGCGGCCCGGCGCTGGCCGGACCGGGCAGCGCTGACTGGGCGGCGCTTCGGAGTGCCCTGTCCACCCACACGCTCATCCGGCCGGGGCAGCCCTCCTACCCGGCCGCGAAGGAACTCTACGATCCCCGCTTCGACGACCTGAGCCCGGCCGGCATCGCGTACTGCGCGACCGCCAGCGATGTGAGCGCCTGCGTGGCCTTCGTGCGGAAGTTCGGCCTGCCGGTCGCCGCCCGGTCCGGCGGGCACAGCTACGCGGGCTGGTCCAGCACCACCGGGCTCATCGTCGACGTCACCGCCATGAACTCCTTCCAGGTGGCCGGCGGAACCGTCACGGTGGGCACCGGCCTGCAGCTGATTGACATGTACAACCGGCTCGCCGCGGCAGGCCTGGCGGTGCCGGGCGGGACCTGCGCCACGGTAGGCGTGGCCGGCCTCACCCTCGGCGGCGGGATCGGGGTGCTGGCCCGGGCCTTCGGGCTGACCTGTGACAACCTGGAATCGCTGCAGATTGTCACGGCGGATAGCCAGCTCCGCACCTGCGACGCCACGCAGAACGGGGACCTGTACTGGGCCAGCCGGGGCGGGGGTGGCGGCAACTTCGGCATCGCCACCTCCTTCACCTTCCGCGCGCACCAGGTGTCCCAGCTGACGCACTTCAACCTGTCCTGGCCATGGTCTGCCGCGGCGCAGGTGGTGGCGGGCTGGCAAACCTGGGCGCCGGCCCAGCCGGGCGGCCTGTGGCCCGGCCTGCGCATGGCGGCGGCGCCTGGCGGGGGCACACCGGTCATCCAGGTCAGCGGCACCTACCTGGGCAGCGTGGCCGGCTGCCAGCAGCTGCTCAGCCAGCTGTACACGGCGGCCGGCTCGGCACCGCTCAACCCCCGCAATGTGTACCTGACCTCCTACATCGACGCGATGATGCTCCAGGCGGGCTGCGGCAGCTACACCTTCTCCGAATGCCACCTGCCGTCGCAGACCAAGGACGGCAGGCTGCCCCGGGTGCCGTCCTACGCCAAATCGGATTTCTTCACCCAGCCGATACCCACGGCCGGCATCCAGGCACTCATCGCCGGGATCGAGCAGATGCGCGCCGTGCAGGGCGCGGCCGGCGGCCTCGGCGAGATCCTCCTCGACGCATTCGGCGGCGCACTCAACCAGGTGAATCCGTCCGCCACCGCGTTCGTGCACCGCGACTCGCTCTTCCTGGCGCAGTACTACACCAGATGGAACGACGGCGGATCGGCCGCGGGCGCCGATCGCCAGCACGCGTGGCTGCGGACGCTGTACGCGTCCGTCCATCCCTACGCGAGCGGGCAGGCCTACCAGAACTACATCGACCCGGACCTGACGAACTGGCAGCAGGCCTACTACGGCGCCAACTACACACGGCTGTCCCAGGTCAAGGCCGCATACGATCCGCACCAGGTATTCCGGTTCCCCCAGGGGATCACCCCGGCCTGACCACAGCGGCCACCGCCGGCGACCATCATGGCGGCGGTGAACGCCACGCTGACCAACCATGCAGTGACGCGGCAAGGCTGCCGCTCAACCACTCCTCAGCCACGGAGCACTGATCCGGTCCAGTCCAGCCCTGTCCAGCTGCAGCCGCTTGGTTACAGAGCGTTCGCGCCGCCCTGAGGGCCGCTGACGATCACCGACCCAGGGCTTGTACCGCAGTTGAGCTACGTCGGGGTACACTGATGACGAGAGGAGATGATCATGGCTGCCAGCACCTCGTTTCGCATCAGCGACGCCGCCAGGACCCGGCTCGCTACACGCGCCGCCCGCGAGGGCATGACCGCTACAGCTCTGCTTGACCTGCTCATTGTGGAAGGCACCGATCAGCTCGACCACCCGGGGATCATCTTCCGGGGCCCAGCACATGACCGGCGCGCCGCGCTGGCCGCGGGTCCCGACATCTGGGAAGTGATCGCACGCCTTCAAGAGCTCGACGGCAGCGCGGAACAGCGGATCAGCCTGCTGAGCGCAGAGTCCGATCTGCATCCCCGGCTGATCAGGATCGCCCTCGACTACGCCGCCGAGCACCCCGCCGAGATCAGGGAGCGAATCGAGCGGAACCAGGCCATGGCAGAGCGAAGCCGCGGCATCGCCCAGCAGCGGCAAGCGCTGCTGGCATGACTGCCTTCCTGCTCGACGAGATGTTCCCCACAGCCACAGCGGTGATGCTGCGCGAGACATACGGTCATGACGCAGTCGACGTCGCCGAGATCGGTCTTCGCGGCGCCGAGGATGCCCATGTGGCGGCGACCGCCCGGGCCGAAGGCCGGGCGGTCGCCACCGAGAACGTTGCGGACTACGCGGCCGAGCGCGACATCGTCCTGGCATTCGTGCTGAAGAAGAACCTTCCTGCCGGAGGCGGGCAGGCCGCTGCACTGGCGAAGATCCTCGACCGCTGGGCACAGGATCACCCAGAGCCCTACCTCGGCCACCACTGGCCGGCCACGTAGTACTTCAGGCGAGCCGAAGCCTCCCGCCGGTGCGGAAGTCAGCCGGATCGGCGCACCGGTCTCTACACGGACCAGGCCAGCCCCACCGCCGGTCATCCACGCCCGTCTCGGGGCGTCACTGGCCGAGCAGGCGGGCAGCCGGCTCGTGCCGGCGGCAGCGTTCGAGCATGCGGTCAGGCAGATCCCGGCTCGCCGCTGGCTCGGCCTGATCGCCACTCCCTACCGCCGTGACAAATCCGATGACCTGATCGCCCTGCAGGTCGTGCCGGTCCGGCACACCATCACCACCCCGCCACCCACAACCCGGCGCCAGACGGCGATGCCATGCCGCGACTTTACTGCCGGCGCTCACGAAATTCCCCAGGTCCGAGGGGTTGACGCTCAGGTATTTCCCCGCCTCGATCACGTAATTCCCCATGGGGAATGAGGTGCGTGGCCGCAGGCAGGCGGGCAACGCGCGCAGCCGCCGTCCGGTGGAGGGACCAGCCAGCCCCGCAGCACCGACTGTGCGTGTCGCCGGACTGAGCCCCGGACGCCGTACCGGCTTGGCCAGCGCAGCGGCGCGCGGCAATATCCGCATGAGCACAGCTGACCGCCTGCTAGCCGACTGTGCGCCTCGCGCGACTCATTGTGTTCGAGGGGACCCAGGCGGGTGCTCAAGTGCCGCGGAGTTCGGATGCTGGACATGCCAGGAGCGAGCCTTCCCCTTTCACCCGATTGGGGGGATGCCATTGCGGGCCAAGGTAGGTGGGATCGTGGGAGTAAGAGGACTGCAATCAAGGTTCCGGCAGTCCCAGCAAGTACAGGGGGCCAAGATGACCTCGGCAACAACTGGGACAACAACCGGGGGGCGGCACGCGGAACGCCATGGGTACGACATGGTCTTGTTCGCATCTGTCCTGCTGGTCATCGTCGGCTGCTTCAACCTGATCTACGGCATCGCCGCGATCGCCAACTCACACGTCTTCACCGCCAACGCGCACTACGTGTTCGGCAGCCTGCGCACGTGGGGCTGGATCACCCTCATCATCGGCGCCCTGCAGGTCCTGGCTGCGGGCGGGGTGATGGCGGGCAACCAGCTGGCCCGGCGGTTCGCGGTGGCCGTCGTGGGGCTCAGCGCCATCGACCAGATGTTCTTCATCCCGGCCTACCCGTCCCGGTCCCTGATGATCATCGCGCTGGACGTGGTCGCGCTGTATGGGCTGTGCGCCTACGGCAGCCGCGCGAACCTGGCCCCCTGGCCACGCGGTGCGGATTGGCTGCGGCTACAAACGGCGATTTCGGGAAGGGCGAGATGAGATGACGATCAGCATGGGATCGGCGGAGCCTGCCCCCATATCGGGGCGCACCCGGCAAGAAGCGCGGGAGGCGAGACGGCGGCAGCACGTAGCCACGTTCGTCATGGTGGCTGCGGCGGCCCGTGTGGCGGTGGATAGGCGCACCGTGGCGGGCATCATCACGATCGCGATCGGGCTGGTCGCGCTGAAAGGCATGGGAAGCGAGCGCGGCACCCCGGCCCTGGACTGGTACCGGGCACGAGGGCGAGGAGAGAGCCGCAGCTCGGCATAGCTGCGCGTCGGCGCTCCCGGCAGACCCTCCTGCGCTGGCACCGCCGGCTGATCACCCAATGCCGTTGCTTGTGTGTCGCAAAGCAGTTCATGGTGACGTTGTGGTGGTGCGGTCATTGGCATCGACATGCATCCGTGGGTGGGCTCGTCAGATCATGTCCGGCTGGGGGGCGTAGCGCGGTGGGTAACCCCGGAGCCTCGGAGCAAGCGCGGGAGATTGCCGCAGAAGGAGACGGTCCGCGTGTTCCTGGCTGCCCGCGGCGTAGACGGCCCGACTGTCATCGCCGAATGGGTGCACGCCTGGCGGCGACTTACTGTAAGTACGCCGAGGTGGAGCAATGGCGCCGTCGTAGCCCCCGCGGACGCGGTGGCCTTGCTTCTGCCGCGTGAACAGCCCGAGACCCCAGGACTCAATTCGTGACATGGGCTGAGGGTGTTCAAGCTGCCGGTGGGAGATTAGTAGCGGTTGCCCTGAGAGATGTTGCCATGGCCACCGATCTGCGCACCTTGCGAGCCGCGAGCGTCAACGTTGTAGTTTTCGGTCCGCGATCCTGCGCGATCAACCAGGTCCATCAGTGCTTGCGCCGCCGCGACTAGATCAGGATCCCGGTCGGCCCTTGACTCGCTCAGCTCGGCCGCCAGTGGCGCCTGCCAAGTCTGAGGGGCACGCTCGTGCCTGGCGAGGATCACTTCAGCGTCCGGTCGGCCGGCAAACCGCTTCTTCACCAAGGCCTTCAGGCCGGCATAAGCGTCTCTGACTGCTGATGCAGCCGTACCCTGCACGCCTGCGGCGGCACCCGCGGCCAGCGCAGCCACAATCAGTGTGATCGGATCCATCGCGTTGCCCCCTTACCTGCGCAGTATCGGTATTACGTCACCATGCCACATGCGGTCCGGCAGCGCTATTCCAGGCGGCCGTACTGGCACATCCGTCCCTTCCCCGGGCGTGTGCCGTCGGCGACGGCCAGGCCAATGATCTTGGCCCGCGTACTTGTGCTGTGAACGAGCGCCGTTTGAGATGTATCAGCACTCGGCAGCCTGCCTCTTTTCTTAGAGAGGCCGGACCTGTCCCGGCGCCTGCATCGAGGAGTACCCGTGCTGGAGAACAAGCAGATGACCAACGGCACTTTGACGCTGAGAGCCGAAGATCTGTCGATCCGCGATCCTTCCGTGGGCGTCGTCGGCGAGTGTGCACCCGTACCCTGCGCCCCTGGCGTACCAGGTAATCGGGCCCTTCGACGTCCAGAACCCCAGCAGGCCGAGCCTCGAGGTCCACGCTCCGAGTCTTCGGCGCTGAAGCTCGTAGCGACTCGGGCAATGAAGTGGGCCGGATCAGTCCGGCCAATCTATCGTCGTGACCAAGAATATGGCTAAAAGACCATTGCCCAGAGGGTGGATCTCAGGGAATCCTTGTGGTACCGCGCGCCGAGACCGCGACGGGATCGGGGGGTAATTCACAATGTCTTCCAGTGAAGTCATCGATGTTCAGGTCAGTCAAGGGATCCTCTGGGTCGGCTCCGAGGCTTATCCGCTGCAGAACATCGCTCGGGTGCAGCCGGTCAAGCTAGGACCCAACCGGGGAGCGGCTTTGAGGCGCTACCTGAAGGCCGTCGTGTTCTGTCTGTTCCTGACTGCCGCCGCGGTAGTCGCGGTGAGGGTCGCCTCGCGAGTCAGTTCCGCACAGGGCTACAACGCCCTGCACGGCGTAGCGGACGGCATGTTCGCGCTGGCTGCTGTGCTGGCTGTCATCAGCACCATCTTGCTGATCATGAGGCTGTCGAGACGGACGGCCTACGCGCTGGTCATCGAGACAGCGGGGACTCCGCGCACTGCGCTGCTCACCTACAACCAAAATCTGGTCTTCCATCTCGTTCGCCGGATCACCGCCGCGATCAGCAATCCTCAGGACCAATGGCGGGAACGTGTACCCGTGATCAACAACTACAACTACAACGTTGACGCTCGCGGCTCGCAAGGCGCGCAGATCGGTGGCCATGGCAACATCTCTCAGGGCAACCGCTACTAGTTAGCGGCAGGAAGCAACAACGACTGGGCGGTCATCCTGTAGGGCTACCTGCGCCAGGTGCTGACCGAGTACCTGCGCCGCTACAACACCGCCCGGCCACACCGCGTGTATTCGAGCCCGGCAGGTTAGACCGTCACCCGCGCATAACGAACTAGCCACCCTCGGTGGGGGTGCCTGCTCGCGGGCGGCGGCCTGGGCGGCCGCGGCCCGCTCGCGGGCGTCGCGGAGCGCGACGGCGGCCTGGGCGGCGGCGGTCTCGGCGGCCTGCTGGGCGGCGCGGGCGACCTGCAGCGCCTCAGCGAGCGCGTCTGCCTCGGCGGTAGCCTGGGCGGCCTGGGCGGCGGCGGTGCCGTCGGCGACCTGGCGCGGGCCCTGGTCTTCGGGATGACGACCGGTCTGGACTTGTTCAGCGCGCCGGGCATCGTGCGGCGGCGCGGCCAGGAAGCTGGTGATCAGGGGCGTGAGCAGGCTCGGGCGGGTCACCAGCTCGACGTGGCCGCCGTGGTAGACGTGCAGCATCGCGTGCGGGATGCCCGCTGCCAGGATGCGGCCGTTGGCCACCGGGATGATCGGGTCCTCATCACCCGTGAGCACCAGGGTGCGCTGGCGGATGAGCGGCAGCAGCGGCAGCGTGGTGAACCCCAGCACGGCGGTGTGCTGGTACAGGTAACCCATGCTGAGCGGGCTGATCTGCGCCTTGC
>Ga0187875_10002255_pt1 | contig 14325 bp, 14 predicted proteins | sample June2016WEW_17_1_2_FD_132978 | JGI IMG/M metagenome (GOLD analysis project Ga0187875, IMG submission 132978) | Peatland microbial communities from SPRUCE experiment site at the Marcell Experimental Forest, Minnesota, USA - June2016WEW_17_10 | ecosystem: Environmental > Terrestrial > Soil >... | reverse complement strand
CGATATTGAAGTAGTTGAGCAGCTTTTGCGTCTGGCGCGTGTCTTCGCAGGCAATCCGGTCTACGCGCTTCAGCACTTCCAGAGCGCGTAGCGTGATGTCGCCTAAATTGCCGATGGGGGTAGCCACCAGGTAGAGGCCGGGCGTGAGTGGAGTTTCTTCGTCCCCAGCCATGCGCGCGCTAGTCTCCGGCTTCGTGGCGCTCCTGGCGGCGTTGCTCGGCCAGCAGCGACATGGAGCTCATCAGGTTCTGTACGCTCACAATGCCCACCACGCGCCCGCTGTCGGTGACCGGAATCAGCGAGAGCCCCCGGCCGGTCTGGAGGCGGCGAATCGTGGTTCCCAGCGTGTCTTCAGGGCGGGCGACTTGGAATGCGCGCGACATGACCGCCTGCACGTAGCCGTTGCCGTCGTTGCGCAATGCGTCAAGGATGCGCTGGCGGCTGACGATGCCGACCAGTTCCGGGCCGCGAACGACGGGAAAGTCCTCCTGCAGCGAGTGGACGCAGCGGACGAGCGCGTCGGCCAGCGTGTCGGAGGGCGAGAGGGTGGCGAAATCGGTGAGCATCACCTCGCGCATCTTCACCGTATCCACCACCGACTGGAAGAAAACGCCCTGATCCTCAACCTGCGCGCCAACCATGATGAAGAAGCCGGCGATGATGAGCCAGTAACTGTGGAGCAGCATGCCGGCCACCATGGCCGTGAGCGCCAGCACCTGGCCCAGGCCGGCGGCGGCGCGGCCGGTGTGAGCGAGGCCGAGCTTGCGGCCAAAACTTCCCCGCAGGAGACGCCCGCAGTCCAGCGGATAGGCAGGCAGCAGATGCAAAAGGCCCAGGCCGGCCTGCATCCAGACCATGCTGCGCAGCAGGTAAGCGGAGGTGATGAAGGGCTGGTTGAGGAGGCGCATGTCGCCGCTTGTGCCCATAAATGTGGCGGCCAGCGCCAGCGCGGTGGCTCCGTTGGCCAGCGGACCGGCGAAGGCGATGGCAAATTGCCCGCCGCCCTGGTTCGCGTTCTCCTGGCTTTCCGGATTGGCGTAGGCATAGAGCCCGCCGATGGGCAGCAGCAGAATGGCGCGCAGGCGAAGATCCATCCACGCGGCCACGAGCAGGCGCGCGGTTTCGCGCACCAGCACCGCCGCCACCAGCACCAGGAACAGGCCCAGGCCGCGGAACAGCGAGAATGCGCCAAGGTCGGATGCGCTCAACCCCAGACAGACCAGAGCCAGCAACGGGAAAAAGGCGTGGACGCGCACTTCTACACCCATCCAGCGGCCCAGGGGGATTGACCAGCCTCGCATGCAACTATCCTCGCATACAACTATTGTAGTAGGTCGCCGCCCGGTGGCGCTTCCGCTATGCTGGTTTCGGATGCGCATCATCGCCGGACAGTATCGTTCCCGCACGCTTCAGGCCCCGGCAGGCCTCGGAACGCGGCCCACCAGCGACCGGCTGCGGGAGACGCTTTTCAACGTGCTGGCGCCGCGCATCGAGGGGGCGGTTTTTCTGGATCTGTACGCCGGCTCGGGAGCGGTGGGGATCGAGGCGCTGAGCCGTGGAGCGGCGAGCGCGACCTTTGTGGAGCGGGCTCCGGCGGCGCTCGCGATGCTGCGCGCAAACCTGGCCCGGCTGGGTGTGAGCGAGGGATTCCGGATTCACCCCGGAAGCGTGGCTGGCTGGCTGCGGAGATTCGATTCCAGGTCTGGACCGGGGCCGAAAGCAGGCTTGGCGCCGGCTGCGAAGCGAGGGCTGAAGCCGGGTTTATCGCAGGCCTTCGATCTCGTATTTCTCGATCCGCCCTACGATGCGGCCGAGGAATACGCGGCTGCGCTGGGGTTGCTGGGCGGGGCCGCGGGCGGGCTGCTCAACGCCGGCGCGCTGGTCATCGCCGAGCACCGCGGCAAAGGGGGCGGCAAAGTGCGGCTGGAGCAGCGATATGGGGAAATCGAGCGCACGCGCCTGCTGGAACAGGGCGATGCGGCACTGAGCTTTTATGCGCAGCGCGCGACGGACGCTTTGGAATGAGTGGCAGCCGGAGTTCGACCAATCGGTGTATTAACCGCCCTGCATGGCCCTGCCGCTTCCCTCACCCCATGAACCAATTCCACTGCTCTTCGGTCAGTGGGACGACGGAGAGCCGTCCCATCTTCACCAACGGCGACTCGGCAAACAGCGGCTCCGCCTTGATGGCGGCCAGGGTCTTCGGCCGCTTGAGCCGCTTGCCCGCCTTCACGCGCACAACCGGAACCTTGGGATCGGTCGCGTCCACGCTCACCACCACACCCGTGCCCACGGCGGCGCGCTCGTCGCCCGTGTGGTAGAAGATCCACTTCGTCCCCGCCTTCATCTCGCGCAGATGCTTCACGGCGGTGGGATTGGTCACGTTGTCCCAGACAGTCTCCTTGTCGCGCAGGAAATCGTCGAAGGAATAAACATCGGGTTCGGTCTTGAAGAGGAAGTAGGCCATGCGCTCTCCATGGTAAGACAGGGAACTGGGATTAGGGAACAGGGACTGCAATAGGGCGCGCGAAACAATCCCCGCCGGGTTCCGGTCCCTCACACATTTGCCCTGTGTCCCCTTGCTATCGTACTGTGATCTGGCAGTTGGAGAGGCCGTCCTATGCACGCTGATGCCGCTTCGCCCATCGTCGCCGCCGCGGGCGGCAGTTTTCTGCTGGAAACGCGCACCCCCGCCGAGGTGTTTACACCCGAAGACCTGAACGAGGAGCAACGCCAGATTGCTTCGACCGCCGCGCAGTTTGCCCGCGCAGAGATTCTGCCCCTTGCCGGGGCCATCGAGGCCAAGCAGCCTGGCGTGATGCAGGCGCTGATGCGCAAGGCCGGCGAGCTGGGGTTTACCGCGGTCGATGTTCCCGAAGAATACGGCGGGATGGGGATGGACAAGACCGAGTCGACGCTGATCGCGGATCGCCTTTCGGTGCTGGCCAGCTTATCCACGGCCTTTGGCGCGCACGTCGGCATTGCGACGCTGCCGCTGGTCTGGTACGGCAGCGAGGAACAGAAGCGGCGCTACCTGCCCAAGCTGGCCAGCGGCGAGTGGATCGGCGGCTACGGGCTCTCCGAGGCCAGCTCGGGGTCGGACGCGATGAATATCCGCACCCGGGCCACGCTTTCGGCGGACGGCGCCCACTATACGCTGAACGGCGAGAAGATGTGGATCACCAACTGCGGAATCGCCAGTTTGTATACGGTTTTTGCCAAGATCGACGGCGAGAAGTTCTCCGCGTTTCTTATCGAACGGGATACGCCGGGGCTGACGGTGGGCGCGGAGGAGCACAAGCTGGGGATTCGCGGCTCCAGCACCTGCCCGCTGGTGCTGGATGGGTGCAGGATTCCGGCATCGAACCTGCTGGGCGAGGCCGGCAAGGGCCACCACATCGCCTTCAATGTATTGAACGTGGGCCGGTTCAAGCTGGGCGTGGCCTGCGTGGGCGGCGCGCGCCATGCACTGGAAGAAATGATTCGTTACGCCAAGCAGCGGGTCGCCTTCGGCAAGCCGATCACCGAGTTTGGGCTGATCCAGCGGAAGATCTCGGCCTCGGCCGCGCGCCTCTACGCCACGGAAAGCATGGTCTACCGGACAGCGGGCCTCATGGATGCGAAACCGCCGGGCGCCGGCCTCGGGCAACCCACTCCGGAGCAGGCGCGGAAGCGCATCGAGGAGTATGCCGTCGAGTGCTCCATCGTCAAGGTCTACGGCTCCGAGATGCTCACCCTGGTGGCCGACGAGCTGATTGCCACCATGGGCGGCTACGGCTACGTCGAGGAGTACCCGGCGGAGCGCTATTACCGCGATGCGCGCATCAACCGGATCTTCGAGGGAACCAATGAAATCAACCGGCTGATCATTACCGGCTGGCTGATGAAGCGGGCGCTGAGCGGGCAGCTTCCGCTGCTTGGCGCCATCAAGCAGGTAATGGACGAGGTAATGCAACCGGCCAGCTTTGACGCCGGCGCGGATACGGATGAGCCGCTGGCGCGCGAGGCCGAGGTTCTGGCGGCGATGAAGAAGATTGCGCTCTTTGCCGCCGGGGTGGCCAGCCAGCGGTTCATGACCGGGTTGCAGGAGCAGCAGGAGGTGATGGCCGACCTGGCCGACATCATCATGCAGGTCTATGCGCTGGAGTCGGCGCTGGTGAGGGCGCGCAAGCTGGCGGCAGGGCGCGGCGCGGCTGGCGGCGCGGCGGCGGTGTCCGCGGCAATGACCGGGCTGCTGGCGGACGAGAGCATGGCGCTGGCCGAGCAGGCGGGGCGAAGAGTGCTGGCGGCCTGCGCCGAGGGCGATCTGCTGCGGACGCAGTTGGCAATTCTGCGGCGGCTGGCGCGGTTCACTCCGGGCGACGCGGTGGGATTGAGCCGCGCCGTCGCACGCCATGCGATTCAACTGGAACGGTATCCGCTGTAGGTTGCGTCCCGAATTCTCAGGCGGCGCGGCTAGTACTACAGTTGTATTTCACTCAATTCCCCGAGGACCCGGAAAGGCCCGCGCCTAAAGGCCACGTCAATTCGCCTTCTTCCAGGGGGTTAAAACCCCCTGCTCCCTCCGGAATCTTCGATTTACAACTGTAGTCCTATGCCGTGGGTGGTCCCGCTTCCGTCTCCATATCCGGCTCGGTCCAGACCAGGATGGCTTGCGGCAGTGTGAGGCCCAGCATCAGCCCGACCAGCAGCCCACCGTGGAGCAGATCGAGGATGCGATCGGCGGTGAGATGCAGCCAGCCCACCAGGTACGGATTCGCCAAGATGCACAGGAACAGAAGCGCGATGGCGAACCACCGAAACGCTGTGTAATGGGCGCGGTCCCGCTCGCGGAGTTCGCGTTCGTCGTTCAGGCTTTCGCGCACTGCCGGCGCGGCTGGGCCGCCGTTCAGATTCAGCGCCGTTGACGGCGGCGATGCATTTCGCCTGCGGACGTACCCGTCAAACGGTCGCAGCAGTCCGCCGGGGTAATAGCCGACAAAAACGACCCAGCTAGCCAGCAGCGCAAAGTTCATAAGAAAATAGGTTCCCCTCATGCGCCAGTGGTCGAGGAACCAACTGGCGGCCATCAGCGCGCCAAACGCGGCGTAGACCAGCGCTACCAACGCGCGGCGGCGGGCGCGGCGGGACATTTCAAAGCGCATTCCAAACAAGGCAAGTTCAGCTCTCATTGCGGTTTCTCCATCAGAGGTTTACATCTTGTAGGCGGCATAGAGCATCAACGCGAACAGTCCGGCCAGGAAAAGGATCATGAGAACGGTCTTCAGCCAGTCGCGGCGGGTGAGGGCCGGCCTTCCGGTTGGGACCGGTTCGGACTCATCCATATCCGGCTCGGTCCAGAGAATGATGGATTGCGGCAGGCTGACAGCCGCGATATACAGCAGCCAGAGCAGTGGCACGCGCAGGGCTGAAAGGCCCGTACTCTCCATCCACATCAGCCAGAGAACTCCAAGCGACAGCAATAACTGGAGCACCACATAGGCATGGGCATTCGCTCTGTAGCTCAGATACTTGTCCCGCTCATCCATCGGACGGTCTTCGCTCTCCCGGTCTGGCTTGGCGGGCTGAAGCAGGGTCTGGGGTTTGCTGCCGCGCGAAAAGCTGGAAAGAAGAGTGCGCAGCATCATGGGAACTGTTGTAACTGCCCAAAAGAGCCAAAACAGCCTGATATCTCCGGCCAGAGAGCCGTGCCTTCGGAGAATGAAGGCGATTGCCCCGACAAACGCCAGGACCGCGGCCCAGTAAGCCATCACCACACGGCGCCGGGTTCGGCGCTTCCAATGCAGAAGCTTCAGCAATTCTCTGCGGGAGATCATGACTGTTTCTCCTTGACGTTTTCGGGATTGGCCGATGACTGCGTGGGGCTGGTGCTGCGCGCTGCACCCGTCCTGTAGACCTGCTGGCTCAGGGGCTGGAAGGGCTGCTTGGAGAAGATCGCCTCGACCGGCAGCCCGAAGTACTCACCCAGCGAAAGCGCCAGCTTGAGGCTGGGGCTGTAGTCGCCGCGCTCCAGGAAGCCGATGGTCTGGTAGTTCACTTCCATGGCGTCGGCCAGTTGCTGGCGGCTGATGCCGCGCTCGGCGCGCAGGACGGCGATGCGGTTGTAGAGGCCGCTCTCGCCGGGAGGTCTTTGGGGTGCGTTGTTCATCTTCTACAAGCAATTGTTATGCAATAACAATATTCTGTCAAGTGGAAAAATGATCTTTCATTCGACGAATTGATTTCTTGACGGGAATCGCGGTTCCGATCCCGGCGTGGGTTCGTGGTTTCCCACCCTTTCCGGTCGCCGCGGGTCGCCGCGGCGACCGGAAAGGATGGGGCACGGGGCATTTGTAAGGCTGGCGGCCGGCTCACCTCTCGAGGGAACTCGCAGCGGCGGTTTCTCCTTCAACTGCTGCCAGTTTGCGGCCAACAGCAGACAAATCCTTTGAATCCACAGGGGATACAAAACCATCCATTGCCTGCGGAGAGATTCTTCCTTCTCCGCAGGGCCCCTCCGGCGAAGAACGGACGGGCGCCCGGCCTAATCTCCAAACTGACCTTGATCCAAGGAGAACACGATGAAGATTGTTGCGATGATTGCGCGGTACCTGCTGGGCCTGATGTTCACAGTCTTCGGGCTCAACAGCTTTCTGAGTTTTATCCCCATGGGGCCGATGCCGCCGGGGCCGGCCGGTGACTTTTTCCGGGTGCTGTTCTCAACTCACTATTTCTACTTCGTGGGCGCGGTAATGGTTGTGTCAGGCGTTCTATTCCTGGTGGGCCGCTTTGTACCCCTGGCGCTGGTACTGCTCGGCCCGGTGCTTGTAAACATTCTGATCTTTCACATCGTGATGGCGCCGCGGAACATCGGGATGGGTGTGTTTGCGGCGCTTTTGTGGCTGTTGGTGGCCTATCAGGTGCGCTCCGCGTTTACCGGCCTCTTTCAGGCAAAGATTCAGGGTTAGGCGCGGCCGGGTTACCCGGTTCCCGCTCTCGGAAGCTCGTAGACACGAAATCCCGCCTGCTTTCCGGGCAGGAGATGACCCTCCCCCGGCGCAAAGCGGGAATTATCAGAGGCACACGGGCGTTACCAATCCCTGACGAACGCTTCGCATGAAATTGCAGAATCTAAGCGCCCAGCGCAAACCCGCGCGCGGACTCCAGCAGGCGGGAGACTGATTCCTTGGAGCAGGACTCGGTGTAGATGCGCATCAGCGGCTCGGTGCCGCTGGCGCGCAGCAGCAGCCAGGTCTCGGCGGCGTTGGGCTTGGTTGCGGCTTCGGGATTGTCCAGGTAGAACTTAACGCCGTCGAGGGTGTCTTGGCGCAGGATGGGCATTCCGGCAAAGACGGGGTCGCCGGGCATCAGCGCCTTGGCGCGGGCGACTGCGCCATCGATAACGTCTCTGGGGATGTGCAGGTCGATGCGGCCGTACTGGTGCTCGCCGTACTCGGCCTGGAGATCTGCGACGAGTTGGCCCAGGGTCTTGCCCTCCTCGGCCATCACGTTGGCCAGCAGCAGCGCGTTGAGTAGGCCGTCGCGCTCCGGCAGGTGGCGCTGGAATCCGATGCCGCCCGACTCCTCGCCGCCCATCACGATCTCGCGCTCCAGCATGTAGTCGCAGACGAACTTGAAGCCGATGCCGTGCTCGATCAGCTGGCGGCCGTGCTTGGCGCATATTCTGTCCAGCATCTTGGTGGTGTTGAAGGCGCGGGTGACGGCGCCCGGCCAGTCGTTGTGGCGTTTGAGCACCCAACTGAGCAGGACACAGAAGATCTTATGCGGATCGACGAACTCGCCGTGCTCGTCGGTGGCGCCGATGCGGTCGGCGTCGCCGTCGGTGCACAGGCCGGCCTGGCAGCCGTTGACTACCACCGCCTCGCCCAGGGCGCGGATGTGCGGCTCGATAGGCTCGGGGTTGATGCCGGGAAAGAGCGGATCGGGGTTGCCGCGAATCTGCATGGCTGCGACGCCGATGCGGGCAAAAATGTCCGCAATGATCGTCCCGCCGGCGCCGTACATCGAGTCGCTGGCGAACTTCATCCCCGATTTGGCGATCAGGCCCAGGTCGGCGAAGCTCTCGATCGCCGTAAGGTATTCGGGCAGGAAATCGACCTCACGGATAATGGCTTGCGGCGTGGGGCGGGGGACGGGCCGGCCCAGGTAGGATTCGATTTCGGCGATAATGGAGGGCTTGCCCGACCCGCCGTACCAGGCCTTGTACTTCACGCCGTTCCATTCCGCCGGATTGTGCGAGGAGGTAATCATGATGCCGCCGGCCAGGCCGCGCTGGCGCACCCCATAGCTGAGGGCCGGCGTGGGAGTGATGCGATCGGCCAGCAGCACAGGAATGCCGGCGGCGGCCACCACTTCGGCACAGGCACGGGCGAACCTCTTCGACCCGAAGCGCGTGTCGTAGCCGATCGCGAGTCCCTTGGCGGGGTCTTCTTGTGCCGAACCTTCGCGGGAGCGCAGATAGGCGGCGATGGCCTCGGCGGCGACGCGGACATTGGCAAAGGTGAAGTCGTCGGCGATGAGACCGCGCCAGCCGTCGGTGCCGAACTTGATCTGAGGCTTGGGCATGAGTGGGCTTTCGTTCTCCCTGATTATTAGGGTATCGGATGGGGCAGGCAATAACTTGGGAATAGGAGGCGCAATCGATTGCAAAGCGGCTCTTCAAGAAAGAGCAGCTCTGACGTCGGAAAGCGTGACCATGAGGGTCATTGGCTCCAGCGGGCTCGGGTCGAAGCCAAGCGCCAGATAGAAGCCTTTCGCCTCCTCCGAGATTGCGTGAACCACGATGCCGCGAATGCCGATCGCATCGGCCGCCTGCGCCACGCGGCGCGCGGCGTCGCGGAACAAGGCGCGACCGAGGCCCTTCCCCTGCCATTCGCGATCCACGGCCAGGCGCGCCAGCACGGCTACCGGGATAGGGTTGGGCATATTCCGCCTGAACCGGCCGGGAGCGCTTTCCACCGTGACCACGCCGGATGCCAGCGCATAATAGCCAATCACGCGCTTGTCCTTGCAGACGACATAGGTGCGCGAAGCTCCACTGGCCTGATTGGCGCGCGCGCGGCGCTTCAACCAATCGTCCAGCGAAGCCTCGCCGCAGCGGAAATCCGCGAAATCGTGGAATTCCGCCAGCGCCTCAGGCGGTAGCGGTTGGCTTACTTCTCCCATGGCGCAGTTGTCCCCAAAGAACGGCGCAGACGGACATTGGGCTGCGGCGGCACATCGAGCCTTGCCAGGAACTCGGCGTAGGCCTTGGGGTTGACCGCAAAGACGGTGCGGTCCAAGAACGCATCCTCGGCGGCGCGGCGGGCAGCACTGAGCACGAAATCTGTCCGATTCTTGCCCGTCAGTTCCGCCGCCCGGTCAATCAACCCGCGCAACTCGGGCTTGATGCGCAGGTTCAGCGTATCGCGCCTGCCTTTTTCCTGTTGAAGCGTCGGCATGAGACTTCCTCCCCTGAAAGGACAAGCATATCACGATGTAATGACCGTGTCATTACGAAGATGCTGCCCATGCCGCAAAGAGATTTGCTTGGATAAAGCCGATCTCGCTGGTCTTCCCCCGTGGCGGACTGCGGCGAACGAGACCTGAGGCACCCAACTGTGGCGCGGAAAGGACCTTACGCGCGGGGCGATTCGATTCGCTGCTGTTTCAGATCAGTTCGGTGCGCCCGTTGAGTCCCAGTTCCTTCACGACTTGTCCCACATCCTGGGAGTGATCGCGGTGGGCAATAAGCAAGGCATCCGGAGTATCCACGATGACCAGATTCTCCACCCCGACCAGCGCCACAAACTTCCTGGGGCTGAAGATGTAGTTGTTGGCTGCATCGATGGCCAGGTGGCCCTGGGTTTCCGTGACATTGCCCTCGCCGTCGCCGCGCAGGCGGGTCTCAAGCTGGTACTCGTAAAGCGAGGCCCAGGAGCCCAGGTCGTTCCAACTGAACTCGGCCGGAATGCAGTAGAGGTGGGAGAGGTGCGCGCCCTTGGCCGAGCGCGGCTCCAGCACGGCGTAGTCCACGGAGATGTTTTCACATTTGGGATAAAGGGAGCGAAAGACCTCATCGAATTCGGGCGTGCCGTAGGCCGCGGCAATGCTCTCGAGCAACGGAGCGGTCTCCGGCAGGTGCTCGCGGACGGCGTTGGCCAGGGTGCGCGCGGACCACAGGAAAATGCCCGAGTTCCAGTAGTAGTTGCCCGCGGCGACGAACTCCCCGGCCTTGTTCTGATTGGGCTTTTCGATAAAGCGGCGCACATGCAGGGCGGAGTCGTCGCGGGTAAAGTCAGTGGTCTCGATGTAGCCGTAGCCGGTCTCGGCGCGGGTAGGCTCAATGCCCAGCACCACCATGTTTTCGCCGGCCGAGGCCACGGCGATGCCCTTTTGCAGCGCCCTGATGAAGCGTGGCTCGTCGGAGATGACGTGGTCCGAGGGGAATATCCCCAGCACCGCACTGGGGTTTTGCCTCTCGATCAGGAAGGCCGCGAGTCCGCAGGCCGGGGCGGTGTTGCGCCCGACCGGCTCCTGCACAATCTGCCCGGCGGGCACGCCCTTCAACTGATCGGCGATCTCGTGGGCCAGATACTCATTGGTGATGACCCAGGTATTGGCCGCAGTGGCCAGCGGCTTGAGCCGCTCCACAGTCTGCTGAATCATGGAGCGCTCGCCGTCGAGGGCCAAAACCTGCTTGGCGCGGGCGCGGCGGGAGCGGGGCCAGAAGCGGGTGCCGCTGCCGCCGGCAAGAATCACAGGACGAAAATCGATTGACTTTGGCATCGAAGAGACATCGTACTCGACAAGCACCACGTTTGCACAGTGATAAACGATACGTCTTTCCAAATGACGGTCCGCTGCCGGCGGAGGAGGGGCAGCAGGCGAATGAAAAGCTGGATCAAAACCAGTCTTCTCATGCGCATTGGGCTGGCGGCCTGGGCCCGCGCGCGCCCGGCGGAACCGGCGAGGAAGGCGGGATCAAGCGACTGGCCGGCCGCCACCCGGCGCGTCGATGGGGAAGTCCCGCCTAGAATGATCAGGTGCATTGCATCCTCATCCACAATCCCGCCGCGGGCCGCAAACGGCAAGGCCGCGCAGAGCAGCTCCGCCAGATCGTCGATGCGCTTTCCTCTCTTGGCCATCCAGTCGAACTCCTCGCCACCACCGCTCCCGGCTCGGCGGCCACCCAAGCGCGAGATGCCGTCAGCGACGGCGCGGAGATCGTCTTTGCCTGCGGAGGCGACGGCACCGTCCATGAAATCATCCAGGGACTGGCCTGTGAATCCTGCGAGCCAAGCGCCGTCCTGGGCATTATCCCGCTCGGCAGCGCGAACGCACTGGCCCGCAACCTGCGCCTCTCACTCGCCCCGCTCAAGGCAGCGCTCCAGGAGATTCACGGCAGGCCGCGGACAATTCCCCTGGGCAAGGTTGCGTACGGCGGCCAAACCCGATACTTCGCGCTGATGGCCGGGGCAGGCCCCGACGGCGCTCTTGTATACAGCCTTCTCTCAGCCAGCAAATCGCGTCTCGGCCGCCTGGCATACTACCTTCACGCTGCTCGTTTGTTCGCCACCAGCCGTTTCCGCGCGTTCGAAATCGAGTACACCGACGCGGCAACCGGGGAAGCCAATACTCGAAGGGCCGTCGGCGCAATGGCGGTTCGCGTGAACGATCTTGGCGGACTCTTCAGCAAGCTCGCGGGCCGGCACGCAACGATCCAGGATCCGAACCTGCGATTGCTCGTCCTGAGCCCGCCGGCCGCGCTCTCGCTGCCGCTCTGGTTCGTCTCCGGCTGGCTCAATCTTCACCGGCTCAACCCTTTCCTTCGCTTTGCGGATGTGAGCGCTTTCTCCTGCCGCCCAGGCTCAGGCCCTGCCCCGCACTTCCAGGCCGACGGGGAATGGCTGGGGCGCATTCCCATGAGGGTCTCCATGGTTCCAAACGCGCTCCGCCTTCTGCGCCCTCGCAGGAACAGATCGGCGGCATCCGACAGGACAGCTCCGCGTGGGAGCGGGGACATTTATAATTCGCACCGGGAAGGGTTGGGAGATTAACGATGCGGATGAAGACAATGTGGAAGATGCGGGTTGCGGCGGGCGTTCTGGCTGCCGCGCTGGGAGTTGGCGGTTGGGCGCAGACGGCCCCGGAGCCGGTGAACCCCCATGCAACCCCCGAGGCGCGAGCCCTGCTCGCCTATCTCTATTCCATCTCCGGCAAAGGCACCATCACCGGCCAGCACAACTATCCCAACACCGGCGCGCGCTGGACTGACATGGCTTTCGACCTGACGGGCAAGTACCCTGGGCTGTTTGGGCAGGACTTCGGCTTCTCCGCCGGCGAGGACAAGGATTCAACGCTCTCTCGTCCGGCAATGATCGAGGAGGTCGAGCGGCAGTACCGCAATGGCGCGGTCATCGCCCTCACCTGGCACGCCGTCAAGCCCACCGAGGACGAGCCGGTCACATTCAAGGACAGCGTGCAGGGCCATCTTACGGATTACGAGTGGCAGGAACTGCTCACGCCCGGCACTCCGCTCTACAATCGCTGGTGCGCGCAGGTGGATGTGATCGCCGGCTACCTGCGGCAACTGCGCGACGACCATGTGCCGGTGCTTTTCCGGCCCTATCACGAGATGGGCGGAGGCTGGTTCTGGTGGGGCGGGCGGCCGGGCAAGGACGGCTCGGCGGCGCTCTACCGCCAGATCTACGACCGCTTCGTCAACGTCCATCATCTGGACAACCTGGTGTGGGTGTGGAATGGCAACGACCCCGGCAGCAAGGGAGAGGCTTTCGCGGAGTACTATCCGGGAGCCAGCTACGCCGACGTGGTCAGCATCGACGTTTACGGCGAGTTCAAGCAGAAGTACTACGACGACGCGGTGGCGCTGGCCGGCGGCAAACCCATCGCGCTGGCCGAAGTGGGCGAGTTGCCCAGCCCCGAGGTACTGGAACAACAGCCGCGCTGGACCTACTTCATGTCGTGGAGCGAGTTCATTCAAATGGGAAACCCGCTTGAGCTGGCCAACGCCGCCTACCACGGCCCGCGAGCGCTCAACCGGGACGACCCGCGGCTGGCCGGACCCATGGAGGCCATTCGCAAGGCCACGGCCGAGCGCACCGGCGGCAAGCCCGAGGCCGATCCGGTAAGCCCCGGCGCAACGGCCGAAGCCAAGGCCCTGCTGGCGCGCCTGAAGGCTGCGTCGGGTGAGGCAGTGCTCAGCGGACAGGAGAACTGCTTCACAGCGCCCGCATCGGCAAGCAAAGAGGTTGTAACGGCAGCGGGGAAGCAGCCGGCCATCTACGCCGCCGATCTTAACCCATTCATGGAAGCCGTGCCAGGCCTCACTCTGGCATCCATGCGGCAGCCCCTGGTCAAAGAGGCTCTCTCGGCTCATGAGCGCCACGCGGAAGTAAGCCTGAACTGGCGCGCAAACAGCCCCACCGACGGCGCATGGGCCGACAAGCACAGTCAGCTCACCGACTATGAGTGGAACGAGTTGCTCACGCCGGATAGCAGCCTGAACAAAGCATGGTTCAAGCAGGTGGATGAGATCGCGGATACGCTCAGGCAGTTCCAGAATGCTGGCGTGGCTGTGCTGTGGAACCCGCTACCCGAGTCCAACGGCAAGGATTACTGGTGGGCCGGCCGCAAGGGCATTCACGGCTCGGCGGAGCTTTATCGCCAGCTCTTCGACCGCCTGGTGAACCACGACGGATTGCACAACCTGGTTTGGGTGTGGGAGGCCGCTGCGCCCGATTTCAGATCCGGCGGCGCGGGAATGCTCAGCGACTTCTACCCCGGCCTGCTCTATACCGATGCGGTCGAGATCCGTTTGAACCGGGTCGATCCGTGGTTTCAGGCGGACCGCTTTCTGGAGCAGACCACGGTGGGAAAGCCTATCGGGGTCGAGCTGACGGGCGATCTTCCGCTGCCCGCGGCTTTGACAGAGCACGCCGGCTGGGCCTGGTTCATGGCCGCCGCACTGCCTTCGGCGCCGGCAAGCGCCACGCCCCGAGCAGAGAGCCTGCGCAAGCTCTACGGCGATCCGCATATCGTCTCGTTCGCTGCTGCGCAATGACGCGATCAGGGCGGCCCGGGGTTGAAGGGGTGATGGTTCCATCCAGGTCGAAGATGAGGGCTGGCATTGGGCCAGGCAGGTTTTCAGTTTCGAAGAGCGGAGAGCGGCGGTCCAAGAATGGAATGAGCGCCGGTCCCACGCTAGGGCCTATCATCAAATTGGTTCTATGCAGGGGGGCGATCACCAGTAGTTTTGCATTATGGGAGTGCATCGTTACGGATTACGGGATGATCGGTGGGAGCGGATCGAGGGGCTGTTGCCGG
>Ga0187875_10002253_pt1 | contig 14336 bp, 18 predicted proteins | sample June2016WEW_17_1_2_FD_132978 | JGI IMG/M metagenome (GOLD analysis project Ga0187875, IMG submission 132978) | Peatland microbial communities from SPRUCE experiment site at the Marcell Experimental Forest, Minnesota, USA - June2016WEW_17_10 | ecosystem: Environmental > Terrestrial > Soil >... | reverse complement strand
CCGGGTCCAAAAGCGAGGAGGTCATCGCGTTGCTGAAGCGGAAGGGCGGCGCGACCATGGCCGAGATCGTAGCGCTGACAGGATGGCAAAAACACACGACCAGAGGTTGGGTATCTGGCTTTCTCGGCAAGAAGATGGGCATCGCGGTCGAGTCCTTCAAATCCGACAGGGGCGACCGTACCTACCGGATCAACCAATAGCATCGAACGCTCCCTCCTGGCCCACCCTCGGCACTGCCGGTGGTGGGCTTTTCTGCTTGTGCGCAACAGTTGGCCAGTCGTAGCGCCCCCAAGCCCCAACGTTGCGTCGTCCAAGGCCCACGCGAGCAAGACCCTGCCAAACCGCCGCGCCACAGCCGCCCATAACGCCTCCGCAAGTCATGCTGCCCTCTCAATTCGCCGCAAGATCTTCCGGATACGCGGCGTGATGCGTTGGATATGGCAGTGCAGCGCCAACTGTTCAACGGTGGCGTCCGGACCGAGCTCCTGACGCGCCGCGATCAACCTCCGTTCTTCATTCATCTCCCGAATGCACTTCCGGCAAATGCCCGAGATGGGAAGCGCTTTCCGCATGCGGTGGCAGTGCCGCGCACTGCACGCCGACCGGCGGGCCGGAAGGTGGCGCGGCGACCGCGTCCGCCGCCGGCTCTCCCTCGTAAGCAGCAGACAAAAGCACATAGACGGTTCTCTTGCCGCTCCCGACGTTCTTCGTCCCCAGCCATCCTGATTTGCGCAACTCCTGGACTCGCTTTGAGATGTAAGATTGCGTTTTCCCCATCAACTTCGCCACTCGACGCTGGCCGACGTTTGCGATATTCCCTTTTCCATAGGCCGCGATGACCGTGAACACCCGGTACGCTTTATCGCTGACCGCCGGGTCCAGTGCCACCTGCATGGCTGCCTTACCCAAGACTTCGGCGAAAGCGATTCCGCCATAGTGGAATCACGTAGAACTATTTACAGACTCCTTAAATCGCATGTCGCACCCGCTCCGGAGGAATGTACAGCCATCCGCGCCGCAGGCGCAGCCGCTCGCAGGCTTCGCAAAGGATGAAGTATCCGGGCTTCGGCTCGCTGGCGCCGGGAACCCGTGCCAGGCAGTGGGCACACTGCGCGCCGGTCTGTCGGCAGCCGTTGCAGAGCGATTCGCCAGGCTGGATCGCCACACGCACGCGATGGCAGCCGTCGCATGCCCTCCGTTCTCCGTGCTTGTCGATCAGGAGCATGGGCCGACTCTATCCTCCATTGCACCTCTGGTAGCGCACAGCGTTTCGAGCGGCGCGACGGTTTCCCGTAGTGCTGGATGAGTGCGTCTCCGCTCGAAGCCGCCGTGCTTTTTTACATTGTGCACCCGTTGGTTGGCCAACACCGCCAGATGCCCCCTTCCGCGCGCACGTGGGCCAACTGCGGCCCGCCGGTGGCTATGCTGGGCGAACCCCACCGTCGTCGCCTCGCTACACTGGCGGACGTTTCTCGTTATGGCCTCCATTCCCAATTCTGCTCCTACATGCGAGCACCCATCAACAAAGTCCAGTTCGGCATACAACTTAGGCAGGTCATTGATCTGCACGACCGAGACTGGTTCGAACAGTCGCTCGTCGTTTCCGGTCCGTTCCAAAAGGACTTGGGTCAACTCTTGGATGGCATACCCCATGACTTCCGGATCGAGGGAGCGAACCGCGCGGTCGGCGATGTCGCGAATCGCTATTAAGCACTTCTGCGCCAATTCAAAGTTCGCGCGTGGTGAAGCCGAACTTTCAGGTGTCATAGAGTCTTCTCCTTATCCAGCGGCGATTTCCGATCTTTTCATTCAGGCAGCCTCCTGGCGGCGTTCCTGGGCGATCTGATCGAAGGTGCGTCCATCGCCGTCCAGCGTGGCCTTGCCGCCCGTGATGGATTGCCACCTGGTAACTACTACGTCAACGTATTTGGGATCGAGTTCGATGCCCCAGCAAACGCGTTCAGTGATCTCCGCGGCGGCCAGCGTCGTCCCCGATCCGAGGAAGGGCTCGTAGCATGCCTCCCCCCGCTTTGTGTGGTTCAGCAGCGGGCGCCGCATCAAGTCCACGGGCTTCTGCGTGGGGTGATCGAACTTTTCCTCGTCCGACCCACCCATAATGAACTTCGGCGACAAACAAGCCCAGATCGTGGAGTTCTCGCCGGCCTTGCCGTACCAGGGCGCATTTTTCTTTCGGACAAACCAACAGGGTTCATGCTGAAACCAGTAGAGTGTGCGTGTAAGAACCGTGCGCTGTTTGTCCCATATGAGCTGCTGGTGGTGCTCGAAGCCGATGCGCAGAAGGCCATCGAGCACCTCGCGCGTGAAAAGACTGGCATGCCAAACGTACGCTATCTGTAGGCTGGGCACGAGCGCGAAAGCCTCGCTCCAGTCGGCGCGAGTATCGCCGGAAATGCTCGTCTCGGTATGGCCAGCAGTGCGGTGCTTGAGATAGCTGGCCTCAGCAGGCCCGCAGCCGTTCAGGCCGGCGCGGTCGCGCCACTCGGAGTCAAGTGAAATTCCGTACGGCGGGTCCGTCACCATCAAGAATGGCTTGCGGTCGCCCAGCAGCCGCGCCACAGCTTCCGGGCTGGTGGCGTCCGCGCAGAGGATCCGGTGTTCGTTGCGGCGGTTGCCGCAAAGCCATAAGTCATTTGGCCGGGACACTGGATTCTCCGGCAGCGGCGGCGCGATATCGGCTTGTTCGTCGTTGTCCGGAAGCGTCAGGAGGTCCTCAAGTTCTCTCGGATCGAATCCGGTCAGTTCGAGATTGAAATCGGCCTCAGCGAGTTCCTGTAGCTCCAGGGAGAGGAGTTCATCGTCCCACTCCGCCCAAGTCACCGAGCGGTTCACCATAATGCGGAACGCCTTCACCTGGGCTTCGGTCCAACCGTCGCAGACGATGACAGGCACCTCAGCCATGCCCTCCTTGATGGCCCCCTTAAGGCGCAAGTCCCCGTCGATCACCGTCCCATCGGCCTTCGCAAGAATCGGCACGACGAAGCCGTATTCGCGGATCGACCCGCAGATGCGATCCACAACCGCGTCGTTCTTGCGCGGGTTCCTGATGTAGCGCGTCAGCTTCGATACTGGCCAATAGACGATCTGAAGTTGTGACTCAATCCGCATAAGTCTAATTACTCCCAGGCTTACTCAGGTGACACCAGTCCCAAACCAGCCGGAGCACTCCGCAAGCCCCGATTATACGAGACTTTCGCGATTGTTCAAAGTGTTGTAATATAGGTAGTTAATCGTTGCTCAGGGTTCCTAATCGTGGCTAGTGGAGTTGGTCGTTGAACGGCTATTTGGAATCGAGATTCACCGATAGCCATTAAGGATTTGCAGTGAGATTTACACCGATGGGCAGCGGCAGTTGAGGCGCTTTATCATATCATGAAACTTCATCGATTTGAACCGCCGAGTGAGCCCCGGAACTCCCGCCAACTATCAACCCGGAGGTACTGCAATGTCTGACTCTTGGTGGCTCATGCTTAGGAAGTTGGAAGCCGCCCGGCGGGATACAATGCCTGGCGTCGCGAATACGCTTCGGAAGTTGGATACAGTGCCTGGCCTCGCGGGCACGATTCGGGAGTTGGAAGCCGCGGGCCCAATGCCTGGCCTCGCGGGTACGATTCGCGAGTTGGAAGCCGCAACCGCGAGTGCTCTAACCCGGAATGCAGATCCCGGACCTTCTTCGCCAGATCTTGTGGTGCCGGTCGTGCCGGTTGACCCCGCGGTTGCCCTGCAAACGGACACGGCGGAATCGCACGTCACACACCAGCCAGCGCAATCGTCAAGGCCACCATTGCCGTTGGCTATCCACGAGTATTTGGTTGAAATTGAGGGACGGGCAAAGCGGCTTCTGGAAGGATGTCACACTCCTGGCGGTGGCATCGGTTCATTCGACGAAGTAAGGGCAACCGAGATTCTACGTTCCTACGCCGTGGATGCGCTCGACAAACAGGCCGAATACTACGAATCGCAGAAAGCCTTCTCTCCGCAATGGCTGAATGAAGTTGTTGATCGGACCGTGGCCGCAACGCTCGATCTATCGGACCCGATCAACAGAGTGTACCGTGCGCTTCTCCAAAGTCAGACCATCGCAACACTTAATCCAGTAGACGGCATCCCTGAATCGTGGCCCCTGCGCAACGAAGCGGAATGGTGGCGGCGGATGCTTCAGGTCCGGATCGAGCAAAGGTTAAATCTCACACGGAATCGGGCGGAAGCGGGAAGGACAGACCAGGCGTCGATTCAGATATGCCCCAATGAGGCGAGCGCGGCAACCAGCGATCTCCCGAACCCCGAACGGTCGGGGGGCTTGCCAGCGCGCACAGATCGGACCGTGGCAGAGGAATCACGAAGTGGGGCGTCCCCCCCGGAGGCTGGTATTACCCTACCCAGGCGCGGCTACTTCATTCAGGGGATCGCAACGGGACAGATCCGCCCATCGCTCATCGATGGCATACAGTCGTGGGTGGAGGAAGCGGATTGCCGCACTCTCGTAAAGCTGTGCAAGGCCATAGACCCGGCACTGGAGGAGGTGGATGTTCGGGAATGCGTCGAAACCTACATTCTGGAGCGTTTCGACAACGTCGCGGTGGGCTTTCTTGAGATCGTTACCGGAGCGCAAACCATAGACGAGTACATGGCAATCCTGAAAGAGTGGTGTGATAGCGTCCTTCCTGCACTCGAACGCGGCTTCATGGTGGATAAAGCGGCTGTCCGAAGACTCGTGTATGAAGCGACTGTCCCAAGACTGGTGGATGAGGCGACTTTCCGAAGAATCGAAGAGGAGATTGGCACAACTGGCCGCATCATCGGATCGGTTGACATGAGGAAGCTTGCGGAGCGAGCCGCGCAATGGAAGGCAAAGGCGATTAGTCGGGCCAGAGGCATAGAGACCGGCTTGTCTCGTATTCATTCCAAGCGTCTCCAAGGTGCGAAGACTCGTGATTGCCTGAGAGCAGCATACGACCTCTATCCGAGCGGTCTTGACGTTCTGACGGAAGAATTCCTCAGCCGGGCCGTACCCGGCCTTGTCTTCGGGGCGGCGGTTGACCACAAATGGGTGCGATATCCGCCGATTCGACCTACTGGTGAGACGATATCACAGAATGAATTGACGGAAACCTTCGGCGATTACAGAGTGCCGAGTGGCTACGGGGCATCGTTCACACGGAACCTGGAAAGCCGAATCGCACACTGGCGGGCTGTGGAAAGGACGCGCGCGGCGGCTTCCGATCAAAGCCAACTGGAACGGGCTGGCGGTAAGGCACCGCTGGCGATAGAGACAGAAGCCGCAAAACCACAACCAGCGACCGTATCTCCGCAGATCGTGGGCAAAAAGAAACTCGGGCGGCCTCAAACGATACCGGACCAGAAGAAAGCCGAAGCGCTCAAACGTAAGGACGGCGGCAGGTCGAATCGAGATGCCGCCGTAATAATCTACTCCACCAACTACCCGACCCAACAGCAAGTGAGAAACGTCAGTACGATCCTGCGGATCTATCGAGCAAAAACCAAAAAGGCCCATTCACCCGGCCTCAAGAATCTCAGCTCCTGAAAAACCAGCAAAACCAAGGGTTGAAAAACTCCCGATTTATTCGGTACCGAAAGCTCATATCTTCGGTAGCAGTTATTCAACCACATACCGTTTACTCTGACCTTGGTTGGCAACGCAGCCACCAAGGAGAAGACTAAATGGCAACACCGAACGCACTTGAACAACTCTTGCCCGAGCACGAAGTGGCCAAGATCCTCAGGGTCAGCGTTGCCACGATCCGCCGACGTAGGCTTCTGAACCACCCACCGACATGGATAAAAATCGGGGCGAGCGTACGTTACACACCCGAATCAATATCCGCGTTCCTCAAATCCCGTCCGTCCGGCGGCGAGCAACAGGCTGGGGCCTGAGAGATGCCCCAAAAAGCCGGGCCGGGAACAGAGGAACGCCTTGACTATTATTACATTACAGAAAGCAAGTCGCCACGACAAACGGAGACTGACCGATTAATGGCGAGCGTCCCGTTCGACACGCGCTCGAAAGGCGGCTTGGTCAGTTGCACGAACGGGCTGCTCCCCGTCAACTTTAGTCCAGTATCCGCTCTCAACCGCGATTCACAGGCCGATGCTGTCATCTCGTACGCCAAGAGAGTCAAAGACTGGCCGTTGCTGGAGAAAGCGATCGAAAAGAAGTTGGAGGACCAAGTTGCGTTTGTCGCGTGGTGGGACCAGAATGTAACTCCTAACCGGACGCCGGATAGAAGTAACCGATCGGTTACTTCGACAAAAGATGTTGAGAGGCTGACTGGCATCACCAAGATGCAGGTATGCCGCTGGCGCCGCCGCTTAGCCGAGCCCGAGAAATATCGATTGTTTCTTTATGGCGTGGCTTGGGCGACGGCCATGGCAGAGCATAAGGATGGTGTCGCGAACCTGTGGACCGGAGAACAGGAGTGGTACACGCCTGCCCTGTACGTGGAGTCCGCGCGAGCCGCCATGGACGGTATAGACCTCGACCCGGCATCAAATCCGCTGGCACAGAAAACAGTGAAGGCAAGGCGCTGGTACGACAAGGAAGCGGACGGCCTGCTCCAAGAATGGGACGGCCGCGTCTTCCTGAACCCCCCGTACTCGTATCCGACTGTGGCCCATTTCACGGAGCGGCTTTGCCTCGGCGTGGAGTCCGGTAAGATCACGGCGGCGATCCTGCTGGTCAATAACTGTACCGACACCGGCTGGTGGCACAGGGCGGCGCGGTTGGCTTTGGCCATATGCTTTACTGCGGGGCGCATCAGCTTCTACAAGGCCGGGGGAACGCAGAAGCAGCCAACCAACGGCCAGAACTTCTTTTACTTTGGCAGCGAACGGCAGGAATTTAACCGGCACTTCTCAACATTTGGCCGCATCCTTTGGCCTTGCAGTGAGGAGGCTCTCTGACAAGGCACAATCTGCTAACCGAAACCGTGGCGGCTATGAAAACGCCAGCGCGCATACGCAATACGGGCGCACGGCAGAAGCGCTATCGCCTTGCGGCCACCTACGAGCGAAATAACCTACAAGCCGCGCACGTCATCCTGAGAGATCGCAAGCGCTACGCGAGGTTGATGGTTCAGTGGGCGGAGTCAGTATTGCGTCACGAACGGCTATCGGCGGCAGAATGGCGGTTGATCGCATGAGCGCTCCAGTAAAACCCGTAGTACTACCGCTCAATCCGGCTGATTCTCTCGGCATTGCGTGGGCGCGTCCACTTAGAGAAGTCCATTACGGAAACCGGTTTTCATGGAATTGGACGCGGCACTCTTCACCCTGGCCGTCGCCAGTTTGACGACCCCACCCGCACTCATACGGGATATGCCTTCTACGATAAGAATCGGCTTTTCACATTTAGCGGCAACATCCTACCCGGCAGCGCTGAAATCTGCGATGTGACACCGGAACTGGCCGACCTTCACCGCGAGTTGTTTCCTGTTGCGACGACGAATCATGTCGCGGCGACGCATCGCACGGTTAAGGCTTCATCTGCGGCGGCGCTGTCGGATGCTGAATTGCTCGAACGCGCCCGGCGCGCCAAGAATGGCACTAAGTTTTCCATGTTGTTTGATGGGGACCATACCGGGTATCCCAGTCAGAGCGAGGCGGACATGGCTCTGCTTAGGATGCTCGCCTTCTGGACCGGTCGGGATGCTACCCGCATGGCCGCGCTGTTCCGTCAGAGCGGACTATACCGCGAGAAATCGGAAAGGGCCGACTACATCGACGGAACCATCGCAAAGGCAATTGCGGAAACCATCGAAGTGTTTAGTCCGGCCAGTGCCGAAAAGCCAGTAATGGCGGCGGATGATCCGGTTGAACCGTCAACGGCGCTGCCGGAAATTCCGGTAGCCGGCCGCGAACTCCGTGATCTCTCTGCGCAGGTGCTTGCGGCGTTGACGGCGGCGAATCAGCCTACTCCAAAGCTCTTCTCGCGCGCTGGCGCAGTGGTACGCGTCGATTTAACGAAGGATGGCGGCCCCATGATTATCAACGTCACCGACGTGCACCTTCGTGGGGAAATGACGCGTGCAGCGAACTGTTTTAAGACCCACAAGACCAAGGACGGAATCGTGCGCACCTCGATAAGTCCTCCGCTTGATGCTGCTAAAGACCTTCTGAGCAGACCGCCGCAGGAATTGGACTTTCCAGGCTTGGAATATATTTCCGAGTCGCCTTTCCTGCGGCCGGACGGCACCGTGGTTTGTCAACCCGGATATGATCCGATTACTCGCACATTTTACACGCCTTCCGGTCCGCTCGATGCCTTCAACGTGCCTGAACGGCCTACCACCGATGATATAGACGCGGCGCGGGGTCTGATCAAAGAAGTGTTCATTGACTTCCCTTTTAGAGACGCCGCGAGCCTCGCGAACATGTTGGCGCTGTTCCTAACGCCAGAAGTTCGACCTGCAATTCAAGGCAACGTACCAGCCGCGTTGCTCGACGCTCCGCAAGCTGGTAGCGGTAAGTCCCTCTTGGCCGAGGTTGTGGCACTCAAGAGCACTGGCGCCAGCGCTTGTATGAAGCCCGCCCCGGTGCGTGATGAAGAAGAATGGCGTAAGACCTTGACTGCGACTATCCAGGCGGGCCACCCCCTAGTGATCTTCGATAATGTGGACGCCGTACTGCAAAGCTCGAATCTTGCTATTGCTCTAACTGCCCGCACCTGGACGGACAGAATACTCGGGCAAACCGCACAGGTGACGCTTCCCGTGCGAACCATCTTTGCCGTGACGGGGAACAATCTCGTTTTAGGTGGCGATCTACCACGTCGTTGTTACTGGATTCGGGTAGACGCCAAGAAATCCGAACCGTGGAGAGGCCGCACGTTCAAACACCCTAAGCTAATCGGCTGGGTTCTGGACAACCGCGGCCACCTGCTTGGTGCGATTCTGACGATGGCGCGTGCGTGGTTTGTTGCGGGCCAACCTGCGGCCGCTACACCGGTGCTTGGCTCATTCGAGGAGTGGTGTCGCGTCATCGGCGGAATTCTCCATTTCGCCGGCGTTGAAGGTTTCCTTGGGAATCTAGACGAACTCTACAAACAATCCGATCCATCAACGGCTGCCTGGGAAGCCTTTTTATCAGGACTCCTGGAACAAATGCCCAAGACAGGCTTCAAGGTGGCTGACGTGATTGACCACCTCCGCTCTGACGGAAACTCCTTGCGGGTTTGCCTCCCCGAAGACCTGGGAGACATGGAACCCGTAGAACGCTTCAAAATACGGCTGGGAAAGGCTTTCCGGGCGAAGGTGGACCACTGCTATGGGTCGCGTGGCGTGCACCTGATTCGGCTTAATGATAATGATGGCGTCGGCGTCTGGGGGGTCCGTCATGCCTAATTTCGAAGGGAGTGCGGGGGGTGCGGGGAGTGTTTGTCTCTGTCCCAACTGTTTGTCTATTCTGCGGCATTTCACCCAGTATTGTTTTCCGTGCGGGCGGGAGAAGAATACTCCTGTGACTCCTGTGACTCCTGTGACTCCCTGTCGAGCGTTCGACGGAAGTAAAGGACTTATACGAACCATGTGGGTAAAGTCGGCATGACGAAAATAGCGAAATCCCGGCGGCGCTTCGGCGATCCGCCGTCCGGCCCGCGCAATTGCTGGCGGAATCCGGGGGCGACAACTCCCAATACATTGCCGTGCGATGCGTGCGGGCGTGTGCCTGAGACGATCCACACCGCGTTGCGTGGGCCTGGGCGTTGGTGTCCAGATTGTTGCCCACACTGCCAACTACCGGGGGCCGCATGAGTCTGACCAAACGGTCACTAGGCCCTGCTCAACTCAAGCTGGTGGAGGCCATCGAGGAACTGGGGTTCGGCCGCATTGATCAGATTCCGGTTTGCGATGGTAGCCCCTGCCTGGAGCGGGCGACCCAAACTGTCCGCGAGATCAAACTGGGATTGGATACGGAGTCGTTCGACCGCAGCAGCGCGGACCTAACACTGAAGATTGAATTCGAGCGCCTTTTCGATGAATTGAGTCAACTGCGTTCCGGCAAGGAGTTGTTGGTGTGAGCACGGGTCCACAGCCAGTCGATATGGCGCAGGTGCCTCCCGTGCCGTGGGCGTCGGTCGGCGATCCCGCCATCGTGCTTGAGATTCACGAATGGAAAGTGGAAGTTTATCGCGCGCGTGCGGGAGTGCCAAGGCGCGAAAGGGGAGGGGGCCTGACGACATGAGCGGCCGAATGTCGATTCCCGAAATCGCTAACCGGCTCTCCGTCGGGCGGATCGCGGTCTACACGATGCTGGAACAGGGCATCATTCCTGCGGTCCGCCTCGGCCGACGGTGGATCGTCACCAGGCACGCCTATGAACAGTGGGAGCGCACCTGCGGAATGCCGACTGGACTTCAGCCGGGAACCGAGTATAAGGTGACCTGACGCTATGCCCGTTTACAAACGCAAGTACCGGTCGGGAAAGGTGGTGTGGTTCTACCAATTCGCGCCACCCGGATCGACACGCGAGAATCAGAATCTGATCACCGAATCTGGTTTCGCGACGAAACAGGAGGCGACAGCCGCCGAGGCGGTGCGTCGCGCAGAGGAGTTGGTGCGGCAGGCCGCCGCCGGTGGCGTGGCCGCGCCCATGCCGACGACTTTGTCAATGCTCCTGGCAGAGTTCATGAAGCAGCACGCCGAGGAGAACCTGGCGCCGAAAACCGTTGAGCGATATCGCGAGATGGCAGCGTACATCGCGCCGGAACTGCTGGCGATGAGCATGACCGAGATCACGCCGCTTCATCTCAGTCGGGAGTGGACGCGGTTGCTGAAGTGCGGCGGCCACACGCGCAAGTCCAAGACGCCTCGCGCGATGAAGCCGAAGACGGTCAGGAACATCGCTGGCATGGTGTCCTCTGCATTTGTGCGCGCGATCAAGTGGGGGCTGGCCACCATAAATCCTGTCACCCACAGCGACCTCCCAAAGGTGAGGAAGCGCATCGGAATGGCACTGCTCCCATCTGAGCAGGATCGCCTGACCCAATGCGCAACCGGCCCATGGTGCCTCCCGGTGTTCCTGGATGTGGCGGCAGCGACCGGCGCGCGGCGCGGGGAGGTCTTGGCTCTCCGATGGTCGGACGTCAAAGGCATGATCGTCTTAATTGATCGATCACTCTGCCAGACCAGGGACGGGCTGGTATTCAAGAACACCAAGACGGAGGAGCCTCGGAAGGTTGAGTTGCCGCCGTCGATGATAGCTTGCCTCGAGGCGCATCGACTGCGCCAGGATGAGTTCCGTCGGCAGTTCGGCCCGGACTATCGCAGCGATCTGGACCTGATTTTCGCCAACCCGGATGGATCACCGCTGATGCCTAATTCGATTTCGTCAACGGTGTCGCGGCTGTGCCGACGCCTAGGCCTGCCCAAAGGAGCATCGCTCCACGTCCTGCGACACAGCCACGCGAGTCTCCTGCTGGCCGACGGCGTGGATCTTGCAACCGTCTCCGCGCGCCTCGGCCACTCATCCGTGCGCACGACCGCCGACATCTACAGCCACGCGATCCGCGGCAAGGACCACGCCGCCGCCCAGTGTTGGGACGACATCATGCAGCGATCACGCGGCGAGGCAGAAAAATCCAAAACTGTAAACTAGGAAGTTGCGCGCCCCACCACAATAAAGCCGCTCCCAAAACGGGCGGCTTTCGCTCGTTGGAAGCGCAGCTTTCCCGGCGAGGGGCTCCGTCGTGGCGGGCCAACTTCCGACCAGTAAGGGACTGCATGCCGGTATTGTGCTAAAGCTAAAGATGGTATTCGAATCAAAGGCTTAAAGATGACAACGATGAAATCAGATTTCTCGAAGCTGCTTCACTGCTTGGAAGATTGGCTGAGTCATGATGCCGAATTGAGACCGGAGCGTGCCGAGGCACTGCGAGCGGAGTTGGGTGTGGTTGAGCCGGAGTATAGAAGGTGCGTGGTCCGCTGTTACCGAAGGATTGATTTCCCGAAAGACCCCAAGGAGAACGAGCGTTTCGCCAAGGCTATACGCGAGAATCCTACCGGCATACCACTTTCGCTCCTTAATCTCCTTCACACCGGAAAGCTGGAAGAGTCCGTCTCGTCATGGACTACCGATCCCCAGGTGGCCAAGGACCATAACATAACAATGGTGTCCAGGACGGACACGTTTGCGTCATCTTTTGCCACGATCCCAAGCCAGAAGAAGTGTGGCTCAACCTCTCCGAACTCGTCCACTCTCCGGAGTTCCTTTCGGCCCTCGCTGGAGGCAATTACCCGGCAATTCAGTATTGGATGAACAAGGAGCATGAGGTCATTCTTGAAGTACCCTTTTTGTCTCCCGAGGATGTCTACTCTTGGGGCGAGAAAGTGAGCGATGTTGACGAGCTCAAGAGGGTGGCCGCTGTTGAAGGCTGCTCACCGGAGTTTATTTCGACTCTGGAAGACCGTCTAAAGACCGCCAAAATCAAGCCCGGCCAGGATAGCTGGTTCACAGAGCAGAAGGCGAAGGAATTTGCAAGAAAATACAGCCGCTTCGCCTAGGCGCACTATCAGCATCCGCCTCCGAAGTCTTAAACAAGTACGAGGGCCCCCGGTCCGGTTGTCACCCGCTGGTCGTTTTTCCCAGCCTTTATCGACGTTCTCGGCGTGCTATTGGGTGTTCTCGTTGGTGTCGCGGCATCTCTGGCAAGTTTGGTGAAGCAATTCCTCCAACCACGCCCGCGCCCCCCGGCCCAACGCCTGCGCTGTGACTGTGGTGTGACGTCGACGGTTCGTGGCGGTGTTTCGGAGCATCCGGAATACCAGCCGTACTGAAAACACAACCACTTAGACCCAACTGGACTGGGCTGAACTGGCAGCCGTCGGGTTCGATTCCCGTTAGTTAGCGCTACCATGTTTCAATAATTTACAATCAGATCCATCCTGATTCCCGTCAGTTGAACCAGTTTCCTAGCATCTTGCTCACACGCTGCTCACACATTTTGGAGTTCTTCGATGGTGAGTTCGTCTTCCCGGATGATGTGGACAGTCCCCCCGCCTCAACGCTGAAGCGGCCGGAGCGCCCTGAGCTCTGAATTGCACCCGCCAAAAACGCATCAGACTGTGCATCCCCGCACGCCGACTGAAACCGTTGCCTGGACCCTGCTTTATATACCTTGACAAGCATATGCTCTGTGGAGTATACCAAGAGAGTGGAATCTGTGTTCGAAATCATTGCGGAGCCGAACCGCCGCGCGATACTGAGCCTCCTGGTCTCGTCACGACAGTCGGTTGGAGAGATCGAGCGTCAGCTTCGTATGCCGCAGCCGACTGTGTCAAAGCACCTGCGGGTGCTGCGCGAGGCCGGTTTCGTCGAATCCACGGTGGATGCACAGCGCCGCCTCTACCGGCTGAAACCTGAACCACTTCAAGAGGTGGATGCCTGGCTGGCTCCGTTCCGCCGGTTCTGGTCCGCTCACATAGATGCTCTCGAACGCCACCTCGACCGCATGGATCAATCCACACCAACGAAAAGGAAGACAAGGAGAAGACGACGCGGCCCAAACCGCGAACGTGACAAAGGAGAAACGAAATGAAAATCAAAGTGACTAGCGTATACGTGGACGATCAGGACAAGGCCCTGCGCTTCTATATGGAGGTACTGGGCTTTGCCAAGAAGGTCGATTTCAGTCAGGGCCCATTTCGCTGGCTGACCGTGGCCTCGCCCGAGGAGCCGGACGGCACAGAGCTGCAACTGGCGCTGAACGACAACCCCGCGGCCAAAGCGTATCAGCAGGCGATGTTTCAACAGGGCCAGCCCGCGGCCATGTTCTTCACCGACGACGTCAAGGGCGACTACGAGCGGATCCAGGCCCGCGGCGCCGAGTTCACGATGCCGCCCACCGCCGTGACCGGCTCGACCATCGCAATGCTGAAAGACACCTGCGGCAACCTCATTCAGCTCACCCAGTTGGCACGCTGGTGAGGGCGGCTTGAACGGCGGTGTACGTCAGCTAGCTCGACCACATGGATTAGTCCACGCCAACGAGAAGGAAGACAAGGAGAAGAAGATGGCCGATCGCGATCGGTACACACCGGGTCCGGCCAGCGGAGCACAGATACGAAAGGACGGAGAGAAGTGGACGCTCATTCTCGTCAGGGAACTGCGCCACTCGCCGGAAAAAGTCTGGCAGGCGCTTACCGACCCGGCGCATCTGCGCGAGTGGGCGCCCTTTGAAGCCGATGGGAGCCTGGGTACCGTCGGAGCCACGGTGAAGCTCACCACGGTGGCAGCGCCCGCGCCGCACGTTTCCGAAGCAAGAGTGACGCGGGCCGACGCTCCCAATGCGCTTGAGTACAACTGGG
>Ga0187875_10002251_pt1 | contig 14346 bp, 15 predicted proteins | sample June2016WEW_17_1_2_FD_132978 | JGI IMG/M metagenome (GOLD analysis project Ga0187875, IMG submission 132978) | Peatland microbial communities from SPRUCE experiment site at the Marcell Experimental Forest, Minnesota, USA - June2016WEW_17_10 | ecosystem: Environmental > Terrestrial > Soil >... | reverse complement strand
CCCACGCCGTTCCCCGACTTCGTCCGCTGGCGAGCATCACGGAACTCGCGGTGAAACCTTCCGGCGTTTTGTGCAGGAAGATGGCGAAGAAAATAATCCACCCGAGGGCGTTCGAGACCAGGAATCCCGATGCAATCGCAATACCGTCGAAAAATGTATGGATGACCAGCCCTAGCAGCACCGAGTATCCCTTCTGCGAATGCATAAACTCGTCTTTGTGGATCTCTTCGCCGAAGTGGAAGTGAGGAGTAACTGTGTGCTCAAAGAAATGAATGATGAGGTAGCCGAGAAGAATTAAAAACGCCGCGCTTCTTCCCCGGAGTTCCAAACTTTCCGGAACCATCTCAATTAGCGCCGTAGCCAGCATGAATCCCGCGCCCAGCGCGACAAAGTAGCGCAAGTACCGCCGCTCCCAATCGCGCTGCACAATAATCGCGCCGCCAAATACATTGGCGGCAGCAGCGGTGAGCCCGAGCAGAATGCTAGTAGCGATGGGATGCATGCAGTAAGAAAGTACCGAGTACCGAGCACTGAGTCAAATTCGCAAGTCGCTGCCAGGGAGTCGTGACTTGGCACTCAGCCGCTATGCCTGATATGCATCACGTCCCCATCCTGCACGATATAGTCTTTGCCTTCCAGTCGCAGCGTGCCTTTCGCGCGGGCATTGGCTTCCGAGCCCGCTTCGAGTAGCTGATCCCATCGGATGGTTTCCGCGCGGATGAAATGTTTTTCCAGATCGGAGTGGATCGCTCCCGCGGCCTCTTGTGCGCGAGAATGCGCCGGAACCTGCCAGGCGCGGCACTCATCTTCGCCGGCCGTAAAAAATGAGATTAATCCCAGCAACTTGTACGTAGTCCGAATCAACCGCACCAAGCCACTCTCGGTCAGTCCGTAACTCGAAAGAAATTCAGCGGCATCGGCGTCGCTCATCTCGGCAAGTTCGGCTTCCACCTTGCCGCAGATCGCCGTGGCCGCAGCATTCGGCCGCGCGGCAATCTCCGTCAGCCTATATTTGCTCACTGCTGCTTCCAGTTCCCGGCCCAACTCCGTTGACTCGCCAATATTGAGCACATAAAAAATCGGCTTCTCGCTCAGGAACATGAAGCCCTTGATGCGCTTCTTGTCCTCGGGAGTCATTTCCATTTCACGCAGCGGCTTATCCGATTCCACCTGCGCCTTGGCGCGCTTCAGTAATTCGAATTCTTTTTCGAGCTCCGGCGTCTTCATCTTCTTTAAATCTTTTTCCAGCCGCTCCAGCCGCTTTTCGATCTGCCCGAGATCGCTTACCAGAAGATCGAATTCCACATTCTTGATGTCTTTCAGCGGATCGATCTCTCCGGCGTGCGGCACCGAAGGATCGTCAAACACCCGCACCACATGCGCCAGCGCGTCCACATTGCGCAGATGCGCTGCGTAAGCACTGTCTTTCAGCGCCTCCTGCCCAATCGCACCCACGTCTACATACTCAACCGACGTGTGGGTGAGCTTCTTCGGGTTGTAAAGCGCAGCCAGGCGGTCGAGTCGATCGTCTGGGACTTTTGCCACGCCAATGTGAGCCTCACGCGGATTCGCGCGTGCCTGGTCGGAAAGATGCGCTTTCGTCAATATGCGAAATAGCGATGTTTTGCCTACTTGAGGTAGACCGATAATGCCAGTTTTCATAAGGAAAGCTTCGAGCTCCTAGCTTTTTGTGGATGCGACGCTGGCTCGAATCTAGGCGGATGTCACAAGGCGTTCCAGCAGTCGCCGGACAACCTTTCAGGATAAATGATCTAAGCGAAGATTGCCGAGGGGGACGTGGGACGTTTTTGCCAGGAGCCAGCCGCTAGAAGCTAGAAGCTGTTAGGTACACAACCACCAATCCCAGCAGCAGCACCGCTCCTTCCACGCGCGTCGACCATACGTGCAACGCATCAAACTGAACCCGCTCTGGATTATCGATCGGCACGGATCGGACGTCCCCCAGCGAGGCTCGCAACGCGTCCATGCGAGGAATGATACCAAACTGCGAGACCAGCGTAAGCACCAGCATCAGGCAAAGCAGCACATGACGGGCAGCAAACAGGTGCGCAGTTCCGTTAGTAAAGCGGCTGTAGAGCAGGGAACTGGCCAGAAAAATAATTCCAGAAATGATGGCGATCCAATGCAACTTCCCCAAGGCGCGTCCCACCACATTACCGGCGAGATGGGATGTTGGTAAAACCGAGAACGCCGTTGGAGCCAGGACAAAGGCAAAAAAGAGAAGGCCGCCGATCCATACCACAAGCGATAGCAACATGAGAAATCGCAGGAAGGACATAGCGGAGAATTATATGCTCATGCCGAATCGAGGAGCTAGGCTGCGGCCCCTCACGCCCCTCACGGGCGAGAGCCCGCTTTTCTTCCGGTCCGGAGCGGCACAGCTGCAGTCGTACCCTGCCCAAAACCGTTTGTGAGGCAGGTTTAACTGAGTATCACGCTACACCGGCACAGCAACATTCTCCACAATTTCTCTGAGCACCTGGTCAGCCTGCTCGGACTTCTTCATGGTTGAGGCGTACTGCCCGTTCACCACCACGCGGTGGGCGAAGACCGGAACGGCCAGCGGTTTGAGATCACCCGGCGTACAAAAGCTGCGGCCGTCAAGAAAGGCCATCGCCTGCGCCGCGCGATAAAGCGCCTGGGCCCCCCGGGGCGAAACTCCTAAAGACAAATATTCCGAGTTCCTTGTCTGCTTCACAATTTCTAGCGCGTAAGTCACCAAGGATTCATCCACCCGAATCTGCTTCACGGCCTCCTGCATTTCGAGCATGTCAGCCGCAGTCAACACCGGCCGCAACTCCTGCAAATGCGCCGCTCCCGCCTCCGACCGCAGAATCACCCGCTCGGCCGCCGCATCTGGATATCCCATTCTCACTCGCATCAAGAATCGATCCAGTTGCGATTCCGGCAGAGGATAGGTGCCATGATGCTCAACCGGATTTTGCGTGGCAATCACCAAGAATGGCTGGGGAAGCGCATAAGAATGAGCGTCCACGGTAACCTGCCCTTCGTTCATCGCCTCGAGCAGCGCCGACTGCGTCTTCGGAGTCGTTCGGTTGATCTCGTCCGCCAGCAGCACGTTCGTAAACACAGGTCCGCGCTTGAATTCAAACTCCTGCTCCATCGCGGAATAGACCGAAATCCCCAGAACGTCGGAAGGCAGCATGTCGCTGGTGAATTGAACCCGCTGAAATGTGCAATCGATGGCGCGTGCCAGAGCCTGCCCGAGGGTGGTTTTGCCCACGCCTGGAACGCCTTCAATGAGAAGATGGCCGCGTGCAAAGATGCTGACCAGCGCCAGCCGCACAACGTCGTCTTTACCGCGAATCACGCGGCGCAGTGATTTTTCCAAATCGGCGGCTTTATGCGATACGGAAATAGCGGTCTCAGGCGCCATTGGATGGATTCTACTATTCGGCAGGCAAGCGGCAGAGTTACCGATGTCATAGGACTTCGGCCTGTAGCTACTGGCTGATAGCTTCTAGCTCAAGCCCAACATCCAGGAACAACACCTCTTATCATCCGGAGCGCGGGATCCCGGTGTTGCCGCTCCACAAATGCAGAACGCGATGATGGCCGGATCTTGCGTGCGCTTAGCCAGCTCCCTTAGCTAATTTAGAAGCCAGGAGCAAAATTAAAAGCGGTGTTTTACTGCATAAACTGCGCTGGTCTTCCCGTCAGCCGCTCGATCCGCTTCGCGATCGGAGGATGGGTAGAAAATAAACTCCCAAAGTTTACCCCTAGCAGCGGTTGGATAATGAACAAATGTGCCGTCGATGGCGAAGCCGCCATCGGCACCCGCCGGGAGTAAGTATCCAACTTCTGCAATGCACTCGCGAGGGCATACGGATTCCCCGTGGAGTGCGCTCCCGTAGCGTCCGCCTGGTATTCGCGAGAGCGCGATACGGCCAGCTGAATCAGACTGGCCGCAATCGGAGCCACAATCAGCATGAACAACGCCGAAAGTCCTCCACCGCGCCGGTCGCGGTCACCACCGCCCATTCCTCCAAAAATCACGGCAAAGCGGCCCATGCTGGCCAGCATGGTGATCGCGCCCGCAATGGTCGCCGCCACCGAGCTGATCAGAATGTCGCGATTTCCTACATGCCCTAATTCATGCGCCAGAACGCCTTCCAGTTCTTCGTCATTCAGCAACCCCAAAATGCCATGCGTGACGGCCACCGACGCGTGCTTCGGATTCCGGCCCGTGGCAAACGCATTCGGCGACTCCGTCGGGATCACATAAATCTTCGGCATCGGCAGCCCAATCTTCTGGGTCAACCGCTCGACAATCTCGTAAGCCCGTGGTAGTTGCTCGCGCGTGACTGGCTGCGCCCGGTACATGGCCAATGCAATCTTGTCAGAGTAGAAGTAGGAGACGAAGTTCATGACCGCGGCGAATACCAACGCCAGCAGCATCCCATTCTCTCCGCCGAAATAGCGGCCAAAAAACATCAACAGCAACGTAAGGGCAGTTAACAGAAGCGCAGTCTTAAATGTGTTTCCCATGGCTTTCACTCTCGCTCGATTAGATGTTAAGCCGCCTAAGGGGATGCATGTAGCGCGTCAATGTGGTGGCGGCCGCCCTCGGGTGTCCGGCGCCGGGCAACCTCCGGCAAGGTTCGTGCGGAGCGGGCACCCATGCCATTGCCGTTGATCTTGCTGTTGATTTTCGCCTACCTCTATCCTTGACCTACGCTCCTTAATCTAAACCCAAATATCCTCGAACATGTCACAAGGAGCCGTGTGCGCCGGAACCATCAAATCGGAGACACTCTCTCAAACATCTCCCACACACTGCAAACTCCATTCTCCCCCAAACTTACCCGCCATGGATCGCTGTCTATCTTAGCCACCTTCATCCCACTCTCCGCGTCGCTGCACAGCCAAACTCTCCCCAAAGCTCCCGGCGCCGACGTCTTCGACCTCACTCCGACCCCCCGGTCCTTTCACCGAGGCTTCCATTGCCGTTAATCCTAATCATTGGCGCCAGCTTCGGAAGAACGACCATGCCTCCTATTCTCAAGACGCAGGCCGAACCTGGCCCGCCGCCGAAGGTGTGGCGCCACAGAACTACCGCGCGTCTGGAGATGTATCCACAGCCTACGACGACAAAGGGCATGCCATCTGTTACTTCGCCTTCGACAAGCCCGAATGGTTCAACTAATGGGCGCACAACGCATCGCGCAACGGTATCTTCGTGCGACGCTCGCTCGACGGGGGCAAGACCTGGGAACCAAGAGACGGGGCAGTCAGCGAGTACGACACCGTTCCGGTGATTCGCTTTGGAGACAAGCCCTATCTCGTGGCACACACTACTAAGAGCGATATGCCGGGAATCTATACGTGGGTTGGACCCGATGGACTCTGACCGGCTCGGAGATCGTTCTGTCGCGTTCCACCTACGGCCGACAAACCTGGTCCGAACCCATTGAAATCGACCGCCATCCCGGCTTGCCGCGCGACGACAACGGAGCCGCCGAAGGATTCGCGGGTGCGGTGCGGATCAATTTTTTCAGTCGGCGATTCGAATCGGAATCATCGGAGACTTCGAGCCAGCATATCATTCACATTTTGCGACCAATGTCGCGCTCTATGACGCGGCCACAAAGCTGAGGGTTCCGCTCGCATTACGCTGGCTGCCGACTCCCCCCTGGAGGGCCCGGATGCGAAGAAGCTCTAGGCACGCCGGGACGGGCTTTTCGCCTCCCCCGGAAGTCCGTTCAAGAGCTTCAACGGAATGTTGCGCGGGATCGAATTTGCGCGTTCGCAAAACTGGCCATTCGTGGGAACTTGAGGGGGCTTCCAATATACTCGGTTAGAGTATGCGCGCAATGTTTTGAAGATCGCCGATGCCGACACGGCCGAGAACGATTCCGGATCGTTGCACTATGTCGTTACGCCGCTTTCGTGCGCCCTGCCGAACCGTCGGGATGGCGGCCCCAACGGCTCGGGTGACGAGCGGTTGAAGATTGGCCGCCGGTCTGCGGGTCAGCGCACGCGGACGACTGGGGGAAACGCTGGCCGTGGAATTGCCCGATCGCCGCTCATCGCCACCCTGTTCCAGCCCCAGCTTTCGTCGCGCCCGATGATGCCGCACCGCTTCCTGCTGGCATTTCTGCGAGCCGCGATGCGGTTTCGCAGGGCGCGCGCCAAAACTAGAGCCAGTAGGGCTGCCACGGCTGCCAAGCGCAGCTGAGAACTCAGCCAGATTTTTTCTTCTGCCGTGTTTGTAGAAGTGGAGCACCCCAAGCGCTTACCGCTAAAAAGGCCCCGAACAGAATGATGGCGTCAATGCTGGCTCGTCCCTCGCGGGCCCAGTACACATCCCGCAGGTTCAACCAGAGGGCGAACTCATCCAGCGTGAGCGCTGCGCCGACACCGTAAAGGATGGACATGAGCCGGCTGAGCAGAATCGACGAATCGTCGACGCCGACGCCGATCTCGGCGAGCCATCCGTAACCAACAAGAAGTAGGATAACAATTCCGAAGACCAGATGATGGATGTGCCGGCCACTCGGCTGGATAATGAAGTGGAACGGCGGGATGTTATGCAGTACGGCAAACACCACCGCCCGCACTCCAGCGAAGGTGAGAAAGAAGCTGACCGACGCCCCAAACAGCCGTCGCCGCGGCCGGTCGGGAATGCGCTCATGAAGAACGACCCCGAAGGACGTGCCCTGAAGCAGCAGCATCAGGAACGCCGTTCCTGCGATGACGAGAAGGAGTATGAACCACGAGTAGGCCATGCGACATTAAAGCATGCCGACTAAGATTGTTTATGCTTTCTGCGCTTCGCGCTTCAAAGCACGGTCCAAGGTTTGATCGAGAGCGGCTTTGGCTTTCTCATATTCTGCTGGCGAGATTTTTCCTTGCTTGCGCTCCACTTCCAGCTGAAAAAGCTCTTCTTTGATGCCCTCCATCAGCATGGAACCTGGACGCCCTTGTGCGCGAGTCACGCTCGCCACCGAAACTTCCGCGGGCGCGTAGTCGTCCTCTTCCTGCATGGCCGCTGGCATCGAAGAACCTGACGTGCGGCGTTTCAGAGCGCGTGCGGCCGCCTGCTGCCGCGACGCAACATATACACCACCCAGGAGCAGCAATGCGGCAAAGCCGCCTAGAATCCACCAGCGATATTTCTGCAGAGGATCGGGGGCATCGATCGGCGGACCTAGCCCTCCGCCCGGACGAGCATTGGATTGGGTAGCTCCTGCTCCCGGCGGCGAACTCTGCGTGCTTTCGTCGGAGTTTTGACCGCCACCCTCCTGTCCAGCTGAGAGCGTGCCCTCGCCAGAGATCTTGAAAGCGAGATTTTGTCCGGGCTGGGTGCTGGAAGCGACTTGCACGCTGGCGTCGGGTTCGTTCGGATAGTTAATCAACTTGAAGCCGGTTGAACTGGCGGCCGCGGTGAATTGCATTGCCTTCGGCAACATAACGACGAAATGGTCCAATGGATAGAGCGACTTGGGATCAAGATTCGCGCTGCCGCTGTAAGGAGACTCATAAGTCACTTCGAAGCGCGTCAAACCGGGCCGCAGCGGAAAGACAAAGGAGTAACGATTTTTTTCGCCTTCGGGCACGGGAGCAGACTTCAACGGATTGCCGTTCTCGGTGGTGGCGGTGGCGGAATCGTCGATGATATGGGCACCGTCGGGAACGTAGAACTCAAGGTTGTGTTCACTCATCTGAGTGCGCGGCGGCTTGGACGTGTTCTGCACTCCGAATTCACGCGTCACGGCAATCTGCCCCTGACCCGCCTGAACCCGCATGATGTCGGCAACCACTTCGATGCCGTCAACTTTTTTTGCGACATCATAAACGTCGATAGCCACGGAAGTTGTTCCCGGAGGTGCCATGCGGTGATAGGTGACGTCCTGATGGATGGCGCGAACCAGGTGCGGGGCCTGCGCGTCGTCGAGTTTGAAGCTGAACCCGCCCTTGGCATCGGTCCTGGTGCGGCCCGACTCTTCCATCCCTTGGCCCAACTTGAACACGACAACCTCATCCCCTGCGGAGGGCTTGCCGGTCGTGGAGTTTTTCACGGTGCCGGTGAGTGTCTGGGCTGCGGCGAAGGAGGCGAATAGGAGGATCGCTGCCGAGGTCAACAGAATCTCTCCGCTAAGTGCTCGTAGCAACGACGAGACAGATCGAGGAGAGAACTCCCGGCTGGGCCGCAGAATCGCGCATGCGGGTAAGGGATCCTTCGACTGTGTGGAAATTTCGCTCGGCGAATTTTCCACCTCTCTCAGGATGACAGTTGGGCAAAAAATTGCTTTCAAGATCGTTTTCCTTTTGGGGGCGCGGGATTCTTTTCCAGGCGGTCGATCTCGGCCAGAATGGTGGCGGCTTCATCCTGCAAAGAAGATTTCAGGGACGCGTAGTCAACGTCGGGCACCTTGCCCGCCTTGTACTCAAAGTTGAGATCCCGCAGGTTTTCGTAGACGGCATCCTTGCGTTCGCGCAAATAACCGGCGCGGGTTTTTTCTGGCCCAAGAAAGAGCCTGCCCGGAAGATAGAAAACATAATAGAGGGAAGCGATCGCGAGCATCAGGCAGAGCGGGATCCAAGTCATAGATCGGTATCCTTGCGGGCTTGATCGCGGAACTGTTCAAGCTCAATGCCGCGCACGGGATGAAGACCATCGGCTATCGCGGGAGCAGGACGATTCTTCCATGTACGTATGACCAGCACAATCAGGCCAAAGCCCAAAATCAAAGCCACGAACGGCATGATGTACGCGGCACGGTCGAAACCTCTCGTGGTCGGCGCGGCCAGAACCGTGGGTCCATACTTCTGCACGAATCCTTGCTCGACCAGGCTGTCGCTGTCGCCGCGCGTGACCGACGCCATGAGTTCGTTGCGCATGCCGTCGGAGGCGGGGCAGCCCACGTGATTGCATTCCAAAAGAATTTGATTGCATCCGCAGATGCACATCATTTGATGGCCGATTTGGTTGAAGCGAGTGGCGGGATCGGAGGCGCCGAGTAGTGCGAAAATGGCAGCGCAGAGCAACAGAATGTGCGCGGATCTGCGGATTCGCCGGCCGGGCATCTTTTTCGAATTAGGATTCTTCATCACGTCGGGTCTTAGCTCTTGGGTCTCAGGTCTTGGGTGAGGTCCTAAGACCCGACACCAAGGACCTGACACCTTTCGTTCCATCAATCCCCTGTAACCGCGCGTCCGGCATGTGCGGGCTCCAGTCGCGCGTGGGCGGGAACGCGAACCGGCGCCGGCGCATTCGGAATCAGGGCCAGAACGGTTCCAATGAGCATGATCCATACACCCATCCATATCCACATCACCAGCGCGTTCAAATGCGCCTTCAAAATCGGATGACCGTTATCTTGATTCAGCCCCTCGAAAACAATATAGAGATCCTCATTCAGAGTGGAGCGAATGTCAGGCATGGTCGAGGTCTGGCGACTCGCCTTGTAGAAACGGCGGACCGGAGTCATGGTGTCAATCTGCTTGCCACCTTTGTAAACGTCGAGCACGGCCCATTCGCTGGCATAGTTGGGCGCGTCGTCGTCGGTGTAGGAGCGGCAGATCAGGGTGTAGGGCCCGATGGTCATCTTATCGCCGTATCCCATCTCCTGCTCTTTATCCAGATTGAAAGCGGCTCCGGCGAAACCGATGATGACGACCACCACGCCGAAGTGGACAATGTATCCGCCGTAACGGCGCGTGTTGCGGTGGGTCAGTTGCACCATCGACGCGAACATGCCTTGGCCAGTGTGTTTGGAAATGACACGGCCGCCCCGGTAGAACTCGCTTGCGACCGTGAGCGTTACCAACACCGAGAGCGCGATCGCCATCAACGAATAGAGGTAGGAAATGTCTTTCCAAGGCTTCAAGCCGAAGGCAGAACCCCAGCTCTGCGGCGTGATCATCAGGAAGATTGCAATCGCGATGGCCCCGATGGTCGGCCACATGAAATTGCGCTTCAGGCTTTCGAGCGAAGTCTTGCGCCAAGCCAGGAGTGGACCGACTGCGGTGAGGATCAGAAGCAGCAAGGCCACAGGGATCGCAACCCGGTTGTAGAAGGGCGCACCGACCGTCACTTTGTTCCCCTGCACCAGTTCGGAAATCTTCGGGAACCATGTGCCCCAGAGCACAGTGAAGCAGAGCAGAACGAAAAGCAGATTGTTGAACAGGAAGCTGGACTCGCGCGACACCAGCGATTCGAGCTTGTGCTCACTGCGCAGGTGAGACTTGTTCTTGAAAAAGAAAAAGACGAATACGACCAGCGTGATCACCAGGAACCAGGCGAACCAGTCTCCAATCGAAGACTGCGCAAAAGCGTGTACGGAGCTGATGATGCCGCTTCGGGTCAGAAAAGTTCCTAGTATGGCGAGCCAGAAGGTAGCGAAGACCAGCCACATGTTCCACATCTTCAGCATGCCGCGCTTTTCTTGCATCATCACCGAATGGAGGAAGGCGGTGCCAGTGAGCCAGGGCATCAGCGAAGCATTTTCGACGGGGTCCCATCCCCAGTACCCGCCCCAGCCTAAGACGGAGTAAGCCCAGTGAGCGCCGAGAAAAACTCCGCAGGTGAGGAAGGCCCAGGTAACCATGGTCCAGCGCCGGGTGATGTGAATCCACTTTTCGCCCGGATATTTCATGATCAGCGCGCCGAGCGCGAATGCGAAGGGGATGGTGAAGCCGACATAGCCGAGATAAAGCATGGGCGGGTGAATCACCATCTCCGGATACTGCAGCAATGGATTCAACCCGTTGCCGTCAGCGGGAATCGTCCCTTGCACAATGGCGAAGGGATGCGCCGCAAAATTCAGCAGCAAAAGGAAGAAAATCTGCACGCCGGATAGAACCACCGAGGCGTAGGCGAAGAGACGCGGATCCGCCTTATAGCGCAGGCGCAACACGAATCCATAGGCGGCCAGCAACAGCGACCAGAACAACAGAGAACCTTCCTGACCGGACCAAAGGACGGCGAATTTGTACGGACCGGGCAGATCGCGGTTGCTGTGGTGAAGGATATAAGCGATGGAGAAATCGTCGCGGAAGGCGCAGATTACGAGCACGAACGAAGCAAGAAGGACGGCAGCGAAAGTGGCGATGCCGGCGCGGCGAGCAGTCTCCCCGATGCGCTCCGACCCTTGGCGGAGCGTCGTGATGACCGAAGTTTCTTCTCTGGACGCGATGCTCCCACCGGCGGTTCCACCCGCCAGTTGCGAAGAAGGCCGGTTCTGGAAGGCTAACGCGACGATCCCGGCGAGGAACGAGTAGACGCTCAACGCCAGAGCGAGCAAAAGCGCAAAACTACCTATTTCCGCCATGTGCGGGAACCCCAACCCATTTTTTCAGAAACACCCCTGCGAGGCAACCACCAAGGGAGCGGCGAGCGGCTGCCTCCGTTTCGGGCAAAAATCGGCAAGCTAACAGGAGCGGTCGCCACTGAAAGAACAGCTGGCGACAAATCCGATCAGATTGGCTGCGCAAAACCCAAACCAGGGCAGCGGCTATCGTCCGACCGTCTCTTAATCAGTATCGTCAGAAGTGGCTAAGCGCTATGTTGACGGTAGCGTAGCATCACTTCGCGTTCCGCACTCAGCCAGTCCTCGGCCTCACTACCCGAGCCAGGCCCGCGCTGCTGGAAAAGCTCGTAAGCGCGGCGGCGAATCTCATCTTCGAGGTTGATGGGGAACACATTTTTGCGCGGCTCCGTCTTGCGGAACTCAAACTTTTTAGGTTCCGGAGCACTCTTCATTTCGGGCTCGCTTTTCTCCGGAGCAATCTTCATTTCGGGCGCGATCTTGGTTTCCGGCTCACTTTGGGTGGATGGCGCTTCTGTTGCTGACGCTGCGTTCACATCGGGAACGCCGACCGCATCGTTGACGATGGTTTGCTTGTTACGATTAGACTTGCCGCCTGAGGTAGATTTTGCTCTCGCCATATTTCGGATACTCCTCACAGTAATTTGAATTTAGCAATGAATGGAACTGTCAGCGAATCGGATACACATTGCCCGCAACCTCGATGAGGAACGGTGCAAGTTTGGATTGTAAGAGTTGACTGCGAGTATAAACCTTCCCAGGCTGTGGAAAGTGCATTTTCGCAAAGAAAATCGCAGCAACTGCTTTGCTATAATCGAAGCGCCGCCGATGGCGCTATCGTCTAGGGGTTAGGACGGAAGATTCTCAATCTTCAAACCCGGGTTCGATTCCCGGTAGCGCTACCATTCCTTTCCTACTCGCTGATTCCAAGCGAGATACTCAATCTCTTGTTTGCTTGTAGTCGTTTTGTAGTCGTTTTCCTCCTTTTTTCTGATGGAACACCCTGCGACTCGTTTCCGACTGAGTATTAAAAAACAGGGAGAAATCGATACCGAACCTAAGGGTCTCGATAATCGAGAAGGTCAGTCTTGCCAGCGGCAAGTGGACGAATCTCCCTGTCCGAATTCCCAAGTCCAAACCGAGCGGCAAAGGACTCTATCTCAAGGATCGCCGTGAAGGGAACTTCTACTTGCTCTGGCGCGAGGTTGGGCAGTGGAGGTATCACCCAGTACGTGGTGCGCTGAAAGACGCCATCACGGCCAAGGAGCAGAAGGAACTCTACCTCGCCAGCATCGCGAAAGGTTTGCACGTCGAAGACCCCAGCATCGGCAAGACTCGGTTGACAATCGCAGCGGGTATTGACGAGTACTTGAGCATCCTCACGGGGCGGGGGAATACCGTTCCGCTCCACACGTTCGCCCTTCGGCAGTTTCAGGAATGGAACACGAAGCACGCACGTAACAAAAAAGTCTACCTAGATGCGATAGACCGCCAGCACATCCTTGCATTCAAGAAATGGGCGATGGAGCAAGGCGACGGTAGGAATGGGCAGCCAAACGATGAAGAACCGAAAGCTCGTGGAGGTAGCCCAGACGAAGTCGCACGCTCCGCATAGATGCCTCTCGCTCGATTTCGGCGATTCGAGATGGTCATGTTTCGCAGGAATTATCTTCCAAAGTCCATTCGAAACAAAATCGCTAACTGTCGGGGCTTCTGATTGGTTAGTAGTTCCGCCACAAGCATTCCACCCGTCGCCCTTGGCCGCCGTCGTCACGAAAATTAGTCGTGCGCAACTGTACTTCTTTGCGCCAAAATGGTTCGCCCAACCTCTCGTAAATCGGATTTTGGTATTCGCTAAGCAGCCATCGATAGGGTGCCTTCAGCAGTTCCTCCACCAATTCCTCATGGTCGAGATCATCCGCCCGATAACTCCCAACCTTGCAATTTGCGTAGGGCGGCTCGAAATAGGCAAAATCGCTAGGCCGCAAGTCGGCAACCACTTCCTTCCAGTCGAGTGCAGTTACTTCTGGCTGCGTAAGGGTCATGATGGCATGTGCCATGCGCAACCTTTCTTCGTAGGAATGCGTAGTTATGCTGCCTTTTTCTTGCCTCCTACCCTTGTCGTAAAAACCGCCGTTGAAAGAGAAATAAGGCCCTAACAAAACTGCGGCGGGATCACGCTGCTTAAACGCTGCTTTCTGCCGGACGAACTCCTCATGGCTTCGGACAGGAACCTCCACAGTGCTACCGTGGGTGGCAAGAGCACGAAAGAAAGGATGGGTTCGGAGGTCGTTTAATCGCCAATGGTCGTAATTTGCGGTCATTCCCATTTTCCAAAAAAGTGCTGCGAGTCCGGCAAAAGGTCACAGTAGATTCGGCCCTGTTGCGGCATAAGCGGCTGGATGTAATTTGCAAGTGAAGTTTTGCCCCCGGGGTACGGAAAGCCCAAAAGTCTGGCATTGTGGGCCGCAAGTAGCCAAGGATCAGGAGAAGGTGATTGAGAGGTATAGGTTGCAATGTTCATGCAACCCAATACCGAGGCCCTAGCGAACGACTGCGATTATCCGGTCATGAAGACTGCGCTGGTAGGGCTTGGCTGGGGAAGTCCGGAAGAGGTCTAGATAAGTTTCGAGCATTCAGGCAAACGGGCTGCCCGACTATTCGTCCACTTCAGATCGGGTAGGTGACTCCATTTTTACGGCTTATAAACGGAAACTTCCGAAAGGCCCAACTTGGAAGCGATCTGCGGATACTTCGCGAGGAGCCGCCAGAAATTTTTCCGGGCCCTCGAAGGCGGACAGGAAGGATCGACAAATCGATATTGCGCGATCAGACACCATCGTTTCATTTTCTTGGCGATCAGGATTTCTCGAATCTGTGGTCTCGCGTGCATTTTTTAATTTCCTCCAGAAAATAATTGGCGATCCCTGTTTTTGCGGGAATTCGGGTCGCGTGGTGTTGGATCAAGGACTCGATTTTTCCAGTGTTAACCGCAATTCGGTCACTGGGGCCCAAACATGGAGCCTCGAAT
>Ga0187875_10002245_pt1 | contig 14371 bp, 13 predicted proteins | sample June2016WEW_17_1_2_FD_132978 | JGI IMG/M metagenome (GOLD analysis project Ga0187875, IMG submission 132978) | Peatland microbial communities from SPRUCE experiment site at the Marcell Experimental Forest, Minnesota, USA - June2016WEW_17_10 | ecosystem: Environmental > Terrestrial > Soil >... | reverse complement strand
CGTCCGGCCAGTCGCGGACTGCCGCTGCGGAGTTGATCACCTGGGAGCTGCGTCCGGACAGGTCAACGCCGCACCGGGCACCGCCGCGGGCGCCGCGACACGGCGCACTGCCGCGGGCGCCGCGGCACAGCGCGCCGCTCTCCAGGCAGCGATGACCAATTGGGCCGGCGTGGTCCGTGATGCCTCCTCGCTCGCGCGGGCCTCCGAAGCGGTCACCGGTGTCGTGGCGGAGCTTGCTCCGAGGCTGGACCGTGCCACTGCCGAAGTGCGGAACCTCGCTGACGTCGCCAAGGCACTGCTGGAGGCCGCGACCGAGCGCGAGGAGACGCGAGGTTCGCAGGCACGCTCGGACTTTCCCGAGACCTCGCCGAGCTTCCGCTGCAGGTTGTCGCACGGGGCGAGCCGTGGCTCGCAGCCAGGCGCCCGGCGTCAGCACGGGTCAGCCGTGCTCGAGGCATGACGGGGTCGGGCCCGATGTACCGCGACGACGTTCACCCGCCGGCTGTTGCGGTTCGCCAAGCAGTAGCGATCGCGCTCGCCGAGGATCTGCTCCCGCTCGGCGACCTCTCCGCGGCTTTGATACCCGAGGGCTCTCGTGGACGGGCCGCGTTCGTCGCGCGGGCAGCAGGGATCGTCGCCGGCACCCGCTGCGTCGAACAGTCCTGCATCCAGGTCGATCCTGGCCTCGAGGTGACCTGGCTCGTGGGAGAGGGCTGCGAGATCGGCCCAGGCGCTGTGATCGGGCGGCTCGAGGGTGAGTTGCGCTCCTTGCTCAGCGCCGAGCGGACCGCGCTCAACTTTCTCTCCCACCTCTCGGGTGTGGCGACGGCTGCACGGCGCTACGTCGAGGCCGCCCACGCGGCCAACCCGTCGGCGAGGATCTGGGACACGCGAAAGACCACACCGGGACTGCGATCGCTCGAGAAGGCGGCCGTGAGGGCAGGCGGCGCGGCCAACCACCGGGGCAGCCTCTCCGAGGGCGTCTTGATCAAGGACAACCACCTCGGCGGGCTCTCGATCAGCGAGGCGGTCCGCAGGGCTCTCGAGCGGTGGCCGGGTCGCATGGTCGAAGTCGAGTGCGAGCACCCCGGTCAGGTGACCGAGGCCCTTGATGCCGGGGCGACGCTTGTCATGTGCGACAACATGTCCCCGGACGAGGTCCGGGCATGCGTGCAGCTCGTGCGCGCCCACCCGCGCGGGGCCACCGGCTCAGTCCTGGTCGAAGCCTCGGGTGGTGTCAACCTCGACAACGTCGCGGCCTACGCGAGAGCCGGCTCGGACGTGATCTCGGTCGGCGCCCTCACCCACTCGGTCGTGGCGCTGGACATAGGGCTCGATCTCGAGAGTGTGACCTTAGGCGCCAACTGACGCGCCCCGGTGAGCGTCACTTGGCGCCAGCCGGGCGCGCCCCGGTGTCCGGTCAGCCAACGTGGCCTGTGACGTACGCCTTCGTGCGGGCGTCGTTGGGAGTGTCGAACACCCGGTCCGTGGGGCCGACCTCGACCAGTTCGCCGACACGGTCGTCGCCGAGGAGGAAGACGGCGACGTTGTCCGAGACGCGCGCGGCCTGGAACATGTTGTGCGTGACAAGGGCGATCGTCACCTCACCTGAGAGGTGTCTGATCAGGTCCTCGATCTTTGCGGTAGCCACCGGATCGAGCGCGGAGCACGGCTCGTCCATCAAGAGCACCTCAGGCTCGATGGCGAGGGCGCGCGCGATGCACAGACGCTGCTGCTGTCCACCTGAAAGACGCACCGCGGGTTGGCTGAGGCGATCCTTGACGATGTCCCACAGGGCGGCATTGTGAAGCGCGGCTATGCCCATCTCGCGGAGAAGACGTTTGTTGCGGACACCGTTGAAGCGAAGCCCGGAGATCACGTTGTCGAAGATGCTCATCGTCGGGAACGGATTCGGCCGCTGGAACACCATCCCGATCCGGCTGCGGAGCACTTCCGGCTGAACATCCGGTCCGTAGACATCGAGGCTGCCGAGCCGGACTGTGCCTCGAACGGCACCTCCGGTGTGGTCGTGGAGCCGGTTGACGGCACGCAGCACGCTCGTCTTGCCGCACCCGGACGGACCGACGAGCGCGGTCACCTGGTGGGCCGGCATCTGGAGGGTGACATTGCGGACGGCGATGTGGTCGCCGAAGCTGATGCTCACGTCCTCGAGCGTCACAGCAGCGCCGTGCGCTCCGGGATCGGGTCGATCTGCCGGCGCCTTCGACTCTTTGGCGAGGCGCCCCGGCCGGCCCTCGACATGGGCGCGCGAATCGGTGCTGTGGTTGCCCGCCGGATCGGTGACTTCGTCGTGCCGCTTCATCGTGTCTTCCTGTTGAGCGTCCAGGCGACCGTCCGGGCACACACGCTCAGGATCAGCACGAGGGCGAGGAGCACCAGTGCAGTTCCCCACGCGGTTTGCTGAGCGTCCGGGAACGGTTCCGTCGCGTCGTTGAAGATGAGCAGGGTCATGGCGAACGTGGGGGAGGCCACCGTGAACAGGAGCGGGGCAGTCTCGCCCACGCCGCGGGCGACTGCCAGCAAGTTGCCGGTGACCACGCCCGGCAGCGCCCCCCGCAGCACGATCGAGCGGGCGACGCGCGATCGGCGCGCACCCAGGGAGACGCCCGCCTCCCAGAGGTCAACGGAAACGGTCCGCATCGCCTCCTCGTTGGCCCGGACCATGATGGGCAACATCAGGACTCCGAGTGCGAAGCCGGCCGCCAGATCTGAGAAATGGTGGAAACGCTCCACAAAGACCGCATAGGTGAAGATGCCGATGACGATCGAGGGAACGCCCGACAGCACGTCGGCGCTGAAGCGAACGGCCGATGCGATGCCTCCCGGACGCTCGAAGAGGAACAGGGCGATGAAGAGCCCCATGGGCACAGCCAAGCCGATTGCGTAGGCGACGATCTCACCGGAACCGATGATCGCGGTGGAGATGCCTCCGCCGGGCACTCCTTCGGGCGTGGGGGCATGCAGCAGAAACCCGATGTTCACCGCACCCGCCCCTTTGGAGACGGTGGCGATGACAAGGGCCACCAAGGGCGCCACACCAATCGGCACGGCGATCAGGCAGATCGCCTGCATGGCGCGCCCCGCCGCACGGCGGCGGCCAATTGAACGGCGGGCCGAGTCCCGCACCACCAGCCGCCGCCGGGCAGCCTCGACGAGTCCCATGTCGGGCATTGCGCCATCCAGCGCCACTTGCATTGACGGGAGCGTGCTCATACGACCGCGCCCCGGACTCCGAGCAGGCGTCGACCGCCCCTGGCGCGCAGGAGCAGTTGTCCCACGACGTTGACCAGGATCGTCAGGAGCAGCAAGACGCCCGCAAGTGCGATCACCGAGCTCGTGCCGAGTCCGGGGGAGGCCTCGGCGAACTGGTTGACGATCGCCGACCCGAGTGTTGCCCCGGGTGCCAGGAGGGAATGGGGGATCGCCGGGCGATTGCCGATCACCAGCGCCACGGCGATGCTCTCACCGAGCGCCCGCCCGACGGCCAGTGTGATGGCGGCGGCGATCCCCGACCGGGCGCCTGGCAACACGGTGCGCCGGACCACCTGCCAATGGGTGGCACCGAGCGCCATTGCCGCTTCCCTGTCGGCCAGGGGAACCCCGCCAAGAGCGGTCCGGCTCAGGGCGACGACAGTCGGCAGCGTCATGATGGCCAGGACCACCGAGGCGAGCAGCACGCTCGGTCCGTAAGCGGGACCGTGAAAGATCCGACCGAGGACCGGAAGGCCTTCGAGCGCGGGCTCGACATCGGTGGCGAACACCGGGGAGAGCACGAGCAGCGCCCACAGGCCGACGACGATGCTCGGCACAGCGGCGAGGAATTCGATCGAAGTGGAGAGCGGCCCCGCCAGCCACCGCGGAGTCAGCTCGGAGAGGGACACGGAGATGCCCAGGCCGACAGGCACGACGAGGACCATTGCCACCAACGTTGTGAGCACGGTCCCGACGACTAGTACCCCGCCTGCATAATCGCCGGCGTCAGGGTTCCAGGTCCCCGACCACAAGAAGCTGATCCCCGAGTGGGTGAACGCCTGGCTCGACTGCGACACGATGCTGACGACCAGGCCGACGACCAGGGCGGCAAAGAGCCCGGCCGCTCCCCATCGGACGACCGCGTAGAACGGGCCCGACGGGAGGAGCCGACGCCTGCGCCATGGGCGCAACCCGTCAGGACCGTCGCCAGCCTCACCCGGCGCGGGTGATCCGGCGACTGGTGAGGCTGGCGAGGATGGAACCGGGTCCTTCACAGTTTGAACAGCGCCACCCCTGCCGAGGACCGCAACTCGGTCAGCGTCGTCTTGGCGAGCAGAGCGACGTTTGCCGGCAGAGGCGAGTAGCCAAGCGATTTCGCCTGCTTTTGGCCGGCGGTCACCACGTAGTAGAAGAGCTCACCGAGTGCTGAGCCCTTGGCCGCGTCGGGCTGCTTCTTGTAGAGAAGTGTCCAGCTGAAGTTGGCCAACGGGTAGGTCGATGTACCAGGTTCGTCGATGATCGAGAAATTGCTGGCACTCAAGTGGGCTGCCTGGGCTCCGGCCAGGCCGATGGAGTACGACGACGGCACGACGAAGTAGCCGGAGAGGTTCTTCAGTGCAACGTTGGTGAAACCCGCCTTCGAGGCGTACCCGAACGAGACGTAGCCGATCGCACCCGCTGTGCTCTTGATGAACGTTGCGACGCCGGTGTTGAGCTGCTCACCCTCGCCTATGTCCGGCAGTGGCCACGATGTCGACGCCTTCGAGGTGCCGACCTTGGCGACCCAGGTGGGCGAGGTCGAGATGAGGTACTGATCGAGATCCCAGCCGGGACCGGAGGAGTCGGCGCGGTGGACGGGCACGATCGGGAGGTCCGGGAGGTTCGAGACGCCGGAGACCTTGGCGATCGCGGGATCGTTCCAGTGGGTGATAGCGCCGTCGAAGATCGAGGCGAGCGTCGGGCCGTCGAGGCGCAGTCCCTTCGGAGCGCCGGGCACGTTGTAGCTGAGCGCCACGCCGCCCAGTTCGACGGGAACCTGCAGGACCGTCCCTCCCGTGGCCTCAGCCTGGGCAGCTGACGACATGGGGATCTCCGAGTCGCCGAAGTCCACCGTGTTCTCCTGGATGTCCTTGATACCGACGCTGCTGCCGGCGGGCGAGTAGTTCACAGTGACTTTCGAATGGAGCTGCTCGTAGTCGTAGAACACCTTCTGGAAGAACGGCGCAATGGAGTTGGCGCCGGCGCCGTCGAGCGTGATGGCGGCCGGTGCCGTGAAGCTCGTCAGCCGGACGAGTCCTGGCCGCGCGTTTGAGGACGAAGCGGACGCCACTGGGCGGGCCGCGGAGCCCGACAAGCTCGACCAGCACGCTGTGGCCAGGACAGCGGCGAGTGCGAGCACGGCGGGTGCGAAGAAACGTCGTTTCACTGGGTCTCCCCCTCAAGAGTCGTCCGATTCAGATCCCGATTATTGATCGCTAATTCTACATGATCACTAGAGATAGTAGCAAGTGTTTCGCTCGTGCGCTCCACATGAGGCGCGCCGAGGGCAGAGCGTTTGGACTGGTGCGGTGGTGGATCAGGGCCCGAAAGGCTCTCCCGGTGGCAGGTTGGCTGGTGGCCGGTACTCGACCTGAAGCTCGTTCATGGCGGCGCCGACTGCTTCCAGCTGAGTCGAAGTGGGCTCGCTGCAACAGAACCACGGCTCGCTGAGCCGTGGCCTTGGCCCGGTCGGCCCCGTCGACAGACTCCCGCGGCGCGGCCTGGCCATGCCAGAGGTCGTGCCCTGGTTCGAAATGTAGGCACGGACACGAGCGTCCACTTCCGCGAACGTGTCCTCGGCACGGGCTGGCGCAGGTTCGGTGGTGGCTTCTTCGACAAGTGTTGCCAGCTCTCTCTGGAGGTCGTCGAGCCCGGTCTCTTTGGCTGTCCAGACCCAGCTCAGGCGGTCGGCGTCGTAGTGCTCGAGCCGCGTTTTCACCTCCGGGGCCGAAAGCAGCAGGGAGCCCTCGGGCAGAAGGAGCCGGATCGTGTACTGGACCGCGTCAACGTTGCCCACGAGGTCGTGTGCAACCACGAAGTCGAGCATCGCGCCAACCTCGGCCGTCGTCGTCCACGGTGTGAAAGGCAGCCACGACGGCCGGACCTCGATCCCGTGGTCCCGCAGCAAGGTCACCGCGGCGCTTTCGTCTCCAGAGGTGTGCCCTTTGTCCAGGATACGAAGAGTCGTGTCGTCGACTGATTCGAACGCCGACACGACAAACAGGCAGCCGGCCTTCGCCAGGACCTCCCACAGGTCCCCGTGGGCCAGGATGTGCTCCACCTTGGTAGTGCAGTCGAAGCTCAGCTCTGGGAAGCAGGAGTGGACTGCCTGGGCGACCCGCACGGCGTGCCGGGGCCCGTTGAGGAAGTCCGGGTCGGCAAAGGACACGTGCCTTGCGCCCATGGCCACGAGCTGGGACACGTCTCCCACGACGACGTCTTCAGGCACCACGCGAAGGCGCCCGTCGTACACGACCGGCAGCGGGCAGTGCCGACATCGATGTGAGCAGCCGTGGCTCGCCTCCACAGCGCCCGCGAGCCGCTCCTCGTTGTCCACGACGAGCCGGGCGTAGCGCTCCAGCGGCGGCAACAGATCGCGCGCCGGGGTTGTGAAGCCACTGCGGCCGAGGTGCACCATCACGTCACCGGCGTTGCCGGGCACGCCGGCATTACCGGTCCCCTCCGCCCATGTGAGCAGGGCAGGCTCGTACTCCCCGACGATCACCTGGTCGGCCATACCCGCCGCCGCCGAGTCGCGACCCATTCCGGCGTACAGGCCGTAGAGGCAGATCGGGAGACCAGGGCGCTGGGCACGCACCGAAGCTGCGAGGGCCACCGCCATCCGCATCGCCGTGTGCATCGGAACCGAAAAGGCGACCCGGTCGGCCCACTCCACGAGAGCTCGGTCCCAAGGCTCGACAGAAACGTCGATCGCGCGCACATCGTGACCGCTGGCCCGAAGGGCCGCAGCAGGGGAGGCCACGTGCACCGGTTGGTGACCGAGCTCGTAGGTGGAGACCAGCAGGACGCGCACGCTGGCACGCTATAGCGACCGTGCCGGCGTCCTGTCCGGCGACGCCTACGCCGAGTGAGGCCCTTAACATGGGTCGCCCACCTTCCATCGAGGACATCTGATGAGCGACAGCGGCAACAGCGGTAGCGACGGCGTCCCGGTCCTTCGCCTGACGGCGCCTGCCTTGACCGAGATCATCGAGTTGAGGGCCGGCGAGGCCGCCCCCGAGTCGCTCGCCCTGTGCGTGGAGATCAGCGGCGCGCACGACGACGTGTACACCTACGACATGTACTTCCAAGCCGCGTCCGACGCAGCGCCAGGCGACTGGATCGACCATCTCGACGGGCTCTCGCTGATCGTTCCAGGCCAGAGCATCGACCGGATACGTGGTTCGGTCCTGGACCTGAGCCCGGACGCAGACGGGGGTGGGATGGTGATCAGGAACCCGAACCGCCCGCCTCCTGCCCGCCGGAGCCCGGCGATGACCGGGCCGCCTCCGGACCTGAGCGGGGACGTCGCTCAGCGGCTGCTCCAAGTCCTCGAAGAGCAGATCAACCCTGCTATAGCGGCACACGGTGGCCGCGCAGACCTGGTGGCGGTCGAGGTGGACACGGCGTACCTTCGTCTCTCGGGTGGGTGCGCCGGCTGCGGCATGGCGGCGGTGACGCTCAGCCAGGGCATCGAGGTGGCTATCCGGGAAAGCGTGCCGGAGATCGCCAACATCGTCGACGTGACCGACCACGCGTCAGGTACCAACCCCTACTACGAGGCCGCGAAGAAGTAGGCAGGCGCCAGTCCGGCCGTTCTTGCCTGGGCTCAGCTCATGTCCCGGCGAAGCGGCGGATGTCCGCGGCGGCATAGGACTCGGCGATGGCGTCGATCCGGGCTGTCGTCTCGATGCTGCGCACCACCTCGGCCAGGCGGTGCCCAGGGATGGCGCACGTCATCTCGTCGCCCGGCAGGCCCGTCCGGGTCCGGCTGAGCGTGCAGCCGAGGCTGGCCGCCACTTGACCTTGCTCGCTGGCGAGGGCGATGATGCGACATTGCGGCTTGCCGCCGATCTGCAGTCCCGGTACCGCGTCGGCCATGAGCATGAGCTGACCTGCCTTGATCCGGATGAGGACGACGTCCGGCGTACCCGAGGTCTCCGCGAGCGGCCCGTATGTCACCGATCCCGGGCGTTCGTGCACCGTCGGGATGTCCGGGATCTGTTCGGAGGTGACCCAGCCCGACTCCAAGAGCGCGGCCACGTCGGAGTTGCCAGCCACTTCGTCGAGACCGGCAAAGCCGTGGACCAAGGTGCCCACGCTGCAATTGGCGTGGTCGCTGGCGACCGTGGAGAAGGTCCGGTCAATCGCCTTGGTCCAGAAGACGCACCCGGCCGGCACCGGTCCCGTCCTCCCGTCGGGGGCGGGTGGCGGCTTCGGGCCCTCGTAGGGATCGATGTTCTCGGGGACTCCGGCATCGAAGGTTATTGCGATCGGAGGTGTCGTCAGCTCCAGCGACGCGGTGAGTGCCTCTGCGAGATCTGAGCAGGAAGGAGAGTCCATGGCGCCAGTTCTACCGGCGCGGCCCTCAGCTTTCGTTCACGGCGCCGAACACCGGCGAGAAGACGACCTGGTCGAGTGTCAATGCCAAGGTGGCGACTCGATGGCCAACATCGCTCACCGGGCCGCTGAGCAGCGCAGCTACATCAGCCGTGTGGGAAACCGCTGGATGTGAAGCCCGTTCCCGTAAGTGTCGATGCGACACACGTTGACGAAGAGGTCTGGTTCTTGAGCACTCCGTAGTAGGTGCCTGTTGCGTGGTTCGTGTTGCCGGCAACGTTTCCGGACTGCGCTGCCTTCTGGTCGACGACGATCCAGCAGTCCCTCGTACCCGGCGCGTAGGACGCCAGGATCAGGTAGCCCGACGAGCCGCTCGCGGAGAGCGAGATGATGTTGGACTTGCTCGACGCAGTGGCGACGTACGACAGGCCGGTGTCGATGGCCGTGATCGTAGACACACCCTGACCAGAAGTCATGATGTTGCTGTAGGTCTGGTTGTTGGCGGTGTAGAAGGTGTCGGCGCCCGTGAGGGCCGTCTGCAAGTTGGCCTGCGCTGCGGTGTTGTTGGCGGTCTTGGTCACCGACAGGAAGGTCGGGATCGCGATCGCGAGAAGAATTCCGATGATGAGCAGGACAACGAGCAGTTCGATGAGCGTGAAGCCCTCCCCACCAGCCTCCTCGAAACCGAGGCGCCGCGCACGGAGCCTCTCGACTTTTCTCATGAGGCCTTCCTTACTCCGTCGTCAATAATCGTCACATATTGAATCGGCCTGCGGCCCGGCCAGCCTTAGCGAAATCTTTACCGATTCTTTTGCACGGGACAATTGACCACCAGCTCGTCCTCTTCGGCAGCACGGTCAGATTCTTGGGCAGATCACGCGTCGGGTCCCTCAGGGGCGGAGTCCTGCCGGCACCGCCGTGCTCCCGGCGGACGCCAGCTGGGCGGTCCTCATCCCCACCAGAACGACGCGGCGATGACGACATAGAGACCCACGAGGCAGGCTCCCTCGAGCCAGGTCGACTCCCCGTCCAGCACGACGAAAGCTGTGATCAAAGTCGTGAGCGCGAGAACGACTCCGAGCAATGGCGACAGCACCAGGGTGAGCTGGGCGCCACCTATTACGCCGGAGAGGAGCACCAGTGCGGGAATGAGCACGAGAGCGATCTGCACAGGGCTCTGCAGGATGACCGAGATCGCATAATCGCTGCGGTTGCGTGCGGCGAGCTGGACCCCGACGACGTTCTCGACCGCATTGCCGGCGATCGCCACGACCACGAGACCTGCGAACGCCTCCGACATGTGCAGTGCCGAGAGCGCCGGGCTGAGAGCGGCTACGAACCAGTCCGACACGAACGCCGCGGCGACGCTCGAGGCGAGCAACGCCACGACCACCAGCGAGATCGACCAAGCCGCAACGGTGGCGCCGGCTTCGTCGCTCTGCTCATCGGGGCGCTCGCGCCGGCTTGACTCGTCGGTTCCGGGCTCGTTCCCCGCGGCGACGTCTTCCGGGGACGGTCGCGCCTCACGGCGGACCGATCCGGGAACGGAGAGCACGAAGACGATCAGCAGCACGACAGCGGCGATGTCGGAGAGTGCAACCTCGTGGTGCCTGACGGCGAGGTCCAGATGTACGCCGAGAGTCGGGATCATCAGGACGGAGACGGCGAGCACGAGCAGGACCATGATCATGCGGGCGTTCTCGGCCGGGAAGCGTTGTGTGCCGTGCCTCAGGCCCCCGACGATGAAGGCCAGGCCCAAGACGAGCAGCAGATTGGCGAGGATCGAGCCGATGAGAGCGGCTTGGACAACGCCGACCAGGCCGGCCCGAAGCGCGAAGATCCCGAAGAAGAGCTCGGGCAGGTTGCCGAGCGCGGACTGGACGACGCCGGTCATCCCCGAACCGAGGCGATCCCCGAGCCGGTCGACGCTCCGTCCCACTATGGCGGCGAGGAACCCAAGGGCGAACGCGGACACGATGAACGGGGCCACGCGGCCCGTGTGGATGTAGCGCGTCACAGCCGACCCGGCGGTCCCGAGCGCGCCGGCGACGAGCAGCCGGGCGTCGCTTCGAGAGAGCTTCGATCCCACGGTGGCTGCTTAGCCTGGGACGCAGGCGTTGTCGGTTCGGGTCACGGTCCGCACTCCCATGCAACCATAGGGCGTGCGGCGACGGCCGGTCTCGTGGCCGTTGGGATGATCGGTCCCATGGTGAGGTAGACAGAGGCGTGATGCTGCTTGCTCTGGATGTCGGAAACACACAGACGGTGATCGGGCTGTTCGAGTCGACGGGTGACTCGGGGCCGAGTCCGGTTGCGCACCGCGGCGACGGCCCGCTGACCCCGACTGCCCGCGGCGTCTCTGTGGCAGGCGGCCCGGATGAGCTGGCGGGCCTGCTTCACCATTGGCGTCTTGCCACTGTCGCCGAGCGCACGGCGGACGAGTACGCCCTCCTCATCACCGAACTGCTCAGGCTGGTCGGGCTCGAGATCACCGGAACGCCGGCCGGCAACGTTGTCGGCGGAATGGTCGTGTCCTCCTCGGTACCGGAAGTCACTTCCGCGATCAGGGAAATGGCGCACATCTGGTTCGACGTCGCGCTCGTCGTGGTTGAGCCGGGGATCCGGACCGGGATGCCGATTCTCTACGACAACCCGAAGGACGTCGGAGCCGACCGTGTCGCCAACGCCGTCGGGGCCATCGACTTGTACGGAGGGCCGGCGATCGTCGTGGACATGGGCACGGCGACCACCTTCGACGCCATCTCGGCCGCGGGCGAGTACCTCGGCGGCGCCATCACGCCCGGGATCGCGATCAGCATGGACGCGCTCTTCGAGCATGCCGCGGCGCTGCGCCGCGTCGAGCTGGTCGAGCCTCGCAACGTGATCGGCAAGTCGACCGTCGAGTCGATCCAGTCCGGTGCCATTTACGGCTACACCGGTCTTGTCGATGCCATGTGCCGCCGCATTGCCGACGAGCTCGGGCCGTCCGCGATCATCGCGACCGGTGGGCTGGCCGGGCTCATCACGCCCTTGTCGGAGATGATCCAGCACCATGAGCCGTGGCTCACCTTGCACGGGCTTCGCCTTGTATTCGACCGCAACGTGGCGCGCGACGAGAGTGGGAGAGAGATGTGAGGGAGATCGGATACCGTTTCGAGACGACGTCGGGTGCAGGCGACGTGGCCCGTTCGTTTGCACACCTCGAAACGGGCGAGGAGTCCGGCGTGTCGGTGGCTGCTGCTGGCCGCATTATGCGGTCCCGGCCCCAAGGCAAGCTCGCCTTTGCTGAGCTCCAGGACTGGACGGGGGGCGTTCAGCTGTTCGCGCTCGCGGCCCTCACGACCGATTTCGAGGAGTTCTGCCGCCTGTCGCTCGGTGACTGGATCGGTGTGACCGGCGAGGTCGTCCGTACACAACGAGGCGAACTGTCGATCAAGGTGGCGTCCTGGGAGCTGCTCGCGCGAGCTCGCCGCGGCTTTGGTGACAAGTGGCACGGCGTCTCCGACCCCGACATCCGTTATCGCCAGCGCGAGCTCGACCTGTGGGCCAACGATGGTGTGCGCGACATGTTCCTGTTGCGTTCCAAGGTGATCGCCTCGATCCGTCGCCGCCTCGGCGCTGCCGGCTTTGTGGAGGTCGAGACGCCGGTGCTGCACCCGATCCTCGGGGGCGCGACGGCGCGGCCCTTCGTCACGCACTACAACGCACTCCACTCCGACGTGTACCTCCGCATCGCGACAGAGCTTTACCTGAAACGTTGCGTGGTCGGCGGGATAGAGCGTGTGTTCGAGATCGGGCGGACGTTCCGGAACGAAGGGTTGTCGCCGCGTCACAACCCGGAATTCACGATGCTCGAGCTCTACCAGGCCTACGGCGACTACACCGACATGATGCTGATCTTCGAGGACATCGTGGCAGGAACGGCTGAGGAGCTTCTTGGCACCACGGTGATCCCCTATCAGGGTCGGGAGATCGATCTGACACCGCCGTGGCGTCGGGCGACCCTGGTCGAGCTCATCGCGGAGCACGCCGGGGTCGAGGTCGACCTGTCGATGGGAGCCGAGAACCTTCAGTGCGTGGCGTCGAGTCTCGGTGTGCCGTTCGAGCCCTGGTACGGGCCGGGAAAGCTCATGTTGGAGATCTATGAGAAGACGACCGAGGCCGAGCTCTGGGGCCCGGTGTTCGTGTGCGACTACCCACAAGAGGTCTCGCCGCTTGCCCGAGCGCATCGTTCCAAGCCCGGCTATGTAGAGCGTTTCGAGCCGATCATCGCTGGCCGGGAGCTTGGCAACGCCTTCAGCGAGCTGACCGATCCCGATGAGCAGCGGGCTCGCTTCGAGGACCAGGAGCGTGAGAGGGCTCTGGGCGACGACGAGGCGATGGTCATCGATCGGGAGTACCTGCGGGCTCTCGAGCTCGGGTTGCCGCCAACCGGCGGTCTCGGGCTCGGGATCGACCGGCTCGTGATGCTCTACGCGGACGTCGCGAACATCAAGGAGGTGCTGCTGTTCCCGGCGCTTCGTCCCGAAGATCCTTCGCAGGACAACCGGTCCGGCTCGGCAGTGTCCGGAGAACCTGAGGCCTGAGCTGGCGTCGTTGCTCAGCTCGGGGCGAGGACTCTCGCAGTGGACCCCTGGAGGTCGTCGACGACGTTGTAACCGAACTCGACGAGCGCCTTGGGGATGAGACCCTCACCGAGCCGGGCCGCTGCCGCAGCCGCTGTCCTGGCGTAGGCCCGAGCGATCTCATGGGCAGCTGAGATGCCCGGCGATGCCGCGACGAGCGCCCGTGCCTCTTCGCGCTCGGCCTCGTCGAGCGTGTGGCCGAGAAGACCGCGAAGCCTCGGGCCCACGGTACGGTCGAGTAGCGCGCGCTGGACCGGCAGTGTGTAGATCCCTTCGGCGAGGTCCTGCCCGGGCGGCTTTCCGAGCTCCGCTTCGGTGGCGACGACGTCGAGGACGTCGTCGCGGATCTGAAAGACCATGCCGAAAGCCTCGCCGAACGCCGACAGATCATCGATCTGGGATCGCTTGAGACCGGCAGTCAGTGCACCGATGCGGCACGCGGTCGACATCAGCGCCGCGGTCTTGTTGGAGATGCACCGGAGGTAGTCGTCCTCGTCCCGCTCGATCTGGAACGCCGCACGCACCTCGGCCACTTGCCCCTGACAGAGCCGGGCGAGGGTCGCCGCGAGCAATCCGGCGACTTCGGTGCCGAGTCCCGCTGCGATCTCCGCTGCCCGCGCGAGCAGGAAGTCGCCGGCCACGATCGCCACGAGGTTGCCCCAGCGGGCGTTGACGCTTTCCACGCTTCGGCGTCGGGTCGCCTCGTCCATGACGTCGTCGTGGTAGAGCGACGCGAGGTGGACAAGCTCGACCGAAACCCCACCGAGCAGGATCTCCGTGGTGACATCGTCACTTTGGAGGTAGGAGGCGGCGATGGTGAGCGACGGGCGGAGGCGTTTGCCGCCTGCTTGGATGAGGTGGCTTGCCACCTCGTTCAAGAACGCGTCCTCACCCAGCACCGAGTCCCGCAGGCTCAACTCGAGCCGTGCGAGATCCTTCTCGTGAATCGGGAGGGCGAAAGGGTCCGGGCTGCTCACCAAGTCCGCCACCTTACGCCAAAGGGGCACCGAACCGACAGCCGGGCGCCCACCCCATTATTCCGCGGCACTGTGATCTTCGCCTCCCAAGGTGTTCAATTCGGGCCGGCCATTCGTCCGGATCCGGCCGACTTGCCGGCCAGCTCCGGTTGGCCCGGATCGCACCACTAAGGGTTG
>Ga0187875_10002240_pt1 | contig 14387 bp, 10 predicted proteins | sample June2016WEW_17_1_2_FD_132978 | JGI IMG/M metagenome (GOLD analysis project Ga0187875, IMG submission 132978) | Peatland microbial communities from SPRUCE experiment site at the Marcell Experimental Forest, Minnesota, USA - June2016WEW_17_10 | ecosystem: Environmental > Terrestrial > Soil >... | reverse complement strand
TGAACCAGCGACGCACCCGCGACGGCGTGGGCAGGTCGTAGCCGGCGATCTCTCCAGTCTCGACCCGCGGCAATGCCCGTTCGCCGAAGCGCATTCCGAGAGGTCCAGTAATCATGAGCAAGTCGCCCCGCCGGCCGCCGCCAACCGTGGCTTCAATGCCGCGGTCGAAGGACTTTGGCTGGCCGTTGCGATGGTTCGTACACCAATAAATCTTGTTGACGACACGACTTTGTGACGCCGAGGGCAGCGAGGGCATTGTGAAATCGGCGTAACAGCCGAGATCGCTGAGCAGGCCGATTTCATCTTTGAGGCCGCACCATTTGCCATGCGGAAGTGAGTTATCGAGCGCCCAGTTACCGTGAATGAATCCAAAAACTGTGCGGCCATCCTGTTGTCGAAGCAATCCGTGGTCGTCCTTGAGTCGATGACAGTATTCGGTGACCTTCCTAATAAAGGATTCGCGCTGCTCATTGTCGTGGTGAAGGTGAACCTCCACGTCGCCGATGCCGAGACGGACCATCTCGGCGATACCGTCGAGCAGGTCTCGCCGATACTCCTCCTGCGGATAAAAGAAGCTGTACTGGGGGCGCTGTCCCGCGGCATCCCGTGGAGCGTCCTCGGCAATGCGCGGCCACTTGTCTCGCCACTTTGCGACCCGGCCAAGCGCTGCTTCAACGGATGCGCTCGTACCCAGTGGCTCATAGTGATCAGTAATTGCAACCCATGCGCGCCTCGGCTTGGCACCGCGCGCGGCTTTGCGCAGGCGATCCTTCAGATACGGCGCCAGCCAGATCTCAGCGTGTCGAGGTAGGTTCATCTGTTTCTTTCCCCGAATAACCGGGCTTGTTCCGCGCACATTTATCTGTTCACACGTTGGTCGGAGATACGGCAGCGAGACGCGGCCGAATCATGAGCGAAAGAATGTCCTCCACCGGCCCGCCAATCGATTTTGGCAGCGAGCGAGTAAGGAGGTTGAAGCGGGCCTGGTCTTCCGGTTCCAGCACGCGCATAAGATAGAACAGAACGAACAGCACAACCAACGATGCGCTGCCGCCGAGCAGGACACCCCACAACGGGGCAAACATCAAAGCAACAAAATGCGCAGCCAACGCCGCGACAGTACTAATGAACGCGACTTTTGCGAGGAGCACCCACGGCAGGCGTACGTGGAAGAGGCGAATGCCGATGGCCCACATGATTCCCACCGCGGTAATCTGGGCAGCGCCATTGCCGATGCAAGCGCCTACGGCGCCATGACCCGGAATAAGTGTGCAGGCGATTCCGATATCGACGATACCGGCAAGAGCCGTCGCCATGATGACATAACTCTGACGCTCAGCGCTCTGCAGGAGGCTTTGCACGGGCGCAAGAAACGCTTTGGGCATGCAAAGCAGCGGGGCAATCGTTACTACCATGGCCGCACCTTCGTACCGGTTGCCGTAAAGCACAAGGAGCGCCGGAGCGGCGAGCGCTACGGCGATGAAATGAAGCGGAACGGACGCGAGTACAAGATAGCGGAACGAAGCAGCGATTAATTGGGGCATTCTGGATTTATCGCGCCCAAGCTGGACAAAAATCGTAGTGCTTGCGGCAGCCCCGAAGATGGTCGAGCTGAGAAGCAGATAATTGCCAAAGCTGAAGGCGATGGAATAGAACGCAACCTGCCGGATGTCTGCGCAGAGGCTCTTCAGAAGTAGAACCTCGCATCTCTCCCAAACTATGAGCGCCAGCAGCATTGTGATGACACTTTGCCATGCATAAGCCGTCATGCGCTTGCCTAATCCATCCGGAAGTACGCGTGCCGTGTTCCAGCGGAGAATGCGCGCTACGGTGGGGAAGAAACGGACAAGGAAGTCCACCGCTCGCATGAGAAGCAGCGCCGCCCCGATCCCCGTGACGCCCCATTGGAAGATTACTGTCGCCAAAATCGTAAGAAGGTAGACGAAAGCGGAGACGATCGATCCGGGCACGTTTGTGGCAAGGTTTTCCGTCGCGCTGTTGGCCTGCGCCGGGACGAAGTTAACCATCGAGGGCCAGATGCTGAGAGCGATGAGGACCGCGGCGAGCCGGAATTGCGCATTGGTGTCTTGAAATACCCAGAAAACGATGGCCAGCGTAGCGATAGAAGCGAGTCCGACCTGGAGTGCCAAAGTGCGAAAGAAGATGAGGCGCGCAGTTCCCTTGTCACCCATGCCGATGAACTCGGCCATATATTTCCGGGTCGCCGCAGGAATGCCGAGGCTGCCGAGGTTGCCGACAACGGAGGCAACGTAGCTCACATAGATGATGTATCCCGTTTTGGAGGGACCGAGAGTACGCGCAATCGCGATGGACGTGATGACGGTGACAACCGCGCTGACGATGTTCTCAACGCTGTACCAACCGGTGTTCTTCGCTATGGTTCGAGTGTTTGACATGCAGCGTAACTATGGGTCCCTAGTTGCTCCCGCCGGGACGGCCAACTCGCGGCGGGAATCGATGTTAAAAAACTCTCTGAACGCAGTTCCTATTGAATCGCAGTGAACCGTTAGCCCAGTCCTTGCAATGCTGTCCGCGCGTCCTTTGCTGTGGACGAGTCGGGAGCCAACGACACGGCTTTCTTCAAGTGAGTCGCCGCATCGCTCTTATCCTGAAGTTTGCTATACACCATTCCCAGGTGATACTGCATGGCCGCGTCGTTTGGCTCGGTTTTGACTGCGTCCTCGAGCAGGTCACGGGCAAATCCATAGGCTCCTTTGTAGTAGTAGGCCCACGCCAGGGTGTCTGCTGAGTTCGGTGAGTTCGGCATACCTTGTCGAGCGGTTTGCGCGAGCGTCAGGGCCACATCGGGATTCTCTCCGTTCACCAGCATGCGATAGGCAAGATTGTTGGCCGCGATCGGTTGTTGCGGCTGGATTGCGAGCGACTTCCTGTAGTCGGCCTCTGCCTTGCTCAGATCCCCGCGCGATTCCTCGAGAGTTCCCAGAATTGCCAAGGCCCCGGCATCGGTTGGGTGCGCAGCGGACCACTGCTCCCAGGCGCCGATTGCGTTCGCTGTCTGTCCGCGTTGAACCTCGATTTGAGCGAACAGAAGTACAGCCTCGCCATCTCCGGAATTGAGCTGGATGGCCTTCTGGGCCGTAGCAGCCGCATCGTCCAGTTTCTTTCCCTGAATCTGCAACTGCGCAAGGAGGTCGTAGAAGCTGCTGTTGCCGGGACTCTTCTCTATCTGCGTGTTCAAACGAGCCAATGCCTTGTCTGGTTGTTTTTGGAATAGGTCGTAGCTTACCAGCAATCGGAGTGATTCGAAGGAGTTGGGGTTATATTGCAATGCCTCTTCCAGCAGCGCGACTCCTTCCGGATATCGCTTCTGCGCGAAGCGAAGTTTGCCCAGTTCGACATAGGCCTGCGGGCTTTGCGGGGCAATGTTCATGGCTGTCTTCAGGTCGGCCTCGGCCTTATCGGCTGCGTTGTGACTTAACTCGACCACAGCGCGCCACACATACCCTTCGGGCATATGCGGCGCCGCAGCGATTGTCTTGGCCGCCACATCGGCCAGTAGATCCATGTCGCCGCGCTGACCTGCTATCCGCGCCAACTCCACCTCTGCTTCCAGCCCGGACGGGTTCAGATTCTCGGCCTGACGAAGGCTGCTTTCGGCTAGACTGATATCGCCCTTAGCCAACGCTGCCCTGCCTAGCCAGTATTGGAGGAAAGCGTCCTTCGGAGAATCACGAACGGCATTCTGAAGAGCATTGACAGCGTCACCCGCTTTGCCGCTATTGAGAAGAACGATGCCATTCAGCCCCGCGACTTCAGGATCTTTGCTGTCTGTCTTCATCAGACCTTCAACAACTGTTTGAGCGATTCCGTAATCTTTTGTCTCAAGCAGCACGCGTATATATCCCTTCTTCACAGAGTTGTTCTTGGGATACTTCGCGGCAAGACTTGAGAACTCTGCCTTAGCCTTGTCCATTTGTCCGGAGCCTGCGTAGTAGTCTGCCAGGATGCGGACTCCGCGCGGATCGCTGGCCAGATCCCTCGATGCCTGCCGGAGCACCTCTTCGGCTCTCGCCCGATCTCCCTCTTTGAGAATGATGTTGGCGACATTTTCCCTCGCGGCAAGACTCTTGGGATCTGTAGCAACGGCATTCCAGCCGGTCTTTTCGGCGTCAGACCAGCGGCTTTTTTTTGCATAAAACTCCGCGAGGAGAAGTTTGGCATTGACCGATTTCGGATCGAGCGCAACGGCCTTCTTTAGTTCATCTTCAACGGAAGCAGACTGGCTCGGATCACCTGATTGAAGGAGCGCGAGATCCTCGTGGAAGGCCGCCCGATTGGGATCGATCTGCACAGCGCGCTGAATCTCGATCAGAGCCTGATCTTTTTGGCCCCGCCTGGCCGCAACTGCGGAGAGCAACGCGTGCGCATCTGCGTTGTTTGGTTGTGCTGCCAACACGGCATCGCCCTGCGCTTGCGCCTCATCGGTCTTGCCGGCGGCGATCAACAAATTGCCAAGGTCAATCCGCGCTTTGTAGTTTGCGGGCTGCAGTTCCACCGTGCGTGCAAGTTCGGCATACGCTCCGCTGAATTGACCCAAGTGCACGTAAGCCTGCGCAAGCGCATAATGTGCGTCGGCGTAGCTTTTGTCGATCTTCAGGGCGTTCGAAAACTGGATGGCAGCTTCCCTGTATTTGCCTGCGGCGCTGTATCGTTGCCCGCTCTCCAGATATTTCTGCTTGCGCACGTTTGGATCGCCGTGGCATCCAGCGAACAGACTGACTGCTGCAAAAAGCACAATCACCCAAAAAGCTCCTCGCCGATTTGTTTGGCCCCATCTCCCACAGACTTTTGCTTGAGCTGTCTTAAGCGAGATTCTCATTATTCTCCATCCTTGCCGGCTGCTATGTGTCCGAATACAGCCCGAAATCGTCTACTAAAGCGTGTTGCCGTTTCGTGCTCCCCTCAATCCCCTCAGTTCGGAATGAAGCGAGGGAGAGTAGGTATAAGCTGCGCTGTAAATCCCTCTGCCCTTGTCTTTGCTGCTAGCCTGTTTTCTCCGGAACCGATTGGCGTAATCACCCTGACTAGCGCGCCATCTGTGCGATGCAACCTTATCGCGTCAGTGACTAGATAAATCTTGGCCATGTATTCATTGGCCACACTGCGCCCGTGCGCCTGATACCAATAGATAACGAATTGACGATTTTCACCGTTGCCAATGATGTATTCGCCCACCTGATGGGCTTTGCCGTCCGCATCGGTCAGATTCACGTACCGCGATGACTCAAAAGCCCAGCCCGCGCCTGGCAAGCAGTTCTTGGGTGAGTGAATGGTGACTCCTGTCCTCTGCGTCGGGAAGTAGCCGATGAAGAGGCCGATCGGCTGCACCGCCCCATCCTCGGTGTATATGCGAGACAGGAAGTCTCCCGCTCCAAGGACGTCTCGCGTTTCAGGATCGATGCCGACATCGGTTCCCAACCACCCGTCAATGGTTCCCGGAACTTGCGACAAGGGCTCGCTCGCTGGAATCAGATCGGCGTCTCCACGGGCATGCAGCAGCAGCGCCGTTCCTGCCAGAAGCGCGACGACCATCCAGAAGCGAGAACTCTTCATGCTGGCCTCCTTCGCGCCGGGATGAGCATCATAGCGCGATGGACCATGAAGAGGCACGCAAGAGACACCAGAAACATCACCCAGCCGGAAAACTCGTGGAAGAAGCCCTCCGCCTTATCCGGATCCCAGTACTGGACACACAACCCAGTGCCGAAGATGCGCACCGCGTTGGCCGCGATCGCGATGGGAATGCTGGCCGCTACGAGAACCACCCGCCGCACGAAAGATTTCTCTAGGAAGTACCCATAGAAAATCGCCAGCGTAAAAAGGCTCATCAGAGAGCGGATCCCGCTGCACGCCTCTGCCACTTCGAGCTTCATCGTCGGGAGTTCAATAACATTACCCTCCCGCAGAACCGGCACGCCGAATAAAGGAAGCAGCGCACTGGCAAGCTTCGAAGCGAGGATCTGCAGCGGAAGGGTGATCTCGTTGAAGATGATCGCGGGAATCGGAATCGCCAGGAGCAGAACCAACAATGCGAAGCGGAGTTCTTTCAAGAGCAGCCACCCGCCAAAACTCAGCACAATCCCCGCCAACAGAATCACCAGCGAAATCCGCGCCAGAAAAAGCTCAGCGCCATAGACACCCAGCAGCAGAACCGCGAGCCCCAGGCCGACAACCGCGACTCCGCTCCAGGAAGGAGCGAGGCTCGTGTTGAGCAGGGTCTTTCTCTTTTCCCACACCAGGTAGGCCGCAAACAGCGGAACCAGAAAGCCGTGAGAAAAGTCGGGGATCTGCCACCAGTCGGTTACAAGCTTCGCCAGCACGCGGTAATACACGGCCAGCGTGAGTACGCCGATGAGCGCCGAACCCCATGCAAAATGAGTGTTTTGCATCGACCAGGGGCTCTTCGAAATTGGTGGCGTCAGTGTGCCTTGGGCCATATTGTCCGTAAAGGAACCTGCAGCAATCCCATTCGGTACTCACTCCCTAGCAATCGGACTGCCGAAAGTGGAACCGCTCGATCCAAGCGAATTCGCAAGAATTTGGCCAGAACGGACCACCGTCCTTCCCACGCAAGGGGAAAACACTTTCCACTTTCCGGGGAAGAAAATGTCACAATTCTCACCACCGAAAGAGAAACGATTCTCCTTCCTATAGGCAGCTACCCCTCTGAGAAGACCTCTCAAAAGCAGCGATACAGCGTGGAATGTCCGTTCCACGACCTGTTCCGCAGGTTTGGAAGCCGCATTGCTAAGGCAGGAGTGTTGCCCCAGGACCCTTCATGGTGGAGAGCACAGTTATCCAAAGCACGAGGCGGCATACGAAACCGTTTGCTCCTGCAAGACAGTTTGCCCCGATCGAGGGGCAGATTCGGCGTGCGATCACCCGCATCGCTGAGAGCGACTGCCCGGTCCTCATCGTGGGCGAACATGGCGTCGGAAAGCGTTCCATTGCTGCTCAAATCCACGCACAATCACATCGGTCTCGCAGCAACTATGCCGAGATTCCGAGTGCTGATGCTGATGCTCAGACGATCCTTTCGGCTTTCTCTACCAAGGGAACGGTCTATCTGACGGAGATCGGCGATCTAAGTCTCGACCTGCAGGAGCTGATCATCAGTAACTACTTTCGCTCCGATCAGACGCCAAACAGTCGCCTTCTCTGCGGCACCAGCCGCGAACTCGTTGAAGAGATTAAATCCTCGCGCATCAGGGAGGATTTTTACTACCTGATCTCACCTGTGACGCTGCGTATTTCCCCGTTGCGCTGCAGGAAATCCGAAATCCTCTCCATCGCCGATGCCCTTTTGACGCAGTACTCCAAGCAGTTTGACCGTCCTAAGCCGGTCCTGCGAGAGGAGATCGTCGAATTTCTGATGGAGCACACCTGGCCGGAAAACCTGCGTGAGCTGCAGACTGCAATCAAGACATTTGTTGCCATCGGCGACCAGTCAATCTCCCTCGCGGCACTCAAAGCGGCGGCCTCGACCGCGAAGTCAAACGGGCGTCGCAAATCCCTGTCGCTGAAAGACGTCACGCGAGCCGCATCCGCCCAGATCGAACGTCAATTGATCTCCGAAGTTCTGGTTGCCACCGGCGGCAATCGCAAACGCGCCGCCGATGAGCTCGGGATCAGCTATAAGGCCCTCCTCTACAAGCTCAAGCAGGTCGGAGCAGAATACCAACCTGCTCCCAGCAGGAACGGAGTTGCGCTATGAAATTGGGAAGTCTTTGCGTTCCGGCGCTCCTTTTGGCGAGCCTTTGCCGCTATTCGCAGAGCGATGGATCCGCTGTTAATCCCACCCCGGCTGCAGCTTCGCCTCAGGGAGCGCCCAATACGGCCGCGGGAGCAAACTCCGACAGCTATGTCATCGGCGCATCCGACGTGCTAACTGTGACTGTCTGGAATCAGCCAACCCTCTCGGGCACCATTCTTGTCCGGCCCGACGGCATGATTACGATGTCGCTCATTGGCGATGTTCAGGCTTCCGGAATTACACCGCCGCAGTTGGCAAGTCAAATCGCAACAAAACTCAAGAAATACTATACCGACCCAAACGTCTCCGTCGTGATCAGCCAAATACACAGCAAACTTGTTTACTTACTCGGCGAAGTTGAAAAGAAGGGGCCAGTGGACATGACCCCCGGAATGACCTTGCTAAATGCGATTGCCTCCGCCGGCGGGCTTACGGATTACGCGAACACAAAAAAGATCTACATCCTGCGCGGCGAAGCCGGAATGCAGGAGAAGATTCCGGTGCGTTACAAGGATGCGTTGAAGGGCATCATTGAATGCAATCTGATTCTGAAACCCGGGGACACGATTGTTGTTCCCTAAGGCGGCACATATGAAAACGGCACTTAAACTCCTGGCATTCGTTGTGACCGTGGCCAACGCGGCGCTTGCGCAAGTCGTGCCCGAGGCAACTGGCCCGGGACTGCCAGTCAGCGGAAAAGTGCACTATGACCTGCACTGTTCCGAGATCGGATATCTTGGCGGAAGTGTCAACGATTCGCAAAGTGCAGTTTTCTCCGGAAATGTCGATTACGCGAACTTGAGCGATCTCTTTCCGTTCAGTTTGCAAGAAGCCGGCGGCTACAGTTGGGCAGTTACCGGCACACCCTACGGAGTTGGTCCTTTTGACAGCCTCTCCCTCTCGCAGGGATTTGTTCGGCGCAAATGGAATCTCCAGTTCAGCGACAACGCAAGCTACCGGCAGGAAGCACCGACCACAAGCTTTTCGGGAGTCCCAGGCACCGGCGAACCAATCGGAGGGTCCACCACACCACCTTCGTCGAGCCAATCAATTCTGACGCTCAACACCACCACTGTCGATAATTCTGCGAATGGAGAGCTCGAACGTACGCTCAACTTCGCGACAAGCCTGAATCTCGGCGGAGATTCGGAATTGCTGCGCTACCCGGACGGGAATGGCATCGATACCGATAACGAGTCGGCAAATGCAGGGCTCACTCAGCGCCTGAATGCACGAAACTCACTTTCATACCGCTACCTGTTCAGTGAATTTAGCTACCCCAGTGGCGACCACGGTCTTCCGACTACTTCGTTAATGACCAACTCAGCTCTCTTTGGCTACGAACGGCATTGGACCCGCCAGATCACGACGAATGGGGCTGTTGGGCCCGAGTGGGTCGAGGGGGCGAACAGTGCGATTGTGCCCTCCTCAACCAGGGTTTCGGGCAACGCGTCATTCGTGGACCAATTTCGGTTTGGCTCAGTCACCCTTAACTACAGCCACACAACGAGTGGGGGCGGAGGATTCCTGGTTGGGGGAGAGGTCGATTCCGCCAGTGGCGCCTTCTCAAGAGAGTTCAAGCGGAAGCTGACGACCGAACTGTCAGGCGGCTATATGCACACTTCTGGACTGGGTGCTCAAGGGAAGATCGACAGCGAGTATGGAGCGGCGATGGTTACCTGGCGACTAAGCCGGTATTTCACGGCCTTTGCGAGTTACACAGCGAACGATCAATCGTCGAGTTCCGCATTACCAAGCAACGCACTCAACCAAATGTTGCAGGTCATCAGCGTTGGCATCGGGTTTTCGCCTCGTGAAAGACACCTCGAAGGTCAATAGATTTTGAAGGGAGTCGTATGCTCGGGCATCGCGAACTTACAGTGGAAGATTACGGCGGGATCTTGAAGCGGCGATTCTGGCTGATTCTGATCTCCGCAATCGCCTTCCTGGGAGTTGGCATTGGCGCCACCTTCGTAATCCCACCCCAGTTCGTGTCGCAAACGCTCGTGCTCATCGAGCAGCAGCAGGTTCCCACAGACTATGTGACGCCCGTAGTCACACAGGACCTCGGCGAACGTCTGGCCTCAATGAGGGAGCAGATTCTGAGTCGCTCACGCATTCAGCCGATCATCGAGCAATTCAATTTGTATGCCGGCCACGGGGCCACCATGGACGACCGCGTCGAATTGACGCAAAAGGCCATCGGGGTAAAGCCGATCCCGACGAGCCAGTCGTCGCATGGAATGCCGGGCTTCTTCATCACCTTCAAGGCACAGGATCCGCGCACTGCCCAACAGGTTTGCGGCGAAATCACCTCACTCTTCGTCAGCGAGAACCTGAGCGCCCGCGAGCAATCCGCGGAAGGCACGACTGACTTTCTGAAGCAACAACTATCGGATGCGAAGGCGAAGCTTGACGACCAGGACGCCAAGCTTGCAGCTTTCCAGGAAAAGTACTTTGGCATGCTTCCCGAGCAAGAACCGTCGAACATGAACACTCTTCAGGCGCTGACAGTTCAGCTTGATGCCGCCACACAATCGGTGAATCGATCTCAACAAGAGGTGACCTTTCTTCAGTCCATGGTCACGCAGCAGACGCACGAATTGCAGAATGCCGAGCCCGCCGCCGGCGGCGTTTCAGTGGATGACCGCCGAACGGAGCTGAAGAATCTCATTGAACAAAAGCAGGCATTGGTGGCTGTCGAAACGCCGGACAACCCTGATGTGGTTGCGATCTCGCGCAAGATTGCCGACCTTCAGGCCGAGATTGCGCACGCCCCCGCAGAGCCAAACCCGGCTCCGGCTGCATCCACCCTTCACTCGCCCGACCCACCCCAACTGCTTCAGCTAAGAGCTCAGCTGAACGGGGCGCAGATGGCCCTGGCTGCAGCAAAACAGGAGCAAGGCCGGATTGAGCAGCAAATTCGCTCCTACGAGTCGAAGCTCCAGTCGAGCCCGGTGGTCGACGCCGAATACAAGCAACTCACGCGCGACCATGAGACAGCCTTGACGTTCTACAACTCACTGCTGACAAAGATGAACGAATCATCCATGGCAACCGCCCTTGAACAGCGTCAGCAGGGCGAGCAGTTCCGCGTGATGGATCCGCCTAATCTCCCGGACGCACCGACATTCCCGAACCGTCTTGTCTTTGCCGGCGGAGGCTTTGCGATCGGATTGGTTATGGGGCTGCTGATTGCGGGGTTGCTCGAATACCGAGATACCTCGCTGCGCAATGAAAGAGACATCTGGGCGTTTACCAAGTTGCCGACGTTAGCCACGATCTCACGCATTGCCGGCCTTCCCCAGCCCGCTAAAACTCGCAGCCGCTGGAATCCATTCTCGCGAAAGAATAAACCCCTCGAAAGCGTGGTTGGATAGCCATGTACAGACCCTTCTTCGGCATTAACGACCCACCATTCGGAGCGTGCTCCGATCCTCGGTTTCTTTACTTAATGCCGCAAAGTCGGGAAGTCCTTTCGTGCCTGCAATACGGTGTTGCGGCGCGCAAGGGATTTGTCGTCATGACGGGCGAAGTGGGCACGGGGAAAACGACTCTGCTTAACAGCGTCCTCAATTCCTTCGAGGGGCAACGCATATCGACGGCCTTCGTGTTCAATCCGCGCCTGGATGTGCTCGATTTCCTCGAATTCGTGTTGGCAGACTTCGGCATTCCGTCCACAACACGGACAAAATCCGGAATGCTGTTGCTGCTCAATCACTGGCTTATCGAACGCTTCCGTAACGGGGAGCTATGTGCCATCGTGATCGACGATGCGCAAAATCTCTCCTGGGAGCTTCTTGAAGAGATCCGCTTGTTGACGAATCTCGAGGCCACTTCGGAAAAACTGCTGCAAATCGTGCTGTCCGGGCAACCGGAACTCGAAGAAAAGCTGCGCAACCCCATCGTTCGCCAGCTTCGGCAACGCGTTTCGCTCTGGTGCAAAACGCGGCCGCTGACCAGCGAGGAGACGATTGCATACATCGCAAAAAGGCTCGAAGTTGCCGGTGCGAGCCAACCCGTTTTCTTGCCCGAGGCCATGCAGCTCGTGCATCGCTACTCCAAGGGAATTCCTCGCCTCATCAATCTGATTTGCGAGCACGCCCTGGTTAGCGCATACGTGGAGGAAATAAAGCCAGTCCCAGCGCGAATTGTTGAGTCGGTAAGTGCTGAGCTCGAACTGACTCACAAGACCTTCGGCATCGCGCCGGCGGAAGAGCCGGAGTTGCGCGGGAATTCATTGCCGACCGGGATATCCAGGGCTGGCAACCCGATCGCGGATCCCGCGGAATTTCAAACGGACGGTGAGCTATGAGCCGGATACACGAAGCACTTCAAAAAGCATATCGCGAGCGGATGACGTTGCCGGCTTCGAAGACCAATGGATTTCACCAGCCGACAATCGGCTCCGCGCTCGAGGAGCCTCCGCTCGTCAAACCCGAGTTCGGCCTTCAGAACATTGCGCGGCATCCTTGGACGCCGGCTATCCCTTCTCTTCCCACGCTCACAGATCGCGGCGTCGGTGTCGAGCAGTTTCGCAGCCTTCGCTCTCACATCTACCAGGCGCACTATGAGACTCCGCTGAAGACGATCCTCGTCGCCAGTGGTATGCCTTCTGAAGGAAAAAGCTTCGTTGCAGCAAACCTGGCCATAAGCCTGGCTCGCAATGGTGTCAATAACATTCTGCTGATCGACGGCGATATGCGCCGCCCCACGCTTCATAACCTGCTGGGAGCTCCGGATTCACCGGGATTATCGGATTACCTGGAAGGAATCGTTGACGCGATGGACGTCATGCAGCGCGACTGCAGCCCAGAGGCGTCGGAAGGCGACAGCGTAGGCAGCGTCTCCAATCTCGCCTTCATCCCTTCTGGCAAGTCCAGAGACAACTCCTCCGAACTCGTAGCCAGCCACCGTATTGAGGAGTTGATCGCCGCAGTTTCGCCGCACTTCGATTGGATATTGATTGACTCCCCGCCGGCGCTCGCAGTTTCCGACGCCGTCGACCTTGCGCGTGCCGCCGATGCAGTTCTGCTCATTGCGCGTGGCGCCAGCACGCCTTACGACGTCGCTCGCCGCACCCAGGCCGCATTCAGCAAATCGCGCATCCTTGGCTTTGTGCTGAACGATGTCAAGAACGCACCGCACAAGGGATCCTACACCTACAACTACTACTACAACAGTGCGTCAGAAGGCGACGGTCAACCTGGCAAAAAGACGGACAAGAGAAAATGATCAGGCTTTTCAATGTCTACTATCCAACCCGGACCCTGGTGCTGCTTCTGTGTGAAGCACTCCTGGTGGGTGGCTCTTTTCTGTTGGCCACTGCGTGTCTTGTTGGGCCAGACTCGGACATTGCTCTGATCTACGAAAACGGAATCTTGAAAATCGCGGGCATCACGATTTTCACATTGCTCCTCTCATACTACTTTGACCTTTATGAGCCACAGCGCATCTCGGGGCGCTGGGAAATCTACTTCCGGCTTCTTTTGGTACTCAGCGTTCTTTCTTTTGTTCTCGCAGCTCTTCTCTATCTCTACCCTGAAATCGAAATCGGTCCAAATGTTCTCCTCGCCGGCGCCGCGATCCTCGCTATCGCCCTTGGCCTGTGGCGCTCGGCATACGAGTGGATCATTGGTCTTCCGGCATTCCGGCAGCGTGTCTATGTGCTGGGTTCTGGCGAACGCGCGCGTGCCGTGTCTGAGACTCTACGCACCCGGCGCGATGCCGGGATGGAGGTAGTCGACGGAGAAGGCAAAGGCGCGTTCAACAGCGATCCTGAGCGCTTCGCGGCGGATCTTCGTATATTCGCTAAATCCAAAACCCGCATTGACCGGATCATTGTTGCCATGGAGGATCGACGCGGATCGATGCCGACACGCGAACTCCTTGACCTCCGGCTGCGCGGTGTCGTGATTGAAGATGCCAGCTTGCTCATGGAGCGGGTCACTGGCAAGCTACCGCTCGACGGACTGAATCCGAGTGCCCTCATTTTCACTCAGGGTTTCAATGTAAATGCGCTGCAGCAGTTCGGCCGGCGCCTGGCCTCTTTTACTGTCTCATTAATTGGACTATTGATCTGCCTACCGCTCATTCCTTTTCTCATGCTTGCCGTTCGTGTCTCTTCCCCGGGCCCGATTTTCTTCCGCCAGACCCGCATTGGACGGCGTGGGCGTCCTTTTTCCATTCTCAAATTTCGCACGATGCGCCAGGACGCCGAAGTGGACGGTGCTATGTGGGCCGCCAAGAATGATCCCCGTGTTACTTCGATTGGCAGATTCATGCGCATCACTCGTCTCGACGAGATTCCACAACTCTGGAGCGTTCTTCGCGGAGAAATGGCGTTCGTCGGCCCCCGGCCAGAGCGCCCCGAATTTGTGGAGTGGCTCACCCAAGAAATCCCCTTCTATGACCTTCGCCACATGGTTCGTCCGGGCATCACCGGCTGGGCGCAGGTTCGATATAAATACGGCGCAAGCCTGGAGGAGACAAAGCAGAAGCTCGAATACGATCTCTACTACGTCAAGCACTTGTCGGTCGGGCTCGATCTACTCATCATGTTTGAGACGATCAAGACCATCGTGCTGGGAAG
>Ga0187875_10002238_pt1 | contig 14399 bp, 15 predicted proteins | sample June2016WEW_17_1_2_FD_132978 | JGI IMG/M metagenome (GOLD analysis project Ga0187875, IMG submission 132978) | Peatland microbial communities from SPRUCE experiment site at the Marcell Experimental Forest, Minnesota, USA - June2016WEW_17_10 | ecosystem: Environmental > Terrestrial > Soil >... | reverse complement strand
TTCCAAGAACTTTCCCAGAACCTTCCGAGAACCTTCCAACGGGCATCCGACCTGTTTCCAGCGAGCTTCCAACCCGCTGTCCGAACGTTATCCGATTCACAGCCGATCAACGGACGCACTGAAACCGCGCTCTGAGTGTTGAATCTGTCAACGCTGCGTCAATGCAATTCAACAGTTTCACCAAAACGGGCCTCATTGGTGTTGACAGCCGCTATCGTCGCGGAATCGAAAAATACTTGAGACACCAACTCCTTAGCAGTGGCTAAGGGCGGTAGTCGCCCACCAACGCAGACGCACAGCAAGGGAGCAATCGAAACGAATTGCTGTAGCCACTATCATGTGTGTGGGGTTTGTGGTTCGAGTGACATCGACGCGAATCCTGCCACGGGAGGTGTGCAGAGAGAAGACGGATCGGGCTGGCTGTTAAGTGGCTTGCTTTTTCAGTTTCCACAGCATTGGATTGGGTGCTGGGAGGACAATGTGAATGCCAAGAAGACATTGCGGCAAGTCGGCGATTTTCGGCGCAACATCTTTCAAACTCCGTGGACATTGAGCGGACTCCACAAACGGATTGTCCCGTGGCTATTGATGGGAGCCGTTGCGGGAATTATCGACGTATTTTGGCCTTTCTTCTGGAACTTCTTCGGGTGGACGTTTTTCGGTCTGGTTGTCATGGTGGCTCCGCTCGCCCTCGTTAAAAGGGTGCGGCAATGTGTCGCGTTGAGCTTCGGTCTTTGGAGCTACGCCGCTGAGTTTTGCCTTTGGGCGTACTGCCTAATGCTGACGGCACACTTGTTGGGTTGGGTTATCGGCTATGGCGCAATTGCCATCCTAGGGGTAGTGTTGCTTGTGGTCGGTTTGTCCCTTGGAATCGAAATCGCTGGATTTGTCGTGGCGTTGGCGGCGCTGGCTTGGAGCCATCAATGGCCTGAGTTGTTCAGACTCACGATTTCCATCTTGGTGTTTCTCGCGGTTGGATTTGCTGGGTATATTCTCATGGATAGAGAAGTTTCAGCTAACGAATCTTAGAATGTGCACGAAAAGGGAAAAGAGGGAGCCACGGGGCAGCCGTACCTGTTCGGTTTACCAAGCCGTCAGGGCGTCCTTATAACGGACCGTGGGCTTCTCATCGCATACCCGAAACCGAGAAAATACTTTGGCTCGAAGTGGAGCGAGTCGGACCACGTTGCGCTCGTGATCGTCTCGATAATTGCGGTGTGTTGACTTTCACAATTCTTCGTGTACTCCAAGTTGGAGACAGAAGAGGTGGGAAGTATGCGTTTATTGATTATCACTTTACTGGTGGTTTGTTGCGCTGTCGGAGCAGTTAAGGAGTGCTTGCCCGAGAGAATCCGGTTACCTCGACAACTTAGGCGATGCTTTGCAGTAGCAGCAGTGATTCTTGCTCTATATGGGGCTTGGGAAATCATCCAAAAGAGGCTCGATCGCGTGTTTGCCGAAATCGCCAAAGACGGAACAATTCTTAGCAGCAGGAACTTTCCTTGGAGAGTCGAAAAAGGAACGGATACGGCGAGCAACACCATCTACACAATAATGGGAAAGGAGGGCGACCTGTCTTTGATCACGGTGAAAGCCGATCCGCCTGTTAAGTATGATATGTATAAGGCCTGGGTGGGGACTACTATCGAATTCACATGTCCTGCGGATGCCGTGCCGACGCGTTTTCGAATCGAGATTGAAAGATAATCGAAGGACGACGGATTGCCATTCAAAGACATGCAACCTTGCCGCTTCGGTCGCCCCCCACGCCCTGACGCCTTCGCCCGCAACGTTCCATGACTTTTCGTGGCAGGAGCTACCCAATACGCCAGCAATGTCGCCGCTGGAAAATCTCGGCGCGGCCACATCGCTTGGACACCGTGCCTTTGACAATCGTACGCCTTAGGAGTTCGCGCGGGCGGTCCCCTGTGCCCCCGTGGGGGCAGGTCAGGCACAGAGCAAAGCGCCACATTGTTAAAACAAACATTATGTTTACTGAGCATAATGTTTGACAAGCATCATGTTCTCTGGAACATTTTGCTCATGGAATTGACGTTTACCAACCGGACCGCCGAATTGAAGGAATTGGAGTCCGCTGCGACTGCGGGCGGATTACTGGTGGTGTTTGGCCGCCGTCGTGTGGGCAAGACGCGACTACTGGCGCACTGGCTGAAACCACGTCATGGCTTGTACAGCCAAGCCATCGAAGGAGCCAAAGAAATTCAGTTGGAACAAGTGTTCCGCGACATCCAAGACCGGCTGACCACTTCCATCGTTCCCAAGTCATGGTCGGAGCTGTTTGAACTACTGGCTTTGCAGAAGCAGCGACCGATTCTCTGCCTCGACGAATTTCCGTATCTTGTTGCATCCGATTCTTCCCTGCCTAGCGTTCTTCAGCGCTGGCTCGATCACGACATGCCCAAGCGATTCCTGTTGATCTTATCCGGCTCCAGCACGCGGATGATGAACGATCTCTTCTTGAACCGCTCGGCTCCGCTGTACGGCCGCGCCCGCAAACTGCTCCACATTGAACCGATGAACTATGTCGCGTTTTGCACGGCATGCCATGTGAATCCCGCCGACATGGAGTCCTTCACTCGTTTCGCGCTCGTCGGCGGTATTCCGAAATACTGGGAGTTTGTAGAAACGAAGGCCTCTGCTATTGACCTGGCCGACGAATTGTTCTTTGGATTCGCTCCCTATCTTGACCAGGAGCCAGCCCGCATTCTCAGGGACGAAGGAATCTCCGGCATGAATGCGCTCTCGGTGCTCGAAGCCATTGGACGGGGTGCGGAGAAACCTTCGGAAATGGCCGCCCGTCTCGGTACGGTGCAAACCAATCTCTCGCGGCTGCTCCAACAGTTGCTGGATGCTTCAGTGCTCACACGGGAGATTCCCTTTGGAGAAAGCACGCGTTCGACCAAGAAAACCCGCTATCACATTCACGACCCCGCGTTGCGGTTCTGGTTTCGGGTTTATTCGCCGCATCGGACACGCTGGCACCGCTACAGTCACGCCGAGAAAACCAAGCTGCTGCATGACCACGCCTCGACCGTGTTTGAGGACTTCTGTCGCCAGCAGCATGCGGCGGCCTCACGGTATTGGGAAGGGGATTTGGAATTCGATTTTGTCCGGACCGAAGGCGGCAGCCATGCACGGGAACGAGCCGTGGTTTCTGAGGTAAAGTGGAAACAACTTACGACGAGTGAGAAGGCGCAGATTGAGAAGCGACTCGCAGCGGCTTGGCAGCGATGCGCCTTGCGCGGTCGGTATAAGGACGTTGCCTTTGAAGTGATTGACGCAGATATTTTGAAACAAGTTCGCCGCGAGGAGTAAACCACTCTCGGGCAGAATCGGATTCTTGGTTGAGACCAAACACTGTCAGGCATGTTGACAACAACCACCTGTCGGTCTCCCCCGACGGATGTCCTCGTTCCAAACTGCGGCGCGTCGGTTAGAATGAGCTGGCACATCACGCGCACTTGGCGTGAAGACCGCGCCGCCTAGTTGCGGCGACGGCGGCGGGCATTCCACAACTGCTACCGGATAATCTTCCCGCGCGGGCCGTTGCGAATCGTGCACGCCATTACGCGCTAGGCTCTATCGTCTCGACGGGCTCCGCTGGTCTTTCGGCGGCTTCGTCCTTCTCAAGTTGCTTCTCGGCAACGTACCAGCCGAACATGCGCGCCCCGGCAACGAGTATGACGACCAGCAATATATTCCCCGCAACAGCCCACTCCCCGGCAATCGCCGAGGAAACGATGGCAGTGAGGAACACCCCAAGACCTGCCATGAGCAACCCGCTTATGACCCAACCGGCACCGTGAGAACCGGCCACCATCAGTGAGTAGAGCCAAAGGCTGAACCCGATGAATATGGAGAGTAGGTAGAGTGAGAGTCCACCGAGCGCACGCGTCTTGCGAAACACGATGAGGAGAATCGCCATCGGAACGAGGCTGAATATCGTCAATGATGCGGAAGGTGTGATGTAGGCATGATACAGGTGTTCGTACACCCACCGCGAGTCCTTAACGAACAGCATCACGACCGTTGCCGCGCCAAGTAGGAAGCACGCCAAGTAAATCAGGTTGCTGATGAACCCGATTAAGGGCATCACCTTCCAGAATATGGTCAGCGCGGTGTTCCTGCCTACGATGACCCACGCGACGAAGGCGGACACTGCCATGCCGACCAGTCGTATGATTGCCATCCATGCGTCCGTGTCAGGAATGCCGATGGCTTCGGCACCGATGCTGAGTCCCATAACTACCGCGAACCAAGCCAAGAGCGCGACGACCAGGAACTTGACGATCCTCATCGGCAAGCAGGATACCAAGCTGGATGCGCTTGGCAATCCGGATGTGCGGGCTCCGCTACTTGACCGCAATCCAGTCAGTGCTATGGTTGGTGCATGAGTACTTTATTACTCAACAATCAACCGAGGATCGTGCGGTGCCCCGACAATCCTCGTGACAGGATATACGTTTTCGGCGAAGGCATCCGGGTTCGAGTGTCAGGCTGGATTTACTGCGAGAGTTGCTTCGACCAAAGAAGCGTGATCGAGGCGGGGAGCGAGGTGGTTTCGGAAGCCATCCAAGCCGACAGGAACACTGACGACCTCAAATTGACGCTCGACCGATATAAGCGGTTCCTAGGCTTTCCCAGGACTGCCGCGTCTCGTTGATGTCCGGCTACCACAACCACGGTCATCAGGGAATAGCGCCGTCCCAGACGCCGCTTCCTTCGACTCACTTTGACGAACGCATCACGCGCATCTGGATGCGGGAGAGGGAGGACGAATTGCGCCGTCGGTCTGGGCGATTGATGCGGATCATCTTCCCGCGCGCGGATTCCGATCCTATGCCGCTTCCCGACGCTGGCTTGACGCTGTCCACCGCACCGATTCGAGGCACATTTTGAGGCGATCCACGGGCTGTTCGTCGGCGGACAGCCAAATCCTGCGGTGACGCTCCTGTACGATGACCGGCATCCTGGAATGGATCGGCATGTTCCTAAAAAACCGGTGGCGAGGATGATGAAACGACTCTTCATCTGTGCCGTTGGGCGACCGGTTCCCATCTTTCGAGGAGGATCAGGAGTGACTCCGAGAGGTCGCGGCGATATATGCACTCGTGTTCGTTCAGAGTCCATGCGACGCCATTGTTGAGGTCGAAGAGCGGGTACGCGATGGCGCGGTCAGTTGCGCTGTGCTTCTTGGCTGCTTCCAATTTCGCCAAAGGAACGCGAACTCTCTCGAAATGGCGCTTCACGGACGTAACAAGCGAAGCCGTCTGCGGACTTGTGCATTTTGGATTCTTGCGGATCTTTTGATCAACAGTGCGGATAAACTCATAGCCCGCCAGCACCCAGAGGTACGATTGGAAGGTGTGCCACTGTATGAACTCGAAGGCTAGTATCCCCGCGAAAGGAGCAACAGAGTCGTCGGTTACAGGGTCGAACCCTTCCTCGGTTTGGATCAATTGCTCGTCCAGCGCAGCAATTCCCTCAAGTACATTGCGGAGGGAATAAAACTCACGCCGCATTAACCTCTCGCGTCCAGCCCGCCATCGAGCTGTGCGTGTGAGGGTCGACGAATCGCCCCAAGGTGGACTAGATGTCGCTGTAGATATAGCGTCTACCATAAACAAGCAATATACAGATGCGGTCCACAGGTGCAAGACGCGAGCGTGGCGTTGGAATCTCATCCGCGGCGAAGATGCGATCAGCGCCTTCGCAGGACTGGCAGGGCAAGATGCGCCGCTCTCTCTACAGCGGTAAGGTCGATCTCGCCCGTTCTGAACCGTTCCCACAACGATCGGATCTCTGGCTGCATGTCGGAGGGCATCATGATGCCCGAAAGGCCGCTCCTCATCTTCTCCCAGATGTGGGTGGCTGCCGAATCCACAGCCAGCACCCCGGAATCGAACCACGAGTCCGATTTCACGGTTTCGGTTGCCTCTCCTCCCCAGTGCAGGTACTTGGATGTCACGCCCCAATGCCGCATGAGTACGCTGTGGTCCCGGACAATAATAGGAGGCGCGCCGGGAATTGTGGATATGATTGCTTGGGCAAACTGGACCAGCCGATCATAGTCTGGACTCAATCGTTTGATCATGTTTTGGATCTTCGTGCTATTGCCCTTGCACTTCTCGTAGTCCTTGCGATCCAGTGCGGTTCCAACGCTCATTACGAGGTCTTCAAATAGAAGTTGCTCGATAGCCTGACGGATGTCGTGAGCAGCATATTGGAGAGCACACACATTCCTGCGCTTCTTCGCGATGTCGAGCCACGACAATGCTCGATAAGCATATCCCGCAGAATCAAAATAGACATTCTCCTCAATGATGCGTTCAGGAGATCGGTCTTCGAAATTCGGTGCCGGCAATCGCATGTTGTTGGTTCCAAAGTCCAATTCGGCAGTCTGGTCAGCAAATCGGCATCGGTTCCAGTACTATTTGATTGTCCTTGAAGGAAACCACCACTGACCGCCAGTTCTTGACCTCGTCGGCGAGAAGGATTTGGCTCAAGGGAACTTCGATCAAGTTCTGTACGGTTCTCCGCAGATGCCGTACACCGAACTTCTCGTCATAGCCTTCCGATGCGAGGTGCTCGATTGCTTCGGGTGCAATCTGGAGGCTTTTGTGATGTTTTTCCCGGAGAGTCTGCTCGATTTCCGCCAACATCGTCTTCAAGATGGCCTTAACATCTTCTCGGTCCAAATGCCGAAAGAGAATCTGCTCATCGATGCGGTTGATGAATTCTGGTCGGAACGGTAGCGCAACTTCCGTGGGCTGGGCGCTTGCAGGTTCCTTGCCCGGGCCGAAGCCCAAGGCTTGTTTACCGCTGGGCATCAAGTTCGAAGTCAGCACGAAAATGGCGTTCCGAGCGTCCGCCGTCCGTCCCTTGGCGTCAGTCAGCCGCCCCTCGTCGAAAACCTGCAGGAACATGTCCAGCACTCGTGGATGGGCCTTCTCGATCTCGTCCAACAACACGACCGAGAAGGGGCGACTACGGAGACTCCCCGTGAGTTGACCCTCCTCTTCGTGACCGATGTACCCTGGTGGCGAACCGACGAGTTTCGATACGCTGTGCTCTTCCATGTACTCGGACATATCGAGTCGAATCATATCGCGGTCCGATCCGAACAAAAAAACCGCCATTGAGCGTGCCAGTTCCGTCTTGCCGACGCCCGTCGGGCCAAGAAACAGAAACACGCCCAGCGGGCCACGCCGCTGGGCGAGTCCAGCCATCGCAATCTGCAGTCGCTGGCAGACTCGTTCGACCGCCTGATCCTGACCGATCACGCGCTCCTTCAGCGCCGCCTCCATCTGCAGCAGGCGCGACTGGTCCATCCCCCGCTGGTGTCCGGTGACGACCTCAAGGGGAACTCTGATCTTCTCCGACAGGACTTGCGCGATGGTCATGTGTCCCACTTCGCCGATGACGGGTTGCCGCTCCCCTTTGCCCGGCTTCCCGCCCGCCGCTTTGCCGTCAGGCCGCTTCATGCTCAACATCGGCACCTGCGTTCGTGCGCCGGCCTTGTCCACCAAGACGATGGCCTTGGCGGGCAACTGATGGTCTGCGTCGAACCGGGTGGATAAATACACGGCCGCGACCAACGCGTCGTCTCCGATCTTCACGTGGTGGTGTTCTTCCCACTTGGACCGGAGGCCACGGAGAATCTCCAGTGCTTCTTCGACGCTGGGTTCAGGCACGAGGACCTTTTCAAAACGTCGCTCCAAGGCGGGATCCGACTCCACATACCGTCGGTACTCCCCGACGGTTGTCGCCCCAATGCACCGGAAGTCACCTCGCGCCAAGGCTGGTTTCAGGATGTTGGCCGCATCCACGCTTCCTTCGGCTCGACCGGCGCCGACGACAGTGTGCAACTCGTCAATGAAAATGATTACCTCGGGATGGGCGACAACTTCGGCGACGATCTTCGTCAGCCGTTCCTCGAATTCTCCGCGGTATTTCGTACCCGCCGTGAGAGTCCCCATGTTCAGTTCCACGATCCGCTTGCCAGCCAGCACTTGGGGGTCCTTGCCCTCGACAACGCGGATGGCGAGAGCCTCGACGATGGCGGTCTTGCCCACGCCGGCTTCCCCGACGAGCACGGGATTGTTCTTCGAGCGTCGCGCCAGCGTCTGGATCACCTGCAGGATCTCCTTGCGGCGCCCGATCACCGGCCCGAGTTTACCGTCCTGTGCTTCCTTGGTCAGGTCACGGCCGAAACGATCCAAGAAGGGTGTGTCGGTCTGGGGACCTTGGGGTTCGTCAAGACGCTCTCCGCCGGCTACCTGCGGTGCCGGCTGTTTTCTCATGCGCCGCCGCACGATCTCCGGAAGTGCGGCTGTGTCGGCACCCCTTTCCTTCAGCAACCGACATCCCATGGAGTCCTTTTCTTCGAGGATCGCAAGGAAGAGATGCCCGGCGCTGACCGTGTCGTTACCTGTGTCGCGGGCGATGGCTTCGGCGCGAACGAATATCTTTCGCGACCGGTCCGAACGATGGCAGGTTTCGCCTTTCGCAAACAAATAGGCGCCCTTGCCAAGGCGCTTCCGAAGTTCGTGACGGAAATCATCCGGATCGACTCCGCCCTCCTCTAGCACGCCAGCGACCAGTTCCATCTCCGGCCGCAGGGTCGAGACATCCAGGCCTTGAGTACGAAGTTTCTCAGACGCCTCGGTCGTGCAGAGTTGCTTGAGTTTCGTCAACCCGGCGAGGAAATGTTCCGGTTCGATGAACTGCACCTTGGCAGAGGCGGTCTCCACGCAAGCCAGTTGCCAGGCCAGGTTCACTGACGGTGATAAGTCCACATCAATCTCCTTCCCCTAATCGTGACTCTTCGCCAATTCCTCCAGCCTGCGCTTGGCGTGGGTTATCTTCTTCTGATCTTCAGCTGATGTCGATCCTTGTTGGGCTTGTTTCAACGCCAGAAACCTGCGGTAACTTTCGACCGCCGCCACAGTCCTGCCACTGGCATCTTCCGCCAAGGCTTTTTCGTACAATGGGACTGTTGGGATCGGATGGTTCGCCAACGCCTTGTCGTAACATCTAACTGCCTCCTCGTGCCGACCCAATGCAGTAAGGGCACTACCCTTCCAATTCCATATACAACCATCGAGTGGCTTAATCGCCAGCGCCTTATCGAAACATTCAACCGCACTCTCGTGCCTGCCGAGTTCATCGAGAGCGATACCCTTGCTGAACCAAGCGTCGCCGACCTGCGGGTCAATGGCTAATACCCTATCGTAACAGACGTTTGCCTCCTCGCGGCGATTCAGAGCACTAAGGGCGCTCGCCATGCCATCCCAGCCTTTGACGCTTCCCGGCTCCAAGAAAGCGACTCTTTCGAAATAGCCAAGGGCATTCTCGTAGCCAATTGGGTCGAAACAAGCAAACATGTTAAGAGACTTGCCTTTTTCCCACCAATGATCCGCAATTTGAGGATTGTTGGAGAGGACTTTGTGGTGACAGATGGTCGCCTCTTCATGGCGACCAAGTGCTCGCAGGGCGATGCCCCTGTCGCACCATGCGCCGGGATGTCCTAGCTGAATGTCCAAGACTATGTCGTAGCAGGCAATTGCCTCCTCGTGTCGACCCAACTTACTAAGAACATGCGCCTTAATCATCCAAGACTTGATGGAACGCGGGTCTATGGTTGTGGCCTTGTCGTAACAACCGGCCGCTTCCTCGTGCAGATTCATGGCACGCAGGGTGTCGCCTTTATTCTGCCAAGCGCGGAGGAAGTGGGGGTCAATTGCTAGTACCGAGTCGTAGCACGCAATTGCCTCCTCGTAACGCCCGAGGTCATCAAGCGCCTCGCCTTTGCCACTCAAAGAGTCTGTGCGCCGCGGCTCAATAGCCAGTGCCTTGTCGTAACAATCAACCGCTTCCTTGTGCCGTTCCAGGTTGGCGAGCGTTACACCCTTGTTGTGCCAAGCAGACGCGGATGACGGATCCACAGCCAAAGCCTTATCGTAGCAGGCAATCGCCTCCTCGCGACGGCTGGGTCCATCAAGAGCATTGCCCTTGTTGCTCCAAATCGTCGCCGATTGGGGATTAATCTCCAAGGCCCTGTCGTAGCACCCAATCGCATCTCAAGTCGCCCCAGTGCCGCCAGGGCAACGCCTTTGTTGCCCCAAGCGGTGGCGTCTCGTGGGTCAATGGCCAACACCTTATCCAAGCAGCCAATGGCATCCTCGTAACGACCAAGACCAAGGAGGGAACCCCCTTTTTTTCCCCAGAACAGAGCCGAAGGTTCACCGACCTCTGGCACTTGAACGGGTATCCCGGTTCGATCCCGAAAGATCCTGGCGAGATCGCCGCGCAACTCGCCAAAATGTTGGTAACGCTCGGTAGGGTCAGGTTTTACACATCGTTCGACTATTCGGCACAGTGGTTCTGGTACGGGGGGCAAGCGGCAAGTCAGTTGCTGGCGATACACTCCACGCAAGAAGCCCTCAATGTCTCCACGATAGGGGACGAGAAACGGTGGCGAGTTGCTACCGGTGGACATTTGCCACAACACCAAGCCGAAACTATAGATGTCGCTGCAAATGTCTGCGGAACCGTGCCGATACACTTCCGGCGGTATGTACCCTGGAGTACCACACCAACACCTACCGTCTGTCTTCAACAAACTTAAGCCGAAGCCTTGTTCTGCGCCTCCTGTGACCAGAGACTGCCCTTGGCTCCCCATGCTGCGCCACGCCAATTCGGCTGCCGCCGCCAAGCCGAAATCCGCGATCTTGAGCGTTCTCTCCTGCGTTATCAGGATGTTCCGAGGATTGATGTCCCGGTGGCACTTGACACCATGGGCGCTAGCGTGCTCCAATCCAAAGCAAAACTGGATTCCCCACTCCAAGGTTTGGTCGGGATCAAGCGCTCTGTTTCCTTTGGCCAGATGATCTGCGAGGCTCGTCCTCCCCTCACTGTCAGGGGCTACATAGTCCATCTGGACGAACAGTCGTCCAGAGAACACTTCGACCCATCGTGCCGAGAGGATGAACGGATGTTCACCCAAATTGACCCACAGAAGGGCTTCCTTCTTGAATGCTTCGCGGACCTTGCCATCCGCCAAGAATTCATCGCGGAAGGACTTTAGGGCGCACGGGTCGCGGTGCCCTCGTTCACGGGTAAGGTACACCACGCCGAAGCCGCCCTTGCCCAGTGTGCCAAGAACCTCGAACTTGCCGCCGATGACATCGCCCTTCTTGTAGAGTTCGCTCATCGGTCGCTCACTGCGATACCGCTTTCCAGCCTGGGCCGTCGTCGTTCCAATTGCTACCACTCTCTTGGCCGTCTTCAATCAGCGGCATAGAATACGGCGAGTTATACCCCATTGGAAAACCATCCGCAAGCAATGCGAACCGAGTCCACAACCCTGGCGTCACCACGCCAAGCCGACAGTGGATTTCTATTCGGCACCATTCAAAGACTTGGACTTTGCCGCTTCGGTGGCCTCACTGCCCTCGCCGCCGCTCGCAAAGCTCCAAGACTTTGTCTGGCATGGGCTATCCGATACGCCGGCGATGTCGCCGCTCGCACATCACTGCGCGGCCACATCGCTCCCCGCAATTGCGGCTCAACGACGAGAACTGAGCCACGCCGGGGCGGCGATGTCAACCGCGAAGGCGGAACTGAAAGCGCCAACCGGGGTTGGCTCCAGTGACTTGTTAGGCGTTGCGGTCATTTGCGGAAATGCTCCCACAGCTCGATGAGCGGCGAAGCCACGAAAAAGTCACCGAGAATGACAATCAACGAAAGGATGACCGCTCTCCAACGCATAAGAGTTTCATTCTTTGCGCGAACGACGATCTGGAACAAGACGGTCTGGAAGACGCATCCAATGGTTAAGACAATGAGAAGTCCGATCCCCGGATGATGAGAAAAGACAAATCCCGTAAAGAGACCAATGATGCTGACGAATACATGGCCCATGAATGAACACCAAAAGGCGGTGCTTAATGAGAACTGGACTCGACCAATCAGTTTGCTCAGCAAAAGCAGCAAGATCATGCCAGCCCCGACAGCGACGGCAAAGTCACGAATTAGCATAGGGTAGCAACGCCGGGTTAGACGACGAGGTTGAAGTCTTTTAGCGACGTGGTAATCGTGATGTAGTAGTCCATCCATTTCAGTGCGAAGAGCGCTAAAGTTGCGGGATTGCATTCATCCACGCCGACGCTTAGCAGCCAGTTGCGTGCCCATAACATTTGCGGATGGTGTTCTTGTGGCGTTAGAAGATCGCTCAAGTCTTTCATTGCGGCGCGAACGTCGAAAAGGATGTCGGTGCCTTGCTGTAGTGTTGGCGGGAAATAAAGTTGCTCCAAATATTGCTGAACCGAAGCAAATGCGGGATTGCTGCGTGCCTCGTTCAGGACGGCGAGTAAAATAGAAGTGAACTGATACAGTCGTATCTTTGCTTCGATGGCGGGAATCGCGGCGGGTTCGACTTGAACCTCTGCGGGGATGTCGCAGTGTCGCTTCTGAATCAGTTCCGCAAACAGTGTTTCGGCTAACACCTCCGGCTTAATTTCCATTTGCATTTCCAAAGATAGCGTGTGTCTGAGTCATCTAACGACGAGAACTGAGCCATGCCGGGCCGGGGATGTCAATCTACTTTGCGTGAATCAGCGTTCGATTATATGGCTCACTGCGCGCTGTCAAGGTCGAGTTCCCCTGCCGCCCTGAACTTCCACCGTTGACAGTGCTCGCTCCGCCAACGGCTTGGCCTCTAGCAATTCACGCCGGAGCAACTTCAAGCCGTGAAACATTCTAGCCGTTGCGCCGGTGGCATACCGGCCACTCTGTGAAACCTCAGCCTCACGGAAGCCATTATGTGTCGGGGGTCAATTTCGTTCGGTTACGTCCGCTAATCGCCCGTACCAGCTCATCGGGAGGAGTGCCGGCAGGACGATCTTTGAATCGAGTCAAGAACAGAACAGTCAACATACCAACCAAACCACTGGTCAGGGTTTCAATTTCGCTGAGCACATTCTGCAGAGATTCCTGCTTCGGGAAGATACTGGGGAGCGACACTTGATCTGTGGCAAAATCGAATTCAGTTCCCTTTGGAAAAACCGCGACGAATTCAGGCTGACCTTCTGATTCCTGCATCCTCATGACCAAGAGACCGTGCTTGATCTTGTTGAGGCATCTCACGAGCGTTCCTTCCCGCAAAACACCATTCTTTCCCTGGACGAACGACTTCATTCCGTTTGTGATCGTCGTCTTTAGAACTACAATCGCCGCTCTAACTGACTCGCATTCTTCCACAGACAAGCCGGGCATCGGCGCGGTTTGGGTGGCTTGGAACCCCAGCAGCGACATGAATTCCGCATCAGATATCGTCTGCATTTCTCCGAGCGCTTGAGATCGAGCCGCAGGGGAAAGATTAACACCATTAAGAATGTCCATCAAATGAGCACTCGACGATTGTTGCAGTTCCTTCAGCGCGTAGTGCCACATCAAGATGTCCTCCATGAGCAGCAAATAGCAAAAGTGAATCTCCAAGGCGAGATGCGCACGTTCGGGTGAACTACCATCCAGTTCTCTGTATCGACCAAAACACGTCTTTGCAACCGTCCATCGGTGCACGGCGGCGAACCTGATGTAATTGTTAAGGAATTCCTTCTCTGAAATGCCTTTTCTTAAGGGCGAATCGCTCATGGCCAAGACCTCGCGAAGAATGTGTATTCCGATGTATAGGCTGGAGTCAACTTCCGAAATCTCAATGCTCTTTGAGCAAATTCAACTCCTGGATTATGAGAACAACAACGCGGCAACCGATCATGCTCGCTTCGACAGCGGCTTGGCCTCTATGGCTTGCCGAGCGCGCTTTACCATAACATGGGCATTCTGTTTTTGGACGATCCACTTGGCAATAATTGGCAAACCAACCGCCCCGTGATGCTTGTCCCTGCCATTTACTGCCCGGTCGAGAAATGCTTGATAACGCACACCGGCTTGGATCTTATGCGTTTTCCGAGGAAACTCGCCAAAAGTCGAAAGGGCCACCGGTAGGCTTAAAAGGCCGTTGCTCTACCAGCTGAGCTACCGGCTCACACGCTCACCCTCAACGACTTTCGACGACTGCCTAGATTTCGTGCGTAATTGCGCGTACCTTTGGCGCCAAGAAAGCGAGGCGGCGCCAATGAACTCACGCACAAACACGCGCAAGCGGTCACTATGGCCGCGCATTCATACCCGAAAGCGGCCCAGCGGTCAACCCGTTTGGGTCATCGACACCCGGGTTGCCGGGCAGCGGATCTTTCAACGATTTAGCGCCGCGCAGACGGCGCAGGACTTTGCCGCTGATTTACGATCCCAACGCCAACGGGAGGGTGACGCGGCGTTCAGTGTCCCCGCGGCTCTTCGTGTCGAGGCAGTCC
>Ga0187875_10002234_pt1 | contig 14419 bp, 10 predicted proteins | sample June2016WEW_17_1_2_FD_132978 | JGI IMG/M metagenome (GOLD analysis project Ga0187875, IMG submission 132978) | Peatland microbial communities from SPRUCE experiment site at the Marcell Experimental Forest, Minnesota, USA - June2016WEW_17_10 | ecosystem: Environmental > Terrestrial > Soil >... | reverse complement strand
TGGATCATCATCGACTCTCCGCCGGCCGTGCCGGTTTCCGACGCCAGCGTGCTGGCGAAGGCCTGCGATGGTGTGCTCATGGTGGTACGTTCGAACGCGACGCCCATAGATATCGCGCGCCGGGCGCGACAGGAGTTCCCCGATGAGGCGCTCATCGGAGTGGTGCTGAATGGCACCAATATGGATGCGATGCCCTATACGCGTTATTACTATGACGCCAATCAGAAGAGTGCGACCGAGTCCAAGACCCCCGGGAAGTAGGAAAACGTGATCCGGCTGTTCAAAATTTATTATCCGCTGCGCACGCTGGTTCTGCTGGCAGGCGAGGTCATGATTATTTGGACGTCTTTCCTGTTGGCGACGATGTGGCGGAACCCCGACAGTTGGCTGCTGCTCAACGTTGAAGGTGGATACCTTCAAGTGTTGGCGGTGCTGGGACCGAAGATTCTGGTGGTTACCGGGGTGGTGCTGCTGCTTTCGCACTTGTTTGACCTTTACGACTCTTCCAGTCTCGCCGTGCGTGGGGAGCACGCGTTTCGCCTTCTTCTGGCGCTGGGATTTGTGGGTCTGGCTCTGGCCGCCCTGGCCAAACGCTATCCCAGCCTTCTGCCCGGGAATAATTCGGCTTTTTGGGGACTCGTCATCCTCACCTTCACTTTGTTTTGCTGGCGCGCGGCTTATGCCTGGATGGTGAAACAGCCGTTCCTGCGCGAGCGGGTTTACGTCCTGGGCACGGGAGAGCGCGCCGAACGCCTGGTGAGAGGTCTGCGCAAGCGCTCCGAACTAGGGATTGAAGTGGTGGGATGGAGCGGGAACGTTGAGGGCGAACTGACTCGGGAGTCTGTGGCATCGCACCTGTTGAGCTTGGCGCATGGCGAGGGAGTGCACCGTGTGATTGTTGCCATGCCGGATCGTCGGGGCACATTGCCGGTAAAAGAACTGCTGGACTTGCGCCTGGGAGGCGTGAAGGTCGAAGAGGCGACGTCCTGGCTGGAAAAGATCTACGGACGAATCGAAGTGGAAAACTTGAACCCGAGCTGGCTGATTTTCGCCGAAGGGTTCCGCTTCACCACCTTCTTCCGCATCATTCGCCGGCTGTTGAATTTTTCGTTTGCGCTGATCGGGTTGCTGTTCTCCCTGCCCTTGCTTCCCCTTATATGGTTGGCGGTCAACCTGGATTCGTCCGGTCCGGCGCTCTACCGGCAGAAACGAGTGGGCCGCGGAGGAAATACTTTTTACTGTTACAAGTTCCGCACGATGCGTCAGGACGCGGAAGCCGATACCGGCGCCACTTGGGCTGCCGACGATGATCCGCGGATCACGCGCGTGGGCAAGTTCTTGCGCGCCTCGCGTCTCGATGAGATCCCGCAATTGTGGTGCGTGCTGAAGGGCGACATGCATTTCGTAGGTCCGCGCCCGGAGCGGCCCGAATTTGTCGAGTGGCTGAGCAAAGAGATTCGTTATTACGGCGTGCGGCACATGGTGCGCCCCGGCATTACCGGATGGGCTCAGGTGCAGTATAAGTACGGCAATACGCTGGACGACGCACGCGAGAAATTACAATACGACCTCTTCTATATCAAGAACGCCTCTATTGGCCTGGACCTCTGGATCATGTTCCAGACCATCAAGATCGTGCTGCTGGGGCGGGGTGCACAATGAAGTGGGTTTTCTGGGGAGCGGTGCTTTTGATCGCGTACACCTACGCGGGCTATGCCGGCTGGTTGTGGTTACGGGCCAGATTGTTCCCGTGGCCGGTGCTTCGGGCGCCCCAGGAGCCTTACGTTTCCATCGTAATGGTGGTGCGCAATGAAGAGCGATGGCTCGAGGGCAAACTCCGAAATCTGCTGCTTCTGGACTATCCCCCGGAGCTTTGCGAAATCGTGGTCGTCTCAGACGGGTCCACCGACGGGACGGAAGCGATTCTGCGCGAGCATAAGAACGATCCACGCATACAGGTCGTTATGAACCAATTTTCACGGGGAAAGGCATACGGGCTGAACGATGCATTGCAGTGGATTCGGGGAGATATCGTAGTTTTTACGGATGCGCGGCAGAAGATTGAATCTGGTGCACTTCGCCTATTGCTCGAAAACTTCGCTGATCCGGAAGTGGGGTGTGTAAGCGGAGAACTGATGCTGGGGGATCCCGCTTGCGGAGAGAGCCAGCAGGGTATGGGACTTTATTGGCGCGTCGAGAAAAGAGTGCGTGAACTGGAGGCGGCCTCGGGTTCGGTTGTTGGTGCCACGGGCGCCTTATATGCCGTGCGGCGCGAGTTGCTGACCAAGGTGCCGGTTGGAACGATTCTGGACGACGTCTATATCCCACTGCAAGTTGTGCGGCAGGGGCGGCGTGTGGTGTTTGAGCCGCGAGCGCAAGCCTGGGACAGTTCAGACTTGGGCGGTGGATTGGAGTTCGCGCGGAAGGTGCGCACCCTGAGCGGAAATTATCAGTTGGTGCAATTGGCGCCTTGGGTTCTAAGCGGTCACAATCCGTTACTCTTTCGGTTCGTGAGTCACAAGTTGCTGCGTCTTGCGATTCCGTTCTCCCTAGTCGCAATGCTGGTCAGCTCATTGTGGCTAAAGGCTCCTCTGTACCGGCTGGCGCTAGTTTTGCAAGTGGTCTTCTATGGACTGGGATTGGTGGCTTTGGCGCGTTTGTTGAAGCTCGGGCCACTGGCGCGAGCGGCCGACGCCGCCGCGACGTTCGTATTGCTCAACACAGCGGCGGTCGTGGCTTTTGCGAACTTTATTTCCGGACGGAAGGCTGCCTGGATCCGATGAGGTCGATTGAGCCCATGTCAAGATCAACGCGGATGGCCCAAGCTGAGTACCTGGGCGTTGCGCCCAGAGTTCGGGGTGGTTCTGAAATCGATACATCGTCATGTAGTCCAAAGGCTACCATTTCAGCGAGACCAAACTCGTTGGCGGATTGGGAGCAAGAATGAACTCACGCCGATGGGGAACGGAACGAATTCGAACGTTCGCAGCCGACAGCCAAGCCAGAAGTACCCTTTCGTACCGCGCCTTGCTCTTTTTTTCATGGATCTACTGGTTTCGTCCAGAAGATTTCATTCCTGGACTTGACGCTATTCCCATCAACAAGATCGCGGGTGGCATCGCTTTGCTGGCCTTGGTCTTCGGAGTTCCCGCAAGCCGCCGCCACCGGCTGACCATCGAACTGAAAGTTCTTCTCCTTCTTCTGTTCCAGATGTTTTTATGCATTCCGTTTGCCGTATGGCGGGGTGGCGCTTATGATGCGGTCGTAAACAAGTTCTCCAAAGGCGTTATTGTAGCAATCTTAATTTACATGGTTGCGACGTCGGTCGACGAGGTACGTAAGCTGCTGGTTATTCAGGCGAGCGCGGTTGCGCTCGTGACGATAGCCTCAGTGTTTGTTCACCGTACAGAATTCGGCAGGTTGATGGGCATTCAGAAAGGCATTCTGGAAAATCCGAATGACTTGGCGATCAATATCGCCATCAATTTTCCTTTATGCGTTGCCTTCTTTTTCGCAGCGAAGGGCAGGGCTAGCAAGCTGTTTTGGGGCGTTAGTCTCATCTTCATGGCCTATGGGGTGGTAGCGACCTACTCCCGCAGCGGTCTACTTGCGATGCTGGTTACGGGTGTAATTTGCATATGGGAGTTCGGTATCAAAGGAAAGCGCACGGTCGTGCTGGTGACTTCAGTCCTCGCGGGCTTCATTGGCGTCGGAGTAATACTCGGTACACCGCATTATCTTATCCGCATCGAGAGCATATTCAGGGGCAATATCGAAGGCTCCGGGGACAGAAATTCTCTCGCGGCACGAGAGGAACTACTGAAAGAAAGCCTTGTCGTCATGGCGAAGCATCCCCTTCTGGGGATTGGACCGGGCAACTTCCCAAGCTATACGGAGAGTTGGCGAGTGGTTCACAATACGTACACCGAGTTGGGAGCCGAGGCTGGCCTGCCAGGCGTTCTTCTTTATGTGCTGCTGCTCGCACTCACCATGCGCAAAATAAAGCGGGTTCGAAAGTTGCCCGGTTATCAATCCAGCGAAGACATACGCTTATGGACCAGTGCGCTGTGGGCGGCGATGGCGGCTTACGTCTCCGGAGCCATGTTCGCATCGACGGAATACAACCTCTTCCCTTACTTCATGGTGGGCTACATCTGCTCGGTTTATCAGATAGCCAGTGTTCCAGAGCTTGCAAAGAATTCCCAACAGGATGGGGCCGGAAACAAAGGAAAAAAGAAACTTGGAGATGCAGCAAAACGCGAACGTGAATTGGCCTGGACTCGCTAGGGAAGTTCTGGCTATCTTGCGCTGTCTGGGATGCCAAAGCCCACTTCAGCAGGCAGACGGACTTGTGTGCTTGGGCTGCGGAAGGCATTATCCTGTGCTGAACGGGGTCATCCGCTTCGTGGATCAGGAGAATTACGCTGGCAGCTTTGGTTTTCAGTGGAAGCTTCACGCGCGGACGCAACTGGATGACGCCAGCAGCCAACGCTCCGAGAATGCATTTCGCCGGCGCACCGGATTCGGTCCCGAAGACCTGAAGGGAAAACTAGTGCTGGATGTTGGTTGCGGCATGGGGCGATTTGCGGAAGTGGCCACGCGCTGGGGTGCCCACGTGGTTGGTATCGACCTGAGCCTGGCTTCGGAGGTCGCGGCCGAAAATCTTGCAGGCAGGAACGCCACCATTTTTCAGGCCGATGTGTTTCAACTGCCTTTTGCCAGCGGTAGCTTCGATTTCATCTACAGCATTGGAGTACTGCACCACACTCCGAATTGCGAGCAGGCAGTGAAAGTATTGCCAAAACTGCTGAAGCCCGGCGGCCGCATCGCAGTCTGGCTTTACAGTGCCTACAACCACTGGTATCGCATGAGCGATGTCTACCGCAAAGTCACTCGGCGTATGCCGCCGCCGTTGCTGCACAAGCTGTGCTATGCAGTAATTCCTCTGTACGGCATTCATCAGGTTTTGAGAAAGATCCCGCTCGTTGGCAAGCCCACGAGTGCTGCTTTGGCGTTGCTGATACCCATGGCTTTTAATAAAGACGCCAAGTGGAGAGTATTGGATACATTCGATTGGTATTCGCCCTGGTATCAGTCCAAGCATACCTACGAAGAAGTTTTCCGATGGTTTGAGAGCTGCGGACTGGAAGACTTGCGAGTGATCGAGCAGCCTATCGCCGTGCAGGGACGCAAGCCACTGGTCGACAGGTCCACCCCCATACCCGAAACGTCTGAGGTGCATCAGTGTGCGGAATAGCCGGCATTGTCGGTCGGCAGGGCGACGTCATTGATGCCGCCGAAGTCCGGCGGATGTGCCAGACCATTGTCCACCGAGGTCCCGACGACGAGGGGGTTTATGCCAGCGGCCCGATAGGGCTGGGCATGCGGCGCTTGAGCATCATTGACCTTGCCGGGGGACGGCAGCCGATTCACAATGAAGACAAGAGCCTTTGGGTCGTCTTCAACGGAGAAATCTACAACTTTCCTGCGCTCCGTCAGGAGCTTGAGGGCCGTGGCCACCGTTTCTACACCCACTCTGACACCGAGGTCATCCTTCACCTATACGAGGAAATGGGGTCAGACTGCGTTCAAAAGCTGCGCGGGATGTTTGCCATTGCCTTGTACGACCAGCGCCGGCAACTTCTGTTACTCGCGCGCGACCGGATGGGCAAGAAGCCCCTGCACTATGCTCTGTACGAAGGCCGATTACTATTCGGATCGGAGCTCAAGGCCATCCTAGAGGTGCATCCCGAATTGGCGGAAATCAATCCGGAAGGCCTGCTGCAATATTTTTACTTCGGATATGTTCCTGATCCGCACACCGCCTTTCAGCGAATTCATAAGCTGCCCGCCGGACATTTGGTGGAATACTGCAAAGGCGAGGTGAAGATCAGCCGGTACTGGGACTTACCCGAATATGGTACCCATCCGCCCATAAGCGAAGAGGACTGTCTGGAAGAGCTGCAGGGGCAACTGGAAGACGCAGTTCGCATCCGCTTGATCAGTGATGTGCCCTTGGGTGCGCTGCTGAGTGGAGGGGTTGATTCCTCTATCATCGTGGCTCTGATGGCGCGGGTGAGTTCAGAGAAAGTGAAGACATTTTCCATCGGTTTCGAAGCGCAGCAGTTCAATGAATCGGAATATGCGCGCCTGGTAGCGGAGCGATTTGGCACGGATCATCACGAACTCGTTTTTAGTCCGAATATGGAAGAGACCTTAACGTATCTCTCCCACATGATGGAAGAGCCTTTTGGCGACTCTTCCATGCTTCCCACATACTATGTGTGCCGCATGGCAAGGCAGCAGGTGACTGTTGCGCTTTCCGGGGATGGCGGAGATGAACTATTCGCGGGATACGACCGATACATAACCGCATTGGACCGACAAAAGTTCGACCGCGTACCGGACTGGGTGGGTCGACTTTATCGCAACTCCGTTCACGCCCATATTCCCGGCGGAATGTATGGAAAGAATCTGGCGTGGAATGCGTCACTGAATAAGCGCGACCGTTACCTCGATGGAATGTCGTTCTTTCCGGCATTACATCGTGAGCGAGGATTGTTTACAGACTCCTTTTTGCAGGCTGCCGGCCTGCTCCCCGACCCCTTGCTGCAATGGCGCAGGTTTTACGATGACGCTCCTGCCCACGATGCGTTGAGCCGTTTACTCTACCTTGATACCAAGACCTACCTGGTCTCCGACATTTTGACCAAAGTAGATCGTATGAGCATGGCGACTTCACTTGAAGTGCGCGTGCCAATGCTTGACCACAAGTTCGTGGAGTGGGTTACCTCTTTGCCCGTGGAGTGGAAACTTCGAGGCGGTACCCGCAAATATATTTTGAAAAAGCTGGCAGAACGACTTGGGATTCCATCTCCGCTATTGCATCGCAAGAAGCAAGGCTTTCAGCTACCGCTCGTAGAGTGGATGAGGAACGAAGTTAAGGATCAGTTTCTTCGTGTGTTGCTGGAGCCGCGGACGTTGCAACGTGGATATTTCAAGCCAGACGCAGTCAGGTCACTGGTGGACGAGCATGTGCGCGGACGGCGAAATCGCTCGGGACTGCTGTGGCGGATGCTCGTGCTGGAATTGTGGCACAGGAACTTTATAGAGTCGGCGACCCAACGACGCTCTACACAGAGGCCGCCGGACATTTTCGCAGTTGAAACGAGGGAAGTTTCCCGGCCGTGACGTCCGCGCGGCGGGAAGCAGCGCCTAACTGAGGCGGCCAGAATTAATATTCTCTAATATGCAGAGCGCAGAAAACACAATGGGGGCGAGGAACCCGGAGGTCAGTTCCCGCAGCAAGGCGCCGGTGTTCGTGCTGGGCTGCGGCCGTTCGGGTACGACGTTGCTGTATCACATGTTGCTGTCTTCCGGTAATTTCGCGGTCTACCGTACGGAATCCAATGTGATCAACCTGTTGGAGCCGCGCTTTGGCGACCTCAGTGTGGCTCGCAACAAAAGGCGACTCTTAGATGCCTGGTATAAAACTCGTCTCTATACTTTATCGGAACTGGAAAAAGGCCCGCTGGAAGAGAGGGTGATGGCGGAGTGCAAGAATGGCGGCGACTTCCTTTGCATCATCATGGAGCAGATGGCCGGCAAACAAGGAGTGGAACGATGGGCCGACACCACGCCGGAGCACCTGCTCCACCTGCATCGAATCAAAGAAACCATCCCGAACGCGCTAGTTATCCATATTATTCGCGATGGCCGCGACGTCGCGCTGTCCACCGACAAACAGGGCTATATTCGCCGCTTGCCTTGGGATAAGACTCCCTCGGTCATGGTAGCAGGTATGTATTGGGAGTGGATGGTGAACAAGGGCCGCAAAGATGGGCGCGAACTTGGCGCAGATTATACGGAAGTGCGGTTCGAGGAACTTGTGGAACGGCCGCAACAGACGCTGACGAGACTGGGCTCGTTTATCAATCACGATCTCGACTATGACCGCATCCAGAGAGTGGGGTATGGGTCAGTCAGCGCTCCGAACACATCGTTCAAAGAGGGCTCATCCGTAGCATTCCATCCGGCGGGACGCTGGAAACACAGCTACACCCCCGAGAATCTGGCGATGTTTGAAGGGCTAGTTGGCGGAACACTGGAAGCACTAGGATACGAGTTGGGAACGAAGGATCGAAGTGTGCTGGATCGTGCCAGCCTGAGGCGCATGCGGGCAACTTACCTAAAGTATTTCGACAGCAAACTCTATCTCAAAGCGAAGACGCCCCTGGGAAAATTGCTGGTAACCCGCGACCTGTCGTGGATCTGAAGAATTCTCCGCTGCTTGCGGGGGCTCGGCCTCTCAACTGCGGTTCCCGCCTTTCAGTTCTCGATAGAAATCAAGCACCGCCTGGAGATTGCTATCGTCGCTAGCCGATTTCACTTTACCGCTCGCGGGCTGGGCGAGTCTCTCTTCGATCGCACTCAGGAGGGCCTGCAAGTCTGACTTAGGAATCAAGTGGACTCCGGCAGGCCGCATGCCGTTGTCGCTGGCGATAACGGGTGTGCTCAAATAAAGCGCCTCACGGACGGAGATCGCGTCTCCGTCAAAAAGAGTGGTGCGGAGCATCAGATCGGATCGAGAAATCGCAGCCTTGGTGATGGCATGCGGCACATCGCCACAAAGCAGGACATCCTCGCCGTACGGACATGCACGGATTTTGCTGCGGAGTTGCTGTTCCAAGCTTCCCGATCCAATTAAAACCAACCCAGCAGCAGGACATTTCTGGCGGACTTTTCCCAGAACTTCGATCTGCAGCGGCAGGTTATATTCCGGTTCCAGCAGCCCAACGGAAATCAGCACGGGATTGTGCTCTTCGAAAAAGGAAGCGAGAGGCTCTGGAAAGGGCACCAGTTGTTCTTCGGACAGAAAAGAGTGTGGATAAATTAAACGCGTGCGAGTTGGCGCGACACCCAGCCTTTGGAAAAATCCAATTATCTCAGGGTTGACACCGATGAGGCCGTCGAAACTCCGAAGTGCAAAGCCAGCAAAGGATTTCGGTCCGGTAGATTTGCCTTCGTCGGAGGCCGGATACCCGCCAGAATGAAATGTCATTACCGACTTAGAGCCACGTTGGAGCGCGCAGAGAAGGGCTAGACCTAGGACCCTTTGGGTCAGCATTCCTCCCACATGAAGGTGGACAACATCGTAATCCAATCGCAAGAGAAGCCGAATCAGTCCCGCTGCGCTTCTGGGATAGTAGACTTCATCTGCCTCGGGCTTTCGATGCCGGGTGACGTTGATAACTGCGCAGGACACGCCCTGACGGCGGAGGAAGGTGCGGATTGCCACTAAATGGCTCTGGACTCCGCCATGTGGCGGGGGATAAGGACCTAGCTGGAGCACTCTCATTGCGACGGGGAAGCAAGAAAGTCTTCGATGTTGATGGACTGTGGCGCGCGCGCGCGCGCCGACTGCAACATACAGAGGCAGCCGAGCGTAGCCCGCACTCCATCGCGAACCGTGATGGCAGGCGGTTTGCCCTGTTTCAGAGCCGCAAAGAAAGCTTGCATCTGAGGCACATAGCCCTTTTCCGCAAACCAGCTCGCGCTTTTGCGGACCGCTCCGGTTCGCACAATAGATTGCTTGAAGTCCTCTGCGGAGGCTCCCACTCCGGGGCTAAACACTTCCACCCGTTCACCTCCCGAGGTGCGGCTTCCGACGGTGCAATAGGTCAAATTCGCGATGGAGTAGTCGGCGAAACGAAAGGCGGCAACACAGTTATTTTCTCCGATGGGATCTTTCTTATCGGTAGGAAGCGAGTAGGCTGAGACCTCGACCGGCTCAGAGTCGAGGAGCCAGTACATCAAATCTACGAAGTGGCACGCTTCCCCTAGGATGGCGCCACCGTTAGCGGGATCGGCCATCCAGTAGGATCCGGAAATTCCAGGCGAATTGACCCGGCAATTTAGCACCACCGGACCGGTTCGCTTCGCCATTAGTTCTCTCAGCGCCAGATAAGTGGGCGCATAGCGGCGGTTGAATCCAACAGTAAGTTGCTTTCCCGTGTCTTCCACAGCTTGAGATAATTCGCGGCACTCCTCTTGCGTGAGGGCCATCGGCTTTTCGACAAAGACGTGTTTACCAGCTTGTAGGGCCGCTAGTGCCTGGGAAGCGTGTTGCTGGTTGCGGCTTACGATTACGATTGCCTGCACTTCCGGATCCTTCAGAATTTCGCCATAGTCACTGGCACAATAATCCGCGCCGAAGCGCAGGGCGTAGCTCTTGCCGCGTGATCCACTAGCGGAGTAAATGGCGCGCAGACGCACCCCCGGGGTCTTCCCAAGGTTCGGAAGATGAGTCCAGCGGGCCAGATTACCTGCACCTACCAGAGCGACGCTGATTGCTGAGGACGCACTGACCTGACTATTCACGTTTACGCGGCGTTTCGGCCGAAACTCTGCCAAAGGCGAAGCCAAATCCGCAGCAGGATACTTCACGAGAACTGCCAAACTGTTCGTGGAACCATCGATGATGGTTTCATACGCTTTGGCCGCATCTTCCAGCGGGAAGCGGTGAGTAATTAGGGGGTTGATTTGTACGCGGCCCTGTGACACCAAACGCAGAAACTCTTCCATGTTGCGATTTTCTGTCCAGCGCACGTAGGGCAGCGGATAGTCCTGTCCCTGGAGTTCATAAGCGGGATCATAACTTCCCGGGCCGTAGGCGCGCGCCATCAGCACCTGAATCTCTTTGAGGTAAGCTTCATGCCAGGGGAAGTTGAGTTCGACCGCGCCCACGTCAACGATTCGTCCGCGGTCTCGGCAGATGTCAACAGCAATCCTGCAAGGTGCGTCCGATTTCGCGGCAGCAGCAATAATTACGCAATCCACGCCGTTGCCGTTGGTGAGAGAGCGAATCTGCGCGGACAATTCTGAACTCCCAACGAGCGCCCCGTCGCAACCGAGCTGTCGTGCCAGTTCGACACGATCGGGCTTGAGATCGGTGGCGATAATGAAGCCACCCTGAAGACGCGCGAGCTGGGCAATCAGTTGACCGACTAGGCCGAGGCCGATAACGGCAACCTTGTCTCCGATGGAAATATTCGCAATGCGTACTCCATTGAGTGCGATGCTGCCCAGAGTCGTGAAGCAGGCATGATCAAACGAAACATTGTCAGGAATCCTCGCAACGAGGTTGCGCCCGACGCGAACGGTCTCTCCGTGACCCGTTCCTTCGCCACCGTAGGCGGCTCGTTCCCCGACTTCGATACCCGTGACCGTTGCGTGTTTTTCCAATACCAAACCTGCACCGGCATATCCCAAGACAGCATATTCGCTGAATTTTGCTCTCACTTCAGCCAGGGTCTTAAGCGGACCCTGAGCGTTAAGCACATTCCAGAGTTTGCTAAGTTGAGAAGGATTGTCGGCGACTGCCTTCAGAACTCCTTCGTGGTGGATGCTGGCAGTTTCCGTTCCGCTACTGATCAGGGAGTAGATCGGCCGGATCAGAACGTGATGGGGGCCGACGAGCGGGTCGGGGACCTCGTCGACGATGATGTCCTTTAGTCCTTTTCGAAGAATCTGCTTCATTGATCTTTGGCAAAACGATCTTCAAAGCGCAATGCCGATGCTAAAGGGCGAAAACGCAACTATCAGCGAAGATCACAATTTGCCCTAAATATATCAGAGCCGTCGAGTTGGCACAGGTTACGCCGGATGCCGCGCGGCAGTCTTTCTTGGGATGGCGAAGGTCAGGGTGCGACCCCCTTAGTGGCCTCTAAAACTGCTCCGATGTCAGCCCCGATATCTTTGCCGTCCGATCCAGCCTTTCGATAGTGGCTGGAAGGGGAAAAGTGATAGTCTCCTCCGATTCCATCGCGATAATCGACAAAGCGAACAGCTTTCCAGTCCGTGGGGAAAAATTGCTCGCAGCTATTGAGAGCGCCACAATGGGGGGTCTTGGGATAGGGGTCACCGGGCAATTTAGGTTTATCATTTGTCTGCACAATCACATTGTTGGTGAGAATCCAAGATTTGCCGAAGCAGCGCTCCATAACTCCAAGGGCTCCGTCCAGCCCTAGGCACGTGGGACGCCCCCCGCCTGGGGGGAACGCGCGAATCCCCAACTCGCCGGATCCTACGAGGTTGTTGCGGAAGGTGAATTTTTCAATCTGTACTTGGGGACCATCGGAAGTTACCAGAATGCCAGCGCCGGTCGGAAAGCCGGTGTTGTGCTCAATGATCACGTCATGAGGCCAGTTTTTTTCCTGGTTTGTCCCAATCGACCAAAGCCAGCCATTCGAACAGCAATCGCCCGGAGCGAAAGTATGGGTGTTGACGTCTTCCAGAACATTGTCGTGAATATTCACGTTGGCGATTTCGCCGGATAAGAAGTTGCAGTGCCCAGTACCATTTCCCGGCTCGCCGCGGCAGGTGGTGGCAGAGGTTGCGGCTATCGTCATGCCATTCACAGTGTGACGAACAATGTTGTAGCGAAAGGTCAGGTCGCGCACAACGCAGGAAGGACACTCGCCATATTGGTTCTTGGGATAAAGCAAGATTGCGGTGCCTTTTTGAGACTGTGCCCAGTTGTTTTCGAAGATGTTTCCCTCGATCAACTCGCGCACCGAGTTCTTGGTCTCATATAGATTTTTCACGGCGAACTGAGTTCCAAAAAAGCTGGGGTTCTTATGCCACCAAGTGAGGGGCTTAGATACGTAATTGTGTCGAAACTCGATATCCGATAAGGTAGTGTCGGATCTACCCCCGCCCCAGAGCACATTCTCGCCAGCAGCCTCAAGGAAATTATTCACGATCTTGACCGGCCCGATGCCGGTAACCGAGCCGATGGCGGAGGAGTCCGCTCCGTTGGCGGAAGCCTTGGAGTGAATGTCAGAAATAAAAGAGTCAACGATCGCAATGTAGGAACTGGATTCGAACTCTACTCCCTTAATATCTTCCCCAGTGGGCGAGCCGTGAATCCAGCATCGGTCGAAGATGATGTGGTCGGCATTTTTCAACAACACCAGATCCCAGAAGCCGCCGTTGGGATCGTTCGCGCCTGTGTCCCCAATCTCAAGACCAACGAAGCGGTAATGATTAGCGCCGGCGTCATTGCTCACAATCCTATTCTGGCCCTTAGAACCGGTGATTTTGGCCATCACATTCTGAGTGAGATTGCAGTGAAATGAAGGCCTGCCAGGAAGAGAAGAACTCCCGGCATAGCATGGAGTGACGCGAGTGCCTTCGGCAGGAAGGCTCGAGTCTGGACTGCCGGATCGAAGAATGATCCAGTGTCCATTGTCACATTGTTTGGAGGGCAGGTCGAAAGAACCGTCGAAGGTGGCGGCCGGTTGCAGCTCAATTGTGTCACCGCACGCTGCGCGGTTCAAAGTTTGCTCTATGGACTCCCCCTGCTTAAGCCGCCATACCTTCCCTGGCGCCCGCGTGTCTGCCATGGAACTTTTTATGTAAACCCGTGGCAACTCCGCGGGACCGTCAAAACGGGCGGTGTTTTGCGCAGTAACCGGAACCGCACCGATGGAGCATATGATCAGCGCCCGGAAGAATGGTAAGTGCTTCAGATAGAGATACATGCAGGCAATATTCCGGCCCGGTGACACGAGCGGGATCAACGGCCAATATAACACATCTGGACGCAGTCCTTATGCGCACCGACCGAACTCCTCGGAGCATTTGTTGTGCAAACTCCACATCGCTTTCGACTGGGTCCTTCGGGCGCTTCCCCAGAGTGGAGCAGCGTACACTCCGAAACTAAAGACAGGCTCAAGTGCGCGCTCTTCAACCTTGCAAGTCAGGGCCGGCGACTGAGCAAGCACTGTGTCCGATCTGCTCACCCACGCTTTCCATGCTGCCATCGTAGTCGAGAACGATCCAATCTGGCCTTCCGACGCGGCAAGCCCATTCGGATCGGGCCGCCGGACCCAGGTCGACCAGATAGACCCGTGACGCCTTGCGCCAGTCTGGCTCATTCAGATTGAAGTGCATAGCGACAAACCTATCACTGGTGGGGAAGAAGACGAGTCCGATCGTTGGAGGTAGCGGCGCGTCCTCTCTTCCATCCGACGGTAGGCTATCCCTCGGTGGAGCAAAACGTTCGACACAATCGACAATTGCGCCACCTGCATAACAGCGAGAGCAGCGACGATCATGATCCACGCGGACCGCGCAAGGCCTGATCGCTGCGCCAGTAACCTCAGTCCCTGCGCAGCCAAGACCGCAATGGCGAAGTAGGCCTCAAAATGAAAACGCTCCGCGTAAAATATATGCCTGACCCGGGGTAGAAGACGCAACCCCCCGCAGATCCGCTATATGGAAAGTGCCGGGACTAGCCGATCTTTCGCAGTTAGGCACTTCTGAGCCGGTTAAGTGCTTTGGAATCAGTTGCGGCTATCGAAAGGTCTTCACCACAAACGGGCCGGCTAGCGGACGATCTGAACCTCGATTTCAT